>VFQM010003260.1_pt1 | contig 10695 bp, 10 predicted proteins | sample 3512391 | NCBI WGS metagenome assembly VFQM01 (sample SAMN10412369, study PRJNA504923) | tailings metagenome | isolation source: Replicate 1 from Balatoc abandoned mine | place: Philippines
AAAGTGACGTCAATTCTATGTCACCCTTGGCAGACGAAATTTCGGGGGAAGCTCAAACGCGCTTGCCTTCGCCTTGGAGCATTTCGGCCACGGTCAGTATCACTGGTTGTTGAAGATTGATTCCCAGATTTACGTGTCTGGCATCAATCAGGAAAAATGGGTCGATACCCTACGAGCGGCAAAAAAATTGCTCGATGGGTTCGTGAAGGGGGACAAGTCAATTCGGGAGGAGGATGCGCGATGCATGACCGACAGCCTCCTTGTCGGTTGCGGCGAGGACTTGCGCCCCCTCCTCTGGAAGCAGGCCACGCGTTGGGCCAACTTCTCCACCACCCCCTCTGGCGAACGGCGTCTCGTCAGCCTCGGGATGGGGGCGGAGGGCGTGGTCGAGGCTGTGCTCTCCGAGTCCGACAGGCCGTTGCATTACGATGAGATAGCAAAAAGATGTCTCGCAAGGGGCAAGAACGTGGAGACGAGACGCGCTCACCAAGCGGCTGCGAACATCGCTATCTTGCTGGCTCCGGGAACCTACGGCTTGGAGCAGCACGTCCAACTGTCGGATGAGGAACGGGCCAATATAATTTCCGAGGCGGAGAACATGCTCGCGGAAAACCCTGCCAAGCAGTGGCATGCAGCGGAAATATTCGATGGGTTGGAGGAGCGTGGGTTCGATTTTGGAGGGAGGGCGTCGAAGTACGAGGTCAACTTCGTCCTCAAAGGATCAAAAAACCTTGTCTATCTTGGGCGTATGGTTTGGGCCGTCAAATCCAGTTCGGCAAAAGGTACGGCGGACAGAATCGACGTTTGGCAAGCCGTGGCGGCGATGCTGCAAGAAAACGGCGGGCCGATGCGGACAGAGGAGATTCGAACTAGGCTATCCCGGAACAGGGGACTTGGTGACACGTTCCTGATTTTCAGTGGCGACCCGGTCATAAGAGTCGGCGAGGGTGTGTGGGGCTTGCTGTGGCGCGACATCCCGTTCTCCGAGGAGCAGGCTGCCGGTCTCGTCGATGAGATGGAGCAGGTCATGCGGAGTACGCAGAAAGGCCTGCACACGTCCGAAATCGTGGGTTCGCTGCGAAGGCACTGGGCCGTCGCGTCAGCGGCGGATGACCCTGTTCTTCTCGCCTCTCTCGCTCAGCGTACCGGCCGGATAAAAATCGGACGGGGTGGGTATGTCTATCCAGCAGATTGGGAGGGGTCGAGACGTCTGTGTGCCACTGAGGCCGTTGCCGCCGCTTTGAATGAAACAGGGGCAGGAGGGGCCGCACTGGCCGCCTTGGCAAAGAGGGCTAGCGAACTATTGGGGCGCAACTTGACCACAAACGTCGTCAGTCACCTCTTGATTTCTGCTGGTGCCGTCTATGATGCCGAGGCCGCTAGGTGGTCCAGAGCCGATGCGGAGGATTCGGATGCGTTCGACGATATCGACATCCCCTCATCCGCCAGCGATTCTGGCGAAGCTTTGCCCCCATCCTCGGCAAGCGGTGCTTCGTTTGAGCCTGCTCCGCAGGGGGTGTGAATGAGGTAGGAGGAGGGTTTCGTGGATGCGTTTTCCTCGACAGAGCCGGAGAAGCGGCCTACCGCCCCTTCCAGGAAATCCCGGTTCAACTCCACGCAGTCCCATCTCCTCCCCAGCGCCTCAGCCACCATGCCAGTCACGCAAGACCCCGCGAATGGATCGAGGACCTTGTCTCCGGGGTTGGTTAGCATCCTGATGAAATACTCGGGAAGAAGGGCGGGGAAGCGGGCCGGGTGAATGGTCAGTTCGTTCTCGCGACAATAGTCTTGGTAAACCCCATTGGATTCGGTGTTGGCGATGGCCAGCAGGTTCGGCGGAACGGCGCCGCCGTTGTCCTTCCCGAACTTCTTGGATATCCGATGCCCGGATGGCCTCGTCTTCGCGTCGTACCCGTTTGCCAGCAAATCCCTCATCGAGTCGCTGTATGGGGCCAGAACCCGCTTGTTGCTTGCCTTTGGCCATGGCGTAGGGGAAAGCCACCACACGCAGTTGACAGCATCCTTTACCCGTACGCGGCGGATGTTGACCCATTCGGCAGGGGTGGGGAGTTTTGACGGGTTCCACCAGTAGTGCTCTTGGCATAGATGAAATCCGTATTCGTTGCAAAGCATAAGAAGGAGTTCAAAATGGTATAGCGATCTTGTGGGGGTGCCTTTCTTCCATGCCCCGCCCACATCAATCACTAGACTGCCTTGGTCCTTGAGAACCTTGCGGAACCCCTCGGCAAAAGGCCTGAACCAATCGCAATAGTTGTGTGCGTCCTCGTTGCCGTAGCTCTTCTTGCGTACTAGGCCGAACGGCGGCGAGGTCATGATCAGGTCGACGCTATTCGACCGGGCCTGCCTTAGGTAGTCAAGCGAATTCCCATTCCATATGACGCCGTTCGGCATGGTCCGGAAGCGGGTCAGACCCTTCTCGCTTTCCTCCTGAAACCCCACTTCCCTCGGGACCGATTTTTGCCCGTCTTGCTGTATCAGCCTCCGCAGATATTCGCCAACGGAGGGTATGCCGAGATCGCGCATGCGGGTCTCAACAATGTTCTTTTCTGTGCCGCCCAGCCGGATGCTGGCGTTGAACTTCTTTGGTTCTAAGGACGGTCGTCTTGGCATTATTGTTGTTCCGGGGAAATGTGTACAAAAAACTGGGAGTTATTTGTATACATTTTGCCGGAAAGAGAACTGTCGGGGGGAGGATGCGAGGTATTTATTTGTCGTTTTCCGGAGAGCGGCTGCTCAGTCATCTCGCCATGATTCGGGTGAGCGCCTCATTCAGTCTGGCTGCCGTTTTTTGCGCTTCCGGTTGCCCAGAAAAATCCCCGGAGGCGGCCCATGCGCAAAACTCAAGCATCAGGGCTGCCCGGTCTGGATCGATTTTTGAGTCGCGCAAGCCAGCTTGTACGTTCGCAAGAACGGAGACCGCGGCGTACAGACGAGAGAGCGCGGTGACTTGGGGTGCGTTTTGATGCGCCATTTCATTCCGTCCATCAGATTGCAGTTGAAGTCCTTGGGCGGGATGGCGTGCTTCCCGCAGGCTTCCCAGTCGCCATTTGGTTTTTGTTGACCACTGTGGTTTCAAGCTTTAAAAATCGCACAGAGGTATTGCTGCATCATCGGGGTGTGCTTGGCGAAATCTTTGTCGGACATCGTATTTTCAGTGCGATGAGTTCAGTCGGGTTCAATCGAGTTGCGCCAGCCGGCGCAGCTTGTCTTCAAGTTCGGGGGCACGCTCCTGGCTCGCCGCATCGCCCGGCAGATGGCCGGGCAGCGATTCGATGAAGGCCGAAGAGGATAGCAGTGTCGCGAAGCGCTCGCGCAGATAGGTGCGCAATTCCAGTGGAGCCGCGGAGCATTCGTCGAGCAGCATTTCGCGCCCGTCGATCACCGAGACCAGATCGCCAAGGTCGTGGCTGAACAGGTAGTCGTTGTTGCCGCGCCCGGCGAAGGCTTCGAGCTTGGTGGCGAGGAAGACCGGCGCCGGTACGAGGCGGATCACCGTTCCGCTCGGCAGCGTCGCCGGCCGGGCGGTCTGCAGGGCCATCGGATACCAGCGGTTCGAGAAGCCGAGAATCTCCTCCAGCGTCGGCATCACGTCGACGGCCACCTTGCCGATGCGCCAGCGGCAGATCGGTGCGGCCGGTGCCATGTCCTGGACGAAGCCGCGCTCGCGCAGCGCCTGTTCGACACGGTGGTAATCGGCCAGCACGGCGGCGTGCACGATCAGGTCGACGTCTTCGGTCGGGCGGATCGCCGGCAGCGCCGGGTCGGTGACCAGCAGGCCGGCGACGGCGCCGCCGACGAAAACGAATTCGCCGCGCAGGCGCTGGCCGAGCCGCTCGGCAACGAGTTCCAGCAGGACGACGTTCGGGTCGTTCGGGTTCATGCCGTCGGCGCTTGCAAGCGTTCGTTCAATAGCTCAATGGCAATGGCCCGCTCGCGCGCGCTGCCGCCGCGCACCGCATCGAACAGCACCAGCAGTTCATAGAGCGCGGCGTTGCGGGCGGCTGCCTCGGGCACACTCGGGTAGAGCGGGTAGAAGGCCATCCCGCGCACCGTGCCGTGCTTGTGCGGCCACACCGGCGCCGGTTCGGCCGGCTGCACGATCCTTTCCAGCAGCGGCGGCGCGGCATAGCCGGTCGGCATGCCGCGCGTCATTTCACCGCGCGTGGCCGGGAAGGAATAGCGCGCACCGTGCTGCAGGTAGAGCCGGAGCGCTTCACGCACCACCGACGCCTTGCCGCCGGCATCCTTGCGCGCCAGTTGTGCCAGTACCGCACGCTCCAGCCCGGCATGCACCTCCGAGGCGGTCATGCCAAGTTCGCTGCCGAGCGCGGCATAGGTCGGCGGCGCCCCGCTCTCCAGCGAAAGCCGCAGCAGCACCACCAGATCCTGAGGGCGCAGCACTACCTGCGGGTTCGACTTCGGGCGATACATGGCGGCTCCGTATTCGCTATTTGCAAATAGCGAATATATGAAAATTACTGTTTATGGTCAATAGTTTGATGCTTTGTTTCTCAATTCGAGAATTGAGAAAGTTGAGCTCAAGCGAGACACGGGGAGCCGAATGACAAGTAATAATCGGCACATTTGATGAGCCGAATGGGTTCAGGCTTGCCGCCGGAACCCGGCAACTTCGCCTCAGTTGCCCCTGTAGCGAATCCGGTAGATCGCCCCCGCGTGGTCGTCCGATACCAGCAGCGACCCGTCCGGGAGTACCAGCACGTCGGCCGGGCGGCCCCAGACGAATTCGTCGTCGAGCCAGCCGCTGGCGAAGGGTTCGTAGCGCACCGCACGATTGCCTTCGAGGGTGACGAGGCTGACGCGGTAGCCGATCTTCTTGCCGCGATTCCACGAGCCGTGCTCGGCGATGAAGACCTGGTTGCGGTATTTCTCCGGGAACTGGCGGCCGCTGTAGAAGCGCATGCCGAGCGCGGCGACGTGCGGACCGAGGTTCTGTGCCGGCGGCACGAAGTCGCCGCAGGGGCGCTTGCGGCCGAATTCGGGGTCGGCGATGTCGCCGCCGTGGCAGTAGGGGTAGCCGAAGTGCAGGCCGGCCTTCGGCGCGTGGTTCAGTTCGTCGGGTGGGCGGTCGTCGCCCATCCAGTCGCGGCCGTTGTCGGTGAACCACAGTTCGCCGGTCGCCGGGTGCCAGTCGAAGCCGACGGTGTTGCGCACGCCGCGGGAAAAGGTCTGCAGTTCGCTGCCGTCGGGGCGCAGGCGCAGGATCGTCGCGTAGCGCTCGGGGTCCGGCTCACAGATGTTGCACGGTGCGCCGACCGGCACGTAGAGCCAGCCGTCGGGGCCGAAGGCGATGAATTTCCAGCCGTGGTGCGTTTCCTTCGGCAGGTCGTCGCGGACGATCGCCGGCTTCGGCGGGGTGTCGAGGCGGCGGTCGATGTCGTCGAGGCGGACGATGCGGTCGACCGCCGAGACGTACAGGCTGCCGTCGCGCCAGGCGACACCGACCGGCAGCTTGAGGTCGTCGGCGACAACGCGCAGCCTGCCCGGTTTGTAGTCGGGGCCGAGCGGCAGCGCGTGCACCTTGCCGGCGCGCATCGAGCCGATGTAGAGGATGTTGGCCGGACTCCGCGCCATCTGTCGCGCGTTCGGTACGCGGGCGAGCAGCTCGATGGCGAAGCCGGGCGGCAGCTGGATCTTTTCCAGCGGCAGGTCATCTGCCGCCGTTGCCGGAAAAGGCAGGAGGGCGACCAGGCAGGTTGCTGCCGTGGTCAGGGAGAGAAGGTTTCGGATGAATCGCCGGATCGTTGCTCGCATCCGGCGATGATAGCGCGATGATGGCTAATCGCCGGCTCAGGCTGGCAGCGCCGGCGTGCGGTGCGACTGGACGACCTGCAGCAGCTGCGAGAAGACCTTCGGCGTGCCGGCCAGCAGGTTGCCGCTGTCGAGGTAGCTGTGTTCGCCGGCGAGGTCGGAGACGAGGCCGCCGGCTTCGCTGATCAGCAGCGTGCCGGCTGCCATGTCCCACGGCGAGAGGCCGAATTCCCAGAAGCCGTCGAGGCGGCCGCAGGCAACCCAGGCGAGGTCGAGCGCGGCGGCGCCGGGGCGGCGCATGCCGGCCGTCTTCTGCGTCAGTTCCTTGAAGATGGCCAGATAGGTGTCGACGTGGTCGAAGCAGCGGTAGGGGAAGCCGGTGCCGAGCAGGGCTTCTTCCAGCTTGGTACGCTTCGAGACGCGGATGCGGCGCTCGTTGAGGAAGGCGCCGCGGCCCTTGCTGGCCGTGAACAGCTCGTTGCGCTCGGGGTCGAAGACGACGGCCTGGACGACCTGCCCGTTGTGGGCGAGGGCGATCGAGATCGCGTATTGCGGGAAGCCGTGGATGAAGTTGGTGGTGCCATCGAGCGGGTCGATGATCCACTGGTACTCGGCCTGTTTGCCGGCGGTGAGGCCGGACTCTTCTGCTAGAATTCCGTGCGCCGGATAAGCCTCGCGCAGCACTTCGATGATGGCGGCTTCGGCAGCCTTGTCGACCTCGGTGACAAAATCGCTCTGGCGTTTGGTGGTGACCTTGAGCAGGTCCACGTCGTGGGAAGCGCGGGTGATGATCTGGCCGGCGCGGCGCGCCGCCTTGACGGCGATATTGAGTGCTGGGTGCATGGCTGTATAAAGAACTTGTCGGGCGGAGTGGCTGCGCGGTCTGAGAATGCGCGTCGCGCCGCCCGAATCATTTTGACGAATCGCGCATTTTACTATGAACCAGCCCTCGGCGCCCAATTCTGATCCTGCTGATCCAGTTGATCCCGCAAGCCTGCTCGGGCGCGTGCGCATCGTGCTCTGCCGTACCAGCCATCCCGGCAATATCGGAGCGGCGGCGAGGGCGATGAAGGCGATGGGGCTTGCCCGCCTATATCTTGTGCAGCCGCTTTGTGCGGTGGATGAGGTGGCGACCGCACGCGCAGCCGGTGCCGACGATGTGCTGGCGGCTGCGCCGGTCTGTGCTTCGCTCGATGAAGCGCTTGCCGGTTGTGTCGAGGCGGTGGCGCTGTCGGCACGGCTGCGCGACCTCGGGCCGGTGGCGGTCGGTGTGCGCGAGGCGGTGGCGCCGCTGCTGCAACGCACCAGCGATGGCGACGTGGCGCTGGTCTTCGGCAACGAGACCAGCGGGCTTTCCAACGACGAGCTGCAGCGTTGCCAGAAGGCTGTGACCATTCCGAGCAATCCCGATTTCAGTTCGCTCAACCTCGGTGCGGCGGTGCAGGTGATGGCCTACGAATTGCGCATGGCGGCCTGGTCCGGACTGCCACCGGCGCTGGCCACGCCGGCGACGCCGTTCAGTTCGGCACCGGCGGCGCTCGACGAGATCGAGCGTTTCTACGCGCATCTGGAGCGGGTGCTGGTCGCGACCGGCTTCCATGATCCGGCCCGGCCGCGCCGCCTGATGCCCAAGCTGCGGCGCCTGTTCGGCCGCGCTGCGCTGGAAAAGGACGAGATCAACATCCTGCGCGGCATTCTCGATTCGGTGGAAAAGCCGACCGGGCCGCGCTGGCAGGCGTCGACGGATGCGTCGGAACCACGGGAAAAATAGTAGATCAAAACACTCGGGTATTTTAGAATCCGGCCATAAATCAGGGAGTCACCGAAAATCATGTTCGCCCGTCTGCGAGAAGACATCCGTTCCGTGTTCGACCGCGATCCAGCCGCCCGTACGGCGTGGGAGGTGCTGACCTGCTATCCGGGCGTTCATGCAGTTCTCGCGCATCGCTTCTCGAACTGGCTGTGGGGCCATCGCCTGCGCTGGCTGGCGCGCTTCGTCTCGAACATCGCCCGCACGCTGACCGGCATCGAAATTCATCCCGGCGCCACCATCGGCCGCCGTTTCTTCATCGACCACGGCATGGGGGTGGTCATCGGCGAGACGGCGGTGATCGGCGACGACGTCACCCTCTACCACGGCGTGACCCTCGGCGGCACCTCGTGGAACAAGGGCAAGCGCCACCCGACGCTGGAGAACGGCGTCGTCATCGGTGCCGGTGCCAAGGTGCTCGGGCCGATCACCATCGGCGCCGGCGCCAAGGTCGGCTCGAATGCGGTGGTGGTCAAGGATGTGCCGCCGGGAACGACGGCCGTCGGCAATCCGGCACGCATCATCGATACCGAGCAGGCCCAGCGGCGCGAGGAGAAGGCTGGGCAGATGGGCTTCTCGGCCTATGCCATCGCCGGCAACCAGGACGATCCGCTGGCCAAGGCGATCCACGGCCTGCTCGACCACGCGGTCGAAACCGACCGGCGTATCGAGGCTCTGCTCAGGAAACTGGAGCAGTCCGGCGTCAGCATCGAAGACGAACTGGCGACGGCCGACAAGTTCGATCCGAAATATCTGAGCAAAATAGTCGACTAAATAGTTGACTGTTTTGGTGCGGCTTTCGTATAGTTGACTAAACCTATCGGGTATTGAACCGGAGACATCAACCATGCGACTCACCACCAAAGGACGATTTGCCGTAACCGCGATGATCGACGTTGCGCTGCGCGGCAGTGAAGGGCCGGTAACGCTGGCCGGCATCAGCGAGCGGCAGAAGATTTCGCTCTCGTATCTGGAGCAGCTCTTCGGCAAGCTTCGCCGCCACCACCTGGTCGACAGCGTGCGCGGCCCGGGCGGCGGCTACTGTCTGGCGCGGCCGCTGGAGGAAATCACCGTGGCCGACATCATTCGTGCCGTCGACGAGCAGCTCGATGCGACCCAGTGCGGCGGCAAGGAAAACTGCCACGACGAGCATCGCTGCATGACGCACGACCTGTGGGCGACGCTGAACTTCAAGATGTACGAATACCTCGCCTCGGTCACCCTGCACGATCTGGTGACGCGCAACGCGCACAAGGCCATCGAGTTCATGAAGCCGATCGCCGACCAGCGCCTCGGCCCGCGGCCGCGGGCGAAGATCATGGCGGTGGGTGCCTGACCGCAGCGGCGGAAAAAATGTTTGCGCCGGTCTATCTCGACCACAACGCGACGACCCCGCTCGACCCGGCGGTGCTGGCGGCGATGCAGCCCTGGCTGGAAGCCCAGTTCGGCAACCCGTCGAGCCGGCACGAATACGGGCGCGCGGCCAGGCGGGCGGTCGATGAGGCCAGGCAGCGGGTGGCTGCGGCCATCGGCGCGCATCCGACCGAAGTCGTGTTCACGAGCGGTGGTTCGGAAGCCAACAACCTTTTCGTGAAAGGTGCGGCGGCTGCGCTGAAGCCCGGCCTGCTGGCGGTTTCGGCGGTCGAGCACCCCTGCGTGATCAGGCCGGCCGAGCAGCTGCTGCGACAAGGCTGGCAGTTGAAGAAGGTGGCGGTCGACGGTGAGGGACGTGTCGACTGCAGCGACTGGCGCGAAGCGCTCGCGGCCGGGCCGAAGCTGCTCTCGGTGATGCGTGCGAACAACGAGACCGGCGTGCTGCAGGACGTGGCCTCGCTGGCGAACGAAGCGAAGGGCTGCGGCGCATGGTTTCACTGCGACGCGGTACAGGCCTTCGGCAAGTTGCCGCTGTCGTTCCGCGAACTGAACATTGCCGGCGTGCATGCGCTGACCGTTTCGGCGCACAAGGTCGGCGGGCCGAAAGGCGCTGCGGCGCTGGTGGTCGACAAGCGTGTCGAGATCGTGCCGCTGATCGCCGGTGGCGGCCATGAACGTGGCTTGCGCTCGGGAACGGAGAACGTACCGGCCATCGTCGGTTTCGGCATCGCAGCCGAACTGGCTGCGGCCCGGCAGGCCGAGAATGCGACGAACATTGCCGGCCTGCGTGCCGAGCTCGAAGCCGGGCTTCTGGCGCTGGGCGCGAGACTGTTCGGTGCCGCTGCGGAGCGCCTGCCGAATACCAGCTACTTCGCGATCCCGGAAGTGGATGGCGAGACGCTGGTCGGCAAGCTCGATCGTGCCGGCTTTGCCGTCGCCAGCGGTGCGGCCTGTTCGAGTGCGAATCCGGAGCCTTCGCATGTGCTGTCGGCGATGGGTGTGGCACCGGAAATCGCACGCGGCGCGGTGCGCGTCAGCCTCGGGCGCGGCACGACGCAAAAAGAGGTGAAGGATTTTTTGAACGTATTGCAGACGACCGTGGTCGGATTGCAGCGAATGACGTCGGTCAGTGCTGACGCGGCGTAGGCAGTACCCACAGAGCAGTCAACAGAGCAACTAACAGAAAAGCGAAGCGGAGCAAGAGAACATGCTGAAACTCCCGATCTACCTCGACTATTCGGCCACCACGCCGGTGGACCCGCGCGTCGCGGAAAAGATGATTCCCTACCTCGTCGAAAAATTCGGCAACCCGGCCTCGCGTTCGCACAGCTATGGCTGGGAAGCGGACGCTGCCGTCGAAGCCGCGCGCGAGGAGGTGGCGAAGTTGATCAACGCCGACGCCAAGGAGATCGTGTGGACCTCCGGCGCCACCGAGTCGAACAACCTCGCCATCAAGGGCGCGGCCAACTTCTATGCCGGCAAGGGCAAGCACCTGATCACCGTCAAGACCGAGCACAAGGCCGTCCTCGACACCTGCCGCGAACTCGAGCGCCAGGGCTTCGAGGTCACCTACCTCGATGTGAAGGACAACGGCCTGATCGACCTCGACGTGTTCAAGGCGGCGATCCGCCCGGACACCATCCTCGTCTCGGTGATGTTCGTGAACAACGAGATCGGCGTCATCCAGCCGATCGCCGAGATCGGCGAGATCTGCCGCGAGA
>VFQM010003261.1_pt1 | contig 10694 bp, 9 predicted proteins | sample 3512391 | NCBI WGS metagenome assembly VFQM01 (sample SAMN10412369, study PRJNA504923) | tailings metagenome | isolation source: Replicate 1 from Balatoc abandoned mine | place: Philippines
TGTGTGCTACAACCCGACCGTCACAGCCGGATCTGCGGCCTGGGAGCCCCCGCGCAACCTGTCCCGCCGCCCCACCCACAGCGCGAGCAGCGCCACGGTGGCCACCCCCAGCCCATACCAGGTGGGGAACACCGAAAGCCCCGCGATCGCCAGCAGCACCGCGGCGTTGAGCGCGCGCGAGTCGAAGAGCCGCGCGCCGCCGAACAGCATCGCGAAAGCCAGGGTGAACACCAGCCCGGACACCACGGCCTCGCCGATGTCCAGCCAGCTGCCGGCCATCAGCATGCCGGGATAGGCGATGAACATGAAGGGGATCACGTAGGTGACCGCGGCCAGCTTGACCGCCTCGACCGCCACCTCGGTCCAGCGGGTCTGCGCGATGCCCGCCCCCACGAACACCGCCACGCACACCGGCGGCGTGATCACCGAGATGGTCGCGTAGTAGAAGACGAACATGTGGGCCACGATCGGCTCGATGCCCACCTTGGTGAGCGCCGGCGCGAGCACCGCGGCCACCAGAACGTAGGCGGCGGTGGTGGGCATGCCCATGCCGATCACCATGCAGACCAGGCCGGTGACCAGCGCGACCAGCCAGACCGAGCTGCCGGCCAGCGCCACGATCATCGTGGACAGGGTCACGCAGAAGCCGGTGAGGTTCACCATGCTCACCAGGATCTGCGCGCCGGCCAGCAGCACGCCGATCATCACCAGCGCCTTGCCGGCGTCTTCCAGGCTGTCGAGGATCACGCGCAGCGACTTCTTCAGGTCGGCGAGCGAGCGCACGTTCAGCAGCAGGTAGGGCACGAACAGGCCGATCACGCCGAAGAAGGCGGCGGTCTGCACCGAGCGGCCGCTCACGATGCCGAAGATCAGCGCGGCGAAAGCGGCCAGGATCGGCACGGTGCGCCTGGGCGCGCGCACCGCTGCCCAGGACGGCATCTCGGACTCGGGCACCACCTTGAGCCCGCGGTTGATCGCGATGAAGTGGATGGTGGCGAAGCAGCCCAGGTAGTACAGGAAGGCGGGCAGGAAGGCCGCGATCGCGATGTCGAAGTAGCTGCGGCCGATGATCTCGGCCATCACGAAGGCGGCCGCGCCCATGACCGGCGGCGCGATCTGTCCGCCGGTGGAGGCCACCGCCTCGATGCCGCCGGCCAGCGCCGGCGGATAGCCCAGGCGCTTCATCAGCGGGATCGTGAAGTTGCCGGTGGTGGCCACGTTGGCCACCGCGCTGCCGCTGATCGTGCCGAACAGGCCCGAGGCCACGGTGGCCATCTTGGCCGCGCCGCCCGGGCTGCGGCCGCTCACGCGGATGGCCAGGTCCATGAAGGTCTGGCCGCCGCCGGTGAACAGCAGCACGCTGCCGAACAGCACGAAGGCGCCGATCGTGGTGCTGGCCACGCCCACCAGCAGGCCCCAGATGCCCAGGTCGCCGAGCAGCAGGGTCTCGGTCACGAAGTAGACGTCGAAGCCGCGATGGCCCAGCGGCCCGCTGATGTACTGGCCGAAGAACGCATAGGCGATGCCGGCCAGCGCGATGATCGGGAAGATCGCGCCGATCGCGCGGCGCGAGACCTCGAGCACGGTGATCACCAGGCCCGCGGTCAGCGCGATGTCGAGCGCGGTGGCCGTGGGCAGGCTCTCCATGATCTCGTCGTAGCTGACGATCACGTAGCCGCAGGCCGCGAGCGTGACGGCCGCCATCGCGGCATCGACCGCCACGCCTGCGGGGCGCCAGCGCCGCCCCTCGCCCAGCGGGAACATCAGCAGGCCCAGGCAGACCACCAGCGCCAGGAAGATCGCCCGCTGGATCAGGCTCTCGAAGGCCCCGAACGCCGAGGTGTAGAGGATGAACAGGCCCAGCAGGGCTGCCAGCGTCTTGCTTGCCCAGGCGCGCATGCTTCGGTGTCGCGGATCGGTTGGCGCGAATCTTCGTGGCAGGTGCCGATCACTTCGGCATCAGCTTGGCCGGGATCGCCACGCCCTTCTCCTTGATGTAGCGCGCCACGCCCGGGTGCAGCGGGATCGTGCCCTGCTCGAGCGTGAGCTTCATGATGTCGATGCCCTTGAGGCTCGACAGCGCGCCGACCTGCACGGTGGTGTCCTCGAACACGGCCTTGGCGATCTGGTAGGCCATCTCCTCGGACAGGTCCGGGCGCGCCGACACCGCCAGTCCGAAGCTCCAGGTGCTGTAGGCGGGGATGCCGTCGGCGGCGCCGGCCGGGATGTCGACCACCGCGATGTCGGGCATCTTGTCCTGCAGCAGCTTCTTCTGGTCGGCGCTCAGGCCCAGCACCTTGACCGGTGTGAAGGTCGCGATGTCGAGCGAGGAGCCGTCGAGCTTGTTGCCGGCGCCGGACTTCACGTAGCCGATCACCCGGTTGTCCTTGATCGAGTTGACGATGTCGGTGGTGGAGCCGCGCACCCAGTCGGGCGCGATGCCCAGCGTCTTGAACACGGCTTCGGCGGTCTTCTCTGTGGCCGAGCCCTTCAACCCAGGGTTGAAGCGCTTGCCGGCGAGCTCGGCGAGCGAATTCACCTTGGCGTCGCCGCGCACGACCACGTTCTGCGGCGCCGGCGAATAGACGAACATCAGCCGGTTGTCGACCTTCTTGCCTTCGAAGGCCTGCTCGCCCACGTAGGCGTGGTAGCTGACGTTGGTGGTGACCAGACCCAGGTCCACCTGCTTGCGATCCATGCGGCGAAGGTTGTCGACGGTGGCGCCGGTCTCCACGACCGAGCTCTCCACGTTGGGCACCTTGGCGTTGATCAGCTGCGACAGCGCCACGAAGTAGCCGTACTGGCTGGACGACGCCGAGGTGGAGCCGATCAGGATCTTGTCCTTGGCCAGGGCCGGGGTGGCGAGGGCGACGGTGGCGCAGGCGGCCAGGGCCGCGACGAGTTTGCGTTTCATGCTCCGGTTCCTTCCTTTTGCTTGCGTGAGGTGTTGCGGGTGTCGGTGTCGTCGAGGCTGGCGCGGGGCACCCGCACCGGCAGCGACAGCACCAGGAACGAATGGGTCTTGCCGTGGCCGTCGAGGTTCAGCGCGTCGTTCACGCCGCCTTCGAGCACGTCGTCGATCACGAAGTTCAGCGCCCACAGCCGCGGCAACTCGTAGCGCTGCACGCGGGTGGCGCCGCGGTGGGCGAAGAGCGCGTGCACGCGCTCGGCGGTGAGCTGCTCGCGAATCAGCGGAAAGTCCGCCTCGCGGTACGCGATCACGCTCACGTTCAGGCGCTCGCCCTTGTCGCCGGCGCGGGCGTGGGCGATCCGGTGCAGCGGCACTTCGACGAGATCGGGGTCGATGGCGCTCATTCGACGATTTCCACGACCGGGTGCACCAGCTCGCGGCGAATGTAGCCCGAGGTGGTGGAGATGCGACGGCGCAGGCTGCTCCGGATGCCGCCGCCGCCGGCCGGCCCCGCGCAGTAGAGCGCCAGCACTTCCTCGGGGGCGCGGGCGGCGGTCGCGCGGTCGGGGGCGCTGATCGCGATCCGCAGGCGGACGTCCTGCAGCAGGTCGGTGGCGCCGACGGCCGCCGCACGGGCGCCGCCGCGGCGCGAGAGCGCGGCCTCGCCACCGCGGGCGGCGAGCCAGGCGCCATCGTCGTCGTTGAATACGCTGGCCACCCCGATCAGGTCGCCGCGCATCCGGATGCCCGAGGGCAGCCGCTTGCGCACCACGTCGAGCGCGAGCCGCGCGCGGTCCAGCGCGTTGGGCCCGGCATAGGAGATCTCGGCCTCGCCGAACCAGCCGGCCTCGTGGCCGACGGTGACCTTGAGCGTAGGCGGCTTCGCGCGGCCGCGGGCGCCCTCGACGCGCACCTGGTCGGGCCCGGTCTCGGCCAGCTCGACCTCGGTGATGTCCAGCGTGACGTCGGGGGTCAGGTAGGTCGACTGGTCGTGGATCTCGTAGAGCAGTTTCTCGGTGACCGTGTGGCGGTTCACCAGGCCCCCGATGTCGTCGCCCTTGCCGACCACGAAGCGGCCGTCGGCCTGCATGGCCACGACCGGGAAAGCGATCCGCTCGGGGTGCGGGACGTCCTTGAAGCCCGGGTCGGCGTAGTAGCCGCCGGTGACCTGGGCGCCGCATTCGAGCAGGTGGCCGGCGGCGGTGCCGGCGGCAGCCAGCATCGGGTCGTCGAGCGACCAGCCGTGGAAGTGCGCGAAGGGCGCGAGCGCGAGCGAGGGATCGGCCACCCGGCCTGCCACCACGACGTCAGCGCCGGCTGCCAGCGCCTCGACCAGCGGCGCGGCGCCCAGGTAGGCGTTGGCGCAGATCACGTCGCCCAGCGGCCGAGGCTTGCCCTGCTCGTCCTGCAGGCCGGAAATGGCGCCGGTCGCGATCAGGTCGTCGCCGGTGACGACCGCGATCTTCATCGGCCGGCAGCCCAGGCGCTTGCCGAGCGCGCGGATCGCACGGGCCGCGGCATGCGGATTGGCCTGGCCGAAGTTGCCGAGGATGCGGATGCCGTGCGCCAGGCAGGGCTCGAGGATGGGCTCGAGCATGCGCTCGAGCAGCGGCTCGTAGCCGTGCTCGGGGTTCTCCAGGCGCGCCAGCTGGGCCAGCGCCAGCGTGCGTTCGCCGAGGGTCTCGAACATGATCGCCGCCGGGCCGCCCGAAGCGATCAGGCTGCGCACCACCGGCAGCGGCGCGTCGAGGCGGTCGCCCGAGAAACCGGCGCCGCAGCCGACCCTGACCGTGTCGTGGACGCCGACCGCACCCTGATTCGGCACGTTTCGTCTCCTCTGTTGTCGTTGTTACGGACTCGTGGGCCCCAGACTGCCTGATCGGGCGCCGCTCTGGCAAACTGATTTATCCGATCGATTCATAAACGGCGTTTATGCACCTGAGCATCCGGCAGATGCAGCTGTTCCGCACCGTCGCAGAGGCCGGCAGCTTCAGCGAGGCGGCGCTGCGGCTGCACCTGTCCCAGCCCGCGTTGAGCGCGGCGATCCGCAAGCTCGAGGAGACGCTCGAGGTGCGGCTGTTCGACCGCACCACGCGGCGCATCGCGCTCACGTCCGAGGGCCAGGAGCTGCTGCGGCTGTCGGCGCGGCTGATCGACGAGTTCGAAGCGGTGACCGGCGACCTGCGCGACTACCTGGCCCGCCGCCGCGGCCGGGTGGTGGTGGCCGCGCTGCCCTCGCTCGCGGCGGTCACGCTGCCGCCGGCGCTGGCCCGCCTGAAGGCGATGCACCCCGGCATCGACGTGACGCTGCGCGACACCCTGAACGACGAGATCCAGGAGCTGGTGCAGAGCGGCGCGGCGGACTTCGGCCTGACCGTGGCCCCGCAGGCCGGACGCGGACTGGCCTTTCGGCCGCTGATCGTGGACCGCTTCGTGATGGTCTGCCCGCGCGATCACGAGCTCGCGGGTCGGAAGCAGGTGAGCTGGACGCAGGTGGTGCGCTACCCGATCGTGGGCATGGCGCGGACGTCGAGCGTGCGCCAGCACATCGACGCGGCCTGCGCCCAGGCCGGCATCGCGCTGCGCAACGAGTACGACGTGGAGCACCTGGCCACGGTGGGCGCGCTGGTGCGCGAAGGCCTGGGGGTGGCCGCCCTGCCCTCGCTGACCACCCCGCTGCTGCGCTTCGCCGACCTGGCCGAGGTGCCCATCGTGCGGCCACGCGTGGAGCGCACGATGGGGATCGTGACTCGGGCGGGACGCAGTCTTTCGGTGGCGGCCAGCGCGCTGGTGGAGGTGCTCAGCGAGTAGGCCAGCCCCGCTCACTCGTGCCGCAACGCATCGATCGGATTCATCCGCGCCGCTCTCCGCGCCGGAAAGTAGCCGAAGACCACGCCGATCGCCGCCGCAAACAGGAAGGACACCAGGTTCACCGTGGGGTCGAACAGGAAGGGCACGTCCATCAGGCGCGCCAGCACCACCGACGCACCCGCGGCCAGCACCACGCCGACCAGGCCGCCGAAGGCCGCAAGCACCACCGCCTCGATCAGGAACTGCAGCAGCACCTCGCGCTCGAGCGCGCCGATGGCCAGCCGCAGGCCGATCTCGCGGGTGCGCTCGGTCACGCTCACCAGCATGATGTTCATGATGCCGATGCCGCCCACCAGCAGGCTGACCGCGGCCACCGCGCCCAGCAACATCGTCATCACCTGCGTGGTGCCGGACAGCGTGTCGGCGAGCTGCTGGGTGTCGAGGATGTTGAAGTTGTCGTCGTCGGTCGACGAGAGCTTGCGCCGCTCGCGCAGCAGCTGGCGCAGGCTGGCCTTGACGCTCGCGGGGTCGCTGCCGTCCTTCATCGACACCAGCAGCGTGGACACGCGGGTGTTGCCGGTCACGCGCCGCTGCAGCGTGGACAGCGGCACCAGCACCAGGTCGTCCTGATCGTTGCCCATGGCGCCCTGCCCCTTGGCGGCCAGCAGGCCGACCACCTGGCAGGAGAACTGCTTGACGCGGAGCATCTCGCCCACCGCGTCGCGGCCGCCGAAGAGCTCGCGCCGGATGGTGTTGCCGATGATGCACACGGCCGCGCCGGCCCGGATCTCCTCGGGCGTGAACTCGCGGCCCGACGCCAGCCGCCAGTTGCCGGTCTGCAGCCAGGTGTTGGTGCTGCCGGTGACGTTGGTGGTCCAGTTGTTGCCGCCGGCCACCACGGTGGCGCTGCTGCGCGCCTCGGGCGCCACCGCCTGCACGCCGCCGATCTGCGTGGCCACCGCTTCGGCATCCGCCTCCTTGAATGCCGGCGCCGAGGTGCCGCCCATGCCGGGGCCCAGTCGCTGGCCCGGGCGGATCATCAGCAGGTTGGTGCCCAGGCTGGAGATCTGGTTCTGAACCGCCATCGTGGCGCCGTTGCCGAGCGTGACCATGGTGATGACCGCCCCCACGCCGATCACGATGCCCAGGATGGTCAGGAAGGACCGGAGCAGGTTGCGCCGGATCGAGCGCAGGGCGAGCAGCAGCGTGTTGAACAGCATCAGGCCGCTCCCGGGACACCGGGCGGAGCCGACGCGGCGCCGGGCGAAGCCTGCCCGGCCGCGGCGCGCGCGGCGTCTTCGAGCACGCCGGCCGGCTCGGGATTGCGGGTGTCGTCGGCCACCACGCCGTCGACGAAGCGCACGATGCGCCGCGCCCAGGCGGCCATGTCGGGCTCGTGCGTGACCATCAGCACCGTGATGCCGCGATCGACGTTGAGCCGCCACAGCAGCTCCATGATCTCGCGGCTGCGCTGCGTGTCGAGGTTGCCGGTGGGCTCGTCGGCGAGCAGCACCGCGGGCTCGGTGACGATGGCGCGGGCGATCGCCACCCGCTGCTGCTGCCCGCCGGACAGCTCGCCCGGCGTGTGATGCTCCCAGCCCTTCAGTCCGACCGAGTCCAGCGCGCGAGCCGCGGCTGCGTGGCGCGCCTTGGCCGACTCGCCGCGATAGAGCAGCGGCAGCTCCACGTTCTCCTGCGCCGAGGTGCGTGCGAGCAGGTTGAAGCCCTGGAAGACGAAGCCGAAGAACTGCCGGCGCAGGCGCGCGCGCTGGTCGCGGCTGAGCGACTCCACGTGCGCGCCCTTGAACAGGTATTCGCCGGCGCTTGGCGTGTCGAGGCAGCCGATCAGATTCATCGCGGTGGACTTGCCCGAGCCGCTGGGCCCCATGATCGCCACGAAGTCGCCTTCGTCGATGTCCAGGTCCACGCCCTCGAGTGCCTGGAAGGCGGTGGGCCCTTCGCCGTAGACCTTGGTGATGCCGCGCAGACGGATCAGCGGTGGCGCGCCGGCCGGCGCGGCGGCGGCCGGGGCCGGCCGGTCGACGGTGGCATCGGCCATCACTTCGCCGCCCCGCCCGCCAGCTGGTCGACGATGACCGCCATGCCGGGCTGCAGCTCGCCGCCAGTGATCTCGGTCATGCGCCCGTCGGTGATGCCGGGCACGACCGTCACGCGTTGCGGCGCGCCGTCGCGAAGCACCCACACCTGGCGGGCGCCGCCCGCGGATGCGTCGGGGCGCGCCCCGCGGCTGCCTGTGCGTGGCATGCGCGGCACCAGCTTCGACACGATCCCGCCGCCCGAAGAAGCCTGGCCGCCCGCGGCGCCGTTGCCGGCCTGCGCCGGGTTGAAGCGCAGCGCGGTGTTCGGCACCAGCAGCACGCCCTGCCGTTCGGCGGCGGTGATCGTCGCGGAGACGGTCATGCCGGGGCGCAGGCTCAGGTCGGCGTTGTCGACCTCGAGCCGGGTGGCGTAGGTGACCACGTTCTCGGTGAGCGTGGAGCCGTAGGCCACGCGGGCCACGGTGGCCGGGTAGCGCCGCTGCGGATAGGCGCTCACGGTGAAGCTCGCCTTCTGGCCGATCTGCACCGCGCCCACGTCGGCCTCGTCGACGCTGACCTCGACCAGCAGGCGGGTCAGGTCCTCGGCGATGCTCATCAGCGTGACCGCCTGCAGCGTGGCCGCCACCGCGTTGCCGGGCTCCACCGTGCGCGAGAGCACCATGCCGTCGATCGGCGACTTGATCGCGGCCTTGGACAGGTTGGTCTCGTCGGTGGAGAGCGCGGCCTTCGCGTCCTGCACGTTGGCGCGGGCGCTGTTCTCGTCGGCGCGGGCGCGGGCCAGCGCGGCGCGCGCGGCGTCGAGCTCGGCGGCCGAGGGCACCTTGCCGCCGGACAGGCGGGCGACCTCCTGCAGGCGCTCGAGGCTGGCCTCGGATTCCTTGACCGTGGCAGTGGTCTGCGCGACCCGGGCCTGGGCAGCGGCCAGCGAGGCACGCGAGCGCGACACCTGAGCGGAAAGCTTGGCCGTGTCGAGCTCGACCAGCACCTGGCCCTGCTTGACCCGGTCGTTGACGTCGACGTGCACCTTGCGCACGGTGCCCGACAACTCGCTGCCGATGTTCACCGTGCGCGTGGCCTGCAGCTTGCCGTTGGCGGTCACGGTGAGGGTCAGGTCGCCCAGGCGCGCTTCCTCGGTCACGAAGCGCGGCGCCGCAGCGGTCTGCTGGCGGCCCATCCACCACCAGGCGCCGCCGGCGGCCGAGGCCAGCAGCAGCAGCGCGATCCACAGCGCGGGCCGCTTCCACCAGCGCGGGCTCGCGCCTTCCAGAAGCTCGTCCACCTTCGTGTTCATTTCCATCCTCCGCCGAGCGCCTTGTACAGGCGCACGTGATCGGCGCTGACGTTGGCGAGCGTGCTGGCCACGCTGTCCTGGGTGTTGAGCAACGTGCGCTGCGTGTCGAGCACGACCTGGAAGTCGATCAGGCCGCTGGCGTAGCGGTTCTGCGCGAGCAGCGCCGCGTTGGCGGCGGCATCGGCCGCGTTCTGCAGGCGGGCGAGCCGCTCGCGATCGCCGCGCAGCGCGACCAGTGCGTCCTCGACCTCCTTCAAGGCGTTCAGCACGGTGGCCTGGTAGCCGACGCGCGCCTGTTCGAGCGAGGCCTCCTGCGCGCGGACCTGCGCCTGCAGCGCGCCACCGTCGAAGATCGGGAGCGAGACGCCGGCCAGCAGCGAATTGACGATCGCCGCGCTGCCGCCGAGGCCGCTCAGCGTGAGCGCGCTCAGACCGATAGAGCCGCCCAGCCGGAAGCTGGGGTAGCGGGCCGCGTCGGCCTGCGACACGCGGGCCAGCGCGGCCGCGATCCGCGCTTCGGCCTGGCGCACGTCGGGGCGCTGGCGCAGCGTCTCGGCCGGAATCGCGAGCGCGAGGTCGGCGGCAGGCCGCGGCACCGGGCGCGCGGCCTCCAGCGCGGGCTGCGATACGCCGGCCGCCTGCCCGGTCAGCACGGCCAGCGCGTGACGGGCCTGCGCGATGCCGGTCTCGAGCACCGGCACCTGGGCGGCGGTCTGCTCGGCGGCCGCGCGCGCCTGCTCGACCTCGACCGAGGTGGTCAGGCCCGCCTGGGCGCGCCACTGCGCGAGCTGCAGCGTCTCGTTCTGCGCGGCCAGATTGCGGCGCGCGATCTCGAGCCGGCCCTGCAGGCCGCGCAGCTCCAGATAGGCCAGCGCCACCTCGGCGGCGAGCGAGACCTGCACATCGGCCAGGCCCGCCTGCGCGGCGCGGGCGTCGGCCTCGGCGGCCTCGAGCGCGGCGCGGTTGCGGCCGAACACGTCGAGCTCCCAGCTGGCGTCGAGCCCGGCCTGGAAGCGGTTGGACGCGTCACCGCCGGCCGGCCGCGCGCGACCAGCGACGCGAGCTCGGGATCGTCGAAGTTGCGCCACCACTGGGCGAGATCGGCGGCGCGGGCGGCCGGGCTCGTGCTCGACGGTTCTGCCGTGTCGGCGGTCCTGGCTTCGGACCAGGCGGCCGGCACCGGGGTCTCGGGCAGCGCGCGGTCCGGCGCGGCCATGGTGGCGCAGCCGGCGAGCACGGCCAGCGCGAGCGCGGCAAGGCCGGCGGACGCGCCATGGGTGCGAGCGCCGACGCGGATAGGTTGGACCAAGCGGCGGACCGCGAAAGGCAAGGGAACGGGAAGAGGATCGGGGCTCATGGCCCGAAGGATTCTGCCTTTCAGGGCTGCAAAGAACCTTTGAGGCAGATGCAAGTTTGTGTAAACGCAGATCGCGACGGGACGGCGCCGGTTCAGCTTGTCAGGTGTCGCAGCTTCAGTCCGGCGAATCGGGTGTAGTCGCGGTCCATGGTCACCCATTCCGAGCCCGATTCGATCGCAAGCGCTGCGAACCACGCGTCCGGAACGAGATTCCCACGCACCCCGTGCGCCTCGCACAAGCGCGTGAAAACCTCCCAGTGCCTG
>VFQM010003262.1_pt1 | contig 10691 bp, 12 predicted proteins | sample 3512391 | NCBI WGS metagenome assembly VFQM01 (sample SAMN10412369, study PRJNA504923) | tailings metagenome | isolation source: Replicate 1 from Balatoc abandoned mine | place: Philippines
CACTGACGCCTGCACGCAGGAACAACTTCATCGCGGGTCTTACCATGTCTGGATGCCACACCCCCGTCCGGGAGGCGGCCTTTGGAAGAAGATCGACCGCAGCGCGGCCAGGAGCGGCGTGTTAGGGCACTTGGACGCCCTATGAAAAGGCCGAATCTGCGTGATCGACGAACTGCTTCTGCGCGGGGTTGAGAACCAACAGCAGGCGCGTTGTGCCGTTGGCCGCAATCGGCGGCGAACGATGGATCGCCGGCCTGTCGGTCGCAAGCTTGCCCTTGAACAGGCCGACATCGAACGCTGCCATGCGGTTGATCCGGCGCGGCTCCTCACCTGCGGCGACGCGGTCGGCATCGGGCTGATCGAGCCAGTCGGTCCCCTCGCCGACATAGGTCGTGATCAGACGGGCGCTGACGTAGTCGGCGTGGAATTTGCGGCATGAATCGGTGCGGACGACTTCCAGCCTCAGCTCGAAGCGCAAGAGGTCGAGCGCGCCGCAGTAGAGTGCGGCCACCTCTCGCACGTCGGCAAGGAAGGCGTCGTGCAGCGCCGCGCCGCCAAAGCCGTTGTCGACGAGGCCCGAAGCCAGCGCCGGCATCAGATCGGGCAGGGTGGTTTCGAACCTGAGATCGGTCGGCTGGCCTTCGATCAGCGGCGCAAAATCGGCCAGCGGCTCCCGTTCCCAGATCGCGAGATTGCAATCGTCGGCGCGGATCGCGTTCAGCACGTCGGGCGTTGGGGCGGACCGTGAAAGGCGAGTGAGTACTGTCGGCATCGGTGAATGCGGTCCAAATGTGTTACGTTGTAACATAGCACTAGCGGCCGCTGTTGGCACGGGCAAGCCCCGTGCGCATTTGCCTCTTGCGAATGATTATCACTTCCGATTAAAGACGGGCCGAACCAATTTCCTCTTCCGGCACAAGGATACCGCTTCCCATGAAAACCACGCTCAAGCTCTGGACCCAGCTCGGCCTTGGCACTGCGCTTGCGGGCGGGATGCTGGCGGCGTGCGGCGGCGAGGCAGGCGGTGAAGGCGGCGAGGGTGCGAAGACCGAAGCCACGCCGTTCTCCGTGGGCGAAGGCGGCGCAGCCGGCGGTGAAGGCGAAGGTGGCACCGGTGAAGGTGAAGGCGGCGGCGCGGCCGCTGGCGGCGAAGGCGAAGGCGGCGTTGCGGTGGCCGATGCGGCCAAGGATCCGGTCGCCTATGGCATCGCGCTCGCGGTGACCGAAGCCCATGTCGTCGCCGCGCGCGATGCCTATGCGGCGGGCAAGAAGGATGCCGCGGCCGAAATGTTCGCCCACCCGGCTGCCGAAGTGCTGGTGGAAATGGACCCGGTGTTCGCCAAGCTCGGGGTCAAAGATTTCAAGCCGCTGCTGACCGATGCCTCGGTCGCCGCGTCCGAGGGCAAGAGCGTGGCCGAGGTCAACGCCGCCTATGACAAGATTATCGCTGCGCTGCGCGGAGCGGCGGCCAAGGCACCTGCCAGCGAGGCGAGCAAGGCCAAGGTTGCCACGGGCGTCATCACCGACATGATCGAACGCGCCAGCGCGATGTACCGCATCGCGGGCAAGGGCAGCACCTACGAGCCCTATCTCGACGGCTACGGCTTTGCGCGGGTCGCCGCGAGCGCCTTCGCCACCTCGGGCGGCGCGATCAAGGCCGAGAACGCGGCGCTCCATGCCCGCATCACCGAGGCGTTGGCGCTGCTCAAGCAGGCCTATCCGGGCGCCGCGCGACCGGCCAAGCTGCCGGTTGAAGCAGGCGCGCTGTCGGGTGCTTCGGCCAAGGTGATGCTGGCCGCCGCGAACTAATCGCGCTCGGCGAACATCCCTGCCACCATCGGTTGCAGCCCGGCGTGAAACCGCGCCAGCACGGCCCAGTCGCCAACCTGTTCGTAGTGGGTGACGAGGTTTTCGCCATCCCAGCGGTGCAGCGCATAGCTGGGCGGTTCGGCCACGATCAGCTCGCGCGCGTCGGGCGTGTCGGGGTCGATCGGTGAAAGGTCCATCGCTACCAGCGGCGCAATCGCGGGCGTGATGCCGAGCGGGATGCCGGCAAAGCGGGTGCTGATCGTGCGGTGAAGATGCCCGCAATGGATCGCCTGCACCTGCCTCTGGCCCTCGAGCACGGCGGCAAGGCGGGTGATCCAGGGCTCGCCGGGGGCAGGATCCATCCAGTCGATCCCAGCAACCACCGGCGGATGGTGCATGAAGATCAGCGTCGGCGTGTCCGGCGCTTCGGCGAGGCGGGCGGCAAGCCATGCCGCGCGACTTTCGCAGAAGGCTCCGCCGTGGCGGCCATCCTCCAGCGTATCGAGGCAGATGATCCTCAGGCCCAGCGGTGCGTCGACGACATAATGCGCGAAGCCGTCTGCGGCGGCCTCGACCTGCGGGAAGGCGGCGAGAAAGGTGGCGCGGCTATCGTGATTGCCGACCATCGGCAGGATCGGGCAGGGCAAGTCTGCCAGCAGCGTGCCGAGCTTGGCAAAGCTGGCGGCATCGCCGTTTTCGGTCAGATCGCCGGACAGCACCAGAAAGTCGGGGCGGTTGGGGCCATCGGCAAGCCGCGCGAGCGCAGCGCGCAGGCGTACCAGATTGAGCTCCTCGCCCGCCTCATCAGGCGCAAAGCCGACATGAATATCAGTCATCTGGGCGATCAGCACCGCCCGCGAGACTGCCGCTTTTGCCCCCATTGCCCATCCCTAAGCGCCGCCAGTTACGGCATAATTTCGCTTTTTATCACGTTTTCCGGCGCGGCTATAGAGGGCGTTTGCTAACGCGAAGTGACCGCCGCTCAGATTGCGGAACTGAAGCGGCGCGGCGCCAGTGCGCGGTAGGCATCGAACAGCGCGGCGATCACCCGGGCATAGGGCAGCCCGCCGGGCAGGATGGAGAGAACTGCGCCATCGAGCGCGGCGAGACCGGCCTGCGTGAACGGGGCGAGCCGCGGGGCCACTTCGGCGCGCAGATCGTCGGGCAGCAGCACTTCGCTCCGGCACAGCAGCGCCTCGATCACCGCGCCGCGGCGCTGGTCTTCGGGGCTGCGGATGATGCCGTGGCTGGCGGAAAGGCGGCCCTCGCCCGACAACTGGCGATAGCGCCCGGTGTGCTTTTCGTTCTGCGCGAAGAGCTGCGGGAAGCCGCTGATCGCGCTTGCGCCAAGGCCGATCAGCACGTCAGCCGGATCATCGGTGAATCCTTGGAAATTGCGGCGCAGGGTGCCGCCGCGCACCGCGCGGGCCATCGGATCATGCGGCAGGGCAAAGTGATCGAACCCGATCGCGTCATACCCTTGCCCGGTGAGGATGCGATGCGCCTCGCTCGCCATGGTAAAGCGCGTCTCGGCACCGGGAAGCGCGTCCTCGCGGATCATCGTCTGGCGCGGCACCATGTGAGGCACGTGCGCATAGCCGAACACCGCGATCCGGTCGGCGCCGAGCTTGTGGGCATAGGCCAGGCTGTCTTCGAGATCCGTCTCGGTCTGATGGGGCAGGCCATACATCAGATCGAAGTTGAGCGAGGTCACCCCTCCCGAGCGCAGCCAGTCGACGCTGCGACAGATCATCGCCAACGATTGTTCGCGCCCGATCGCCTTCTGGCAATGCGCGGCGAAGGTCTGCACGCCCATGCTGGCGCGGGTGATGCCGGTGGCAGCGATGACCTTGCCCCAGGCCGAGGTCAGACTGCGCGGATCGAGTTCGATCGACCATTCGGGGGCGAACAGCGGCAGATGGGCGTGGAGGCTATCCACCAGCGCGAGGAAATCGCCGGTCTCGATCGCGTTGGGGCTGCCCCCGCCAAAGGCGATGCGCCGCACCCGCGCGCCTTGGGGCAGCAAGCTGCCGACCGTCGCGATCTCCTGATGCAGCGCGGCGAGATAGGCCTCGACCCGCGCGCGCTTGCCCGAAACGGCGGTGTTGCAGCCGCAGTAATAGCAGATCTGCTCGCAGAACGGGATGTGGAGGTAGAGTGATATGTCCCCCACCGCCCCGGCAATCGCACGTTCGATTGTGCCTTCGTCGAGCATGCCGAAATCGGCAGCGGTGGGGTAGCTGGTGTAGCGCGGCACGGGGGTCGCGAGCAGCTCTGGGTGATAGGTCCACATGGGGTGCTTAGAGCGGCTCAGGCAGGAACGGTCTTTGCGCCAGATCAAATCCGGCGCTTGTCCTTTTCGCGGCAGGTGCCCGCGTGGCAACCCTTGGGATGGCAGAAGCCGTCGTCGTCGGGCGCATTGCCATCGCCAAGGGGAATGGTGATCGTCCCGCCGCCACACAGCTTGGCGGTGATCGTTGCCCCGCTGGCGGGCAGCGGGCCGATCATCACCGGCACCAGCGCCGCGAGGGCGAGCGGAAGGGCGAGGCTCATGGCTCCTCGTCCTCGATCAGGATGCGGTTGGCCGCGCCGTCCATGTCGTCATACTGGCCGTCGCGCATCGACCACAGGAAGGCGACAAGGCCCATCAGCCCCATGCCGAGCGCAATCGGGATAAGGAAGGCGAGACCGGTCATCTTTCGGCTCCCGCAAGGCGTAGCGAATTGGCGACCACCACCAGCGAGCTCACCGACATGGCAATCGCCGCCACCAGCGGGGTGACAAGGCCCATGAGCGCCAGCGGCACGGCGAGGAAGTTGTAGAGGATCGAGAAGCCGAAATTCTGCCGCACGATCCGCATCGTCATCCGCGCCACCCGCACCGCCAGCGCGACCGGCATCAGCCCTTCGCCGGTGAACACCGCATCGGCGGCCTGCTGGCTGGCATCCGAGGCGGTGCCGGGAGCAATCGAGGCATGGGCGGCAGCGAGCGCGGGGCCATCGTTGAGACCGTCCCCCACCATCAGCGGGCGGTGGCCTGCCGCCTTCAATGCCTCAAGCGCGGCAAGCTTGTCCTGCGGGCGGGCCTCGGCCTGCGCGGGCAGACCCAGCGCCTGCGCGAGCGCATCGACCGGCGCGACGCGATCGCCCGAGAGGATGCTGGCGGGCAGGCCCTGCGCCTTCAGTGCGGCGAGCGCGGCGGCGGCATCAGGGCGCAGCGGATCGGCGAAGCGGATCGTCTGCACGCTGTCACCGATAAGCAAGGTTGTCGCGAGATCGGCGGCGGCATCATCGGGCCGTTCGAGCGCGACGGCGATCCCCTGCCAGCGCCCGGCAAGACCGTGGCCGCTCGCTTCGGTGATGGCGGTGACGGCGGCGGGTTGCACTCCTTCGCGCAGCAGTGCGGCGGCGAGGCCCCGGCTCAAGGGATGGCGGCTGGTCTGCGCGAGCGCGAGCGCGATGCTCCGCGCCTCTTGGCCAAGCGCGCTCACATCGGCGCGGGGTTCGCCCAGCGTCAGTGTGCCGGTTTTGTCGAGCAGCGCGACATCGCATTCGGCGAGGCGTTCAAGCGCGCTGCCATCCTTCACCAGCAAGCCGCGCCGCAGCAGCGCGCCGCTCGCCACGACCTGCGCCGCGGGCACGGCAAGGCCCATCGCGCAGGGGCAGGTGATGATGAGCACGGCGATCGCGATGGTCAGCGACTGGTGCCAGCCTGCGCCTGCGATCATCCATCCGGCAAAGGCCAGCGCGGCAAGGCTGTGCACGACCGGCGCATAGAGCCGGCTGGCGCGGTCGGCGATGCGGACATAGCTGCTGCGCGATTGCCCCGCCTCGTCCATCAGCCGCGCGATTTCAGCAAGCGCGGTGTCCTCGGCCACGCGGGTAAAGCGAACGCGCAAGGGTGCGGAAAGGTTGATCGCTCCGGCATGGACCGCGCTGCCCGGTCCCACGGGTTCGGGCGCGCTTTCACCGGTGAGCATGGCGTTATCGAGCGCGCTCGCCCCTTCCACCACCTCGCCATCGGCGGCAAGGGCTTCCCCGGCGGCGACCAGCACCAGCATTCCGGGTTCAAGGTCCTTGGCCGTCACGCGCCGGGTCGTGCCGTCGGGCCCGATCACGCTGGCGCTCTTGCCCATCCGCCCCAGCAGCGCGCCGATCCCGGCCCGCGTCCGGGTGCGCATCTCGGCATCAAGCGCGCGGCCCGCGAGCAGGAAGAACAACAGCATCACGGCGGAATCGAAGAAGGCGTGCGCCCCGCCGGTGATGGTCTCGTAAAGGCTGAGCGCGGTGGCGAGGATGACGCCGATCGAAATCGGCACGTCCATGTTGGTGCGCCGGTGGGAAAGCGCCATCCACGCGCTGTCGAAGAACGGGCGGCCCGCATAGGCGATCACCGGCAGGGCAATCAGCGCGGAAAGCCAGTGGAACAGCTCGCGCGTTGCCCCGTCCGCGCCCGACCAGACGCTGACCGAGAGCAGCATCACGTTCATCATCCCGAAGCCCGCGACGCCGAGCGCGCGGTTCAGGCGCTTGCGCTCCTTGCTTTCATCGCCGAGCGGATTTTCAGACACCGGTTGCGCCTCGAAGCCGAGGCCGAGCAGCGCGGCGACAAGCGCATCTTCGCCCAGCGCCGGATCATGCCGGATGGCGACTCGCTTGGCCGAGAAGTTGGCGCGCGCGGCGGCGATGCCGGGCAGCTTGGGCAGCTCGCGCTCGATCTTGCCGATGCAGCCGGCGCATTTCATCCCCGGCACGGTAAAGCGCGTGGTGGCAAGCGTTCCGGCATCGTCGGCGGAAAGGCGGGCAGGCGCGTTCACCGGATTTCAGCCTCCCCGGCCCAGGCCTGCTCTCCAGCACGGATCGCGAGACGCACCTGCCAGCGTCCGGGCGCAAGGCTTTCGGCGGAAAGCCAGCGGCCCTGACCCTGCGGCGCAAAGGTCAGCGTGGTATCCTCGCGCGCGCCCAGCGGGCGTTCGGCCGTGGCAGTGATCCGCGCGGCGGCGGGCGCGGCGATGGTTTCCACCACCACCCGCCCATCCGCGCGGCGATGCGGCACGGCCTGCCAGCCCAGCACTTTCGAGGCGGAGGCCTGCTTCAGCCAGCCGTTGTACTTCTGGCTTGCCACATAGGAGTTATCGACCACAGTGCCGTGGAAGCTGCCCACCGCGACGCTCGCCATCAGCAGATTGACCGCGATGATGATCGCAAAGCCGCCGACGAAGACCGCCGCCATGTGCTTGCCGGTAAAGGCGTTCGATTGGCTCGCCATCATTGGTTCTCCGGCATGGCAAAGGTGGTTTCTACAACATCGCTTTCGCGCTGTTCGTCGCGGCTGGTGAGGCGGAAGGCGAAGTTTTCGGCCCGCTCACCCGGGGGCAGCATGACATAGGCGCGCACGACCTTGGTCTCGTTCGCCGGAACGCTGACAGTCTGGGTGGGCGCCGCGTTTTCGAGGCTGACAGCCTCGGTCCACATCACCGCGCCGCGCGGCAGGCCCTGCAGCGCCACTTCCATGTCGCGCGGGCGGGCCTCCATGTTCCTGAGCCGCAGCGTGTAGGCATTCCTGACCGAGCCATCCTTCAGCAGCATGAAGGGCGGATTGCGATCCGGTGCGACGCTGAGATCGGTGTGGGTGCGGGTGCCGAGCGCGAACAGCAGCCCTGCGCCGATCGCCGCCCACACCCCGAAATAGATGAACACGCGCGGCCGCAGCAGCGCCTTCCACGCCGGAGTGGCAGGCGCGCCCGCGGCTTCGGCCTTGCACTGGTCGAGCGTGGCGTAATCGATCAGCCCGCGCGGGCGGCCGACCTCCTTCATCACCCGGTCGCAGGCATCGATGCACAGCCCGCAGGTGATGCAGCCGATCTGCTGGCCTTCGCGGATGTCGACCCCGGTGGGGCAGACCGCGACGCACATGTTGCAGTCGATGCAGTCGCCATACTGGTCGGGGTTCTTCGCGGCCTTCTTGAGGCTGCCGCGCTGTTCGCCGCGCCAGTCCTTGTAGGTGACGATCAGCGATTTCTCGTCGAGCATCGCGGTCTGGATGCGCGGCCAGGGGCACATATAGATGCACACCTGTTCGCGCATGAAGCCGCCCAGCCAGAAGGTCGTGCCGGTGAGGATCGCGACCGTGGCATAGGCGGCGGGGGCGGCCTGTCCGGTCCAGAAATCAACAGTAAGCGTAGGCGCGTCGGCGAAATACATGATCCACGCGCCGCCGGTCCAGAAACTGATCGCGAGATAGGTGGTCCACTTGGCCAGCCGCCGCGCCGTTTTGCTCGCGGTCCACGGGGCCTTGTCGAGCCGCATCCGCGCGTTGCGATCGCCATCGAAAAAGCGGTCGACGTGCTGGAACAGGTCGGTCCACACGGTCTGCGGGCAGGCATAGCCGCACCATGCGCGGCCCACCGCCGAGGTGACGAGGAACAGCCCGATCCCCGCCATGATCAGCAGGCCTGCGACAAAGTAGAATTCGTGCGGCCAGATCTCGATATCGAACATATAGAAACGGCGATTGGCGAGATCGACCAGCACCGCCTGATCGGGGGCGTAAGGTCCGCGATCCCAGCGGATCCACGGGGTGGCGTAGTAGATCGTCAGCGTGATCGCCATCACCGCCCATTTGAAGCGCCGGAAGGGGCCGTCGATCCGCTTGTTGTGGATCGTCTGGCCTTTTTCGTAGAGCGTGCTGCCCATGAACCCCGTGTCGGAGGCCGGAGCGGGCTTGGGGGTGGCGGATGGCCCGAGCGCCCCGGCCCAGTCGCGCGCCCCTTCGGGTGCGGACGGGGTGGGACGATCGAGTTCGTCAGCTTCAGCCATCGCTGTCGGCCTTCGTGGCGGCAGGGGCGGCGGGTTCCGCCGGTGCAGCTGCAGCCGTCGCCGGAGCCGGTTTCTGCCCGCCGCCGCGCGAGTGGACATAGGCTGCGAGCATCTTGATCGTCACCGGATCAAGCCGTCCCTGCCATGCCGGCATGACGCCGTGGCGGGGCGCGCGGATCTGTTTCGTCACCTCGGCCTCGGTGCCGCCGAACAGCCAGATCGCGTCATTCAGCGCAGGTGCGCCCATTGCCGCCATCCCTTCGCCGCCCGCGCCGTGGCAGGCCGCGCAATTGTCGGCGAACAGCTGTGCGCCCGCCGGGCTCGCCTTGGCCTTGCCGCTGAGCGAGAGCACGTGGCCTGCCAGCGCCCTGGTCTGGCCCGCGTCGAACATCCCGTCGAAGGCCGGCATGAAGTTGGCGCGGGTCTGCTCGGCACCCTCCCAGCGGATGCCGTGGGTCAGGGTGTATTGGATGTCGGTCAGTGTGCCGCCCCACAGCCAGTCATTGTCATTGAGGTTGGGATAGCCGGGCGAGCCTGCCGCGCCCGAGCCGTGGCACTGCACGCAATTGACCTTGAACGCGGCCTCACCCCCGGCGATGGCGGCCTGCATCAGATCGGGATTGGCGGGCAGGGCTTCGATGTCGGTCGCGGCAATCTGCGCCACGGTGCCTGCCCGCGCCGCATCGGCGGCGCTCATCGCCTTGGTGAGATCACCGCGGCTCGACCAGCCGAGCGTGCCTGCCGTCGCCCGGTCGATCATCGGCCAGGCGGGGTAGAGCACGACATAGACGAGGCTGAACAGGATCGTCGCGTAGAAGGTGTAGAGCCACCAGCGCGGCAGGGGGGTGTTGAGTTCCTCGATGCCATCCCATTCGTGGCCGACGAATTCGGTGCCGGTGGGCTCGTCGATGCGCTTGTTAGTCATCGTTCTCGTCCTTGAAAATCGAGTGCTTGGCATCCGCGACATGGGGCTTCGCGCCCGGGCGGAAGTGCCACAGGCACAGGGTCAGATAGAGCGCGCAGATGACCGCGAGCCCGTAGCTGTCGGCGAAATGCCGGAGAGCGGTGTAGAGGGTCACCGGCCCGCCTCCTTGCTGAGCTCTTCCTGCGCGGCGGCGCTGTTCACATCGACCAGCGTGCCGAGCATCTGGAGGTAGGCGACCAGTGCATCCATTTCGGTCACGCGGGCCGGATCGCCGTCGAAATCGCGGATCTGCGCCTTGGGATAGCGGGTGGCGAGATCGCCTGCGTCAGCTTCGGGATTGGCCTGCGCCATCAGATCGGCCTCGGCTCTGGCGATATCGGTGTCGGAATAGGGCACGCCCACCCGCTGCAAGGCGGTGAGGTTCGCCGCGACATCGGGCACTTCGAGCATCGTCTCCGCAAGGAAGCCGTAGCTCGGCATGATGCTTTCGGGCACCACGGAGCGGGGCGCCTTCAGGTGATCGACGTGCCAGGTATCCGAGTAACGCCCGCCGACCCGCGCCAGATCCGGCCCGGTACGCTTGGAACCCCACTGGAAGGGGTGGTCATACATGCTCTCGGCGGCGAGGCTGTAATGGCCGTAGCGTTCGACCTCGTCGCGGAAGGGGCGGATCATCTGGCTGTGGCAGACGTAGCAGCCTTCGCGGATGTAGATGTCGCGCCCTGCCTGTTCGAGCGGGGTATAGGGCCGCATCCCCTCGACCTTCTCGATCGTGTTGTCGATCCAGAACAGGGGCGCGATTTCGACGATCCCGCCGATCGCCACCACGCCTAGCGTCGCAGCGGCCAGCAGGGTGACGTTCTTCTCGAGCTTCTTGTGGCCCTCGAACACGTCGGATTGGGGTGCATTCTTGCTCATGTTTCCAGCTTTCCTGACGAGCGCTTATTCAGCGGGTTCAGCGGCGAGCGGCTGCGGGAGGGGGCGGTCGGCGGCATCATCATGCGCGGTCTCGCCCATCGGGGCTTCGACGCGTTGCTTGCCCGCGATGGTCATGGCGATGTTCCAGACCATGATGATCGCACCGGCGAGATACATCAGCCCGCCCACGGCCCGCAGGATGTACATCGGGTGGAGCGCGG
>VFQM010003263.1_pt1 | contig 10690 bp, 10 predicted proteins | sample 3512391 | NCBI WGS metagenome assembly VFQM01 (sample SAMN10412369, study PRJNA504923) | tailings metagenome | isolation source: Replicate 1 from Balatoc abandoned mine | place: Philippines
GGGCCTGCTCTTCCACGACGACGGCCTGCTTGGGGACCACGAGGATGCCAGCCCCGAGGCCCTGGCGGTGTACCGCGACCAGTGGGGCCTGCCGGGCTCGGTGGACGCGATCCGCGCCGACCCGGCGCTCGCCGAACGCTGGGCGCGGGGCAAGACCGACTGGCTGGTCGACTTCACGCGCGAGCTGGCCGGCGCCGCCGGCCGCTTCACCGCGCCGCTGAAGACCGCGCGCAACCTGTACGCGGCGCCGGTGCTCGATCCGCAGGCGCGGCACTGGTTCGCGCAGTCCCTGCCGGCCTTCCTGCGCGGCTACGACTACACCGCGCTGATGGCCATGCCCCACATGGAGAACGCCGAGGATCCTGCCCGCTTCCTGCAGGCGCTCGTCGATGCGGTGTCGGCGCAGCCCGACGGCCTGGCGCGCACCGTGTTCGAGCTGCAGGCCCGCGACTGGCGCAAGGGCGAAGCGGTGCCGTCCGCCGAGCTGGTCGGCTGGATCAGGCAGCTCGAGCTCGCCGGCGCCCGCCACATCGGCTACTACCCGGACGACGCGCGCGCCGACGTGCCCGAGATGCGGCCGATCGTGCCCGCCTTCTCGGTTCGTTCCCTTCCGCAGCGCTAGCCACGATGAACATGAGCATTGCATCGATCGGACAGGCCCTGACCGACTTCGCCTTCTACTACCCGCTGTTCATGGCCTATCTGTGGATGGCGGGGGCGCTCTTCTACTGGTACCGCCACGAGCGCAAGGCCGGCAAGGTCGACCAGCCGCCCGCGCTCGACGAGTACCCGAGCGTGGCGGTCATCGTTCCCTGCTTCAACGAGGAGGCGCACGCGGAAGAGACCATCGGCTGCCTGATGCGCTCGAAGTACCCGAACCTCGAGGTGATCGCGGTCGACGACGGCAGCATCGACGACACCGGCGCGGTGCTCGAGCGGCTGGCCGCCCGCTACCCCACGCTGCGGGTGGTGCGGCTGATGCGCAACCAGGGCAAGGCCACCGCCTTGAACACGGCCGCGACGATGACCCGCGCGGAGATCCTGGTCTGCATCGACGGTGACGCGCTGCTCGATCCCTGGGCCGTGCACTGGCTGGTGGCCCATTTCCGCTGGCCGCGCGTGGGCGCCGTCACCGGCAATCCGCGCGTGCGCACGCGTTCGACCCTGCTGGGCCGCCTGCAGGTCGGCGAGTTCTCGTCGACGATCGGCCTGATCAAGCGGGCGCAGCGCACCTACGGCCGGGTCTTCACCGTGTCGGGCGTGGTGGCGGCCTTTCGCCGCAGCGCGCTGCACGACGTGGGCTACTGGAGCACCGACATGCTCACCGAGGATGTCGACATCTCGTGGAAGCTGCAGGCCCGCCACTGGGACGTTCGCTTCGAGCCAAACGCGCTGTGCTGGATCCTGATGCCCGAGACCCTGCGAGGACTCTGGAAACAGCGCCTGCGCTGGGCCGCCGGCGGCATGCAGGTCCTGGCGAAGAACTGGCGCCCGCTTCAGGCCTGGCGCCAGCGCCGGATGTGGCCGGTGTTCGCCGAATACCTGACCAGCGCGTTCTGGGCCTACACGATGCTCGGGCTCTTCCTGGTGTGGCTGCTGAGGGTCGTGTTCGGCGTGCCTACGCCCATCGACGGCGCCTCGCTGATTCCGAGGTGGTCGGGAGTGGTCATCGGCACCACCTGCCTGCTGCAGATCGCCGTCGGCATGCTGCTCGACGCCAGGGTCGAGAAGGGCCTGTTCCGCTACTTCTTCTGGATGATCTGGTACCCCCTCGCCTTCTGGCTCCTCAGCGCGCTCACCACGGTGGTGGGCGTGCCGAAGGCCCTGTTCCGTTCGACTGGAAAACGCGCAAGATGGAAAAGCCCGGATCGGGGACTGCTTCCCCAAGACCGCTGATCATCGAGCGACCGGACCTGCAGTCACGGTCGCAAAGACTGATCTCGACGACGCTCACCGCGTTCTTCTGGGCGCTGTGGCTCTACCTGTGGCTGCCGGTGGTGGCGCTGGTCGGCTGGTGGCTGGGCGCCACCCGCTTCTACGACGAGATGGTGCGGCTGGAGGGCTACAAGCCCCTGGTCGAGCTGCTCGGCTGGTATGCGGTCTGCATCGTGGCGCTCGCGGGCTCGCTGATCGTCTGGGCCCTGTACAACCTCTTCCGCTTCCGCGGGCGCGAGCGCCGCAAGGCGAGGCCGCTGGTGCGGGTCGGCCAGGTGGCCGAGCACGTGGGGGTCGAGCCCGACACGCTGCTGGCCTGGCAGCGCGCCCGGATCCTGCACGTGATGCACGACGAGGCGGGCCGGATCGAGTCGGTCGAAACGATTGCCGTGCCCTCCGGGGAGCAGGGCGCGGCCGATGCCGGAGAGTCCGGCCCCGAGACCCTGCTCAGGGATCCGGCGCTCGCCTGATCGGGCGCAAGCCGGGCGCGAGCCCCCGGCTGCCCAGGGGACAAGCGCCGCGGCATCGGGCGAGCGGGTAGACTTCGCGCGCCTGTCCGAAAGCCCCCGAAGATGACTTCCCCCACGATTCCTTCTGCCCGCGCCGGCGCAGGCTGGCGGCGCCGGCTTGCCGATCTCCTCGAAGCCCCGCGCATGCAGGGCGCGCTGATCGCGCTGATCCTGGCGAATGCCGCCGTGCTCGGCCTGGAGACCTCACCGTCGGCGATGGCCCGCTGGGGCGAGCTCCTCGTGCGCATCGACACGACGATCCTCGCCGTCTTCGTCGTCGAGATCGCGCTGCGGCTGGCCGCACGCGGGCCACGCTTCTTCCGCGACCCGTGGGCGGTGTTCGATTTCGTGGTCGTCGGGATCGCCCTGTTGCCGGCCTCGGGTCCCTTCGCGGTGCTGCGAGCCCTGCGGGTGCTGCGCGTGCTGCGGCTGATGAGCTTCGTGCCGAGCATGCGCCGCGTGGTCGGCGGCCTGCTGGCGGCGATCCCGGGCCTGAGCTCGGTCTTCGCGGTGATCGCGCTGATCTTCTACGTGGGCTCGGTCATGGCGACCAAGCTGTTCGGCGGGCAGTTCCCGGAGTGGTTCGGCTCGCTGGGCGCCAGCGCCTACACGCTGTTCCAGGTGATGACCCTCGAGAGCTGGTCGATGGGGATCGCACGTCCGGTCATGGAGGCCTTCCCCCATGCCTGGGCCTTCTTCGTGCCCTTCATCCTGATCGCCACGTTCACGATGCTGAACCTGTTCATCGCGGTGATCGTCAATGCGATCCAGGCCGAGCACGCGGCCGAGCACGAGACCGAGGTGAGGGACATCGAGTCGGCCGTCTCGGCGCACGCCGACGAGCGCGCCGATGCGCTGCACGTCGAGATCCGAGCCTTGCGCGCGGAGGTGGCGCGGCTCGCCGCGCTGCTCGAGAAGCGGGGCTGAGCGACCGCGCGCCGCAGGTACACTGCGGCCACCGTGTCCAGCCCGCGCCCCCTCCTGCAGGTCTTCGGCAGCCGCCGCATCGCGGCGATGTTGCTGCTGGGTTTCGCCAGCGGGCTGCCGCTGGCGCTCTCCTCGGGCACGCTGCAGGCCTGGCTCACGGTCGAGGGCATCGACATCGCCACGATCGGCTTCTTCGCGCTGGCCGGCCTGCCCTACACCTTCAAGTTCGTCTGGGCGCCGCTGGCGGACCGCTTCGAGCCGCCGATGCTGCCCGGCCGGCGCCGCAGCTGGCTGCTGGTCACCCAGCTCGGGCTGGCCGCGCTGTGCTTCGTGATGGCCACGCTGGATCCGCGCGCGTCGGTGATGGCCGTGGGCGCCTGCGCGGTGGCGATCGCCTTCCTGTCCGCTTCGCAGGACATCGTCTTCGACGCCTACCGCACCGACCTGCTCGACGAGAACGAGCGGGGCGCCGGCGCGGCCGTGTCGGTGCTCGGCTACCGGCTCGCGATGCTGGTGTCCGGCGGGCTGGCGCTGATCATCGCCGACCAGTGGCTGGGCTGGCCGAACATGTTCCGGCTGATGGGCGGCCTGTTCGGCCTGATGGCGCTGGTCACGCTCTGGTCGCCCAGGCCGCCGCCTGCCGACACCCTGCGCAGCGACGTGCGCGGCGAGCTGGTCGGCTTCGTGGCCATGCTGGCGGCCGGCGCCGGCAGTTTCTGGCTGCTGCGCCAGCTGCCCTGGGACTGGATCGGCGAGGGGCGCTTCGCCCGGCTCGCCGCGGACACGCTGATGCTGGTCGTGGCCTGCGTGGCCGCGCTGCGCGCCGCGCGCGCGGCGGGCTTTCCTTCCTTCCTCGCGCCGTGGGATGCCTTCTTCTCGCGCGAGAAGGCGGCCTGGCTGCTCGCGCTGATCGTGCTCTACAAGCTGGGCGACGCCTTCGCGGGCAGCCTGTCGACCAGCTTCCTGATTCGTGGCGCCGGCTTCACGCCCACCGAGGTGGGCGCGGTGAACAAGGTGCTGGGGCTGGTCGCCACGATCGTGGGCGCGCTGGCCGGCGGCGCCTGGCTCGCGAAGCGCCCGCTGTACGCCTCGCTGATGCTGTTCGGCATCCTGCAGGCGGTCTCGAACTTCGGTTACTGGCTGATCTCGGTGCTGCCCAAGAGCTACGGGCTGATGGCCGCCGCCATCGGTTTCGAGAACCTGTGCGGGGGCATGGGCACCGCCGCCTTCGTGGCCTTCCTGATGGCGCTCACCGACCGGCGCTTCTCCGCGGCCCAGTACGCGCTGCTGTCGGCGCTGGCCGCGGTGGGGCGGGTCTACGTGGGCCCGGCCTCGGGGGTGATGGTCGCCGCCTTCGGCTGGCCGACCTTCTTCGTGTTCACCGTCGTCGCGGCCTTGCCGGGGCTGCTGCTGCTCGCCTGGCTGCGGCCGCAGGTGGCGGCGCTCGGCGGGCCGCCGGAGCCGGGGCGGCAGGAGCCGTCGTAGGCGCGCCGAGCGCCGTGGAGATCTGCGCCGCGGCCTGCAGCATCTCCGGCAGGACCTGCTGTCGCGTCGCCTCGAGCGTGAAGCGGGAGGCCTGCAGGCCGGCGTTCAGCGCGGCCACCACCTTGCCGCCCGGTCCGCGCAGCGGCACCGCGATCGAACGCAGCCCCAGCTCGAGCTCCTGGTCCAGGATGCACCAGCCGTCGCGCCTGACCTGTGCGATCCGCCGCGCCAGCTCGGCGGGATCGGTCACGGTGCGTTCGGTGTAGGCGGGCAGGGGCGCCGCCTCGGCCAGCAGCGCGTCGAGCCCGGCTTCGGGCAGCGCGGCCAGCAGCACGCGCCCGAGCGAAGTCGCGTGGGCCGGCAGCCGCGAGCCGATGCCCAGGTTGATCGACATGATCCGGGTGCGGGTCGGCACCCGCGCCACGTAGACGATGTCGCGCCCATCGAGCACCGCGATCGAGCAGCTCTCGTGGATCCGCTCGACCAGCTCGACCAGGAAGGGCTGGGCCAGGTCCCAGATGCCCTGCGCGTGCAGGTAGGCGAAGCCGAGCTTCAGCACCCTGGGGCGCAGCGAGAACAGCCGGCCGTCGGTCTCGGCGTAGCCGAGCTCGCAGAGCGTGAGCAGCAGCCGGCGCGCCGCGGCGCGGGTCAGGCCGGCGCGGCGGGCGACCTCGGACAGCGTCATGGCAGCGTGCTCGCGGTCGAAGGCCTCGATGACCGCCAGCCCGCGCGCGAAGGACTGGACGAAATCGGGAGGCTCCGCGGTTGACAGGCGGCCGACGTCGGCCTCTAATGCCGGCTTCATGTGCGCTATTTGAACATGTGTGCGCTATACGCACAACAGGCCCGCAGCCGATCGCGCTGCCGGGCAAGACAGAGGACTCCCGATGATCGACAAGACCGTTGCCTCGCTGGAGGAGGCCGTCGCCGGCATCCACGACGGCGCCACCATCATGATCAGCGGCTTCGGCGGCGCGGGCCAGCCGGCCGAGCTGATCGACGCGCTGATCGCCCAGGGCGCGAAGGACCTCACCATCGTCAACAACAACGCGGGCAACGGCGAGACCGGCCTGGCCGCGCTGCTCAAGGCGGGCCGGGTGCGCAAGATCCTCTGCTCCTTCCCGCGCCAGGCCGACTCGTACGTCTTCGACGAGCTCTACCGCAGCGGCAAGCTCGAGCTCGAGCTGGTGCCGCAGGGCAACCTCGCCGAGCGGATCCGCGCGGCGGGCGCGGGCATCGGCGGCTTCTTCACGCCGACCGGTTTCGGCACCCAGCTTGCCGAGGGCAAGGAAACCCGCCGGATCGACGGTCGCGACTACGTCCTCGAGTATCCGATCCACGCCGACTTCGCGCTGGTCAAGGCGCGCAAGGGCGACCGCTGGGGCAACCTGGTCTACCGCAAGACCGCGCGCAACTTCGGCCCGATCATGGCCGCTGCCGCGAAGTGCGCGATCGCGCAGGTCGACGAGATCGTCGAGCTCGGCGCGCTCGACCCCGAGGCCATCGTCACGCCCGGGATCTTCGTCAAGCGCGTGGTGCAGGTCGGCACGGCGCGGGTCGGGGCTGCGGCCTGAGCCGACAAGGAGAACGCGATGAACAAGCTGACCCGAGACCAGATCGCCGCGCGCGTGGCGCGCGACATCCCCGACGGCGCCTACGTGAACCTGGGCATCGGCCTGCCGACCCTGGTGGCCAACCACCTTCCGCAGGGGCGCGAGATCGTCCTGCACAGCGAGAACGGCATCCTGGGCATGGGCCCGGCGCCGGCCAAGGGCCAGGAGGACTGGGACCTGATCAACGCGGGCAAGCAGCCGGTCACCGAGCTGCCCGGCGTGTCCTACTTCCACCACGCCGACTCGTTCGGGATGATGCGCGGCGGCCATCTGGACTTCTGCGTGCTGGGCGCGTTCCAGGTGGCGGCCAACGGCGACCTCGCCAACTGGCACACCGGCGCGCCCGATGCGATTCCCGCGGTCGGCGGCGCGATGGACCTGGCCATCGGCGCCAAGCAGGTCTTCATCATGATGGAGCACCTGACCAAGTCCGGCGAGAGCAAGCTGGTCGAGCGCTGCAGCTATCCGCTGACCGGCATCGGCTGCGTGTCGCGCGTCTACACCGACCTGGCGGTCATCGACATCGGCCCCGAGGGCTTCGTCGCGGTCGAATGGGTCGACGGGCTGAGCTTCGAGGAGCTGCAGAAGCTGACCGCGGCGCCCTTGAAGCGCGGCGACGGCGGCGCGCGCGCGGCCTGAGCGGCGGAGCGCTTTCCGATGACGAGCCCGATCGATCCCGCGGCCCCGTTCGCCTTCGACGGCCGCAGCCCCTTCACCTACACCGGCTTCGCCGCCCGCGTGATCTTCGGCGAGGGCTCGCTGACGCGGCTGCCCGAGGAGATCGAACGCCTCGGCGCGCGCCGGGCCCTCGTGCTCTGCACGCCCGAGCAGCGTGCCGCCGCCGAGCGGGTCGCCGCGCGGCTCGGCGAGCGGGCGGCCGGCATCCACGATCGCGCGGTCATGCACGTTCCGATCGAGGCCGCGATCGCGGCGCGCGACGAAGCCGCCCGGGTCGGCGCCGACTGCTGCGTGGCGGTCGGCGGCGGCTCCACCGTGGGGCTCGGCAAGGCGATCGCGCTGACCTCCGGGCTACCCATCGTGGCGGTGCCGAGCACCTTCGCCGGCTCGGAAATGACCGCGATCTGGGGCCTGACCGAAGGCGGCGTGAAGAAGACCGGCCGCGATCCGAAGGTCCTGCCGCGAACCGTGGTCTACGACCCGGCGATGCTGGACACGCTTCCGGCGAAGATCGCCGGCCCATCGGGCATGAATGCGATCGCCCACTGCGTCGAGGCGCTGTACGCGGTCGACGCGAACCCGATCGTGTCGATGATCGCCGAGGAAGGCATCCGGGCGCTGGCCGCGAGCCTGCCCGCGGTCGTCGATCCGGCCGTGACGGGCGAGGCACGCCGCACCGCGCTGGCCCTCGCCCAGTACGGCGCCTGGCTGGCCGGCACGGCGCTCAACGGCGTGTCGATGGCGATCCACCACAAGCTCTGCCACACGCTGGGCGGCAGCTTCAACCTCGGCCACGCCGAAACCCACACCGTGGTGCTGCCTTACGCCACCGCCTACAACCGCGAGGCCGCGCCGCAGGCCATGGCGCGGATCCGCCGTGCCCTCGGGCGCTTCGACGACGGCGACGCGGCCCGCGGCCTGCAGGCCCTCTCCCGCGCGCTGGGCGCGCCGACTTCGCTGCGCGAGATCGGAATGCCCGCCGAGGGACTCGACCGCGCGGCCGACCTGGCGGTGCAGAATCCGTACTGGAACCCCCGGCCGATCGAGCGCGACGCGATCCGAGCCATGCTCGACGACGCCTGGCACGGGCGCATCATCCATTCAATCCTCGAGGGACCCGAATCATGAGAGAAGTCTTCATCTGCGACGCGGTGCGCACCCCGATCGGCCGCTACGGCGGCGTGCTGTCCTCGGTGCGAACCGACGACCTCGGCGCCATCCCGCTGCGCGCGCTGCTCGAGCGCAACCCGAATCTCGACCCGGCCGCCATCGAGGAGGTGATCTTCGGCTGCGCGAACCAGGCCGGCGAGGACAACCGCAACGTGGCGCGCATGGCCGCGCTGCTGGCCGGCCTGCCGGACTCTGTCGGTGGCGTGACCGTCAACCGCCTCTGCGCGTCGGGGCTGGATGCGGTCGGGCCGGCCGCGCGCGCCATCCGGGCGGGCGAGGCGGAGCTCATGATCGCCGGCGGCGTCGAGAGCATGTCGCGCGCGCCCTTCGTGATGCCCAAGGCCGACACCGCCTTCTCGCGCAACAACGCGGTCTACGACACCACGATCGGCTGGCGCTTCGTCAATCCGCTGATGAAGAAGCAGTACGGCATCGACTCGATGCCCGAGACGGCCGAGAACGTTGCCGACGACTTCAAGGTCTCGCGCGAGGACCAGGACGCGATGGCCTTCCGCAGCCAGCTGCGCGCGGCCGCCGCCCAGAAGAATGGCTTCTTCGACGGCGAGATCGTCCCGGTCAGCATCCCGCAGCGCAAGGGCGACCCGGTCGTGGTGAACCGCGACGAGCATCCGCGCGAGACGACGATCGAGGCGCTGGGCAAGCTCAAGCCCATCGTGCGTCCCGATGGCACGATCACCGCCGGCAACGCGTCGGGCGTCAACGACGGGGCGGCCGCGATGATCCTGGCCACCGAAGAGGCCGCGAAGCGCCACGGCCTGACCCCGCGCGCGCGGCTGGTCTCGATGGCCACCGCCGGCGTCGCGCCGCGGATCATGGGCATCGGCCCGGCGCCGGCCACGAAGAAGCTGCTCGAGCGCAACGGCCGCAAGATCGGCGACATCGACGTCATCGAGCTGAACGAGGCCTTCGCGGCGCAGGGCCTGGCGGTGCTGCGCGAGCTGGGCGTGCCCGACGACGCGCCGCAGGTGAACCCGAACGGCGGCGCGATCGCGCTGGGCCATCCGCTGGGCATGTCCGGCGCGCGCCTGGTGCTCACCGCGGTCAACCAGCTCCACCGCAGCGGCGGCAGGCTGGCGGTGGCCACGATGTGCATCGGCGTGGGCCAGGGCATCGCCACGCTGATCGAGCGGGTCTGAGCGGGCAGGGGGAGGAGACACCCATGAACTTCGACGAGTCGAACCTGACCGACGCCGTCATCGCGCGCATGGAGGGCTGCGAGAGCCCGCGCTTCAGGCAGATCATGACGAGCCTGATCCGGCACCTGCACGACTTCGCCCGCGAGGTCGAGCTGACCGAGGAAGAGTGGTTCGAGGGCATCCGCTTCCTGACCGCCACCGGCCAGATGTGCGACGACAAGCGCCAGGAGTTCATCCTGCTCTCGGACACGCTGGGCCTGTCGATGCTGGTCGACGCGATCAACCATCGCTATCCGGCCGGCGCCACCGACACCACGGTCTTCGGGCCCTTCTTCGTCGAGGGCGCGCCCGCGCTGCCGCACTGGGCGAACGTGTCCGAAGGCATGCCCGGCAAGCCCTGCTTCGTGTCGGGCACGGTGCGCGACATCGCGGGCAGGCCGGTCGAGGGCGCGGTCATCGACGTCTGGCAGACCGACGGCGTCGAAGGCCTGTACGACGTGCAGAAGCGCGAGGGCGGCATGTACGGCCGCGGCCGGATCACGACCGATGCCCAGGGCCGTTATGCCTTCCGCACGGTGCAGCCGGTCAGCTACCCGATCCCCGACGACGGGCCGGTCGGCAAGATGCTGCGCAAGATGGGCCGGCACCCCTGGCGGCCGGCGCACATCCACACGATGATCGCCCACCCGTCGCACAAGACGCTGACCACGCACATCTTCGTGAAGGGCGACGCCTACCTGGCGTCCGACGCGGTGTTCGGGGTCAAGGACTCGCTGGTCGTCGACTTCGTCCAGCATCCGCCCGGGCCCGCGCCCGATGGCGGCCGCTGCGAGGTGCCGTTCTCGACCGCGCAGTACGACTTCGCGCTGGCGCCGACCTGAGCGGCGTCACCTGCGAGGAACCCATTCTTCCCACCTTTCGAGAGATGACACGAACCATGTCCGACCAGACCATCATCGCCGACATCGAAGCCCTGGATGCGCGCCGGGTCGCCGCCACGCTCGAGCGTGACTTCGCCGCGCTGGACGCGCTGATCGGCGACGACCTCGTCTACGTGCATTCCAGCGCAGCCGTCGAGGACCGCGCCCTGTACCTCGAGCGTCTGCGCAACGGCCACTACGTATATCGTGGCCTCACCGGCCTGAAGCGCGACCATCGCGTGCTTGGCGACGTCGTTCTCGTGAACGGAGAGGTTCGGATCGATGTCGAGGTGCAG
>VFQM010003264.1_pt1 | contig 10685 bp, 4 predicted proteins | sample 3512391 | NCBI WGS metagenome assembly VFQM01 (sample SAMN10412369, study PRJNA504923) | tailings metagenome | isolation source: Replicate 1 from Balatoc abandoned mine | place: Philippines
AAAGGCTTTCGATGATGGTCACGTTGGCGACGCCGCCGCCTTCGCACATCGTCTGGAGGCCGTACTTCTTGCCGTGACGCTTGAGGGCGTGGACCAGCGTCGCCATCAGCTTGGTCCCGCTCGCGCCGAGCGGGTGGCCGAGCGCGATCGCGCCGCCATGGACGTTGAGCCTGGCCGGATCGGCGCCGGTGTGCTTGAGCCAGGCGAGCGGCACCGAGGCGAAGGCCTCGTTCACTTCGAACAGGTCGATGTCGTCGATGCTCATGCCCGCGCGCTGCAAGGCGCGGTCGGTGGCGAACAGCGGCTCTTCGAGCATGATCACCGGATCTCCCGCGGTCACGGTGAGGTTGTGGATGCGCGCCAGCGGGGTCAGGCCGTGGGCCTTCAGCGACGCTTCCGAAACCACCAGCACCGCCGAGGAGCCGTCGCAGATCTGGCTCGAGGAGGCCGCCGTGATCGCGCCATCGGGCGAGAGCAGCTTGACCCCGGCAATGCCTTCGAGCGTCGCATCGAAGCGGATGCCCTCGTCGATGGTGTGCATCTGGGGGCCTTCCGGGGTCTCGATCTCGACCGCCACGATCTCGCGTTCGAAGGCACCGGCCTTGGTCGCGGCAATTGCCTTCTCGTGGCTCGACAGGGCGAAGCGGTCGAGGTCGTCCTTCGAGAAGCCGTGCTTCTTGACGATCATCTCGGCGCCCATGAACTGGCTGAAATTGATGCCCGGGAACTTGGCCTCGATCCCGGCTGCCTTGCTCAGGAGCCCCTCCTTGGCGTGGAGCGTAACGTTCGAGCCCATCGGCACGCGGGTCATACTCTCGACGCCGCTCGCGATCACGACGTCCTGCGTGCCGCTCATCACCGCCTGCGCGGCGAACTGGATCGCCTGCTGGCTCGAGCCGCACTGGCGGTCGATGGTGACGGCGGGGGTGGACTGGGGAAGCAGCTTGCTGGCCAGCACGCCCATGCGTCCGACCTGAAGCGCCTGTTCGCCCGCCTGACTGACGCAACCGGTCACCACGTCGTCGATCGTCTTGGGATCGATCCCGCTCCGCTCCACGAGCGCATCCAGCGACTTCGCCAGCAGGTCGACCGGATGGACCCCGGCCAGGCGCCCCCCGCGCCGCCCACCGGCAGTGCGGACGGCTTCGACGATATAGGCAGTGCTCATCGCTCGCTCCTCACAAACGTACATGGCGCAGTTGGTGGATCAGTTTCGCATCGCCACTCGCCTTTGCGCTCCGCCTATTCAACGCGACGAAGCAAATCAAGCAGACAAAATGGAGAGCACCCTTGCCCAGATACATGCGCAGCGATAGCCCCGCACCAGGATGAGCGACGGCCTTTCCCCCGATCAGGCATTCCGTGCGCTGGCCAGCGGCGATCCGGCCGCGCTAGGGCTGTTCGATCGCCTGCTGGCGCGCGACCCGGGCAATGCGCGGCTGTGGCTCGGCAAGGCGCAGGCGCTCGAACTCAACGGCGACGCTCGCGGCGCTCGGATTGTCGCGCAGCAGCTTGCCGATCAGGCGCCCGGCTTCACAGCTGCGCTGACCTATCTCGCCGGATTGCGGTTGGCTGCGGGAGAGGCAGATTTCACCGCGCCCTTTCGCGCCGCCGCCGCGCGCGCGCCGCAAGACCCCAACATTCCCGCCATCCATGTCGAGACCCTCGCTGGGCTCGATCACTCTGCCGAGGCCGCCAAGGTCGCCGCTGAAGCGCACCGACGCTTTCCGAAAGAGCCACACTTCGCGCTGCTCGAGGCGATCCATTCGGGCGCGGCGGGCGACGATGCACGGGCCGAGGCAGTCTTCGCCAAGCTCACCGACGAGCGCCCGCTGCGCTTCCTCCACGAAGCGCGCCACCGCTTACGCCGCCGCCAGCCCGATGCTGCCGATCGGCTGCTGCAACGTGTGCTCGCGGGCGATCCTTGGAACATCACGGCATGGGCCTTGCGGGGCATTGTGTGGCGAGTGGCAGGCCACCCCCGTGCCGATTGGTTGCACGGACAGGCCGGCCTCGTCCAGCTGCGCCCGCTGGTGGGCCGCGAGGGTCTGGTGGCCGAGGTGGCCGCCGAACTGCGTAGGCTCCACGCCGTCTCGACCATGCCGCTCGGCCAAAGCTTGCGGGGCGGGACACAGACGCGGGGAATCCTGTTCCACCGCACCGAGCCGGTGCTCGCCGAGCTGCACGCGGCGATCAGCGAGACGCTCAACAACTACCGTGCCGCGCTGCCGTCGTGCGACGCTACCCACCCGCTCCTGCGCCACCGCGACACCCCGTGGCAACTGCTCGGGTCGTGGTCGGTGCGTCTGACGGGCGGTGCCGAGACAGGCGATTTTCACGCGCCGCACATCCATCCGCAGGGAATCGTCTCATCGGCGCTATATCTAGTGGTGCCGAAGGAGGTCGCCAATGAGGATCTGCAGCGCGGCTGGCTCGAGATCGGACGGCCGCCACTCGACCTGCGGCTCGATCTAGAGCCGCTCATGACGATACGCCCGGTGGTCGCTCACCTGGCGCTTTTCCCCGCAACACTCTATCACGGTACCACCGCCTTCACGTCGGCCCGAGGGGCTGACGCAGAGCGCATGACCGTGGCTTTCGACGTGGTCGATCGGGCAGGCGATCCTTGAATTGGGCGACGGCACCCGGGACGGGAGAACGGCGCTGCAAGCTTGCCACACAACCGCGCCAAACCCGGAGCAGCATACTGTTGCATTGAAGTTACAATGGTCGCGCGAACAGACTTACTGCAGAGGGAAGTACTTGGCTTCGCAGCTGCCTTGGGTCATCCGTCGCGCCCTGCGTGCGAAAACACCCTTGTGGGGTGTGATGTCGCACCTGAGACCTGAACGGTCCCGGGACCCATCGCGGCCCGGCCGTCAGAACAATCTGGGGCTCTTGGGACGGCCCCATGTACAGAGGGAACGTAATCAGTATGAAGATTTCGACCAATCTCAGGCTGGGCGTCGGCACGATCGCGCTCGGCCTCGCTCTGTCGGCCATGCCTGCCTATGCGCAGGACGCCGGCGACGCCGAGACAGCGACCGAAAAACCCGCTGAGGGTCAGGCGATCATCGTTACCGGTTCGCGCATCGAAAACCCCAACCTGCAGCTGTCGAGCCCGGTTGGCGTGATCAGCGAGACCGAACTCCAGTTGCGCCAGATCAACAACGCCGAGCAGTTCCTGCGCGAACTGCCTAGCGCCGTGCCGAGCATCGGTTCGGCGGTGAACAACGGCAACGGCGGTGCGGCCTTCGTCAACCTGCGCGGCATCGGCTCGCAGCGTAACCTCGTGCTGCTCGACGGTCGCCGCTTCGTCCCCGCGGACGAAACTGGCCGGGTTGACCTCAACAACATCCCGCTCGCTGTCATCCAGCGGACCGAAATCCTAACCGGCGGCGCGACCACCACGTATGGTGCGGACGCGATCTCGGGCGTTGTGAACTTCATCACAAAGAAGGATTTCGAAGGCGTTCAGGTGGATGCCAGCTCGCTGATCACCGAACGTGGTGACGGCCTAACTCACCGCGTGGACGTGACCATGGGCGGTAACTTCGCCGACGGCCGCGGCAACGCGGTCTTCAGCATCGGCTACCAGAACGTCGACGAAGTGCTACAGGGCGACCGTTCGTTCTCGGAATTTAACGTCGACTCCTTCAGCGGTGCTGCTGGCGGCTCGTCGGCAGCGGTTCCGGCCGTCATCATTGGCCCTGCGGGCCCAGGGCCTGCCGTTGTCGGCCAGATCAACGAGGCCGGTACCGACATCGGGCCGTTCAATCGTCCGTTCAACTTCAATCCGTTCAATATCTTCCAGACCCCGTTCGAACGCTACAACATGTACGGTTCGGCGAACTATGAGGTTTCGGACGCGCTTGAGTTGTTCGCTCAGGGGGTGTTCTCAAGGCAGACCGTCTCGACGATTATCGCGCCGGGCGGTTCGTTCTTCAACACCTACCAGATAAACCTCAACAATCCGTTCATCCCGGAAGCCATCGCGCAGCGCTTCGGCAACCGTCTCGGCCTGACCCCGGCGCAGTACGCTGCAGCGCGCAACACTCAGTTTGGCCCGACTTTGCCGGGCGGGGCGGCCAACCCGGACTACGTCCAGTTCGGCGCGCAAGTGCGTCGTCGTTCGGTCGAAGCGGGCGTCCGCTTCTCCGACTTCACCACCACCCTCTTCAATATGGTAGTCGGTGCTCGCGGCGGCATCACCGATGACATCAGCTGGGAAGTCGCAGCCACATACGGTGAATCCGAGCGCATCCAGCGTCAGGGCGGCTTCGCTCGCCTCGACCGCCTGCAACAGGCGGTGTTGGCGATCCCCGATGGCTCGGGCGGCGTGCAGTGCATCGACACCTCGCGTGGTTGTGCTCCGCTCAACCTGTTCGGTACCCAGGGCAACCTCGGTTCGCCGGAAGCGATCGGTTTCGCCTTCGACCTGACCCAGCAAATTGCGGACAACTCGGAGATCGGCACGGTCAGCGGCCTGATTTCGGGCGACCTGCCCATCGCGATCGCGTCGACCCCAGTCGCCTTCGCTATGGGTGTCGATTACCGTCGCTACGCCACCGGACAGCAGTCGGACGAAGCCTCGCAGACACCGGGTGCGGTGGTCGGCGGCGGCGGTGCCGATCCGAACTTCACCGGCGAATACGAGAACATCGACGTGTTCGGAGAACTCATCGTCCCGCTGCTCGAAGGTGTGCCTTTCGCCGAAAGCCTGACCCTCGAACTGGGTGGCCGTTATTCCGACATCAACATCGTTGGTTCGGAATTCACCTGGAAGGCGGGTGGTTCATGGGAACCGGTTCAGGGCTTGAAGATCCGCGGCAACTATTCGCGGGCGGCGCGTGCACCGAACATCGGTGAACTCTTCTTCCCGGCAACCACTGGGCTAGACAACCTAGGCGTTGACCCATGTGCCGGTGCTGCGCCGGCCGGCAATGCCCAGCTCGCGGCGGTCTGCCAGGCGCAGGGCGCTCCGGCTAGTACAATCGGCACCATCCTGCAGCCAGCTGCGGGCCAGATCAACGTCACCACCGGTGGCAACGTCGATCTGGACTTCGAAATTGCCAAAACTTGGACGGTCGGCTTCGTTGCTACGCCCTCGGCACTTCCGCGCCTGTCACTTTCGGTCGACTACTTCAACATCCAGCTCGACGGCGCGATCGGTTCACCCGGTATCGGTGACATCATCGACGGCTGCTACAACAGCGGGAACCTGAACTTCGGCTCCAACGCCTTCTGCCAGCTGATTGAGCGTAACCCGCTCACCGGCGGGCTTGACGGTGCACCGAACGAACTTCGTGGCCTGCTGCTGAACCTGACCAATCTCGGCCGCCTCAAGACCGACGGCGTCGACGTGTCGGTGAACTGGGGCACCGACATCACCAGCTCGATCGGCTTCGATCTGTCCGTGAACGGCACCTGGACCAACCAGAACCGTTTTCAGGCGATTGCCGGTTCGGCCACCTCGCCGTTCCGTGACTGCGTCGGGTTCTACTCGGTCAATTGCGGCTCGATTCAGCCGGAGCTCGTGTTCGACACCCGCGGGTCTTTCAGCTTTGCTGACGATGCTCTGCTGTCGCTGCGCTGGCGCTACCTGAGCGGCACCGAGCAGGAACCGCTGGACATCGCTTCACAGGGTCCGGCCTTCTCGGGCAACTCGCCGCTGTTTGGTGACGTTGACTTCACGCAGATCCCTTCGGAAAGCTACTTCGACCTCACGGCGCAGTTCTTTGCGATGGACAATCTGACGCTGACGCTCACCGTCCAGAACCTGTTCGACAATATGCCGACCGTCGTCGGTTCGACCATCGGCACGACCGCCTTCAACAGCGGCAACGTGTTCCCGTCGACCTATGACGCGCTGGGCCGCCGCTACGCTGCGGCAGTTCAGTTCCGCTTCTGATCTGAAGCGCTGAAACGCAACAAAAGGGGCGGGTCGCAAGACCCGCTCCTTTTTATTTGTGCCGCGACCTGTGCTACGGCTGACGATCCCGAAGGAGAACCATGATGATTTTATCTTTCGCCGCCGCGCTCTCGGCGCTGCTGCTCCAAACCGCTGACACAGCACCGGCTACCGCTCCGAAAGACACTGCCGAACAGAGGGCAACGGCGGCTTCGGCCAACGGCACCACGAATACGGCCGCCGCACCGGCGATCACCGACAAAGACCATCCGGATTACGTGCGCTGTCGTTCGGAAAAGGTCATCGGCTCGCTCGCCAAGCGGAAGAAGACCTGCATGACCAACCGGGAATGGGAAGTGGCCGCTCGCGTCGGCAATCGCGGCGCGCGCGACATCGTCGAGAGTCAGCAGGTGGGCATGAGTGGGCAATAGTCGCAGGGATGCCCAGCCAGGGCCACGGCTTTTCCGACGACAATCGGACTTGGAAGATTGAAGCCGCTGCCGATTTTTAATGCCTCAGCATAGCACGTCATTGGCTGGTCCAATTCGCGGCTTGAGTCCACATCCCCAGCCTCACGGGTGGCGGTCGACCGCGAGGCGACGCTTACAAGCAGTAACCAGCTCACATGCCGTCGTCGAAGGTCTTCGCACGGCGGTTAACTTGATTAGGTGATCAATGCTGGGGGGGGGGCAGCAGATATGTTGCATACTTGCAACGGCAGACAATTTTATTCTGAACGACTGTTCAGATAGTCTGACTGCCGTTGTGCTTGGATGACCCTTCCCCTTACAGTCATGCTGACGGGACGCTTAGATTTCTTGCTTCGACTCACAAGGGACACTCGTAATGAAAAGGTTTTTTCCAACCCATGCCCGCATGGGCCTCTTTGTTACCGCGGGCGTTGTCGCCATCGCCATCTCCTCGCCAGCCATCGCGCAAGATGCGGAAGAGGATGAGGAAGAAGCCGTCGTTGCCACCGACGAGGACGCTGAAGCTCCCACGAATACGATCACTGTTACCGGCTCGCGTATTCAGCTCCCTGCAGCAGCGGAATCGAAGGCGCCCTTGGTCGTTCTCGATGAAGAGTATATCGAAGATCGCAACCTAACCAACGTTGCCGACGCTCTCAACGAGCTGCCGATCTACCAAGGCTCAGTCACTCCGGCAGGCGCACAAGGTGGGTTCGGGCAGGGCGTGAACTTCGTCAACACGTTCGGCCTAGGCTCAAACCGCACCTTGACGTTGATCAACGGTCGCCGCTTCGTCAACTCAAACCCGCCGACGGTCTTCAACAATGCCGCTGCGGGTACGCAGGTCGACCTTAACGTCGTCCCGAGCGTCCTGATCGACCGCATTGAAACGGTCGCCGTTGGCGGCGCACCGGTATACGGTTCGGACGCTATAGGCGCCACCACGAACGTGATCCTCCAGACGCGCTTCGATGACATCGTACTCACCGGCACCACCGGCATCACCGAGCGCGGCGACAACTTCCGCTGGAACGTCCAGGGCGTCGCAGGCTTCAACTTCTTCAACGACACGCTCAATGTGACAATTGCGGGCTCTCATGACGTTGTCGAGGGTGTGCTGCAGACCGCACGCGACATTTTCACTCAGGATATCCAGTCGCTGCGGAACAGCGCGATTCCTGGCGGGATCGCGGATCAAAACCGCGTCAATCCGAACTTTACCAACGACAATGGCGGCGGCATCAATAACCCCGACGGCAACCCACCCTTCGTCCAGTTCAGGAACACTACGCTGCCGTTCCTTTCGCGGGGCGGTGTCATTTTCGGTGGCCCGCTGAGCCTGTCACGCGCTTTCGACTCCAGCGGGAACCTAGTTCCGTTCGACACCGGCGAAATCGTTGAAGGCATCCGTGCTGTTGGTGGCGAAGGGTTCCGATTCTCCGACTTCGGCCAGATTACGTCTGATCTGCGTCGTTCGACTGGCAATATCTTCGTAACTTGGGAATTCGTACCCAACATCGAACTCTACACCGAAGGCTGGTACTTTAAATCGCGGGCCGACGAACTCGTCCAGCAGCCGACCTTCAACACTGTTCTGTTCGGCGGCGCGAGCGGCGGTCTGACCATCCGCAACGACAACCCTTTCCTGAACGATCAGGCGCGGGGCGTTCTCGCCGGTGCCGGCGTCACGCAATTCACGCTGTCTCGCGTCAACCTCGATCTCGCCGACCTTACCGGCTTCGGCGAAAACGAGGTGATCCGCGGCGTGGCCGGAATACGTGGTGACTTCGAAGCTCTTGGGCGTTCCTGGAACTTCGATGTCAGCTACAACCGCGGACGGGCAGAGGTGAACACGTTCCGCCAGGACATCAACCGGCAGAACTTCATCAACGCCGTCAACGTTGCGCGGGATGCATCGGGCAACATCGTCTGCACCACCGCACGTACGCGCAACGGCGGCACCGGCTTTGCCGCTCCCGGCGGCACTCCGGTCGCGGACCCCAGCTGCGTTCCGCTCAACCTGCTCGGCGAAGGCTTGGGTTCGCAGGCAGCGCTCGATTACGTAATCGAGGACGCGTTCGTTGCCGCGACGCTTAACCAGGAAGTCATCAATGCCAACCTCGGCTCGACCCTCTTCGATCTGTGGGGTGCTGGTCCGGTCGGCTTCAACGTCGGTTACGAATACCGCCGCGAGGAAGGCGCGTTCATTCCCGACGCTTTCACCGAACAAGGCCTCGGCCGCGCGGTGCCCATCGCGCCGGTGTCGGGTAGCTACTCGCTCAACGAACTGTTCGGTGAAGTTCTTTTCCCGGTCGTATCGCCGGACAACGATGTGCCGCTCATCGAGAATCTCGAGCTGTTCGGTAGCGCCCGCTACGTGGACAACACGGTGAATGGAGGCTTCACCGCCTGGTCTGCCGGCGCGCGCCTGTCGCCGATCGAGGACATCACTTTCCGCGGCAACTTCACCCGTTCGTTCCGTGCCCCCGCGATTTCCGAACTGTTCTCGCCCCGGGCAGGCGCTTTCGGGTTTATCGCACAACCGTGCGAGAACCCCGATGGCGGCGTCAATCCAAGCGTTCGTTCGGTAAACTGCGCCGCGTTTCTTTCGCGGTTCCCGAACGCCAACTTGGATCCTTCGGCAGATGCATCGATCCCGATCCTCGTCGGCGGCAACCCGAACTTAGCTAACGAGGAGGCCGACGCCTATACCTTCGGCGTGGTGCTCCAGCCGTCGTTCATTGATCGTCTCGTCCTCGCGATCGACTACGTAAACGTGGAGATCAACAACCCGATCATCTTCCTGGGTACCGCCGATCTTGTGACCGGTTGCTTCGACAATCCGAATTTCGATACGTCAGATCCCGCGAACGGCAACCAGTTCTGTTCGGCGATCCAACGCCTGCCGGCCGGCACTATCGGCACCTTGCCGAACGGAACACAGGGCGACATCGGCGGCTTCGTGGTAAATGACCCAGCCAATCCAGGCGTTTCCACCGGCTTCGCCAATGGCGTTCAGTTTAACTATGAAGCGCTGCAGGGTGTGCTGAGCTGGACGCTGCCAAACTTCCTCGGAGGGAACGGCACGCTCGGCTTCAACGGCAACGCGCTGTACACGATGCAACGCGATTTCAACAACCTGGGCGTCGTCGTCAACCGCACTGATGGAACTTTCGGCGATCCGCAGTTCAGTGCACAGTTGAATGTGCGGTACAACACGGATGACTGGGGGGTCTTCCTGTCCTCCAACTTCGTGGGTGCCCAACGCGCCGTCCGCGAAGAACTCAGCACGGAAATTCGGGAGTTCAACGAGCGTGATCCCTACGCCCTGTTCAACGCTTCGGTGTTCTTCAACGTCGATACCTTCCGTCTGACTCTGGCTGTCACCAATCTGTTGGACCGGCAGTTCCAGAACAGCTATTTCGGCGCCGCCAACGGCATCGCTGATACTTTGGGCCGCCGCTTCTCGGTTACGGCTCGCACCCGCTTCTAAGCGCGAAGCGGAGGAACGAAAAAAAAGGCCCCGGGAAACCGGGGCCTTTTTTTTGAGCAATCAAGAGAACGACCAGTCATGCAGTTCGCATCGCCAGCGCCCCATCGCCCTCGTCGATCACTAGAGTGCTGCCATCGGGCAGCTTGCCCTCCAGCAGCATCTCGGCGAGCGGATCCTGCAGGTAGCGCTGCACCGCTCGCTTAAGCGGCCTGGCGCCATACACGGGATCATAGCCGACCCGCCCCAGCCAGCGCAGTGCGGCATCGGTGAGATCGAGCGTGATCTTGCGGTCGGCGAGTAGCTCCTGGACGCGCTTCACCTGGATCTGAACGATCGGCGCCATGTGCTCCTGCCCGAGCCGGTGGAACAGGATGATCTCGTCCAGACGGTTCAGGAACTCGGGCCGGAAATGCCCGCGCACCACGTCCATCACGTCCTTCTCGACGCTGGCGACGTCCGCCCCGTCGGGCAGGTTGGCGAGATACTGGCTGCCGAGGTTGCTGGTGAGGATGATCAGCGTGTTGCTGAAATCCACCACCCGGCCCTGCCCGTCGGTCAGGCGCCCGTCGTCGAGCACCTGGAGCAGCACGTTGAAGACATCGGAATGCGCCTTCTCGACTTCATCGAACAGCACCACCTGGTAGGGCCGGCGGCGGACGGCCTCGGTCAGCACCCCGCCTTCCTCGTAGCCGACATAGCCCGGAGGCGCGCCGATCAGCCGGGCGACAGCGTGCTTCTCCATGAACTCGCTCATGTCGATGCGCACCATCGCGCTGTCGTCGTCGAACAGGAAGCCGGCGAGCGCCTTGGT
>VFQM010003265.1_pt1 | contig 10684 bp, 13 predicted proteins | sample 3512391 | NCBI WGS metagenome assembly VFQM01 (sample SAMN10412369, study PRJNA504923) | tailings metagenome | isolation source: Replicate 1 from Balatoc abandoned mine | place: Philippines
TCTCGAACAGGATCGTGCGGAGGTCGTGGATGTACGCCGCCGCGCCGTGCTGGATCTCGCCGAGCAGTCCATCGTGCACGAGCCGGTTGACCAGCATCTCGTTGTAGCCGTAGTTGCAGTTCTCCAGCTGCAGGCAATGGCGGCGCGAGCGCTCGCTCTCGTCCACCAGCGACCAGAGGTCCTGCAGCGTGATGCCGGTATTGCACTCGGTCCCGCCGTGCTTGCCCGCGCGCATCGCCGCGAGCATCACCGGCGTGTGCCATTCCCACGGCGTCGCGGTGTAGACAAAGTCGACGTCGTCGCGCTGCACCAGGCGTTCGTAGTCGGTCGGCCCGTTGGTGTAGACCGCCGGCGCGGCACGTCCGGCATCGGTGCACATCTTCACGGCGCGCGCGGCCTTCTCCGGCACGATGTCCGCGACCGCGACGATCTGCACGCCGTCGATGGCGAGCAATTCCGAAAGGATCGAACGCCCGCGCAGTCCCGTGCCGACGATGGCGAAGCGCACCGTGTCGCGTCGCTCGAAGGGCACGCCCTTCATCGTGGACGCGCCCGCCGGCCGCGGCGGCGCCGCCTGCAGATGGCGGATTGCGTCAATCGACTCGGCGATTGCCGGCTGCGGCGTGAAGGCGGATGCTGCGGCGAGTCCTGCGCCTGCGGCCAGCGCCTGCTTCAGCAGGTCACGGCGATCCATCGCGTCGGTCACGTGCGCTCCGGGGGCTTACGGGTATTCCAGTGGGGTCCTGACCCGCTGAATCTGCGTCTGATTCTGCCAGAACGGAACCACAACCTGCGTTCACCACGAAGGCACTGAGGTACGGAGGGCTCCCTACAAACCGTCGGCCCCGCAACGCCCAAGAAGCCGAGCCTCTTGGGGTTGCGGGGCCGAGTCGCGTTGCGGCTCCCTCAGTGCCTCCGTGGTGAGATGCAGTTACCGTCTCACCTCGGAATGGTCCCCGATCGTCACCGCCCCCGACACCCCCTCGAGGATCACCGCGTCGCCGATCATCGAGTCGTGCAGCGCGCAGCCGTCGAGCGTGGACTTGTCGCCCACGACCGTATCGCGCAGCGTGCTGCCCTTCACCGAGGTGCCGGCGCCGATCACGACGTTGGGGCCGACGGTCGAGCCCTCGACCACCGCGCCGGTCTCGATGCGCACCGGCTCGACGATCTTCGAGTCCTTCACCGTGCCCATCTGCGCCGCGCGGCCCTTCTCGAGCATCGTGCGGTTGGTGTCGAGCAGCGTGTCGAGCTTGCCGGCGTCGTACCAGCCCGCCACGTCGATCACGCGGATCTTCGCGCCCTTGTCGATCATATACTGGAAGGCGTCGGTGAGATAGAACTCACCCTTGTTGGCCGGCTGCTTCAGCACGTGGGCGATGCCCTCGTAGAGCAGCTTCCAGTTCTTGATGTAGTAGAGCCCGATGTTCGCGCGCTTGCTGATCGGCGTGCTCGGCTTCTCGACGATCTTCGTCATATGGCCGTTGGCGTCGGTGACCACCACGCCGAAGCGCTGGTAGTCCTCGACTTCCTTGGTCCAGATGATGCCGTCGTCCTCGCTGGTCTCCACCACCGAGAGGTCGGCGTCGAAGATCGTGTCGACGAAGATGATGAGCACCGGCTGGTCCACGTAGGGCCGCGCCAGGTCCACGGCGCCGGCAGTGCCGTCCTGCACCTTCTGCTCCACGTACACGCCGGGAATCGCATACGCCGACTTCGCGTGGGCCTCGACCTTCTCCTTGAGATGCCCCGTGATGTAGACGACCTGTTCGACGCCCTTCAGCTTGGCGACGTCGTCCATCACGTAGTCCATCACCGGCTTGCCGGCGACCTTGAGCATCGGCTTCGGCACGGTGTGCGTGTGCGGCCTCAGGCGCGTGCCCTTGCCGGCCAACGGGATGATCACTTTCACGGTGCGGTCGTCCCCTCTCGTCCGTAGCGGTCGGTGAGCCGCACCACGTCATCGAGGTGCGGCGTGGAGGCCTCGAGCACGTCACAGTCCGTGACGGCTTCCATCTGGTGGATCTGTCCCGGCGTGTTGCGGAAGCTCTCGCCGGCCTTCAGCGGATACACCTCGAGCCCGTTGCCGCGATCGATCCGATAGATCATCTCGCCGCGCAGCAGGTGCAGGGTCTCGTCCTTGAGGTTGTGATACTGCACCGACAGCGCGTGCCCGGCCTTCACGTGCAACAGCTTGCCCACGTACTGCTCAGTGTGCGCCCAAATCACCTCGTGCCCCCAAGGCTTGGGCACGATGCGAACCTGATGTGGTCCGGAACCCGGCTTCATCGCAACATCTCCAAGGGCCGCGCGACCAGGCTCGACGGCGTCGTCACGCACGCATTCAAGCACTGCCCGCAGCCGGTACAGGCCGCGCCGATCACCGGGCGACCACGGTCATCCATCTTCAGCGCGTCCTCGCCCACCGGGCAGACGCGCGCACAGATCCCGCATTCCACGTCGCGATACGTGATGCAGCGCGACGCATCGATCTCCACCTTCGCCATCTGCGCATCGCGCCATCCCCAGGCCGGCACGTCCAGCGCCGGCGTCGGACAAGCCGCCGCACAGGGCATCTCCACGCACATAATGCAGGCCGTGACCGCCACGTCGAGCGTCGGCGTGCCCGCCGCCAAGCCCGCCGACGGCGGCAGCTTGGTGATGGCGTGCACCGGACACACATCCGCGCAGGCCCCGCAGCGCGTGCAGGCCGCGAGGAACGCCGCCTCCGGCAACGCCCCCGGCGGCCGCAGGTACTGCGCCTGCACCACCTTCTGTTCCACCGCACCGACGATCTCGCGCAGGGCCCGCGTGAAGCCCTGCGAGAAGAACGACCGGCGGTCGAGGGGGCCAGAACTGTCCGTCACGCCTCAAATCTGCCCGAGACGCAGGGGAAACAATAGAGGGCCGCTCCACGGGAACGGCCCTCCACGATTGTCGGCCAACCCCGGCTCGCCGGGTGGTACTCAGCGCGAGCCGACCAGCGCCGTCCGCAGCTTGCCGAGCTTCCGGCGCACCGAGCCGTCCATCACCTGGTCGCCGATGCGCACCACCACGCCGCCGAGGATGCGCTCGTCCACCGTCACGTGCGGCACCACCGTCTTGCCGATCGCGGCGCTCAGCGCCTTGGTCAGCGACTCCGTCGCCGCAGCGTCATAGCTGCGCGACAGCGTCACGCGGGCGTGCACGCGGCCCTCGGCTGCGTCCAGCAGGTCGTGGTATTCGGTGGCGATCGCCGGGATCAGCATCTGCCGACGGTTGGCCACGAGCTTCTGCACGAAGAGGATGAACGGACGCGGCGCCTTGTCGGCCAGCGCCTTGCCCAGCACCGCGCTCTTCTGCGCGGCGCTGATCTGCGGCGCCTCGAGGAAGTGCTGCAGCTGGGCGTCGCCGCTCACCGCGTCGCCCAGCGCGCTGATGAGCGCCCCGAAGCCCGCCGTGTCCTTCGCCTTGCCGGCGAGGGTCAGCAGGGCTTCGGCGTAGTTCCGCGCGATCGATGCGTCGCGCATTTACTTCTTCCCGAGCGAGGCGAGGTACTGCTCGACCATCTGGCGGTCGCTGGACGCATCGAGCTTCTGCCCGATGAGCTTGCCGGCGCCGGCCAGCGCGAGGTCCACCGCCTCGCGGCGGAGCTCGTCGATGGCCTTGGCCTTCTCGGTCTCGATCTCCTTGCGGGCGCGCTCGAGGAGCTCGGCCTGCTGCTGGCGCGTCTGCTCCAGCATCTCCGAGCGCATCGACTCGGCCGTCGCGCGGCCTTCGGCGATGTAGCGCTGGGCCTCGTTGCGCGCGGCTTCGATGGCCGCCTTCTGCTCGGCGACGAGCTTGGCCGCTTCGTTGCGGTCACGCTCGGCCGAGGCGATCGCGTCGAGCAGCGCCTGCTCGCGGCCCTGCACGGCCGAGAGGATCGGGCCCCACGCGAACTTGCGGAGGAGGAAGAACGTCACGAAGAAGACGACGATCGTCCAGGTGATGAGGCCGTAGTGCGGGTCGAGCAGGTTCACCTTGCCGCCCTCGGCCGCGGCGAAGGCCGGCGAGGCAGAGAGGACGAGCAGGGCAGCGGCGGAGAGAAGCGTGCGCATCGGAGTATCCGAGTTGGAAATCGGCGCGAGGCCGAGGAGAGTCGCGGGGAACAGCGTTGGGTTGATCGGAGAGGGCGAAGCACTCACTCTCTCCCGGCGTCATCGAGCCCGCCGTGGGTGGCGCTGGGAATCCAGCGTCGCCCGGGGTTGGCGCGGCGGAGCGCCGATTGGCGCCCCGCCGTGCCGGTCCAGCTTAGAACTTGCCCTGGATCGAGAACGCGACGACGATGCCGAACAGCGCGGCGCCTTCGATGAAGGCGGCGAGAATCAGCGCAGCCGTCTGGATCTTGCCAGCCGCTTCCGGCTGACGGGCCATACCCTCGACGGCCGAGCCGCCGATGCGGCCGATGCCCATACCCGCGCCGACGACGGCGAGGCCGGCGCCGAGCGCGGCACCGATGAGCGAGAGACCCTGGTTGTTGTTCGCGACCGCCGTGGCGGCTTCCTGGAGCATCGGGACGAGCGTGATCATTGGAGAAACCCTATAGGTGATTGGTCCTGCGTGGTCCTGCGCGTCTTGCGACGCTCCTCGCCAGCGAGTCGGAAGACTCAGCGAGATTCACCCGGCACTCACCGGGTTACGAGACGGAAGACTGAAGACGGAAGGAGCGATGAGCGCTGGTACCTTCCGTCTTCAGTCTTCCGTCAATGATGCGCTTCTCGAATCAGCCCAATGAACACGCTCGACAGCAGCGTGAACACGAAGGCCTGGAGGAACGCCACGAAAATTTCGAGGAACATAATCGCCACGGCCATCAGCAACGGCGCGACGCCGATGGGAAGGCCGAAGCTGAAGAAGAGGCCCATCATCGCGAGCAGCACGATGTGGCCGGCCGTCATATTCGCGAACAGACGGATGGCCAGCGCGAAGGGCTTCGTGAACTTGCCGAGCAGTTCGACCGGCGAGATGATCAGGAACATCAGCGGCCGCATCACGACCGGCAGGTCCTTGTTCCAGTAGAAGATCGTGCTGAGGTAGCCCCAGCCGTTGGCGCGGATGCCGGCGATCTCGACCGTGAGGAAGGTCAGCAGCGCCAGCGACGCGGTCACGGAGATGTTGCCCGTGGCCGTCGCGCCGTAGGGCACGAGGCCCAGCAGGTTCAGCGTGAGGATGAAGAAGAAGACCGTCAGCAGGTAGGGCACGAAGCCCTCGCCGTGATGGCCCACGTTCGGCAGGATGACCTCGTTGCGGATGTAGAGGATCATCGCCTCGAAGCCGTTCGCCGCGCCCTTGGGCGCCGTGCCCTGCGCCGCCGTCCTCGCGTGCGCGCGGGCGACCAGCGTCATCACCGTCACCAGCAGCAGCGCGCCGATGAGCAGGAAGTAGACGTGCTTGGTCGGCGAGAGGTCAACCTCGATGCTGCCGATGTGGAACTGCAGCGCCTTGAACTTCGGGAGATGGATCTCCTTGAAGAAGGGCGGCAGGATCCACGGGATCTCCATATGGTCGCCGTCGGTGATGTGCGGCGTGATGATGTCCACCTTCTCCGCGGCCTGCGGCTCCTCGGCGCGACCAGGCGCGGCGAAGAGAACGAGGGCGGCCATCACCGTCAGTATGCGTGCGATCTTCATTGCTTCAGGAAGAGAGGCTCAACCAGCATCGTCACGAACAGGAATCCCACCAAGCTCATCAGCGCCGGACCGGCCGAGAGCCCGAGGGCCTTCGTGCCGACCACCGCGTAGAGCACCAGCACCAGCATCCGAAGCAGCGACCCCAATCCCCACCCGGCAATCGGGTTGGTCGCCACGAAAGGCTTCGCGATCACGAACGAGAGCAGCTGCACCCCCAGCGCGATCACCGCCGACGTCCATACCGCCCGGGCGATCTCCGGCTCCGGCCGCAGCGCGGTGATGCCCCAGGCACCCCCGAGCGTCAGCAGCGCCGCGATGGCAAAGAAGGCCAGCGCCTTCTTCACTGCCCCGCCCCGCCCGTCCGCTTGGCCTCGGCGCGCTTCCGCGCCTCCGCCTCCTCCTCCCGCCGCTGGTCGGCCATCAGACTCCGATAGATCGAGTAGAACGCCGCCCCAAAGCCCAGGAGCGCACCGGCCAGCGCGAAAATGCCGTTGGTCCCGATACGCCGATCCAGCCACTGCCCGAGGTACAGGAAGAGCAGGATCGAGAGCGCGAACTGGAGCCCCACCCCCGCGTACTTCCCGGCCGCGCCCAGGGAGCCGATGCCCCCCGAATGCTGCGCCAACCCCTTCAAGGGATCCTCGTCTGGGCGACGGGGGTCCCGCGAGCCATCAGGGGGCGGGTCAAGCTCCATTTCAGCCTTGAAAAATAGGAGCTTGTGAAATTTTTCGCAAGCAAAAACCCCCGCCGGAACCGGCCCCCCGTGACCTCTCGATTTCCGGGGCGTCTTCGCCGCAGGGTGGGCTGTCAAGCCCCCCGGACCTGCTGGGCATCTCGCCAGTTTTCCACGCAGACCCGGCCTAGGTCGTAACAATGTGACAACGCGCCAAGTGGCCTTCCGGCCGTCAGTTAGCCGTTACCTCTGGTTTGACGGGTCGTCTAACTGTTGATAAGTTAGTCACCATCCCCACCGGTGCTGTCTAAATGCGCAACAAGGTTCCCTTCTCTCTCGTGTGTGTCGCGGTGCTCGCGTTTGCGTGCGGACCGCGCCCGAGAACTGAAGCGGCAACCGATCGCAACAGCGTGACGCGCAATCGCCCGGTTGATGCACGCACTCCGCTTGCACCGACGCTCAATGTCAGCGTCGAGAACGGCGTGCACTTCGACTTCGACGTCACCAACGCCGGTGCGCGCAAGCTCGAACTGCTCTTCAACGACGGACGCACACACGACATCGTCGTGCTCGACACGCTTGGCCGCGAAGTGTGGCGCTGGAGCGAGGGGCGGATGTTCACGCAGGTCGTGCAGAGCAAGGTGCTACGCGCGAGCGACTCGATGTCCTTCGCCGAATCCTGGAGCGACCCGAAGCCCGGCAGCTACGTCGCCGTCGCCTCGCTCCCCTCGCGCAACTATCCCGTCGAGCATCGCGTCGCCTTCGTCGTGCACTGAAGGGCACAGCACACAGCAATGAAAACGCCGCGCATCACTGCGCGGCGTTTCTGTTTCCGGCCCTCGGCACTGCACCTGCTCGTCACTCGACGCTGTCTTCGCCGGTCGCGGTGAAGCGATAGCCGACGCCGCGCACCGTGTGGAAGTGCCGCGGCCGGTCCGGCTCGCGCTCGAAGCGCTTGCGCAGCTTCACGATGAAGTTGTCGATGGTCCGCGAGCTCGGCAGCACTTCTCCGCCCCAGACGCGCTCGAGCAGGTCCTCGCGCCACACCACGCGACCCTCGCGCTTGGCCAGCTCGGCGAGGATCAGCGCCTCCTTGGGCGTGAGCTGCTGCTCCTCGCCGTCCCAACTGCGGCCGCGGAAGCTGGTGAAGTCGAACTCGTTGCCGCCGAACTTGAGCAGCTCGCGGCTGCCGAGCAGCGCGTCGAAGCGCGTGCGCCGCCGCACGATCGCCGCGACGCGCAGCAATAGCTCGCGCAGGTGGAAGGGCTTGGGGAGATAATCGTCGCCGCCGGCCTCGAGGCCGCGGATGCGATCGTGGGCGCCGCCCTTGGCGGTGAGAAACAGCACCGGCGTGTCGTTGCCCTCGCGGCGCACCGTCTCGCAGACGGTGAAGCCGTCCATCCCGGGCAGCATCACGTCGAGCACCACGACGGCGTAATCGTTGGCGCGCAGCTTCGCGAGCGCCGTCACGCCGTCGCCGACGAGCTCGACGTCGTAGCCCTCGTGCACGAGGTTCTCGCGGATGCCGCGCGCGAGGTTGGGTTCATCCTCCACCAGCAACACCTTTGCAGCGGTCGTGCTCACGCGTTCTCCCCCCGAGGACGTGGCCAGCGCACCGTGAAGGTGGCGCCGAGCCCGTGGCCGGCGCTCTGCGCGCGCACCTTGCCCCCGGCGTGCGCGACGAGCCGCTCGACAAGGTACAGCCCAAGGCCCGTGCCCTGCATCCGGCCGCGGCCGTCACCTTCCACGCGGTAGAACTGCTCGAAGAGCCGCGGCGCCTCCTTGGGCGCGAAGCCGATGCCGTCGTCGATGACCTCGAGCACCACGTCGTGCAGCTCGGCCTCGCCGTGTACCTGCACCACGCTCTCGCGCGGACTGGCCTTGATCGCATTGTGCAGCAGGTTGCGCACCACGGTGCGCAGGCCGTCGCGGTCCGCGAGCACGAACAACCCGGCAGGCACCTGCAGGTCCACGCGCACGCCGCATTCGTGGGCGAAGTCGCTGAGTTCGTCCGTCATCTCGCGAGCGATCTCATCCAGCGCCACGCGCTCGGGATGCGCCTCGCCGCCGCTGGAGAGGCGCGAGGTGTCGAGCGTGTTGTGCACCATCCGCTCGAGCCGTCCGAGCTCGACGACGATGCGCCGCATCAGCTCGGCGCGCTCGGGTGCGGCGTGGTCGCGCAGCGAGAGCGTCTCCACCGAGAGCCGCAGCGACGCCAGCGGGCTCTTGAACTCGTGCGACACCGCGGCGAGGAATCGCTCCTGGCGCCGGCGCAGCTCGGCTTCCTCACGCAGGGCCTTGAGCACGACGGCCATCGCCGCCAGCAGCACGGCGAGGAAGAACGCGCCCTCCCAGGCATAGCGATTGAGCCGAGCGCCTCGCTCGCCGTCAAGGCGCGCGATCTGCTCGGCGCCAGCCCCCGTCGCAGTCAGCGCCGCGCTCAGTCGCTCGGTCATCAGCGCCGTGTAGCGCCATTCGTCCCACATCCAGAAGGCCAGCTGCGCTGCGCAGACCAGCAGCAGCAGGAAGAAACCGACTTGGACGCTACGGGTGGACGGCGACAGCGGGCGCGCCGCCGACGATCGACCGGCGCTCACGCCTGCACCATTCGCCGCCGGAGGTCGTCGGCCAGCTCGGGCGCGGCGGCGCTGAGGAACTCCGCGGCCGCCTCGGGGCCCGCCGCGGCTGCGAGGTCGCGCAGTCCGCGCGACGGCACGTGCGCCAACTGATGCGAGAGGCTGGCCGCCCAGCGGCGCAGCACCTCACGTTGCGTCTCGTCCAATGCCGTCAGTTCCTGTGTCAGGAGTCGCTCCACTTCAGCCTGCGTGCGGTCGGCAAAGCGCCGGCGCAGCGCCACGATGGTCGGATCTACCAGCTCGGTCCACGCGCGGGCGCGCCGCGCGTCGAGCGCGGCATCCACGAGGGCCCGAGCCTCACCCAACGCGGCCAGGGCGTCGTCACGTTCCGACGCCGCCTCGCGGGTGATGCTCTCCATACCAATGTGCGCCAATCCCGCGCGTTCCGCCTCCTCCGCTCGCAAGGCCGGCGGCACGCCGAGGTCCACCACCAGCGGCGGCCGGCCGCCAACGCCGCGCTCGGCGAGGCGCTGGCAGTCGGCGGCATCGAAGATCGGCTCGTTGGCAGCGGTGGCAATCAGCATCGCGCTGAGCCGATCCGGCGCCTCGCGGAAGGCGTCGAGCGGACGCACGCGCGCGCCCTCCGGCGCGATGGCCATCGCGCGATCCACCGTGCGGTTCACGAGCAGCACCGGCACACCATCCTCAGCCAGCGCCGCGGCGCAGTGCTGCGTCATTGGCGACACGCCGACCAGCGCGACCGTGCCCGGCTGCAGGGCGAGCCGCGCCCGGATGTGCCCCAGCGCGATGTCGGCCAGCGAGGCGCGGCCGACGTTCCCGTCCGTCACCGGGCGCACGCGCCGCGCCACGCGCAGCGCGTCGTCCACCAGCGCGCGCAGCGTTGGGCCGAGCAGTCCCGCGCCGGCGCATTCCACGGCCGCCGCCTTCAGCTGGCCCATAATCTCGCTCTCGCCGGCGCGGGCGGAATCGAGCCCGCTGGCCAGCAGGTAGAGATGCTCCACCGCGCCCTCGCCTTCCCAGGCGCGCAGGGTCCGCGGCGCGAGGCTGCCATTGAAGTGCGCAATCAGCCGACGCCGGCGCTCGGCCACACCGATCGCCGCGCCGCCCGTGAACGCCACTTCCACGCGATTGCAGGTCGCCACGTAGAGCAACTCGTCCACGTCGAGCGCGGCGGCCAAGTCGCGCAGCGCGGCCTCGCGGCCCTCACGCGGCAGCGTGAAGCGCGCGAGGTCATCCGCCGAGGCGTGACGCCAGGAGATCCCCACGAGGCCGAGGTCGGCGTCGCTGCGGGGCGCGTCGAGGTGCAGGAGCTGCGGTGAAGCCATCGCGTGCGAAGGACTCGGCGAGCGACTCAGGCGACGGCGAGCTGCGCCAGCGAGCGGATGAACGCCGGATGGGTGTCCACCGCCGGCACGCGGATGAAGCGCTCGCCGCCTGCGTGCAGGAAGCTCTCGCGTCCGCGATCGCCGATCTCCTCGATGGTCTCGAGCCCGTCGGTGACGAAGCCCGGCGTGATGACCGCGACGCTCTTGATGCCGCGCCCCGGCAGGTTCTCGAGCACCGCGTCGGTGGCCGGCGTGAGCCACTTCTCCGGGCCGAACTTGCTCTGGAAGGTCAGCGTGGACTTCTCCACCGGCCAGTTGATGGCCTCGAGCAGCGCGGTGGTCGTGTGGCAGCAATCCGAGGAGTAGGCCCGGCGCTCGTTGCGATCGTAGCGCTCAGGGATGCCGTGATACGAGATGACGATGTGGTCCGGGGGCGCG
>VFQM010003266.1_pt1 | contig 10683 bp, 11 predicted proteins | sample 3512391 | NCBI WGS metagenome assembly VFQM01 (sample SAMN10412369, study PRJNA504923) | tailings metagenome | isolation source: Replicate 1 from Balatoc abandoned mine | place: Philippines
CGCCGACCCAGTGCGATAGCTCGTGAAATGCCGTCCGATGCCAGTTTATGGGATCAAAATAGGCATCCGGTCGCGGCACCTGCACATAGTCCTGACCGGGCGCATAGAAGGCGCGATCGCCGCCAATGCGGAAGTCGGCGCCGGTCGCGGCGATCAGCGCCTCGGCTTCAGGCAGGATAAGCCCTTCAGGCACGGGTGGCGGCGGGGCGGCGATGCGTTCGGGTAATCCGTCGCACTGGTCGGTCGAAAAGACGGTGTAGCGTTTGAGGAAGGGGATCGAGCCCGGCTCGCGACCATCCTCGCTGGCGCGGCGGCGTTCGCTGTCCGGCGTGAAACGATGGGCATAGACGACAGTCGTGCCGCTCTCGCCCTTGCGGACATTGCCGCCCAGCGCCAGCGCCTGGCGGAAGGTAAGAAATGTGTGGGTCGAGAAGCCATTGGCGACCACGGCGTCCCAGAGGATCAGGATGTTGATCCCGGAATAACGATCGCCGGTCTTGCCGTTGCGCGGCATGTCGAGCGACGCCTTCGACGTGGCCCAGGGCTGAACCCACGGCACCCGTCCGGCCTCCAGTTCGGCGATGATCTTGTCGGTGATGGATTGGTAGAGGTCTGTCCGGTCGTTGCCGGTGCGAGAGGTGGTGGTGCGCGCCATCGCGAGTCTCCGCGACGGGCCGGCATCGGGCCACTCCCTCTGCCTTTCAACCCGTCACGGATAATCCGGCTATCCTCTCACTCTCGGGGCGTTGCGGGGTGCCCCCGCTGATGGGGGTATGCCCAGTTTGCGGCGGGACGATCGCAGGCTGGCACCGGCTGTCTAGACACCCGTAGCGCCGCCCTCCGTACACTATTTCTTGCTAATAGCGGTGACTTCCCCGGCGCTGCCGTCGATTCTCAGATCGAAATTCACTTCGTCGCCGACTTGCGCCGTGTCCGTTATCGTGGGCGCCGCCTTGAACGCCATAGTCATCGCGGGCCATTTCACTTCCGGGATCGGGCCGTGCGCCAGCGTGATGGTGCCCGCGCCCTTGTCGATCGCGGTGACGGTGCCGTGCCCTTTGGCCAGGATCGGTGTGGTGGCAGCAGGCGCCATTGCCATATTATCCATGCTGTCGGTCATCTCGGAAGAGGCCGATCTCTCGGCCTTCTGCCCGCAGGCGGCGGTCAGGCTTGCAAGGCCCAAGACTAAGCTTAATCGCAAGTAGTTCATGGTTTTCTCCTTCATGAAACAGGTTTCGATTTCGGTCGATGCAGCAGCAGATAGGCTGCCGGCAGAACGAGCATAGAGAGCAGCGGTGCAGTGAGCATTCCGCCGATCATGGGGGCCGCGATCCGGCTCATCACCTCTGATCCGGTGCCACTCCCCAGCAGGATCGGCAAAAGCCCCGCGAAGATTACCGCGACCGTCATCGCCTTGGGCCGGACGCGCAGGAGCGCCCCTTCCCGCACGGCGGCTTCAACCTGGGCGGTGTCCGGATCGGGGCCAAGCTCCGCCAACGCGTGTTTCAGGTAGATCAGCATCACCACGCCGAACTCGGCGGAGACACCGGCCAGCGCGATAAACCCGACGCCCGTTGCCACCGATTGGTTGAAACCCAGCAGGTAGAGGAACCAGATGCCGCCGGTGAGCGCGAATGGCAGCGTGCCCATGATCAGCGCAGCGTCATCAAACCGGCCGAAGGTCATATAAAGCAGGACAAAAATGATGAGGAGCGTCGCCGGCACCACCAACGTCAGTTTGGCAATAGCGTGCTGAAGATATTCGAACTGGCCCGAATAAGCGATGCTAACGCCCGGCGAGAGCTGCACTTGCTTCGCCACTGCCCGCTGGAGGTCGCTAACCACCGAGGTGAGATCGCGGTCGCGCACATCGACATAGATCCAGGTCGAAGGCCGAGCGTTCTCGGTCTTGAGCATCGGTGGCCCCTCGGCGATCGAGACGCTCGCGACCGTGCCCAGGGTGATCTGCTGGCCCGATGGAGTCAGGACCGGTAGCGTCCGTAGTCCTTCAAGGCTGTCGCGCAGCTCGCGCGGATAGCGCACGCTGATCGGATAGCGCGCCAGCCCTTCGACCGTCTCGCCGATGGTCTCGCCGCCAATCGCACCCGAGACGATCGCCTGCACATCGACGATGTTAAGCCCGTACCGGGCGGCGGCGGCGCGGTCGATATCAACATCGACATAGCGCCCGCCGGTCAACCGCTCGGCTAGCGCCGAGCTGACGCCTGGCACGGTTTTGGCGACCGTTTCTATGGCATGCGCGATACGATCGAGCTGGGCGAGATCCGACCCCGACACCTTGACTCCGATCGGGCTCTTGATGCCGGTCGCCAGCATGTCGATGCGGTTACGGATCGGCGGCACCCAGACATTGGTAAGGCCGGGCAGTTTCACCGTGCGGTCCAGTTCGTCGACCAGCTTCTCCGGCGTCATGCCAGGGCGCCATTGGTCTCTCGGCTTGAACTGAATGGTCGTCTCGAACATTTCCAGCGGCGCAGGATCGGTCGCGGTCTCGGCTCGCCCAGCTTTGCCGAACACGCTTTGTACCTCAGGCACCGTCTTGATCAGCCGGTCGGTCTGCTGGAGCAGCTCCGAGGCTTTCGCCGCCGACATGCCCGGCAATGCGGAGGGCATATAGAGCAGATCGCCCTCGTCCATATTAGGCATAAACTCGCCGCCGAGCCGCGATAGCGGCCAGGCCGTGGTCGCAAACACCAGCGCCGCGATCAGCAGCACGGTTTTCGGCCGACGCAGCGTCCAGTCGATCGCGGGGCGATAAATATGAGTAAGCCAACGGTTGATCGGATTGGCCTGTTCGGCCGGAATGCGCCCCCGGATTAACCAGCCCATCAAGACCGGTACCAAAGTCACCGACAGGATCGCCGCCGCCGCCATCGCATATGTCTTGGTGAAAGCGAGCGGGGCGAACAGCCGGCCTTCCTGCCCCTGGAGCGTGAAGATCGGCACGAACGACAGCGTAATGATCAGCAAGCTGAAGAAAAGGGCCGGGCCGACCTCGGCGGCCGCATCGGTGACGATCCTCCAGCGTTGATCGTTATCGAGCTGCTGGCTGGGATGATCCTGCTCCCAATGTTCGATCTTCTTATGGGCATTCTCGATCATGACGACTGCCGCATCGACCATCGCGCCAATGGCGATGGCGATGCCGCCCAACGACATGATGTCAGCGTTGACCCCCTGGAACCGCATGACGACGAACGCCGCCAGCACGCCCAGGGGCAAGGTAAAGATCGCGACTAGCGCCGAACGGACATGCCACAGGAAGAGTGCACACACGATTGCGACGACGACAAATTCTTCGAGCAGTTTATGGGTGAGGTTCTCCACTGCGCGGTCGATGAGCTGCGAACGATCATAGGTGGTAATGACCTCCACCCCAGGCGGAAGGCTCGTCTTGAGTGTATCGAGCTTGTCCTTAATCGCTGCGATCGTTTCACGCGCGTTTTTGCCCGAACGAAGAATGACGATGCCGCCCGCCACTTCGCCTTCGCCGTTGAGCTCTGCGATGCCGCGTCGCATCTCGGGTCCGATCTGGATCGTGGCGACATCGCCAAGCGTCACCGGCACGCCGCCCGCAGCGGTGCGGAGCGGGATCGTGCGGAAATCGTCGAGCGTCTTCAGATAGCCTGAGGCGCGGATCATATACTCGGCTTCGCCCATCTCGAGCACCGAGCCGCCGGTTTCCTGATTGGCCTTCTGAATGGCCTCGACCGCCTGGGCGTGGGTGATACCGTAGGCGGCGAGTTTCACCGGATCGAGTAGCACCTGATATTGCTTCACCATGCCGCCGATGCTGGCGATCTCCGCAACACCCGGCACGGTCTTCAGTTCATAGCGGAGGAACCAGTCCTGCAAGGAACGAAGTTGTGACAGGTCGTGCCGGCCGCTTTTATCCACCAGCGCATATTCATAAACCCAGCCCACACCGGTTGCGTCCGGTCCGAGTGCGCTACGCGTGCCGGCCGGCAATCGCCCCTGCACTTGATTGAGATATTCGAGCACACGGCTGCGCGCCCAATAGAGATCTGTGCCGTCCTCGAAGATCACATAAACGAAGCTGTCGCCGAAGAAGGAATAGCCACGCACCGTCCTGGCGCCCGGCACCGACAGCATGGTGGTGGTGAGCGGATAGGTGACCTGATTCTCGACGATCTGCGGCGCCTGGCCAGGATAGGAGGTGCGGATGATAACCTGTGTGTCTGAGAGGTCGGGCAACGCATCGATCGGGGTCGAACGCACCGCCCATATCCCGACGCCCATCAGAGCGAGGACCCCGATCACGACAAGGAAGCGGTTCCTGACCGACCAGTGGATGAGATGGGCGATCATTGGCCTGTCACCTTCGACATGCGCCGTACCGTCGGCCCAGCCGGCGGTCGGTCAAAGCCGAAACGGACGCGGTCACCAGTCTTAAGATCTCGCGCGAGCGCTGGATTCGCGAGCTGGAAGGTCATGGTCATCGCCGGCCAGTCGAGGGCGGGGACGGGCTCATGGCTGAGCGTGACCGACTGCGCCGTGATCTGCTCGATCTTTCCCGTGGTTTCATAGAGTGTCGAAGCGGATTTTCCCGGTGTAGCGGAGGGAGCGCCAATCGGCCGTGCCTCCACGCCAGACAGGCTCGCTTCGGAATCGATCAGGAACTGTCCCGATACGACGATCTTCTCCCCTTCGCTGAGACCCGCGAGGATCTCTGTGTCGTCGCCGGACTCGCGTCCGGGCTGCACCTCGGCGGGCCGGTAGCGGCCCTTGTCGAGCGCGAGCATCACCAATGTCCGCTTGCCAGTGCGGATCAGTGCTTCGGAAGGCACCAGCAGCGCCGGTTGCGCGCTTCCCCCAAACGAGACCGTAGCAAACATGCCTGGCCGCAGGCGGCCACCACGATTGGGCAGCTCTATCCGGACGGTCAGTGTCCTGCTGTCGGTCTGCGTCTCGGGCAACACGGCCGATACACGGCCGGTCAAGATTTCGCCGGGAAAGGCAGCCAGCGTTGCCTGCACGCTCTGTCCTGGCCGCAGCGACCCCGCGACGGCTTCGGGAACGGCGGCGTTGAGCCAGACGGTTCCGAGTCCATTAATCTCCGCCAGCGTCTGGCCCGCCGCCACCGTCATGCCGGCACGCACGCCGAGCGTTTTGATGACGCCGCCGGTTGGAGCCGACACGGTGATGACATTGTTGGGTCGTTCGCCGCGTTCGACTGCGGCAATGGTGCCCGAAGGGATGCCTAACAGCGCGAGCCGTTGACGCGCGGCGCGAGTCAGCGCCGCATCGCCTGTCCGGCGAACCGCCAGATATTCTGCCTGCGCACCCGCCCATTCGGGGACGAGCAAATCCGCGAGCGGCGCGCCCGCACCCATCACATCGCCCGGCGCACGGCCATAAACGCGCTGGACGAAGCCGGAAGCGCGCGCCTGCACGATAGCGACATCACGCTGGTTGAAATCGATCGTGCCGGTGGCGGTGAGGCTGGACCCTAACGATCCCATCCGGGCCTCGACCACGCGCAGGCCAAGGCTCTGCGTACGTGCCGGATCGATCGTTACCCCTGCTTCGCTTGGCCCCTCGTCGGCATATTTGGGGACGAGTTGCATATCCATGAACGGCGATTTGCCGGGCTTGTCGAAATGCTGGCTGGGGACCATCGGGTCATACCAATAGAGTATTTTCCCGCTCGCATCGGTTCCTGGATCAGCTGCCCGGTCATGGCTGAGGGTGGCAATGCCATAGCCCACGCCCCCTGCTGCCAGAGCAATAGCAGCAGCGACGAGGCCAAGCTTTACGCGCGGAGAAAGATCGAGGTTCATCGGCGGTCGCTCCCATAGGTGAGGACAAGACGTGCGCCGTCACGCGCCACCAGCGCCTCGCGGTCGAGCGTCTCGATTTCGGTGTTAGCCAGCATGGTCTGAGCCTGGATCACGTCGAGCAATCCAGCACGGCCCGCCGAATAGCTGGCGATCTCGAGATCGACCTGCTGTCGCGCCAGCGGCAGCAGGTCGTTGCGCGAGCGCATCCATTGCTCATGGTGCATGACATGATCGGCAATCCCTGCTTGGAGATCAGCCGCCAGCGCGCGCCGCATGTCTTCCTGCTCGGCGAGCGCCGCGCTCGCGCTCGCGCTGCTGGCCGCGATCATCGGGTCCTGCCGCGTGCCCGCGAATAGTGGCAGGCTGATCGTGACGCCGGCCGACACCATGTCGCCATAGCGATCGGCGCGGCGCTGGTAGGCGACATCGAAACTCCAGTCCGGCCGTTTCGTGGCGCGGGCTGCGGTGACATCCGCCTCCGCCTGTCGTGTTCGCGCCATCGCTGCGTTCAGATCGGGATGCTGGTCGACCGCCTCGCGCAAGCCGGACGGATTGATCGCGAAATCGGGGATCGTGCCAACGACCTCCGGGTTCGCATCGCCCGTCCAACGGGCGAGCATCGAGCGAGCACGAACTGCATCGGCCGCGACTTCGCTTCTCCTGTCCTCAAGCGCGGCAATTGCCTGGCGGATGTCGAGTGTTTGCGCGGGCCGCGCTGAGCCCGACGCTACGCCCGAACGCGCGGCGACCGCGAGGCCATTTTGCCGCGCAATGATGGCATCAATCACTGCAAGACGTCGGCCTGCATAATAGAGATCGATCCAGGCAAGCGCGGCCGCCACCCTGACGCGACGGGCTTCGGCCACGCCGTTGGCCTCGGCTGCCGCGATGTCAGCCTGGGCGCGCCCCTGCTGGGCATGGCGCTTGGCGGCATTGGGCACATCTTGGCTGATGCCCACCCGCGCCATCGTCATGCTGTCGCCGGCATAGGTGAAGGCGGGCGGACCCGAGACGGGGAAATTGTCGAGACCCACGCCAAGTTTGGGGTCAGGAAGCCGCCCGGCGGCTATCGCGGTCGCCCGGCGCGCCTCAACATCGAGGCTACGGGCCTGTACTGACGGCGCGGTCTCCGCCCTGGAAAGGGCATCCTCAAAGGTCAGCGGTTGCGCGAAGGCAAAGCTCGGCATTGCGGCGGACAGCAGCGCAACGAACACATAGCGCATGGAAAACTCCCGTTGGAGAGATCGGACCAGCGCGGGGCAGGATTGCAGGCATAGGGTGGCGACGAAACAGGGGGCGTTCCGCCGCCACCGCCAGCCCGGCAATGATGCGACCCGAAGGCGCCGGGGCTGATTTTAGTCGGCCGATGGCATGGAATGACCATCATGCATGGACTTCATGCAATCAGCGGCATTCATCTTCATCATGTCGCACGAACAGTTCGCCATCTGTGCCTGATCGGGCACCCACACGCGCTTCCGCGCAGGGCCGGTAGCCCGCGGGCCGTATTGAGGCGCCGACTGCCACTCCCAATGCCCTTGAGGCGTGGTCTGGGCGTTGTCGGTCGCCCATACGGGCGTGGTGAAGCTGAGGGCCGCCAGCAATGCGGCCGAAAGCAACTTCATAGTCATCACGAATATCCTTTGACTGAATGGAAACGGATCGGGTTCGGGGCGCGGTGCTGCCGCGTGCCGAACAGACGCGATCGGTCAATCAGCCAAGGTTCATGGGAGGATCGGGATCGGGGGCGAAGTTCTTGCCAGTGAGTACGGTCGTCGCCGACCAGAAAATCGGCTTGCCGTGGATGTGAAGTGCCGCGAGGTTTCCAGGAAGATCAACCGCCATCAACGGCACGACGCACCCCATGGCGGCGATGCAATCAAGGGTGAGACCCTTGCATGGCTTTTCCTTTGGCGCCGGCAGCTGCATGGCCATCATGGCCATGCAATCCGCGTCCATCGCCATTGTCTTGGCCGGCGCGGTCGCGGGAACGCTGCGCGCATAGGCCAACTCAGCTCCGAAGAGGCCGATCAGGGCTCCGATGAGGAGCAGCGAGACGAGGAAACGCTTCACGATGGAATTTATCTATAACAACCCTGTCCTGACGGCAATCGCCGTCTATCCTTGATGCCGCGCATATATACGGGTGCCGTTGGAGCCAAAGGCCGTGACCACATAGGGATCGCCGCGCCGCCCCGGCACTTCCATTCCTGGCGATCCAATCGGCATTCCAGCGACAGCCAGTCCTGATACGCCTCTCGGGCGCTGGGCAAGCACCCGCTTCATGTCTGCGATGGGAACATGACCCTCGAAGACCATGCCGTCGACGAGAGCGGTGTGACAGGAGGAAAGCGAGACAGGAACGCCACGCGCACGCTGAAGGGTGGATCGCTTCTGATCATCGACCATCCTGACGGGCCTGTCGAATTGTGTCCGCACCTGGGAGCCCATTGCTCGCAGCAGCCACAGCCTGGGTCGCGATGCACCACAATCGGTCCTGCCGCGCTCGCCGCCGTTGCGGATAGCATCAATGCCGCCGCAGCTAGATGAAATTTCATGCTCCGAGTCCTCTCATATTCCACGACCTTTACGCACCCGCGGCGCGGACCCCTCGAAATTTGTCGATTGTCAGTCGAGGCGATCGAGAATCGCCTTCATCTCGTCGATTTCCTGGCGTTGCGATGCGATGATTTGGCCGCATAGACGTTCGACTTCTCCATCGCGCAGATCCGCTTCACGGCACATCAGGATCGCGCCTGAATGATGGGGGATCATTGAGCGCAGAAAGGCACGATCGCCGATCGTTGCCTGGGTTCGGATCAAAGCAAACGAACTAAAAAAGGCGATCAACGACAACGTAATGATTGTGAGATTGGCCGTCCTCTCGATGCGGTCGCCGAACGCGCCTTATTCCGACCTGCAACGCAGCGCGACGATGAGCGGACAACTCACGTTGCTGTCGTGGACACGACAATCGCGGACCATTCTGGAGAGCGCCGCATCCATCCGCTTGAGGTCCGCGAGCCGTGCGCGTACGTCCGTCAAGCGCGCACCGGCAATTTCCGCAGCTTCGCTGCAATGCGTACCATCCTCAAGCCGCAACAATTGCGCGACTTCATCCAGGCTGAAACCCAGGCGCTGAGCGGCCTTTATGAATTTCACGCGGGCCACGTCCGCTTCACCGTAGCGCCGGATACCACCATAAGGGCGATCCGGTTCGACGAGCAGCCCTTTGCGCTGATAAAAACGGATCGTCTCAATACTGACCCCGGCCGATTTGGCGAACACTCCGATGGTCAGATTTCCCAACGCGAACTCCTCCAGCTTGACTCCGTACCTAAGTCCGGAGGTAGCCTTATTTCAACAAGCCGATGCGCGAAAGGAAATATATGTCGGAAATGCCTTTGGAGGAGCCCGGAAAGGGGCGCGGCGCGCTGGTTGCAGGTGGAATTGCCGCGGTCCTGGCATCGGCCTGCTGCCTCGGCCCTCTTGTATTGGTCTCGCTCGGATTTTCAGGCGCCTGGATCGGCAATCTGACCGTGCTGGAGCCCTACCGGCCGCTCTTCACTGGAGCGGCGCTGATCGCGTTGTTTTTCGCATGGCGCCGCATCTTCCGTCCAGCCCACGCCTGCGATCCGAACGATATGTGTGCGATCCCCCGTGTGAGGACCGGCTACAAGATCACTTTCTGGATCGTGGTGGCTCTCGTGCTGGTCGCCCTCGCATTTCCTTATGCTCTGCCGTTCTTCTACTGAAAGGAGTCCTCATGAAAAAACTTGCAGTTCTTGCCGCGCTCATCGCCACGCTTGCCACGCCGGCTTGGGCGGCCACCAAGACTGTCACGCTGTCGGTGCCTGGCATGACCTGCGCGGCTTGTCCGATTACGGTCAAGAAAGCCCTCGCCAAGGTCGCTGGTGTCGAAACGGCCGAGGTCAGTTTTGAACGGCGCGAAGCCGTCGTGACCTTCGATGACGCCAGGACCAATGTCCAGGCACTGACCAAGGCCACCGAGAACGTCGGCTATCCTTCCACGGTCAAGAAGTAAGGCGGGCGGCATGAGCGAAGCTATTGCATTGGGCGAACTACCGCTGCACGTCGCCGTGATTGGCAGCGGCGGGGCGGCGATGGCGGGTGCCCTCAAGGCCGCCGAGCAAGGCGCGCGTGTGACCCTCATCGAGCGAGGCACGATCGGCGGGACCTGCGTCAATGTCGGCTGCGTACCGTCAAAGATCATGATCCGCGCAGCGCATATTGCTCATCTCCGCGGCGAGAGCCCGTTCGACGACGGCATCTCGGCGACATCGCCGGCTGTCCTGCGGGAACGGCTGCTGGCCCAGCAGCAGGGGCGCGTCGAGGAGCTGCGCCATGCCAAATATGAGGATATCCTCGACGGCAACCCCGCCATTACCGTTCTGCACGGCGAAGCCCGGTTCAACGGCGAGCGCAGCCTGATCGTGCACATGACAGGCGGCGGTGAGCACGAGGTGGCGTTCGACCGCTGCCTAGTCGCGACCGGCGCGAGCCCGGCCATTCCGCCGATCGCCGGTCTCATGGATACGCCCTATTGGACCTCCACCGAGGCGCTGGCGAGCGACACCATCCCCGAACGGCTGACAGTTATCGGGTCATCGGTCGTGGCGGTGGAGCTGGCGCAGGCTTTCAGCCGATTGGGAGCGAAGGTCACGATCCTTGCGCGCAGCACCTTGTTCTTTCGCGAGGACCCGGCCGTCGGCGAGGCACTAACCGCGGCCTTTCGCGCCGAGGGAATCGACGTGCTTGAGCACACGCAGGCTAGTCAGATCGCCCATGTCGATGGTGAATTGATGCTCGCGATTCCGGGTGGCGAGTTGGGTGCCGACCG
>VFQM010003267.1_pt1 | contig 10683 bp, 12 predicted proteins | sample 3512391 | NCBI WGS metagenome assembly VFQM01 (sample SAMN10412369, study PRJNA504923) | tailings metagenome | isolation source: Replicate 1 from Balatoc abandoned mine | place: Philippines
AGATGTCAGTCAGTGCGGTCCGGGGCCGGTTTCCGCACTTCATCCGCAATGCCGAACAGCGGCGCGATGTGCTGCTGGACGATGCGGCTCTTGTCGTGTGGCTCGTCGTCGTCGTGGCCAGCACCGTGATCTGGCCCCTGCAGACGCTGGTGGTGTACCTCGTGCCGCTGGTGTTGTTCTTTCCGATGGTTTTCATCTTCAGCCTGCCGGAGCACTACGGTTGCGACCACAGCACGGATTGGCGGCGGAACACGCGCACGATCACGTCGAACCCGATCACGTCGTACTTCTACTGGAACGGCAACTATCACGCCGACCACCACGTCTTCCCGAGGATTCCCTCGCGCTACCTGCCCGATGCCCACAAGCTCCTCGACGGCGTGTTCTCGTTCAGCGGCAGGTCGTACGCCGCCTTCCACTTCGGCCTGATCCGCCGCCTGTCGTCGCCCTCCGCGACCGCCCCGCTCGAGACGGGCGTCCAGAAGGTACTGTCGCCGAGCGAACGCATCCATTTCAAGGAACTACTGGCCAGCGAAGGCCATGGGAAGGAGGTCAGCGAATGACGAAGAACTGTTTCCTGGTCCGCATGGAGGAGCGCCACTGCGCCGACGCGCAGGAGGAAGCCGCGATGCTGCGCATCCGCGCCAAGGCGCTCGACTACCGTGAGCACCTGCTGAGGCGGGACGACTTCGCATATGCCTTCCAGCTGCGTGACAAGCCTGTCGGCCTGATGCTCGGGATGGCCGACAGCAACAACGCGCTGGATGCGATGCTCAAGGCCGATCCGCTCTTCCCGTACTGCCATGTCACCGTCACGCCGGTCATCGATACCGAAGGCCTGATCCTCGAGGCGCAGGATCACCTGAAGGAGGAGATCATCAGCAAAGAGCGTGCGGCTCAGCTGGTTCACCCGCTGCAGCGGCCGCGGGACGATCGCAGCTACCTCTACATCACGAAGGAAGTACTGCCGTTCAGCCCGCTGCTGCCCGAGTCCGCTCAGGACGAGATCTTTCGCAAGACGGTACGCTCGCAGGACGCGCACGAGAATCACGAGCTCGAGTTCGCCGATCACAATCCGGTCGGCCGGCAGATCGGCATACTGATCGGGTGCGGCACCGAGGATGACGTGATGGCGCACGTCCGCCACTGCGAGGTATATCCCGACACCGTCGTGACGTGCGAGCCTCTGCTGACGCTGCTGCACGCCTATCGCCAGTGCACCTCGCGCCTGCAGTACCTTCGGCGCCCGGTGTCCGCGTCGGACTTCTTCACGATGTGACGCAGAGCAGGGACTCGTTGGGGCCTGCGCTGCTGGCTCTGCTGGCGAGCCACCGGTCGATCCGTCGATTCCAGGAGCGGCCGGTCGATCCGTTCATGATCGACAGCGTGGTCGACAACGCCGTGTCGGGGACATCCTCGTACGGCAATCTGAACTGCGCCAGCATCGTCGTGACGCGAGCCGCTGACCGGCTCGTCCTGCTGCGGGGGCTGCACTTCGACCAACCCACGGTCATGGGGGCGCCGGCGATCCTCACGGTATGCGCCGACACGGCCAGGGTACGGGCCTGGCTGGCGCTGAACGATGCGCCGGACAACTTCGGGAACCTGCAGGGCTTCATGGTGGCCGCGATCGATGCCGCCTTGCTCGCTCAATCGGTGGCGCTCGGCCTCGAGGCGCACGGCCTGGGCATCTGCTTCCTCGGTACCACGCTGGACCGCTGCACCGAGATCGCCGAGTTCCTCGAGCTTCCGCAGTCGTGCGTGCCGATCACGTCGCTGGCGGTCGGCTATCCGGACGAGGCGCCGCTGCGCCGGGATCGCCTGCCGTTGGCTGCCTACCTTCACCATGAGCGGTACCAGGCGCCATCCGTGCATGGGCTCGCGGCGCTGTATTCGGAGCGCGATCAGTCGGGATGGTGCCGAGTCCTCGCCAGCGGCATCGGTCCGGAAGCGATCGATGCCCAGGGCATCCGCAGCTTCGCGCAGTACTGCACCTCTGCGATGCGCTACCCCCCGGACCAGTTCGAGGAGACCTCGGTGGCGCTCTACCGCCTGCTCCGGCGGCACGGCTTCATCCCGTGACGGAGTGCGGTCCAGCAGTCCAGGCGGCCTCCGATCGCATGATCTGGGCCACCATCTGGGTGCGGCTCTTGGTGCCCGTCTTGTTCAGCAGGCGCTGGACGTGGCTCTTCACCGTGAGGTCGCTGATGCCCAGGATCTGGCCGACTTCCCAGTTGGTCTTTCCGGCCGCGAGCCAGCGCACGATCTCCATCTCCCGCTCGGTGACCTTGCGCTGCACTTCGCCCTCAGAGGGATCCGCGGACTCCGGAGCGCACACGCGCAGCAAGGCTTCATGGATAGGCACGGCAATGGACCGGATGCGATCCCTGTCATCGCGGGCATCACCGGCCAGCCGGTAGAGCCCGAAGAAGGTGACCACCCGCCCGCACGGGCTTGTGTGACCATGGACGGCAAGGCGCCGGAGGTCAAAGTCGCGGAAGGTCTCTGCCCATCGCGGTTCGATGTGCGCGTCCAGCGGCTCGTTCGAATCGAACAGCTGCGGCTCGTGGGTGCGGAACCAGTCATAGAGGATCGGACACATGAGCGTTCCGGCCGGACCCGAGATCGACCGCAGGTAGTCGGCCGGCAGCTCCACGGCAATGATCTGCTCGATCGCGAAACCCAGTGCGTGGCGGACGGCGAAGCCGAACATGCTCGCGTGGTGGCCGACGTGGCGCGGCAACCAGTCGCGCGCCCATCGCTCGAAGGCGCGGACGTTGCGCACCTCATCGAGCGGGCGCGTGACGGTCTCGAGGTCCATGGCCTGCACCGTGGGGGGGAGGCGGCGTCAGCGGCCCCGGCCCAGGCGCCGGCGGACCGACTCCACCAGCACATGCTGATCGGCCGCGGAGTCGACCTTGTAGCGCGCGAAATCCTCCCCCTCGCGCAGGTCCGCGTAGAGGCCGGTCGGATCCTCGTGGAAGTGCAGGAACGCCTTGGAGCGGAGATAGAACACCCCTCGGGACTTCTCGCGCATCTCTCCGAGACCACGAAGCCGCGTGAGCAGTCCCTCCAACACATCCAGGGCAGCTTGTCCTGCGTGCTTCATGAACTCAGGCCTCCATCGACTGCTGTGCCAGCTCGCTCAGCGCCGGGAACGGCCGCAGACGGCCGGCCCCCTGCTCGCCGAGCCCACGAAGGATGTTGCGCAGGCTCGACTTGACGGCGCTGCGCACACGGTGACGCCGGTCGTCGCTCAGCAGGCTGAGCATCGACAAGCCGGCATCGGGTTGCTGCCGCCCGAGCGACTGGCTGAAGGCCTTGGCGACGTTCGCGCGGACGTTGAGGTCATCGCTGGCTGCCATCGCCTCGAGCCATGGAAGGGTGACCCGGGGATAGGTGTAGCCCAGGTAGCCGACCACGAACGGGCCGCAGCACCTGCGGACATACAGGTCGTCGTCGGCCATGAGAGACGTCAGCCGGTCGAGCACGGTAGCGACCCGGGACTCGTCGGTATGGGCCTTGCGCTGCATGCAGGCCAGGCACGCTGCACGGCGCACATAGTTCGAAGGGTCCGAGGGCCAGTCCTGGCTCAACGCCATGCCTTGCTCGAAGTGCTGCTCGATCAGGTTGCGGAGCGTGAAGCCAGCCTCCTCGCGTTCCGACCAGTCGTCCGATTGCGCCAGCTTGTAGAGCCTGCGCACGGTTGCCGCCAGCTCCGCTTGCGACGGCAATCGCGACGGCGGCCGGGCCGCGCGCCTTGCCGGACCGCCTGCCTCCGAGCCTAGCGCCATACGAAATTCTCCCCGCGGTCGACCACCTTGGCCACCGGCCTGCGGCTGCCGTAGGCGTCGGCCAGGTAACGCGTCGCGGCCTCGGCATCGAAGGGCCGGCAGGAGAAGACGTCAGCGAACGCGAACCGCTTGTGTGGAAAGGTGTGGATCGAGATGTGGCTCTCGGCGATCACGATGAAGCCGGTTATGCCCTCGTCCTCGACGTGCGCGCCGCCGGCGTAGTGGAAGCTGAACGGCGGCGTGAGGGCCGTCATGCGAAGCTGTCCCACCAGGTCGCGCATCACGTCGTGCGTCCTGCGCAGGTCCTGCAGCGCTTCGAAATCGCACTGCTCGAGGTCCAGCGTCAGGTGCATGCCGAAGCCACGGCGAAGGCCCGTGCCTTCGGGGGCATTGCCTGCGGCAGTCAGGTTGTCGGTCGTGTGCATGGGTCAGCCACTGCGCGGCGGCGCTCCGGTCCGGTGTCTCACGACAGCGACGGCGCCGGCACGGCCTGGGGGCGCTCGCGCGCCTGAACGTACATCCGGCGCAGCTGGGCCAGCGCGGCCACCACGTCATCCGAGAACGCCAGGCTGTCCTCGTTGACGTACATGCGCACGAAGCGGTCCGTCAGGTCGGCCGGCAGACCCCGGCCGTACTGCATCGCATAGGCGACCGCCTCGGGCGTGCGGGTGAGCGCGACCTCGACGGAACGGCGATAGGCCGCCTCGATTTGACTGCAGAGCGCGTCCCCGAGGTCGCGCCGCACGCAGTTGACGCCGAGCGGAAGCGGCAGGCCGTCGAAACGCTCCGCGAAGACTTCTCCAAGGTCGGCGATTAGATGGAGTCCCTGCGCCGCGAAGGTGAGTTGTCCTTCATGGATCAGGACGCCGGCGTCGACGCGCCCGGCCTGGACCTCGTCGATGATGTCGGTGAACGCGACATGCTTCTCCTCGAAGGAAGGCAAGAGGCCGCGGGCGACGAGCGTGGCGGTGGTCAGCGGTCCCGGCAGTGCAACCCTGAGGCCCTCGAGCTCATCGATGGTCATGGGGCGGCGAGCGACGACCCGCGGCCCGTAGCGCCGGCCGACGCTCGTGCCCACGGGCAGCAGCGCATAGCGCTCCTCGACCCCGAAGTACGCATGCGCGGACATCGCGGTGACCTCGAGCGGGTCAGGGCCGGCGGCCATCAGGTTGAGCGTCTGGATGTCCCGCAGGATGTTCTCGATCGTGCAGCCCTCGATCGACACCGCGCCGCTGGCGAATCCGTAGAACATGAAGGCGTCGTCCGGGTCCGGGCTGTGGCCGATCCGAATCGTGCGCGCGGCAGACGACATCACATGTTCCTTCATTGAATCACGACGGGAATCTGGGCGAGGCGCTTCCTGACGAAGTCGCCGGCGTGACCCGCAGCCGCGCCGGCACCGTCGTCGTAGCGGCGGACGTGCTCGTACAGCGTGGTGCGTTGCACTGCCGAGAACCCGGCCTGCGAGATCATCTCGACGACAGCGTCGATGCTGGTCGCCACGTCATGGCGTGCCTCGCGGAGGACGTTCTCCTCCAGCAGCACGCCGCCGAAGTCGTCGGCACCCGCCATCAGGGCCAGCTGGCCGGCGCGAACACCCTCTCCGAACCAGGACGCCTGGATGTGCGGGACGTTGTCGAGCACGAGGCGGGACATCGCGATCACGCGAAGGTAGTAGCTCGCCTGGCGGGATTCCGGAACGCGTCGCGCGAGGGGCGAGGCGCCCGGCTTGAAGCTCCAGGGGATGAAGGCATAGAAGCCGCCCGTCCGGTCCTGGACGTCGCGCAGAGCGAGCAGGTGGTCGACGATGTCCTCGGGTTCCTCGACATGCCCGTAAGTCATCGTCGCGCTGGTGCGCAGGCCGACCTCGTGCGCGACGCGCATGCAGTCCAGCCACTCCCGCGACTTCAGCTTCTTCGGCGCCAGCTTGCGACGCACGCGGTCGACGAGGATCTCGGCACCGCCGCCGGGCATGGTGCGGATTCCGAGGTCCCACATCCGCTTCAGCACCTGGCGAACGGAGAGGCCGGAGGTCGACGCGACATGAGCCACTTCGGAAGGGGAGAAAGGGTGGATGTGGATGCCCGGAGCCGCTTGCTGGATCGCCAGCAGCAGCGACTCGAGATACCGCCAGCGGACATCAGGATGGTGGCCGCCCTGGATCAGCACGGTCGTCGCGCCGGCGGCCTGGGCTGCAGCGACCCGGCGAGCCATCTCGCTCGCCGGCAACAGGTAGGCTCCCTCTCCACCGGGCCGGCGGTAGAAGCTGCAGAAGGTGCAGTCGGTGACGCAGACGTTCGTGTAGTTGGGATTGGTGTCGACCACGAACGTGACGTCCTTGCCAGGATGCATCTGCCTGCGCAAGGCGTCTGCGCGCGCCATGACCTCCGCCAAGGGGCGCCGAATCATGAAGTCGATCGCCACGTCGCGGGACAGGCGCTCAGGCTTCATGCAACCGCCCCAGCAGGTGAAGGAAGAGTCGCTCGCCGCGTCGGTCCTGGTCGTCGAATCGACTGCGCAGGCCACGGAAGTACCCGGCCGCATCCGTGGCATCGGCGAAGAGGCCGGCGGCCAGGGCGCTGCGGACCATGGCCTGGTGGCCGGCGCTTGCGGTGGCAGCCTCGACGCAGGCATCGAGCCAGTCCAGTGCAGCGCGCTTGAACACGGCGCTCGCCGCGCGGCGTACCGTCCAGCGTGCGAAGACGAACGGCAGACCTGTCTGCCGGTGCCACCACTCGCTCAGATCGACGATGACTGGCCAGCCGAGCGCGTCCTGCCGGCGGTGCAGGGCCTCGTCGCCAATGCACAGCCGCCCGCTGGCGGCGCCGAGGTCCGCTGCGAATACCGGCTCACGGCCGAACTCGCGCAGGCACAGCAGGCGCAGGAGGCGCCGCGACGTCTCGGATTGGGTCGTCAAGTGGATGGGCCTGCCCCGGTTCACGAGATCGTCCAGCGGCTCGATGCCGAACAGCAGCACGCTGCGCACCGGGCCCCTGCACGCGACGCCATAGTCGCCGATCGGCTCGAGCACCGGTGACACTTCCTGCAGCTTGGCGACCGGGATCACGGCCAGATCGGCCTCGCCCCGCATCGCGAGCGTCCATGCGCGCGACGGCGGTTCGCTCTGCAGCGCTGCCGCAAAGTCGGGCTTCACCAGCCGAAAGGGTTCGACGGAGACGTTGTTGACGAGAACGATGCCCGTCTTGTTCGACCGGCCCGCAGTCGTGACCGCAAGGTCGGCAAGGTCCAGGTCAGCGTCGGGCACCGTGCGCTCCTAGCTCGCGAGGGCCGCAGCCTGCTGGGCTGCTCCCAGGTGGCGGAAGCTTCCGTCACGGCGCATCGGCACCTGACCGGCATCCCGGACGATCTGCTCCAGCCGCTGCGGCGTCATGCCTGCGGGCGCCTGGGTCTGTGCAAGCTGCATGATTCGCTCGATGCCGAGCGTGCCGTCGAGATCGTCGGCGCCGAAGTTGAGGGCGATCGCGGCGGTCTCCACCTGCAGCGTCGGCCAGTAGGCCTTGATGTGCGGGATGTTGTCCAGCAGCAGCCGCGAGACGGCGATGATGCGCAGGCAACGCTCCGGCGACGCCATGCGGGGCACGATCAGGGTCTTGCCAGGCTGGTACGCGAGCGGAATGAAGGCATCGAACCCGCCCGTGCGAGCCTGCTGCTCGCGCAGGGCGAGCAGGTGGTCGATGATCTCGTCGTCGGTCTCGATGTGCCCGAACAGCAGCGTGCAGTTCGTCGGCAGCCCGACCTCGTGGCTCTCGCCATGGATCGCCAGCCACTCCGAAGGTCCGATCTTGTCGGCATAGAGCGCCTGGTGGATGCGATCGTTGAGGACTTCCGCACCGCCGCCGGGTAGTGCATCGACTCCGGCATCCTTGCAGCTCAGGAGGACCTCGCGCGTCGTGAGGCCCTCGAGCTTGGCGAAGAACGCGATCTCCACCGCGGTGAACGCCTTGATCCACAGGTCCGGCCGAACCCGGCGGATCTCCCGTACCAGGCGCAGCGATCGCTCCAGCCCCCAGTTCGGCCACAGCCCGCCGACGATGTGCACCTCGTTGAGCTCCGGCGCCTCGATGGACTGGAGGATCGTCGGCTCGTCGAGGATGTACGCGTGCGAGTCGCGCGGCTTCGCCGCGAAGTCGCAGAACTTGCACGAATGCACGCACAGGTTCGTTGGATTGATGTGCCGGTTGACGGTGTAGGTCACCACGTCGCCGAAACGCGCCTGCTTGGCCGCGAACGCCAGCTTCCCGAGCTCGTAGAGCGGCATGTCGGCGAGCATCTCGCGCGCTGCGATGCGATCTGGTGTCATGAGGCCTCCGTGGCTCTGGTTCAGGCTGCGGTGCCGGCCATCCGGACGCGGGCGCGCTTGAGCGAGACCTCGACGCGACGGATCTGCGGCTCTTCCGGATGAGGAACGTCGGCTTCGCTTGCGCTGAAGAACACCGAGCTCACGCTGTCGACGAAGAGCCTACCGCGCGCCGACAGCCGCAGCCAGTCGTCGGCGACCTCGGCGAAACCGAGGTCGCCCAGCTCCGCGAACTCGCCTGCGAACTGCTGCTGCGGATCGACGCCGAACGTCTGCCGGAAGGGCGCCAGGGGAACCTCGAGCGTCTTGACGCCGAGCACGAAGTAGCGGCGCATCGCCTCCTCGCGGTCGGTACCGGTGGCGGAGACCACAGCGAGGCGCCCCGACTCCAGGTTGAGCGCGTAGTCATCCAGCCCCAGGCCGTTCACGGTGGTGCAGCCGGAGACGAAGCCGAGCGCCCCAGGGCCCAGTCCGAGGAACTCGGCCTGCGGTGCGCCCCAGTGACGCTCCTCGTAGACGCTATGGCGTCCCGGCTTCGAAAAGTCGAAGCCGCCGCTGGCGCAGGATGCGTAGTGGTGAAATCCGCGGTCCACGAGGAATTCGTGGGCCAGGACTGTCATCTCCGCTTCGATCTCCGGTGGCGGCTGCGTGGCCGGGTCCTTGGCGATGAGGCTGTAGAGGCTCAGGTGGTCCACGGCGGCATGGCCGCATGCCTGCTGGAGCTGGGCCAGCCACTGGTCGACCGACTGCCCCGGACAGCGGAACAGCAGGTCGATGGCCACCGACCCGAAGACGTACCCGACGGACTCGATGGCACGGTGGACGTCGGCGACCGCGTGCTGCGCTCCCATGCGCTCCAGCGCGGCCTGGTCGAAGGATTGGATGCCCGTGCTGATGCGCGTGAACCCCTGGCGCTTCAGTTCGCCGCAGTAGTCCTTGTCGAGATGGGTCGGGTGGCACTCGGCGCAGATCTCCAGGCCGGCGCGCAGCGGAAAGCGCGCGCCGATGCGCTCGACGATCTGTCCGAGGACCTTGGCTGGAAGAGCCGACGGGGACCCTCCGCCGAAGTAGATGAACTCGATGCCGGGGCTCTGGCACATCGCTGCGTAGGCATCGATCTCGAGCAGCAGTGCACGCACGAAGCGGTCGACGTCGCTCTTCTCCGTGGCCTGCTTGTTGAACGGGCAGAACCGGCACAGGCGATCGCAGAACGGGACGTGGATGTAGATGCCGTTCGGTCGCGGGGCTACGGCAAACGCTGCGCCAGTGAAGGGCGTCAGGGACTTCGGATACCAGCGGATGTAGTCGCTCTCCCGGGCGGCGAAGCGAGGATGGTTGACGAGCGAGTCGAGCAGCATGATCACTCCATCCTCACGAGCAGCGGCCGCTTGCCGCGGGCGGTCTGCACCAGCACGTTCTCGCTGGGGTAGACGTCGACGATGCAATCGCGGATGACACCCTTGTCGAAGCTGTCCGCGATGTCGACGTTGGCGTTGATCACCCGGTCCCGGATGGCCGCGAAGTCCACGACAAGCGACTTACCGCGCGGGACGCAGACCGCGCGGATGATGTCGCCGCCGGGCGGACGGAACACCTGGACCTGGAACGCCCTCAGTTCCGGGCTGAACTGGCGCGCCACCTGCTCGACCTGCGACTCGGAGATCGCGCTGCCATCTGAGAAGTTGATGGCGTGGTCCAGACGCCCCTCGAGCCCCACCTCCACGCTGAAGCCGTCGACGCCGCAGGGGCCCGCGACCGATACCCTGTCTCCCGTTGCGTGCCACGCTGTCTCGCCGGGATGACGGATCCAGAGTTCGCCCGATCGTCCGGCGGACGGTGCAGTCTCGTGCCCATTGCCCTCGTCCAGTGCGTACTCGAAGTCGTCGACGAGCGCGATCCTGCCCGCGCTGCCGAGCTCGACACCGATCGAGTCGAACTCGGCCATGCCGTAGACATCGACGACCGGCGCCTGCCAGAGCGCCTCGCACTCCTCACGCACTGCGCGCTCCAGCGGCTCCCCGGCGACGAAGGCCTTGCCACCCGAGGGCAGGTGCAATGACAGTCCGAGCTCCTTCGCGAGCTTGCCCAGGCGGATCAGGTATCGCGCGCCGCCGCAGACATGGCTGGGCGCGGCCGCCGCCAGCATGCGCAGGATTTCCGGGCTGTGGGCGTTCAGTCCGAAGGGATAGACATCGCTGCCGCACGACAGCGCACCTTCCACGTGGACCTGTCCGATCGACCACGGGGAGAATGGGTGGCAGACGGCCACCCGGTGCTGGCGACCGACGCCATGGGCCTGCAGCAGCTTCGCCTTGATCGCCACGACGCGGCGCCATCGGTCCGCATCGCAAGGGACGAGGCGCGCCTGCCGGGTCGTCCCGCCGGTGAGGAAGTGCAGCGTGCCGTGGGTCGGCGCCTCACTGGGTCCAGTGCTTGCCATAGGGAAGCTCCCGCATGATCTCAACCATGATCGATCCCTGGATGCACGTGCCGACTTCCTGGTAGTACGGCACCATGCGCGGATCGGCGAGCAGCTGGTCGGTCAGCCGCTGGGACTCGGCCAGGCTTTCG
>VFQM010003268.1_pt1 | contig 10681 bp, 7 predicted proteins | sample 3512391 | NCBI WGS metagenome assembly VFQM01 (sample SAMN10412369, study PRJNA504923) | tailings metagenome | isolation source: Replicate 1 from Balatoc abandoned mine | place: Philippines
ACTACGTCGGCGGGCTTCTCGAGAAAGTGGAGACGACGTCCACCGGCGTGACGTACTGGCGCCACTACGTTCCGACACCGGGCGGATCGACCGTCGTCGTGTCCCGCAACTCCGACGGCAGCGCGCCCACCAGGTATCTGCTGCCCGACCACCTGGGGAGCACCGACACCGTGCTCGCCTTCAATGGTTCGCTGGTGGCCCGGATGAGCTACGACGCATTCGGCATGCGCCGTGGCAACAACTGGTCAGCGTCGACGGCCCCGCAGTGGAATGCCATCGCGAACACGAGTCGTCAGGGTTACACCGGCCACGACATGCTGGACAACACCGGGCTCGTGCACATGGGTGGACGGGTCTATGACCCTAAGGTCGGGCGCTTCGCCTCGGCCGACCCCATCATCGGCGACCTCCAGGACTCGCAGTTCGTCAACCCGTTTGCCTACGTCGGCAATCGGCCACTGCGTGACATCGACCCGTCCGGGCTCGATCCGGCGGGCGGGGGCTCCTTTGCCATAGCAGTGGCGATCATGAGGACAGCAGCGAACTTCCTCGGGGTGGGGCAGCCGATCCTGCCGCCGGCGACGGCCATCCCGGGCCAGTCGGCGCAGAACGGCGTCGGCATCTGCGGTCCGGGCACGTTCTCACCGACCTGCGGCGGCAACGTCCTGTACGCCGGTGTGCCGGCAGCCGGCCGCGGCGGCCCCGGCACATCAACCTGGGTGAACGAGTCGGAGTCTGCTCAGCGCGATCAGGAGAATCTCGAGCAGTTTTTCCGTGACCTAGGCATCAACGCCATTAATGAAATTCTTTCCCCTATTCACCATGGCAGGGCTGCATACGATGCTTGGTCGTCCGGTAACTTGCTTGAAGCTGGCCTGTTGGTCGCGCAAACCGTGTGCGACATCGGCAAGGCGTGTTCTGGAGCGCGGGGTATAACAAAGGCACTGAAGGTTGCCTCGTCAGCGGGAGTTAAACGCCGGTTTGTAGAGGAGATTGATCGCATCTATTACCGGGTGTATTCGACCAATAGCATTGGCAAGTGGGTCACGCGTGTTCCTCCCAAGAGTAGTTCATGGGCCAAAGAAGCTTTGTCCTTGCCGCCAGGGAATGAAGCAAAGTATGTTCAGAAGGTGTTGATTCCGAGCGGAACACGTATGGATCGATCAAGAGCGGCTCCAGTACCTGAATGGGGCCGCCATCGCGGCGGCGCCGAACAGTTCGAGATACTTGATGAGATTCCGCCGGGAAATTTTGGAACAGGGACACCGCTCGACTAGCGAAGAGAGGTATCGCAATGGCCTCATCATCTGGATCCGCAAAGTCGTCAAGCGATACGCTGCCGTACCCCGAGCGGGATGCGCGCCGGGTTGGCGACCTGACGCTGGTTATTCTCGACCCGGATGCATATCTTGCCGATGCAGAATATGTCGCGGCACATCGAGCCGGCCGTCCGGCCCTCCGGAATCTGTGGGCATTCGACAGTTCAGGCAGGAAGGTATGGGAAGCCGAAATGCCAGAGCCCAGCGATTATTACTACGAATTCACGAGTGACGACGCAATCGTCGCCGCCAGTTTCTCGGGATTCACATGCGAGATCTCACCGAACGACGGCTCGATCATGAAGCGTGTATTTCACAAGTGACGTTCTGCAATTGACGAAGACTGAGCATCTGTAATCCCGGAGTCGCGACGGCCAACTGCAACTCCGGCTACTGACCCGCCGCATCTGCCGTGTCGGCTGTCGCTGTCGGCAACGCCGGCTCGGCCCTTTTCTCCCGCGCGCCCCGCCGGTCCCGCCGCGGCTTGCAACGCGGCGGCCGCGGCCGCATCGTGCGGGCTACCGCACGGGGGAACTCGCCGCCATGAGCACGCCGTCCACCTACCGCCGCATCGTTCTCGCCCGCCGACCAACGGGTGCCGTGACCCCGGACAACTTCCGGCTCGAGGAAGTCCCGCTGCCTGAGGTTGCGGACGGCCAGGTGCTCGTGCGCAACCACTACCTTTCGCTCGACCCCTACATGCGCGGGCGCATGGACGAGTCGAAATCCTACGCGGCGCCGCAAGCGCTCGACGAGACGATGGTCGGCGGCACGGTCGGCATCGTCGAGGCCTCGCGGCACTCGGCGTTCAAGCCGGGCGACGCTGTCGTCGGTCAGCTCGGCTGGGCGGACTACGGCTTCAGCGACGGCAAAATGCTCAACAAGGTCGACCCGAACCTCGTGCCGCTGTCGGCCTACCTCGGCGCGGTCGGCATGCCGGGCGTCACGGCGTGGTACGGCCTCAACCGCATTTGCGAGCCGAAGCCCGGCGAGACGGTGCTCGTCTCCGCCGCGAGCGGCGCCGTGGGCTCGGTGGTCGGACAGCTCGCCAAGATCGCCGGCTGTCGCGCCGTCGGCATCGCCGGCGGCCCGGAGAAATGCGCCTACGTACGCGACGAACTCGGCTTCGACGCCTGTCTCGACCATCGCCAGCACACCGACGTGAAATCGATGAGCCTCGCGCTGAAGGAGGCCGCCCCGAACGGCATCGACTGTGTGTTCGAGAACGTCGGCGGCGTCGGCTTCGACGCTGCGTTGTCGCGCATGAACCCGTTCGGGCGCATCGCGCTGTGCGGACTCATCGCCGGCTATGAAGGCGGCGACATTGCGCTGCGCAACGTGCGCGCGCTGCTCGTGATGCGACTGAAGCTGCAGGGGTTCATCGTCTCGGAGCACATGGAGGCCTGGCCGCAGGCGCTCGCTGAGCTCGCGCGCGGCGTCGCCGGTGGCCGCATCCGCTATCGTGAGTCCGTCGCCGAGGGGCTGGCGGCAGCACCCGAGGCATTCATCGGCATGCTGCACGGACGCAATTTCGGCAAGCAGCTCGTGAAGCTCGTCTGATGACGGCGGCGCGAGGCCGAGCGCTCGTGACGCCGGAGGCGGCAACGACTGTGGCACCCGCCGCCACGGTGATCCTGCTGCGCGAAAGCGACGACGGCGGTGGCCGTCTCGAAGTGCTGCTGACCCAGCGTGCGGCCGGACTGTCGTTCATGGGCGGGCTCTGGGTGTTCCCGGGCGGCCGCATGGAGCCTGCCGACCTTGCACCGGCGATCACCGCGCACGCGACCGCGGCAAGTGTCGCGTCGCTGCGGGCGCGCATGCTCGACCGCGACGGTCAGCCGCTCGACGCCGAGCGCGCGCTCGGCCTCTGTGTGGCGGCCTGTCGCGAAACGTTCGAGGAAAGCGGCGTGCTGCTGGCGCGACGGCGACCGCGTGGCAACCGTCACGAGGGCATGAACGCCACTCCGGGCGGACTCGGCAGCGACGACGCGCTCCGCGCCGCGGCGACGAGCGCCGATGCCTTTGTCGAGTTGCTGCTCACGCAGGACCTGGAACTCGAGCTCGACCGGCTGGTGTACTGGGCGCACTGGATCACGCCGTCCATGGAGCGGAAGCGCTTCGACACGCGCTTCTTCGCCGTGCAGGTGCCGCCGGGCCAGGAGGCGAGCGTGGACCGGTCGGAGCTGACCCAGCACGCTTGGCTCGACGAGCAATCGATCGATGCGCGGATGGCGGCCGGCGAGATGCGCATGGCGCCGCCGACCATCGCGACGCTGCAGGACCTGTGGCGCAGCCACGCGCGCCACGGGGGCCTCGCCCGCATGCTGGATGCGGAACGCACGCGCGAGGTGCCGCCGATCCTGCCCAAGCTGCGCCGGCTCGAGGACGGCGTGGAGGTCCTGCTGCCGTGGGACCGCGAATACGCGAGTGCCGAGGGCGAAGCCTGCGTCCCCTGCGAGCTCTGCCCGGACTACCTGGCCGCGCTGCCGTCCCGCCGACGGTTCTAGCGCCGAATCGATCCTGACGCGGCGACGGGCGCCGTCGGCACCTTCACCCACGCGCGAACATACCCATCCTCCGCGAAGAGGACGGATCGTGCGGCAACACCCTCAGGTATCAAACGTGCCCCGGCCCGGCAGTGTCGCTGCAGCCGGGGCGGCCGCGCACCCCCGCTCGTGGCGGGAGTGTGCGGCAAGAGCCAGGCTCAGCGCTGGTCGCCCGGCACCAGGTTGCCGACGGCGCTCTGCACCGACTCGGTGACCTTGGTCGCGAGTTCCTTCGCCTGCTCGATCGCCGTCGTGGCCTGCTTCTCGGCCGATGCCTGAGCGGCCGCGACCGTCTTCACCGCCTTCTTGCGGGCGACGATGATGGCTTTCTCCGCCTTCTTCACAGCCTGCTGGGCGGCCGGCGGCAGCTTGCGGACGGCGCGCTTCACGGCAGCGCGCGTGCGTGCCGGGGCCTTCTTCGCGGCGGCGCGCACGGCGGCAACGCGGCCCTTTGCGGTCTTCGCCGGCTTACGGGCCTTGGCGACCTTCGCAACCTTGGCCTTTCGCTTTGCCGCAACACGTGCGGGCTTCCGGGCCACGACGCGCTTGGCCTTCGCAACCACCCGGCGCTTCTTGGCGGTGCTCTTCGCTTTCACGGCGGCCTTGCGGCGCGCCTTTTTCTTCGCTGCCATGTAGTCCATCTCCCTCGACTAGGTTCTTGCGTTGATGCGGCGATGCGTCGCGACCAGGCGGCGCTTTTTTGACCAGCGGACGCTAACGCCGGCTCCGGGCGCAGTCAACAAGGGAAAACGCAGCAAGCGCTCGCTGATCGCCGGCACACGCATGCACACGACGGCGCGTCGTACCTGCGACGCGATCAGGCCGTGCCCTGCAACCCGTGGGCAATGCCGTTGACCGACGCGACGAGCGCCTGGAACAACTGGCGGTTCGGGTCCTCGAGCGCGAGGCCCTTGTCGACCGGCGAGCCCGCCGCGCGCCAGCGGCGCAGCAACTCGACCTGCACGAGGTGGATGGGGTCGACGTACGGGTTGCGCAGCCAGATCGACCGCTGCAGCGTCGGTTCCGAGTCGAGCAGGCGGTGACAGCCCTTGAGCCGCAGGACCAGCTCGCGGGTCCGCTCGTACTCCTCGCGGATCGGACGCACGAACCGCTCGGCGTCGCCGACGTAGAGCTTTTCGTAGTGCTGCGCGATGCCGAGGTCCGCGCGGGCGAGACGCATCTCGACGTCGTCGATCAGGCCCGCGAAGAACGGCCACTTCTGGTACATCTCGTCGGCCAGCGGCTGGCCGAAGCGCTCGATCATCGCGGCGAGGCCGGCGCCCGCGCCGAACCAGCCCGGCAGCATGTGACGGCTCTGCGACCAGCCGAAGCTCCACGGCACGGCCCGGATCGCGTCGACCCCGGTGCCCACCTCGCGCCGCGCCAGCGGACGCGAACCGATCTGCATGCGCTCGATCACGTCGACTGGCGTGACCGCCTGGAAGAAATCGAAGAACGCCGGATCGTCGTGGACGAACTCGCGATAACGGCGCTGGCTCACCTGCGCCAGCCACTCAATGGCCTCCGTCCAGCCGTCCTGGACGGTCTCGCGGCGGTCGCCGGCGCACGCCCGCGCCAGCGTGTTGAGCGCCTGCTCGAAGGTACGCAACGCGATCGGCTGCAGGCCGTAGCGGTCGTTGATGGTCTCGCCCTGCTCCGTCATGCGCAGCCGGCCCGCAGCCACGGCATCGGGCAGGCTGCTGACGACGGCCTCGGTGCGACTGCCGCCGCGGCTCACCGACGCGCCCCGGCCGTGGAACACCGAAAGTTCGACACCGGCCTCGGCGCACGTCGCGAGCATCGCGACCTGCGCCTTGCGCAGCAGCCAGCGCGAGGCGAGGATGCCGGCCTCCTTGCTGCTGTCGGCATAGCCGAGCATGACCACCTGGCGGTTGCCACGACCGCGCAGGTGCGTGCGGTACAGCGGGTCGGCCAGCAGCCGTCGCAGGGTGTCGCCGGCCGCATCGAGCGCGTCCACCGACTCGAAAAGCGGCGCCACGTCGAGCGGCAAGTCCTCGCAGCCGCTTTCGGCGTAGCCGGCCCAGCGCGCCAGCAGCAGCACCGCGAGCATGTCGTCGACGTCGCGCGCCATGCTGACGACGTAGGAGCCGACGGCACTCGCGCCGTAGCGATGGCGACAGTACTTCATCGCCTCGAACACCCAGAGTGCACGCTTGGCGGCGGCTTCCAGCGTGTCGGGCGGCGACTCGTCGCGGGCCAGTGCTTCGCGCAACCGTTCGGCGCGCTGCACTGCGGTCCGGCCTTCCCAACCCTCTTCACCGAGCGCCCGCCCGACGATCTGCCGGTGCACCGCGGCGTTCTGCCGCACGTCGAGCGTCGCGAGGTGGAAGCCGAACGTGCGCACGCGACGCAGGAATCGACGCACCATGAACATGCCGGCCCACCGCCCGCGGTTGGCCTCCAGCGCATTGAGGACGATGGTCAGGTCGTCGACGAGCTGCTCCACGCGCTCGTACTGGCCCGAGCTGTGGTCGTAGGTCGCGCGGAGCCGCTCGGCCACCTGGTTCAGCAGCACGCGGTACGGCATCTCGTCGTGGCCCGACGGCGTGCTCGCCTTGGCCGCGGGCACGACCGACCGGTAGTGCTCGATGCGGTCGTAGACCGCCTGCGGGATTCCTGGTGTGCGCCGCTCGCTCTGGCTCAGCGTCTCGGCGAGCGCCAGCGCCTCGAGGAAATAGCGGTTGACGATCAACGCATGGTGACGCGCACAGCTTTCCCGGATCGTCTTGGCGTGGACGTCCGGCAGCCCGTCCATGTCGCCACCGACCCAGGAACCGAAGTGCAGCACCTCGGGCACCTCGACCCGATGTGCCGCGGCGCCGTAGACGACCGAGAGCGATTCCTCGATCGCCTCGTAGAACAACGGGATGATTTCGTAGACGACCTCGACCAGGAAGAACAGCACGTGCTCGCGTTCGTCCGCGACGGTGAGCTTGTCACGTGAGTTCTCGGCCGTCTGCCAGCCGGTCGTGAGCTCGGTGCGGACGCGGTCGAGCGTCATGCGGCGCTCGGCCGGCGTCTGCGACGGGTCGAGCCGGCTGATAAGCAGGCTCGCGATGCGCTGCTGCTGCCGCAACAGCGTCCGGCGCGTCGACTCGGTCGGGTGCGCCGTGAGCACGGGTTCGATGCTGAGCCGGCCCAGCAGCGCCACCGTCTGCTCGAGCGTGTAGCCGAGCGTGCGCAGCCGCTGGAAGCACTCGGTGAGGCCGCCAGGCTGCGGCCGGCTGCTGTCGTTGAGGTAGTCGCGGCGGCGGCGCACGCGATGCACCTTCTCCGCCATGTTGACCATCTGGAACCAGGTCGTGAATGCGCGGATCAGGTCCGCGGCCTGCTCGGAAGAGCGCGTCTCGGCGCGCACGACCAGTTCGATGCCCGCCGTGCAGTCGCCGTCGCGCCGGCCAATGGCCAGCTGGCGGTCGCCCTCGACCTCCGCGAACAACGCATCGCCGCCCTGCTCGCGCAGGACCTCGCCCACGAGGGCGCCGAGCGTGTGCACGTCGTCACGAAGCGCCGTGTCCTTGGCGGCGAATGAGATGTCTTTGCGTGGCATGACCGCGGTGGAAGAGAAAGAACGGAGGCTGGACGGGTGGCCGCGGTGCGGGTGGGTCGGGGTATTGGACTGGGAGCGAATCGTACCAGAGGCGCCGCGCGGCCCGGCATTTCGCACTTCTGCCGGCACTGGCTTGCCCGAGTGCGGCACCACACGATGCGTCCAAGGTGCTCGCGAGGCGGGACCACGCCGGCCGAGGGTGGAACTTCGGCGAGGCGCGCGGGACAAAGCCGTGGGACATCGAACACATCGGCGCCCGACGGCCGCGGGTCATCCACCGGGACCGTTCTGCTAAAGTGAAACAACGCCAGCCAGCTCAACCGCGCAGGTGACGCAGCCTCATGAAACGATATCTTGCCTCGGTCCTCGCTTCCTTCCTCGCCGTGTCGCTCGTGGCACCTTCGACGTCGTTTGCCGACGAGAAGACGGACCGGCGCATCGACCAGTCGACCAAGGTGTTCGAGTCCTTCTCCGACCTCACCGAGCAGACGATCCCGACCTGGCTGCTCGAGCGCGCGTACGGTGTGGTCGTCGTGCCGGGCGTCGTCAAGGCGGCGCTGACGATCGGCGGTCGCGGCGGCAAGGGTGTCATGGCCGTGCGCAATCCCGACGGCAGCTGGAGCAACCCGGTGTTCGTCACGCTCGGCGGCGTCAATTTCGGGCTGCAATTCGGCGTGCAGTCGACCGACGTGGTGCTGGTGCTGATGTCGCGCCAGAGCGTCGAGGGCATCGCGGGCGGCAAGGTCACGCTCGGCGCCGACGCCAGCGCGGCCGCCGGTCCGCTCGGGCGCTCCTCGGCCGCTGCCACCGACGCAACGCTGAGCGCCCAGATCCTTTCCTACTCCCGCAGCTCGGGCCTGTTCGCCGGTGTGGCGCTCGACGGTTCCGTGATTGCGGTGGACCACAAGGCCAATGAGGCGGCCTACGGCATTTCCGGCGTGCTCGCCTCCCAGATTCTCGAAGGCAAGGTCGCCGGTCCGGCCCAAGTCCAGACGTTCCGTAACGCGCTCACGCGCGCGACGTCGCCGGGCGGCGCCACGGACCCGGCTGCAGCACCCGCCGCGCCTGCCGTCGCGCCTGCCCCGGCCGCTCCGGCGAGCGAGCCCGCGAAGACCTACCCGATGGAAGACCCGAACCCGGGCACACCGCCGACCGCCGGCTGAGCCGTCGCAGCGGCCGCCCGCGGGGGCGGGCGGGCCGCCGGTGCGCAGACAAGAACGACGCAAGGGAGCGCGCACGATGATGAGGATCTTCAAGGGACTGTTCGTCTTCGTCGTGGTGCTCGTCGCGGCGTTCGTCGCGCTCGGCTTCTTCCTCCCGCAGAGCGCGCACGTCGAGCGCTCGATCACCACGAGCGCGAATCCCGCCGCCGTCTATGCCGTCATCGACGGCTTCGAGCGCTTCAACGAGTGGTCGCCGTGGGCGAGCCTCGACCCGACGACGAAGTACAGCTACTCGGGACCCGCGACCGGCGTCGGTGCGCGCATGGAATGGCACAGCGACGATCCCGACGTCGGTTCCGGCAGCCAGCAGATCACGGCCGTCGAGCCAGGACGCAGCGTGACCAGCACGCTCGACTTCGGCAGCGACGGCATCGCGACGACCAGGATGACGCTCGTGCCGGAGGGCAACGGCGGCACCCGGATCGTCTGGGCGATGGACATGAGTTTCGAAGGCAACCTCATCGGCCGATACTTCGGCCCCCTCCTCGATCGCATGGTGGGCCCCGATTACGAGAAGGGCCTGCGACAGCTCAAGCAACTCGTCGAAGTCGCGCCACGCGCCGACGCGCCCGCGATCTCCCCCACACCGCCGGATCCCGCACCGGCCTCGGAGCCAGCTCCGACGACCGGGTCCGCGTAACCGCTCGCGCCGGCGCAGACGTGGTCCGGATTCGTGAGCACGTACGGCATCAAGCGTGCTGAAGCCGACAGCACCCGCCAACGCTTGACCTGCATCAAGGAACTCGCCGCGCCCCGCTCCTAGTGTCGAGCCCGACCGACCGCGCATCACGGTTCGGCAGGGGGTTCCGGCATGCTTCGTCGCGCGACGGCGCTGGTCATCGTGACCGCGATATTCCTGGCGACGATGCTGCTCGCGCTTGCCACCCACAGCACGAGCGTCGTGCGCAACGACGCGGCACGCAACGTCTGGATCCCCGATGAACTGACGCTGCCGCTGCGACTGCAGGTCGCCTACAACGACCGCCAGGCCTTCTTTCGTTATCGCTGGCCCGCGGACGCACCGCAACCGATGGCCGACGTGCTGCGCTACACGGACGGCAAGTGGCAGCGCGACCTGCGCACGCCGATCGGCTCCGAGCCGGAGCGTCACGCCGAGGACCGCCTCACGATGATGGTCGACGACGGCAGCGTGCCCGAGTTCCAGCGTTACGGCGGCTACATCACGGTCGGCGCGAACATGCGCGATTTCACGGGCTCCGATGCGAGTGCCGCGCATCGACGCAAATACCTGCCCGCCACGCGCCGCGATCCTGCCGACTGGTACTCGATCGTCGACGAGGCGACGCTGCAGGCCCAGCGACGAGCCGGCTACTTCCTCGACCTGTGGCACTGGCGTGCGCAGTTGTCGAACCCGCTCGGCCGGGCCGACGACCAGAACGTCGCCTGGTATCGACTGTACGACTCGGGCGAGACGCTCTACTTCAGCAACTGGGACGTGGCGAGCCAGCAGCCACGCTGGATGTTCGATGCCACGGTCGCACCGGCGCACGCGTTGCGCTCATCCGACCACACCGACGCGGGCGTCGGTGCGACCGGGCGCCCCTTCCTCACCGAAGCGGCGGCCGTGCCGTTCGATGCCGCTCTGCCGTGGCGCGAAGGCGACGTGATCCCGGGTCAGGTCCTGCGTGACGCAGCGGATTCGCGCGCCGAGATCCGTGTGCAGGGCGAAGGCCGCTGGGCCGACGGCGAGTGGGACGTGACGCTCGTGCGTGCGCTCGACACCGGTCATCCGCTCGAGGACAAGATCCTGCGCGACCAGGGCGTCTACAGCGTCGCCTTCTCGGTGCATCGCGACGGCCGCGCGAGCCGCTGGCACTACGTCTCGTTGCCGCTGCAACTTGGGCTCGGTCGCACCGCGGACCTCGTCGCCACCCGCTTCGACGGCGACACGCCCGACTGGGACGCGCCCGAAGTGCGCCAAGTCACGCTGTTCTATCCCGGCCAGGTCAGCTGGCCGCACCTGACGAGCCGTGCGCACGCGGGCTCGCGTTACATCGCCAA
>VFQM010003269.1_pt1 | contig 10680 bp, 5 predicted proteins | sample 3512391 | NCBI WGS metagenome assembly VFQM01 (sample SAMN10412369, study PRJNA504923) | tailings metagenome | isolation source: Replicate 1 from Balatoc abandoned mine | place: Philippines
GCTGGATCAGGTAGCGCGCCGGCCACTTGGCCGCACCCAGCAGGCGCAGCAGCCGTTCGTGCACCGAAGGTCTTTCCTGCAGCAGCGCCAGGTAGCTCTCGCGCCGCAGCAGTGGCTCGATCCAGTCGGCCATGCGCAGCGCGGCGAGTTCGCTCACGCGGCCCTCGTCGATCCAGGCCCCGGTACGCTGCACCAGCCGCACCAGGCGCAAGCGGGCGTCCTCGCGCAGGGCCAGCACGCGCGGGTGCGTGCGCCACAGCTTCAGCCGCTCGGCCAGCGCCGGTGGCAGCGTGGCAAGCGTGCTGGCGAAGTCGTCTTCGGCGCTGCGCGGCGCACCCCCGTTGCAGCCTTTGCCCTTGCAGTTGCCCTGACCGTTGCCGAGCAGGGTGTCGAACTCCTCGGCCACCAGCTCGCGGTGCGCGTCCAGCGCGTGCAGGAAGGCGCAGGTGTTGGCAAAGCCCATGGTGGCCGCGATCCAGGCCAGATCCTCGTCTCGCTCGGGCATCAGGTGGGTCTGCTGGTCGTCCAGGTACTGGATGCGGTGCTCGACCTTGCGCAGGAATTCGTAGGCCCGGGCCAGCGCCTCGGCCTTGTCGGCCGGCATGAGCCCGGCCTTGCTCACCCGCTGCAAGGCGTCCAGCGTCGGGCGCGTGCGCAGCTCGGGGAACTGCCCGCCGCGCACCACCTGAAGCAGCTGCACGGTGAACTCGATCTCGCGGATGCCGCCGCGCGAGAGCTTCACATCGTTGGCGCGGCCCGGGTTGCCTGCGGCACGCTTGGCCGCGTGGTCGCGGATCTGGCGGTGCAGCACGCGCAGCGACTCGAACACACCGTAGTCCAGGTAGCGGCGGAACACGAAGGGCAGCACCGTGGCGCGCAGGGCCTGCATCCCCTCTGCTTCGATGGTGTCGGCGGGCGCGATCACCCGGCTCTTGAGCCAGGCAAACCGTTCCCATTCACGCCCCTGCACCTGGAAGTACTCCTCCAGCGCGCCCAGCGACACGACGCTCGGGCCCGAGTTGCCGTTGGGCCGCAGCGCCAGATCGACCCGAAACACGTTGCCGTGTTCGGTGGTGTCGCCCACGGTCTGGAAGATGTGCTTGACCGCCTTGGCAAAGTATTCGTGGTTGCTCAGCCGCTGGCGGCCCTCGGCATTGCCGGCGGTCTCGCCATCGTGGTCGTAGACGTAGATCAGGTCGATGTCGCTCGACACGTTGAGCTCGCGCGCGCCGAGCTTGCCCATGCCGATGACCCAGAGCTGCGCCCGCTGCCCGCTGCCCTCGGCCACCGGCATCCCGTGCACGGCATCGAGCTCGGCGAAGGCGAGCCGGCAGGCCTCGTCCAGCGCGAGCTCGGCGAGTTCGGTGACGGCGCGCGTGACGGCCTGCAGCGAAGCGGCCTGTTCGCAGTCGATCACGACCAGGCGTTCGAGCACCAGATGACGCAGCACGCGCAGCGCGGCCGGCACCGCCAGGCCGTGCTCGGCCGTGAGGGTCGCCAGGCAGGCGCGCATGGCTTGCTTGTCGGGTGCGCCCGGCGGCAGGCAGGCGAGTTCGTCCGCGTAGCGGCGCCGGATGCGCTGCACGAAGCGGGCATGGCCGGCGGTGGCAGCCCCGAGGGGTGGGTTCACATTCGTTGACAAGAAGCGCTCACCGATGTCGGAACCCGGGCTGGGATGCCTCGTCATAATTCGCGATGGACATGATGCGTTCCCCTGCGGCCAGCGACCCGCGCAACGAGCAAACCGTTGCGGCCGGCCGCGCATTGCGGTTGTGGGCGCTTGCCACGCGCGTGCTGTTGTGGCTGCTGGCCGGCCTGTGGGGCATCTTCCTGCTGACGTGGGTCGTGTTGCAGGCGTGGATTGTGCCGCGGATCGAAAACTGGCGTCCGGACCTGGAACGTTGGGCGAGCCGCGCAGTCGGGGTTGAAGTCCGCATCGCCGCGATCCGACCCTTGCCTGGCGCCGGTTTCATCCCCGGCCTGCCGCCGCTGGTGCCGTCCTTCGAGCTGCGCGATGTGCAGCTGCTGGACGCCGGCGGGCGCAACGCGCTGCAGTTGCCCGTGGTGCGCGGCGCGGTCTCTGTCGCCTCGCTGTGGCGCGGCGGTTTCGAGCAGATCCACATCGAGCAACCGGTGCTCGACGTGCGCCGCCTGATCGACGGCCGCATCGAGGTGGCCGGCATCGACCTGTCGGGCCCGGGTGGCGGTGACAGCCCGGCAGCGGCATGGTTTTTCGACCAGACCGAGTTCGTCGTGCGCGGGGGCACGGTGCGCTGGAGCGACGAGCAGCGCGCGCAGCCCCCGGTGCTGCTGCGTGAGCTCGACTTCGTGGCCCGCAACGGCCACCGCACCCACGAGCTTCGCCTGGACGCCACACCCGAGCCCACCTGGGGTGATCGCTTCAGCCTGCGGGCGCAGCTGCGCGAGCCCCTGCTTCGCCTGCCCGGTGCGCGCGCCGGTGTCACGCCCTGGCACGACTGGAGTGGCCAGTTCTACGCCGAGCTGCCACGCGCCGACGTGGCCCAGTTGCGCAGCCACGTCGACCTGAGCGATTGGGGCGTGCAGGTGCGCAGCGGGCAGGGCGCGCTGCGCGCCTGGGCGCGGTTGCAGCGCGGTCAGCTCGACGGCGTCACGCTCGACGCCGCGCTCGCTGGCGTGGACCTGCAGCTCGGTCCCGATCTGCCGCCCCTGACGCTCGATCAACTCGACGGCCGGCTGGAGGCCACCTGGAGCGACACCGACTGGACCGTGGGCACGGACCGCCTGACCTTTCGTACCCCCGAGGGGTTGAGCTGGAACGGCGGCACCGTGCGCGTGACGCACCAACCCGCGCGCGAACGCCAGGGCCCGCGCACCGCGGTGCAGGCGCAGGGCGTGGACCTGGCCACGCTGGCCGCCATGGCCGGTCGACTGCCATTGCCCGCGGACGCGCGCGACTGGCTGGCGCGCCTGCAACCGCGAGGCCGGCTCGACGACATCGACCTGCTGTGGCAGGCGCGCGGCAGCGGGCCGATGGCCGAACACGTGGTGGCGCGCGCGCAGGGGCGCGTCAGCGCCCTCGCGCTCAATGGCGAACCCAGCGGCAAGCGCTCGCGCAGCGGGCGCTTCCCCCTGCCCGGGCGCCCCGGCGTCCAAGGCGTCGACATCACGTTCGATCTCGACCAGGACGGCGGGCGCGCGCAGCTCGCCTTGCGCCAGGGCGCGCTCGATTTCCCCGACGTGTTCGAGACCCCGCGCATCGACCTCGACCGCCTCGACGCCCGCTTGCGCTGGCGGCTTAAGGGCGATCGCATCGAGGTCGATCTCGACGAAGGCAGCTTCGCCAATGCGCACGCCGAGGGCACCCTGCGGGCGAGCTGGCACACCGGCGACCCCGCCACCAGCCCGGCGCGCGCCCGCTTTCCCGGTGTGCTCGACCTCACCGCGCAGCTCACGCGGGCCGATGGCACCGCGGTGCACCGCTACCTGCCGCTGAGCGTGCCCGAGAGCGCGCGGCGCTACGTGCGGGAAGCCGTGCTGGCGGGTGGCGCGCGAGAGGCTGCCTTTCGCATCCAGGGTGAGGTGTGGGACATGCCGTTCGATGAACCGCAGCACACGCCCGGCACCTTTCGCATCAGTGCCGCGCTCGACGGCGTGGATTTCGATCACCTGCCTGCCTACCTGCAATCCCCCGGCGATGCGCCCTGGCCCGGCGTGCGCGGCGCGCGCGCGCGGTTCGAGCTCGAGCGCACCGCGCTGCGCATCACCGGCATCGAAGGCGCGATCGCGGGCGCAGAAGGTGTGCGGCTCGACCAGGGCTCGGTGGTGGTCGAGGACCTGGTGCGCGGGCCCGTGGTGCAGGTGGGCCTGCGCGCACAAGGCTCTGGCGCATCGCTGCTCGGCCACGTGCAGCGCACGCCGGTCAACGGGTACACCCAGCAGGCGCTGGCCCGGGCCAGTGCGAGTGGCCCGGCCAGCACCGAATTGCAGCTGGAGTTGCCGCTGGACGACCTGGCGGCCACGCGCGTTCGCGGCGCGGTGCAGCTCGACGGTACCGATCTGCGCATCACGCCGACTTCGCCGCTGCTGGGGCGCGCGCGCGGCAAGCTCAGCTTCTCCGAGAACGGCTTTGCGTTCAGCGGGGCACGCGCGCAGGTGCTCGGCGGCGAGCTGGTGTTCGACGGCAGCCTGCGCCGCGACGCGCAAGGCCAGCCCCTGCTGCAGTTCCGCGGCCAGGGCAGTGCCAGCGCCGCCGGCCTGCGGGAAAGTGGCCTGGGCGCCGCCTCCGCCTTGTTCGCGCACGCCAGCGGCAGCACCGGCTACGCGGTGCAACTGGGCTTTCGCGGTGGCGAGCCGGAACTGCGCATCAACAGCACGCTGCAAGGCCTGGCCCTGCAACTGCCCGCGCCGCTGAACAAGGCTGGCGAAGTCAGCTGGCCGCTACGCTACGACAGCAGCGTGCTTGCGTTGCACGCCGATGGCCGCGCAGCGCGCGAGCGCCTGTTGCTCACGCTCGGTCCGACCAACACGCCCGTGATCGATCTGCACCTGGAGCGCGAGCTCGCCGCAGGCGTCGCCAATGCGGCCGCTCAAACCCCGCGCGCCAGCGTGGCCGTGGGATTGCCGGCGGGAGAGCGGGCGCCGCTGCCTGAACAAGGTATCGCCTTGCAGGCGCGTCTGGGCGAGCTCGATGTCGATGCCTGGCGTCGACTGGCCGACACCGCAGCGTTGCCGCCGACGCAGGCCGGCGCCTGGCTGCCGGGTCGCGTCTTGTTGCAGGCCGACGCGATCACCGTGGACGGGCGGCGCTTTCAGCGCGTGTTGCTGGGGGCTTCGCGCGAGGGGGCGTTGTGGCGTGCCAGCGTGGACGCGGACCAGCTCAACGGCTATGTCGAGTTCCGGCCCGCAGGCGCCTCCGCAGCGGGCAGCGTGTACGCCCGTCTGGCCAGGCTGACGCTGCCCAAGGCCGCTCCGCGCGAGGTCGAGCGGCTGCTGGAGCAACCCACCACCGTGCCTGCGCTTGACATTGCGGTGGACGAACTGCAATGGGACGGTCGCACGCTCGGCCGTGTCGAGATCGATGCCGTGAACCGCGGCGCCGGCCCGGGGCGCGTGGGCGAATGGCGCCTGAACGCGTTGCGGGCCACGCTGCCGGAGGCCAGGCTCACCGCCAGCGGCAACTGGGCGCCCATGGCGGCGCAGGCCGACGGCGGCTCGCCCGGGCAGCGACGCACCGCGCTGCAGTTCCGTCTGGACGTTCAGGACAGCGGGGCGCTGCTCACGCGCTTCGGGCGCGAGGACCTGGTGCGTGGCGGGCGTGGTCGGCTCGACGGCAGTATCGGCTGGCTCGGAACGCCGTTCTCGATCGATCTGCCCACGCTGGCGGGCCAGATGAAGCTCGACGTGGAGCGCGGTCAGTTCCTCAAGGCCGACCCCGGCGCCGGGCGTCTGCTCGGCGTGCTCAGCCTGCAGGCGCTGCCGCGCCGCCTGGCGCTCGATTTCCGCGACGTCTTCTCCGAAGGCTTTGCGTTCGATTTCGTGCGTGGAGACGCGCGCATCGAGCGCGGCGTGCTGTTCACCAACAACCTGCAGATGAAGGGCGTGAACGCCGCCGTCTTGATGGAGGGTTCGGCAGACCTCGCACGCGAGACGCAGGATCTGAAGGTGGTGGTGGTGCCCGAACTCAACGCCGGCACCGCCTCGCTGATCGCAACCGCCATCAACCCCGCGGTGGGCCTGGGCACGTTTCTCGCCCAGTTCCTGTTGCGCCAACCCTTGCAGAGCGCCGCGACGCAGGAGTTCCACGTCAGCGGCAGCTGGGCCGATCCGCAGGTGCAGAAGGTGGCGCGCACCCCTGCGCCAGCCCCCTCCACACCCGCGCCCACGCTGCAGTAAGCTCGCTCGCTCCTCCCATTCCCGCTGTCACAGGAAGCCGCATGAAAGTCGCCGCCCTTCAGATGGTCTCGGGCATCAGCCTGGACGCCAACCTCAGCGAAGCCCTGCGCCTGCTGCGCCAGGCCGCCGCCGCCGGTGCCGAACTCGCGGTGCTGCCCGAGTACTTCTGCTTCATGGGCGCGCGCGACGAGGACAAGCTCGTGATCGCCGAAACGCCGGGACTGGGCCGCGTGCAGGATTTCCTCAGCGACGCCGCGCGCGATCTCAAGCTCACCATCGTGGGCGGCACGCTGCCCATGGCCACCGACGATCCTTCGCACGCGGCCAATGCTTCGCTGGCGTTCGACACCAAGGGCCAGCCCGTCAGCCGCTACGACAAGATCCACCTGTTCCGCTACGACAACGGCCGCGAACGCTACGACGAGGCCGCCGTGCTGCGCGCCGGGGACACGCCCACCACCTTCGAGTTGCGCGACCGCGATGGCCAGGCCTGGCGCATCGGCCAGAGCGTGTGCTACGACCTGCGCTTTGCCGAGCTCTACCGCGTGCTGGGCGCCGATGTGCTGCTGGTGCCCGCGGCCTTCACGCACACCACCGGCTCGGCACACTGGGAGGTCCTGCTGCGCGCGCGCGCCATCGAGAACCAGGCCTACGTGATCGCCAGCGCACAAGGCGGCGTGCACGAAAACGGCCGCCGCACCTGGGGCCACAGCATGGTGATCGACCCCTGGGGCCAGGTGATGGCCCTGCAGGCCGAAGGCCCGGGCGTGGTGCTCGCCGACATCGACATGGCGCGGCTGCGCCAGGTGCGCGAGCAACTGCCCTCGTTGCAGCATCGCGTCCTGGTGTGAAATCGCCCAGGTGGCCACTGTGGGGCGCGCTGCTGCTGCTGGTGGCGGCGCTGCTCACGGTGCTGGTGTTCCTGGCGGCGGAGTACGAGGTCGGACGCGATCAGGCCGCGCTTGAGCAGGACACGCTGGACGTCGCCAGCGACATCCGCAGCAACCTGCTGCGCAACGTGCAGACCCTGCAGGCGCTGCACGCCTTTTCGCCCACTCCCCAGAGCTGGGAGCCGCCCGCGGCCGAGACGCTGGCGGCACAACGCGAGATCGTGCGCCTGGAATGGCGCGACACCGCGCTGCGCACGCTGGCCGAGCGCCAGTCACCCTACACCGGCGATGTGTTCGGCGTGCTCGGGCGCGAGCAGGCCCTGCCCGAGGTGCGCCAGGCTTGCGACGCGGCGCGCCGGCTCTCCGGTCCGGCCTATTCGGCGAGCTATTTCTGGCCGCTGCGCGACGGACGTGGCACGGAACTCATCGAGTTGTGTCTGCCGCTCAGCGATGCCGGCGTGGCGCGCGGGTTTCTGGTGGCCACCTACAGCTTGCGTGGGCTGCTTGCCGATCTGGCCGATCTGGCCCAGGTGCGCGGGCGCGGGTTGAGCTTTGCCGACGTGGACGGCACCCGGCTCGCCGTGCATAGCGTGCTGGCCAGCACGCGGCGCACGCTGCGCGCGCAGACGCTGATCGACCTGCCGGGGCACACGCTGCTGCTGCAACTGGAGAGCACGCGCCGCGCGCTGGGCCTGTTCCCCAACGTGCTCACCGCGGTCGTGGGGGCGCTGTCGCTGGCCTTGCTGGCGGTGTTGTATCTGCTGGCGCGCGACATGCGCCGGCGCCAGCACGCCGAGGAGCGCGCGGCCGAGGCGCTGGCGTTTCGCAAGGCGATGGAGGATTCGCTCGTCACCGGTCTGCGCGCGCGCGACATGAGCGGTCGCATCACCTACGTCAACCCGGCGTTCTGCCAGATGGTGGGCCTGTCCGCCGAGCAGTTGATCGGCACCGGCTTGCCCGCGCCCTGGTGGCCGCCCGAGCTGGTGGACGAATACCAGCAGCGCCAGGCGGTGCGCCTGGCCGGCCAGACGCTGCCGCGCGAAGGCTACGAATCCGTGTTCCAGCGCAGCGACGGCACGCGCTTTCCGGTGCTCATCATCGAAGCCCCGCTGATCGACGCGCGTGGCGTGCAGACCGGCTACATGAGCGCCATCATCGACCTCACCGAACAGCGCCGCGTGGAAGACCTCAACCGCGCCTCGCAGGACAAGCTGCAGGCCACCGCGCGGCTGGCCACCGTCGGCGAGATGGCCTCACTCATCAGCCACGAGCTGAACCAGCCGCTGGCGGCCATCGCGAGCTACGCCAGCGGCACGCTCAACCTGCTCCAGCACGATGCCAGTGCCGTCGGCAGTGCCGACATCGCCGGTGCGATCCGCCGCATTGCCGAGCAGGCCGAGCGCGCGGGTCGGGTGATCCGCAGCGTGGCCGACTTCGTGCGCCGGCGCGATCAGGTTCGCGAGGCGGTGGCCCCGCAGCGCCTGCTCGACGGCATCAACACACTGCTGACGCTGCAGGCCAAGAAACAGGGCATCCGGGTGGCCATCGACATCGCGCAAGGCACGCCGGCCGTGCATTGCGACCGAACGATGGTCGAGCAGGTGCTGCTCAACCTGGCGCGCAATGGCACGCAGGCCATGCCCTTGGGCGACCCCTCCACCGCGAGCGGCCTGCGCCTGCTGCGCATTGCCATCGCGCCGGTGCCCGAACGCGATGGGGCGCCGCCCCGTTGGGTGCGCTTTGACGTCATCGACCATGGACAGGGGCTGTCCGCCGAAGCGGCCGAGCGCATGTTCACACCCTTCTTCACCACCAAGGCCGAAGGCATGGGCCTGGGCTTGAGTCTGTGCCGCACGGTGGTGGAGCAGCATGGCGGCGTGCTCACCTGCGAGCCGTCCCTGCCACGCGGCATGCGCTTTTCCTTCACGCTGCCGGTGGCGCCCGAGGCCACCGTGGCGGCGATCGCCAGCGACACTTCGGCAGCCGCTGCCTGAGCCGACCTGCCTATCATCCCGCCAGGTTTTCGCCATGACCGCGCCCGTGACCGAGTTTCCCGACGCCAAGATCTATCTCATCGACGACGACGCGGGCGTGCGCGAGGCGCTGGGCTGGCTGCTGCGCACCCGCCGGCTGGTGAGCGATGGCTACGACAGCGCCGAAGCCTTTCTGGCCGAAGCCGCGGTGGCGCGCCGCGAACCCGATGCGCCCTGTTGCGTGTTGCTGGATGTGCGCATGTCCGGCATGAGCGGACTGGCCTTGTTCGAACAACTGCGCGAGCTGCCCTGGCAGGCAGCGATGCCGATCATCTTCCTGTCCGGCCACGCCGACGTGGCCACCGCGGTGGACGCCGTCAAGCGCGGTGCGTTCGACTTCTGCGAGAAGCCGTTCTCTGACAACGCGCTGGTCGATCGGGTCGAGCACGCCTTGCGCCGATCGGCCGACGAGCTGGCGCAGCGCGCGGCACAGCGCGGCCTGCAGCAGCGACTGGACAGCCTCACCGAGCGCGAGCGCGATGTGATGAACCTGGTGGTGGCCGGCCTGCCCAACAAGCTCGTGGCCGATCAGCTGCAGATCAGCGTGCGCACGGTGGAGGTGCACCGTTCCCGCGTGTTCGACAAGATGGGCGTGAAGTCCGCGGTCGAACTGGCCAACCTGCTGCGTGGCGCATGAGGTCGCCGGGGCTCAGCGCGCGGATGAATCCTTGTCGGCGTCACCCTCGTTCACGCGACGTTCACTGGTGTCGCGCTTTTCGCGCTCCACATCATCGGGCAACTCACCTTTCTTGCGACCGGAGAACATGGTCCACCACACGATGAAGATCAGGAGCAACAGCGCGCCAAGCGCTTCGAGCAGCAACAGGGTCATGGGACAACAGGCGGTGGGCCGCAGCGTGCGGTGGCTCGTGGCCGCGGCGATTGTAGGCAGCCTGCTGGCCTGCGCCGGTGCCCCGGTGGTGATGCCCCCACCGCCGCTGCAGCCCGCACCGGGCGTGCACGACGGCGCCCCGGCCCCCGCGGTGCAGCAGCGCGCGCGCAGCCGCTGGGTGGCTGTGGATTGGCGCGAGCTGCCGGGCTGGGGCCAGGACGCCTTGCACGAGGCGTGGAACGCGCTGCTGCGCGGCTGTGAAAAACCCGCCGCCGGGTTCGAGACGGTCTGCGCCGAGGCGCGGCCGCTGGCCATCGCCAGCCCGGCCGAGCAGCAGGCCTGGCTGCAGCAGCGCCTGCAGCCCTACCGCGTTGCCGAGACCGACGGCCGCGCCCCCGAGGGGCTGCTCACCGGTTACTACGAGCCGATCCTGGAGGCCTCACGCCAACCCACCGCCACGCAGCGCGTGCCGTTGCATGCGCCGCCTGCGGGCTTGCCCGCGGCCAACAGCGGCCAGCGCTGGTATTCGCGCCAGCAGATCGACACCCTGCCCGAGGCGCAAGCCGCGCTGCGCGGGCGCGCCATCGCCTGGCTGGCCGATCCGATCGACGCGCTGGTGCTGCAGATCCAGGGGTCGGGGCGCGTGAACATCACCGAGCCCGATGGGCGCGTGAGCGCCGTGCGCCTGGCGTTTGCCGGCCACAACGGCCACCCGTACCAAAGCGTGGGCCGCTGGCTGCTCGACCAGGGCGCCATTCGCGAAGGCTCGTGGGACGGCATCCGCGCCTGGGCCCGGCAGAACCCGCAGCGCCTGAACGAGATGTTGTGGGCCAACCCGCGCACCGTGTTCTTCCGGGAAGAGGCGCTGAGCGAATTCGACGCCCGCTTCGGCCCGCGCGGTGCGCAAGGTGTGCCGCTCACGCCGGGACGCTCGATCGCGGTCGACCCGCTGAGCATCCCCTACGGCACCCCGGTATGGCTGGCCACACAAGGCGCGGCGCTCAACACGCAGCGGCTGGTGCTGGCGCAAGACACGGGTGGCGCCATCGTG
>VFQM010003270.1_pt1 | contig 10680 bp, 10 predicted proteins | sample 3512391 | NCBI WGS metagenome assembly VFQM01 (sample SAMN10412369, study PRJNA504923) | tailings metagenome | isolation source: Replicate 1 from Balatoc abandoned mine | place: Philippines
GCCGCCCTCCGCCTCCCCGTGAGCCGTCGGTGCGGACGCGGGCCAGCAGTTCGTTCTCGGTCGTCATGGTCTCTCGAGTGGTGGTGGCGGCGGCGGTCGAGCTCAGAGTGCGCGTCGAAGGATCTCGACTACGTCCTCTTCGCGCGGCTGCACGGGAGCGTTGATCGTCACGGCGTCGGCGAGCGTGTCGCGCGCGAGCGACGAGAGAGCCTCCTCGGTGACACCGAAGCCCGACAGCGGCGCGGTCATGCCGACCCGTCGAGCGAGTTCTCCGACGGCGACGATCGCCGCCTCGGCGTTCTCGGCTTCGCTCGCGTCGGTGCGGCCGACGCCGAGCGCGAAGGCGACGCGAGCGATGCGAGCGCGGCGCGCCTGGAGGCTGAACCGCAGGACATCCTCGACGACGATGCAGAGCGCGAGCCCGTGCGGAATGTTGAACTGGCCGCCCAGCGGGTGGGCGATGCCGTGCACGAGGCCAAGACCCGTGTGCGAGAAACCGACGCCAGCGACATGGCTCGCGAGCAGCAGCTCGGCGCGCGCCTCGAGGTCGGAGCCGTCGGCGACGGCTCGCGGCAGGTGTTCAGCGACGGTCGAGATCACCTGCAGGGCGATGCCGTCGGAGTACGGATTCGCGCGCACGGAGAGGTACGACTCGAGCGCGTGCGTCAGCGCGTCCATGCCCGTGGCGGCCGTGGGCCCGGGCGGGAGCCCGATCGTCAGCTCGGGGTCGAGGATCGCCGCGTACGCGAGGGCGCTCGCATGCCCGACGTAGAACTTGCGGTGCCCGACGACGTCGGTGATGACGCCGAAGGCGTTGACCTCGGCGCCCGTGCCAGCCGTGGTCGGAATGGCGATGATCGGCAGGGCGGTGTTCTCGAACGAGGAGGTGTAGTCGAGCTCGATGCCTCGCTGCGGATTGACGGCGCCGAGCGCGATGCCCTTCGCGGCATCCATCGACGAGCCGCCGCCGACCGGCACGACGAGGTCGGCCTCAGCGGCCGCGGCGGCATCGCTGCCCGCGTCGACCGCGGTTGTCGTCGGGTTCGGGGCGACGCCGTCGAAGACCGTCACGGTGATGCCGGCCGCCTCGAGCGAGGCGCGCACGGCAGCGACGACAGGCGTCGTCGCGAGGAAGGAGTCGGTAACGATGAGCGCGTGCTGCGCGCCTAGTGAGGCGGCGACCGAACCCGTCATGCTCACGGCGCCGCACCCGAAGTGCGCCGTGGGCTTGGGTTCGAGCGTGAGCGACTGCGCTGCAAGCGGGGAGGGCAGCGGAGCGAGGCCCGTGGGCGCGAGGCCGGTCATCGGTCGGCTCCGGCGAGGCGCAGCTCCTGGCCGATGAGATCTTCGTACAGCTTCATGGGTGTCATCTCCCCCGCACGGTCGCCGTATTGGGCGCGAGCTCTGCGGTAGATCTGCTCGACGAGGCCACTGAGCTCGGCGGGCACGCCGACCGAGCGTGCGAGGTCGATCGAGAGCCCGAGGTCTTTGCACGCGAGGGCGATCGCGAAGCCCTCGTCATAGTCGCCGTGGTCGAGCACCGAGAGCACGTCGCGCTCGACGAACGTGCTGTTGGCGGGGCTCGCGATGAGCGAGCGGCGCAGCACGTCGAGGTCGACGCCGGCCTTGACGCCGATCGCGAGCACCTCGGCTGTGGCGACGAGGTGCGAGAACCAGAGCTGGTTGATCATGAGCTTGACGGCGTACCCCGCACCGTGACCGCCGACATGGATGATCCGCTCGGGGTCGCCCATCGCCTCGAACACGGGGCGCAGTCGCTCGACGTGCTCGGCGTCGCCGCCGACGAAGATCTGCAGCGTGCCGTTCGCGGCGCCGACCGACATACCCGACACAGGGGCGTCGAGAACGACGAGCTCGGGGTGGGCGGCGCGCACGCGCTCGGCGACCTCGGGGACCGAGGTCGACATGTCGACCCAGGTGAGGCCAGCGCGGGCGCCTGCGAGAAGGCCGGTCGGCCCCGAGAGCACGGCGTCCACGTGCCGCGGCGTGGGCAGCATCGTGATGACGACATCACTGGCGGCAGCGACATCCGCCGCCGTGTCGGCCCAGACCGCGCCGCCCGCGACGAGCGCGTCGCCCGACTCGCGGCGGATGTCGGTGATGACGAGAGGGAAGCCCGCGGCCTGCAGATTGCGGGTCATGCCCGAACCCATGTTGCCGAGTCCGATGAAGCCAACGGTGGGGAGGGAGGTGCTGGTCATGAGGTGCGTCACTCGATTCGAAGGGGCGGGCCGTCAGAGACGGTCGTCGCCGAGGTGGATCCAGGTGGTCTTGAGAGCGCTGTAGCTGTCGAGCGCGTGCAGCGAGCGGTCGCGACCCGAGCCGGAGGCCTTGAAGCCGCCGAAGGGCGTGATGACGTCGGCGATGTCGAAGGCGTTGACCCAGACGGTGCCGGCGCGCAGAGCTCGGGCGGCGCGATGCGCGGTCGTGACGCTGCTCGTCCACACGGCTGCGGCGAGCCCGTAGGGCGAGTCGTTCGCGATGCGCACAGCCTCCTCGGCACCGCGCACGGTCGTGACGGCGAGCGCGGGCCCGAAGATCTCCTCCTGGCCGATGCGCGAGCGGTTGTCGACGCCGTCGAAGACCGTGGGCTCGACGTAGTAGCCGCCCTCGACCGGCGAGACGCGGTCGCCGCCGATGACCGTGGCGCCCTCGCTGCGGGCGATGGCCACGTAGTCCAGCACGCGCTCGAGCTGGCGCTCGCTCGCGATCGTGCCGATCTGGGTCGCCTCGTCAAGCGGGTCGCCGAGCACGAGCGAGCGCCCGACCGCGACGACCTTCTCGACGAGCTCGTCGTGCACGGCTTCGTCGACGATGAGCCTGCTGCCGCCGTGGCACGTCTGGCCCGCATTGTAGAAGATGCCCCACGCGATGCCGCTCGCGGCCGCGTCGAGGTCCTCCGCGTCGGCGAGCACGATGTGCGGCGACTTGCCGCCGAGCTCGAGGGCCACCTGCTTGCCGTTCGACTCGCCCGCGTAGGTCATGAATCCGCGGCCGACCGCCGGTGAGCCCGTGAACGTGACCTTGTCGACGAGCGGGTGCCGGCCGAGTGCCTGCCCCGCGACAGGACCGAGCCCGGGCACGACGTTGAAGACCCCGGGCGGGATGCCCGCCTCGAGCGCGAGCCGCCCGAGCATGAGCGCCGAGAGGCTCGTGAGCTCGGCCGGCTTGAGCACGACCGAATTGCCCATCGCGAGCGCGGGCGCGATCTTCCACGAGCTGATGATGAGCGGATAGTTCCAGGGCACGACCGCGCCGACGACGCCGAGCGCCTCCCGCGTGACGAGCGCGAGCGCACTCTCCGGCGCGGGCGCCACTTCGTCGTAGACCTTGTCGATCGCTTCGGCGTACCAGCGCACGACACGCGCGGCGTTGGGCACGTCGACCCGGCGCGCGTCGCCGATCGGGTGACCCGAATCGATGGCTTCGAGCAGCGCGAGCTCGTCGAGGTTCTCGAGCATGAGCTCGGCGAGGCGCAGCAGCACGCGCTGACGGTGGCGGCGATCAGAGCGCGACCACACGCCCGACTCGAACGCGGCGGCCGCCGACCGCACCGCGGCATCCACATCGATGTCGGATGCTGCGCTCACGCTCGCGATCAGCCGACCGTCGCGCGGGGCGATCGTGTCGAAGGTCGCACCATCGGCGGCGGGGCGGAACTCGCCGTCGATGAGCAATCGCGTCTCGGGGCGCAGTGCGGCCGCGGCCTCATGCCAGTTCGTCATGACCGTGAGCCTCTCAGACCGTGTAGTGCGCGACGGCGTCGTGGTCGATCACGACGCCCAGCCCCGGACGGTCGGGGACGACGACATCGCCATGCGCGTCGATCGTGATGGGCGTCATGAAGAAGTCGCGGCGCTCCGGGGTCCACCCCGGCGGGTCGTACGGGAACTCGAGGTACGGGCCGGCGTCGACGCCCGCGGCGACGTGAAGGTTGGCGAGCAGGCCGAGACCGTTCGTCCACGTGTGCGGAGTGAAGAAGCGATGGCGAAGGTTCGCCGACTCGGCGACCTGTCGCGCGCGGTACATGCCGACCGCGAGGGCCACGTCGGGCTGGTAGATGTCGAAGGCGTCCTGCTCGATGAGGGCCATCATCTCGGGCAGGCTGCGGACCATCTCGCCGCCTGAGAGCTGCAGGCCCGTCTGCGCGCGCACGCGCTGGGCGCCCGGTACGTCGACCTGGGGCAGGGGCTCCTCGAGCCACAGCACCCCGAGCTCGGCGAGCTCTGCCGCGAGGCGGTGCACCTTCGCGAGTGGGAGGGCGTGGTCAATGTCGCCCGACATGCGCCACATCTGATTGAGGTCGACCATGAGGTCGAAGTCGTCGCCGACCGCCGCGCGCGCGGCGCGCACAGCGGCGACGCCCTCGGAGAGCCGGTCGCGCGCGATGCGGATCTTCATCGCGCGGAAGCCGACCGCCTTCGCGGCGAGCGCCGACTCGGCTCGAGCCTCGGGGCTCAGCAGCTCGCCGCTCGAGGCGTAGGCGGGGAGTCTGTCGCGTGCTCCTCCGAAGAGGACGGAGACGGGCATCCCGGCCACCTGACCGATGATGTCCCAGATCGCCGCCTCGAGCGGCCAGTAGCGGCCGCCATGGAAGTTGATCGTCTCGATGCGGCGCACCTGGTTGATGATCTGCAGCGGATCGGTGCCGAAGAAGAGGTGCTCGTAGGCCTCGAAGCCGTCCATGGTGTCGCCCGAGCCGTAGCCCGTGACGCCCTCATCGGTCTCGACCGTGACGAGAGTGGCCGGGAAGGCGCGGCGCGGCTCGGGATCCCAGGCCGCGTTGAACGGCGGGTCGAGGGGAAGATTCAGCCTGGTCAGGCGAATCGCGGTGATCTTCATCGGCTCAGCTCTGCGGGGAGTAGAAGGGGTTGGCGGGGTGGTGACGCGCGGCGATCACATCGTCGGCGCTCGGGAGGCGCTCGGCCCCGTTGCGCAGCGCCGTGAAGGCGGAGAGCCGATTGTGGGCGAAGACGGCGTCGGCGTCGTCGGCGGCGGGGTTCACCCAGACCGCGGCGATGATGCAGTGGCTGTCGGCGTGCTCGAGCGGGATGACGCCCTCGGCGAGCGCGTCGGCGACACCGGCGGCGACACCGGCCTGCGCGGGCCCCCAGATGAGGAGGCCGTGCGCATCGCTGGCCGGGGCGGCCTTCGTGACGAAGAGGGTGAGCGGCTTCACAGGAAGAGAGGGCCGCAGCACTGTGACGAACGGGACGTGTCCCGCGCTCGGGGTGGCGAGGGCTGTCGCCCACGCCACCCCGGCGGGGCCCTCCCGATCACCGAGGACCGTGTTGACGTGCGCGGCGTTCACGCCGTCTCCGACGAAGCTCTCGCCGATCTGGAGGGTGAAGGCCATGACTAGATCAGGCCCTGCTCTTCGAGCCAGTCGCGAGCGATGTCCTCCGGGTCCTCACCGTCGACGTCGGCGAGCGCATTGAGGCGCTGCATCTCGGCGTCGGTGAGCTTCGAAGCGAACATCGCGATGACCTCGGAGATGCCCGGGTACTCGTCGAGCACCTCCTGCTTGAGCGTGAAGCCAGCCTGGTAGACGGGGAAGAACGCCTCGTCATCCTCGAGAACGACCAGGTCGAGCGCGGCGATGCGGCCGTCGGTCGCGAACACCTCGCCGAAGTTGCAGTCGGTGCCCTCGGCGGTCGCCGTGTAGATGACGCCCGTGTCGAGCAGCGCCACGTTCTCGGCCGGCACGTCGATGCCGTAGGCCTCGACGAGACCCGGGAAGCCGTCGTCACGCGTCGAGAACTCGCTCTCGATGCAGAACGTCTGCTCCTCGACGGGGAGGCCTGCGATGTCGCTGAGCGACGAGACGCCGAGCTCCTCGGCCTTGTCGGCGCGGATCGCGAACGCGTACGTGTTGTTCAGCGGCGCCGGGTCGAGCCACGCGATGCCGTTGGCCGCGTCGGCCTCCTTGGTCGCCTCGAACTGGGCCTCGGCGCCGACGACGGGAGCCGTGTTGCCGTTATACGTGATCCACGACGTGCCGGTGTACTCCCAGTAGCCGAGGAACTCGTCGCTCTCGAGCGCCGTGCGCACGTTGGCCGAGCCGACGACCTGCGTGTTGACGTCGGTGTCGGCGCCGTACGCGTTGAGCAGCTGGCTCGTGAGGTGGGCGAGGATGTACTGCTCTGAGAAGTCCTTCGAGCCGATCGTGCCGGTGAGGCCCGAGACGAGCTGCTCCTCCTCGGCGACGGGGGCCTCGGCGCCGGCGGAGCAGCCGGCGAGGACGAGGCTCGAGGCGGCCGCGAGGGCCACCAGAGCTGTGGTGCGAGTGCGCATGTGTTCTCCTTGGTGATGCGGGTGGGCGGTGCTTTTCGAAGTGCGGGCGAGCAGCGTCGTCGCTACACGCCTTTCGGGCGCAGCACGTCTTCGACGACGCTTGCGACCCAGTCGATGAGCAGCGCGATGCTCGCCACGAGCACGGCGCCGGTCACGAGTACGGGAAAACGCTGGAGCTTGAGGCCGTTGACGATCATGTCGCCGAGCCCGCCGGCGTTGATGAAGGTCGCGATCGTCGCGACGCCGACGCAGAAGACGAGCGAGGTGCGCAGACCAGCGAGGATCACGGGCACCGCGAGCGGTAGTTCGATGCGCCGCAGCACCTGGCCGCTCGTCATGCCCATGCCGAGCGCCGACTCCTTGACGAAGGGGTCGATCTGCTCGAGGCCGATCATCGTGTTGCGCAGCACGGGCAGGAACGAGTAGATGACGAGCGCGACGAGCGCGGTCGTGTAACCGGTCTGCCAGATGATGGCGAGGAGGATCACGACGCCGACCGCGGGCGTCGCCTGGCCGACGTTGGCGAGCCCGAGCACGAAGCCCCGAGCTGCACGCGATCTCGTTCGGCTCAGCAGGATGCCTGTCGGGATCGCGAGCACGGCGACGAGGATCGACGCCACGATCGTGAGGTTGAGATGCTCGCCGGTGCGCAGAGCGATGTAGTCCCAGTTGAGCGTCCGCTGCTCGATCGAGTCGAGCTCCAGCGTCGACAGCCACAGCAGCAGGCCGCCGAGCGAGAGCACGACGATGACGGGAGTCGCCGCCCGCCGGGCGATGCGGATGCGGCGGTCGGTCCGGCGTGCGGCCGACGCGGTCGAGATCGCGGTCGTGGCGGTCGAGACGGTCACGCGGGCCGCCCCTCGTCGGAGCGCGTCGCGGCGAGCGCCGTGGCATCCGCCCCCAGCGCCGTCGAGATGCGCTCGACCGTCAGCGACCCGACGAGCGAGCCCGACCGGTCGACGACGCCGATCGCCGGCGCGCCCGTCACGATGAGCAGGTCGAGCGCATCGCGCAGGCTGTCATCGGTCGCGATGCGGTGGTGGTCGACGGCGGCGGATGCTGCGCCGAGCACCGCGGTCTCGACCGGGATGAGGGCGAGCCGCTTCAGTGCCGCCCCCTGGCCGATGAACGAGCGCACGTAGTCGTTGGCCGGCTTCGCGAGGATCGCGGCGGGTGTGTCGAACTGCTCGATCTGAGATCGCTCGCTCAGTACGGCGATGCGATCGCCGAGCCGGATGGCCTCGTCGAAGTCGTGCGTGACGAAGATGATCGTCTTGCCGATCGACTCCTGCAGGCGCAGGAACTCGGCCTGCAGCTTCTCGCGCGTGATGGGGTCGGTCGCGCCGAAGGGCTCGTCCATGAGCATGACGGGCGGGTCGGCAGCGAGCGCACGGGCGACGCCGACGCGCTGCTGCTGGCCGCCGGAGAGCTGGCGGGGGTAGCGGTGGGCGAAGGTTCCGGGGTCGAGCTGAACGGTCTGCAGCAGCTCGTCGACGCGGTCGGCGGTGCGCTGCTTGCTCCAGCCGAGGAGCTTGGGCACGACCGCGATGTTCTCGGCGATCGTCATGTGCGGGAAGAGGCCGATCTGCTGGATGACGTATCCGATGTGGCGGCGCAGTTCGCTCGGGTCGAGCGAGAGGATGTCGCGACCGTCGATCGTGATGGACCCGCTCGTGGGCTCGATGATGCGGTTGATCATCTTCATGGTCGTGGTCTTGCCGCAGCCCGAGGGTCCGACGAACATGATGAGCTCGCCGGGCTCGGCGACCATCGAGAACTCCGCCACGGCGGGGGCGTCCTGCCCGGGGTAGACCTTGCTGACCCGGTCGAGAACGATGCGGGCTCCGTCGGTGCGGCTCGCGATCTGCGTGAGGGCGGTGTCGGTCGATTCAGGCACGAAGACCCCTTGAGGTGGTGAGGCGAGTGATCTGGACGAAGGCGGCGTCGACGAGGAGGGCGAGGATGATGACGCCGAGCGTGCCGGTGAGCGCGAAGTTGAGCGCGTTCTTCGACCCGAGCGAGGAGAGGCCGTTGAAGATCAGAGTGCCGAGGCCGGGTCCGGCGACGTAGGCCGCGATCGCGGCGATGCCGATGGTGAGTTGGGCGGCGACGCGCACGCCCGTGAGGATGATCGGCCAGGCGATGGGCAGCTGGATGCTCATCATGCGCTTGATCGGACCCATGCCCATGCCCATGGCCGACTCGAGGACGCTCGGCGGCACCTCGCGGAGGCCGACGATCGTGTTGCGCACGATGGGCAGGAGCGAATAGAAGGTCAGTGCGATGACGGTGCTCGTCCAGCCGAGGCCGAAGGGCCGGATGAGCAGTGCGAGGAGGGCGAGGCTCGGGATGGTGAGCGCGACGCCCGCGGCCGCGATGACGATCGCGGCGGGGATCGGCTTGTTCCAGGTGAGCATGCCGACGATGACGCCGATGACCATCGCGATCGCGAGGGAGATGAGCACGACGACGAGGTGCTCGACCATCAGCTCGAGGATGTCGTCCCAGCGGCGCGACCAGAAGGTCAGCAGGCCGGCGAGATCGAACGGGGTCACACGTGCTCCTCACTCAGCGTCGAGCGATCGCGCCCCGGGGTGGGCGGTTGAGTCACGGTAGGTCGGACTGGATCATTTCGTCAACGCTAGTTGTCAGTATGGCAACACCGGGGCTAGGCTCGCGCCATGCCGAGCACGACTTCGGGCCCCGCCGCCGCACCCCGGCGCAACTCCGCCGGGCTGCAGCGCGACCTGGAGCTGCTCGAGCTGCTCGCGACGCCCGAGAGCGTGAGCGCGGGGGGTCTCGGCGTCAGTCGCGTCGCCGCCCTCGCCGATCGCGACAAGGCGGTCGTCTCGCGCACCCTCGCAACGCTCGCCGACGCGGGACTCATTGAGAGGGACCCAGACACCCTGCAGTACCGGCTCGGGCACCAGCTCTACGCGCTCGCCGCCCGCACGCGCGAGGCACAGCTCGTCACTCGTGCCCTGCCGTTCCTGCGCCGCGTCGTGCGCGCGACGCATGAGACGACCCACTTGTGCGTGCTGCGCTCGGGCACCGTGCTCACCCTCGTGAGCGAGATGAGCGAGTACGCCTTCCGCGGCGTCGGCTGGGAGGGCGTGAGCACGGCCGCCTGGAACACCTCTGCCGGGCGCGTGCTCGTCTCGAGCTGGACCGAGCAGAACCTGCGCGAGTGGTACGAGGTGCACGGCCACGACCGCGCCATCACGAGCCCGAGCGCCCCCGTGGCGACGGCCTTCGGATCCCCCTCGCCCTCCGAGCCCGTTCCGGGCGCGTCGCTCGTGACCGACGTCGAGGCGTTCCTCGCCGAGATCGCCCGCATCCGACGACAGGGCTACGCGAAGGTCGACGAGGAGTTCGAGGCGGGCGTCGTCGGCGTCTCGGCCCCCGTCTTCGACTTCCGCGGCACCGTCATCGCCGCCATCAACGTCAGCGCCCCGAAGCATCGCCTCGGCGAGCACCTGGATGCCGCGGGTCGCGTCGTCGCGAAGATTGCCCGAGAGCTCTCGGAGCAGCTGGGGGCACCCGAGCGCGGGCTACGCGCCACCGAGGGCTAGATCGGGTGCCGTCTCGGCTTCGCCGTCGTACGCTCGACTCATCCGCGCTCACCGACGACGCGGAAGGAAGGAGCCGACGTGAGCGACGCCGCGACGCGCACCCACGAGCTCCCCTCCGCACTCGACGCCGACCTCACCGCGCTCCGGCGCGGCGCCGCCGCCTGGGTCGCGAGCGACCTCGCCGACAAGCGCGCCCTCCTGCCCGAGCTGCGCCGCGCGACCCTCGCGGCCGCGGCCGACTGGGTCGCCGCGGCGTGCGCCGTCAAGCGCATCGACCCGACGAGCCCCGCCGCGGGCGAGGAGTGGTCGAGCGGCCCCTACGCCGTCATCACCGCGACGAGCGCGCTCGAGAAGACCCTCCGCTCGCTCGAGCAGGGCGGCACGCCCCTCACCGACCGCCGCGTCGGCCGCGCCCCGCAGGGCCGCGTCGCCGTCCGCGCCTTCCCCTACCTGCCGAAGGACGTCGTGCTCGCCGGGTACTCCGCCGACGTCTGGCTCCGCCGCGGCGTGAGCATCGAGGATGCCCGTGCGGGCATCGCGGGCGCCCTCCGCGATCGCGATCGCGCGCCCCTGGTCACGGCGGTGCTCGGCGCCGGGAACATCACGGGCATCCCGGCGCTCGACGTGCTGACCGCCCTGTATCAGGAGGCGAGCGCCGCGGTCGTGAAGCTCAACCCCGTCAACGCGGCGGTCGGCGACGCCCTGCGCGCGGCCTTCGCCCCGGCGATCGAGCGCGATCTGGTGCGCATCATCGAGGGGGATGCCCGGGTCGGCCAGGCGCTCATCCACCACC
>VFQM010003271.1_pt1 | contig 10675 bp, 9 predicted proteins | sample 3512391 | NCBI WGS metagenome assembly VFQM01 (sample SAMN10412369, study PRJNA504923) | tailings metagenome | isolation source: Replicate 1 from Balatoc abandoned mine | place: Philippines
CGCCCGGAGAGCGATGCGCTCCGGTGCTTCGAGTATGACAGCCAGCGTGTTCATTTCCTCGGTCTCCCCTGAGGTGGAATTCGAGGCGCGAACGCCGAGTCGAATGCCCCGCAGCTACGTTCTCCCGACTGTGTGCTACGCCTTACGCTCTTGACTGTCAAACAACTTGGACAATTTATGCTCAGGCGGTGGCAATGATGACGCTTGCGTTGACCGGTTGCGCGGTTGCGACGAGCCGTGCGGTGGCGAACCCGGCGGCCTTGGTCATGGCGATGATCTCGGCCGGGCTGCGCGGCCGCCCTGAGCCCATCGCCCAAAGGTAGAGGCCGAAAAAGGCCTCGCCCATCGGTTCGGCACCGGGGATCTGCGCCATGGGCTCGGCGATCAGCAAGCGCGCGCCCGGGACAAGGCTGCGGCGGATATTGGCAAGGAGCGCCTGCGCGGGCGCGTCGTCGTGATCGTGGAGGATCCGGACCAGCGAGACCATGTCATAGCCTTCCGGAATGGCATCGCTGAAGAAGTTGCCGGGATGCGCGCTCACCCGGGCATCGCCAAGCGCCTCGCCGAGCAGTCGTGCGCCGGTCGCGGCGACTTCGGGCAGGTCGAACAGGCCGAGCCGGAGATGCGGCCAAGCCGTGCCGATGTGCCGCAGGAAGGCGCCGTGCCCGCCGCCCACATCGAGCAGGTTCTGCACATCGCGGAAGGCGACCGAGGCGAGCACCTCGTCGGCGACAAAGTGCTGGGAGGCGGCCATCAGCCTGGAATATTCGGCCGTGTCCTCCCCTCTCTCGGTCACCCCCTGGAGCGCGCCGGCATAGGTCCAGAAGCGCGAGAGGGCGGTCGGCTCCTTGCGGTCGGCCCGCAGCAGCGCCAGCGGGTCGGCGAGATCGGCGTAGAGCAGGCGGTGGTGGCGGACCATCGCCTGCACGCCGGGATTGCTCGCGAAGACCGCGCCCTGCTCGCCCAGCATCCAGTGGTCCGGGGCGGGCTCCTCCGATAGCATCAGCGGGCGTCCGGCGCGCAGCAGGGTGAGCGCGGCGGCCTCCGACAGGCCCATCCGCGCCGCGATCGCGCCTGCGCCGAGCGGGCCGTCCTTCAGCACATCGAACAGCCCGCCTTCGACATAGGCGCGCAGGACCTGCGAATAGGCAAAGCCGGCGAGCAGGTCGAAGGCCCCGTTGGCGCGGCTTGTGGCAATCCACCGGATGAGGGGAAGGCGCGCGGCCCAATGCTGGAATTTGGGCGAAGCAAAGACCCGGTTGCGCCGTGCCACATAGCCCAGCTTCAGGGCGGCCCAGCGGGTCAATTCTCGGGTGCTTTACAGATCATTTGTCTAAATAATTGGACAGGCGCAGCCGTAAGGTCAATGATAATCGCGAAGGGCAGACGGGAGCGAGGGCCAAGTGAACGCGCGAGTCGCCGTCATCGGAGCAGGAATTGGCGGGCTGACGAGCGCCGCGCTGCTCGCCGCGCGCGGGGCCGATGTGACCGTGTTCGAGAAAGAGGCATGGATCGGCGGCAAGGCGCGGCGCGTGCTGGTGGACGGGGCCGAGATCGACGGCGGGCCGACAGTCTTCACCTATCGCGGCGTGTTCGAGGAGGTCTTTGCCGCCTGCGGAGCGCGGCTGGAGGATCACGTCACAGTCAGCAAGGCCGATGTGCTCGCCCGCCACTGGTGGGACGATGCGAGCGGCCATCTCGATCTCTTCGCCGACACCCAGGCCAGCATCGAGACTGTCGGGCGCTTTGCCGGAGCGGACGCGGCGCGCGGCTATGCCGCCTTTGCGGCCGAGGCGCAGCGCATTTTCGAGGTGCTAGAGGACCCCTTCCTGCACGGTGACAAGGCTTCCACTCCGCTGCCGATGATGTGGCGCATGGGCCTTGCCAAGCTGCCGCAGATGATGGCGATGCGCCCGTTCGACGGGATGTGGGCGGCGCTGGGCGAGCACTTTGCCGACCCGCGCCTGCGGCAATTGTTCGGCCGCTACGCCACCTATTGCGGCTCCTCCCCGTTCAAGGCGCCGGCCACGCTGATGCTGATCGCGCATCTCGAGGCGCGCGGGGTGTGGCTGATCGAGGGCGGAATCCACGCGCTCGCAAGGGCGCTCGGCAGGCTCGCGGAGGGGCAGGGCGCAAGGCTGCGGACCCATGTGCCGGTCGCCGAGGTGCTGACCGAGCGCGGCCGCGCCAGCGGGGTGCGCCTTGCGAGCGGCGAGATCGTGCCTGCCGACATCGTCATCTGCAACGGCGATCCCGGCGCGCTCGCCACGGGCCGCTTCGGGGCGGCAGCGATGCGCGCCGTCCCGCCGGTCCCGCCCGCCAAACGCTCGCTCTCGGCGCTGGTGTGGTATGCCCATGCCGCAACGCGCGGCGCGGAGCTCACCCACCACAACGTCTTCTTCTCGCGCGATTACGCCCGCGAGTTTGCCGACATCGCCGCGGGCGCCGTTCCCTCCGAGCCCACCGTCTATGTCTGCGCGATCGACCGCGGCGCCGGCCACCACGCGCCGCCGCCGAGCGGCCGCGAGCGCCTCCAGATCATCGTCAACGCCCCCGCCAACGGAGACGTTCACCACTACACCCCCGAGGAGAGAGAGCGATGCACGCAAAGCATGATGGCCACGCTGAAGCGTTGCGGCCTGACACTGGAAGAGCCCTTCCCGCATCAGCTCATGACCCCGCAGGACTGGGAGCACCTCTTCCCGGCCACGGGCGGCGCCCTCTATGGCAGAGCGTCGCACGGCTGGGCGGCCTCTTTCCAGCGGCAGGGGCCGAAAACCCGTCTGCCCGGGCTCTATTGCACGGGCGGGGCGACCCATCCGGCAGCAGGCGTCCCGATGGCAGCCTTGTCCGGGCAGCTGGCCGCGCGGGTGATCGCGAAGGACCTCGCTTCGACGAGGACATCCCGGCCGGCGGCTATAGCTGGTGGTATGTCGACGCGATCAGCGACGACGGGCAGCACGGGCTGACGATCATCGCCTTTCTGGGCTCGGTGTTCTCGCCCTATTACAAGAAAAGCGGGCGGGGCGATCCGCTTGACCACTCGTCGCTCAACGTCGCGCTCTATGGCCCGCAGGCGCGCTGGGCGATGACGGAGCGGCGGCGCGACAAGGTCGCCCGCGACGCCAGCACTCTCGCCATCGGCCCCAGCAATGTCCGCTGGGAGGGCGGGGCGCTCACCATCGACATCGTCGAGGGCGACACGCGGCTGTTCGTGCCGTGGCAGCGCCCCGTGCGCGGGCGGGTGCGGGTCTATCCCGAGATGCTCAACCGCGCCGCCTTCGCGCTCGATGCAAGCGAGAACCATATCTGGCACTGCCTTGCCCCTTGCGCGCGGATCGAGGTGGAGATGACCTCGCCGGGAATTTCGTGGAGCGGCAAGGCCTATCTCGACCACAACCGCGGCGCCGAGCCGCTCGAGGCAGGCTTCAACACTTGGCACTGGTCGCGCGCGCACCTCAAGGAGGGCGCGCTGGTGTGTTACGAGGGCGAGCGCGGCGACGGGTCGCTGTTCGCCAGCGCCTTGCGCTTCGATGCCAAGGGCGTGCCCGAGCCGGTCGAACTGCCGCCCATTGCACAGCTTCCCGACAGCAAGTGGGGGATCACCCGCCGCACGCGCTCCGATATCGGGGTTGCCGAGGTGCGCCGGACATGGGAGGACACGCCCTTCTATGCCCGGGCCGAGCTTGCCTCGCGTTTCCTCGGCGAGGAGGTGGTGGCGGTGCAGGAGAGCCTCGATATGCGGCGCTTCTCCTCCCCGATCGTGCAGTTCATGCTGCCCTACCGGATGCCGCGCCGCAAATCCTAGGCGGCGGCGCGCGCGGCCCGGGCCTGCGCCTGTTCCTGCGCCTCGGCAGGGCGGAACAGCGCGATGGTGACGGCAATCGCCAGCGCGGTCAGGGCCATGCCCGCGGCGACATCGATCCAGTAATGCCAGCGGGTCGCCGCCGCCTCGAAGATGATGAAGACGAACAGCGGCAGATAGGCCACGCCCAGCCAGCGCGCATGGTGCCAGGCGAAGAACACGAACACCGCCGATGAGGCGACGTGGAGCGAGGGCATGGCGGCGACCGCTGCGAACATGAAGCGGCTGCCCTCGGCCGCGATCCACGGCCGCCCGCCCGCCATCAGCGCCAGATAGCCGTCATGCATATGCTGCTGGCGCGCTGTCTCGAGCGCGTTGACGCCGGGCTCATAGAGAAACGGGCCGATCGCGGGCATCACCAGATAGCTGAGCGCGCCCAGCACATGGACCAGCATCGCGGCAAACAGGACCTTGCGGAACACAACGAAGCTCTGGCTGGCATGGACGATGATGCTGCCGGCAAACATCGCCAGAAAGGCAAAGAGGTAGAGATGGTCGCCGAAAGGCATGACCGCCGCAACGCCCTTGTGGACGGCGAAGCTGGCCTCGACCAGCGGCCGCACGGCCTGATCCGTGCTCCAGTAGAAATCGTCCCACAGGCGCGGGTTGATGAAGCTCATCCACAGCTTCACGTTGAAGTGCGAGACGAGGATCACGCCGTAAGCGATGCCTGCCAGCGCATAGTAGACAAGGCGGGCGGTCTGCTTGGTGGCGACCAGATATAGCCCGAGAAGGCCGATCAGCGACAGCGGCACGGCATAGCTCATGCCGGTGAATTCGAGCGCATCGTCGGCGGGAATCAGGAACGGCAGGCCGAAAGCCGCAGACAGCGCCAGCGCCACGCCGAGGAAGGAGAATGCGAGGAGCAGCTCCGGAACGCCGGCGATCGCCAAGAGGTTGACGCGCGGCGGGCGCGCCGCCGATGTCACGTCACTGGCAAGGATATCGGTTTCGATATTCATGGGAATGCAGCGTCTTGAAGGTCAGATGCCGAAGCGGATGGCCGGCCGGCAGGCCCGCCCTCGAACCTGCTGGACAGGCTCCATGGCGAAAAAGCGGCGCGCTGCCAAAAGAATAATCAAATGAGGCCAGCTACAGGGCATGGAAGGCTCGCAGGCGGACGCTAGTCCGGCGCAGGGTCGCTTCTGTTCCCGGCGGCTTCCCGCGCGGCCCGCTCGGCGCGGGTCTTCTTCAGCTCGCGGTCGGTCTTCCAGAACTGCCACGCGCCGAAACCGATCGCGAGGCCGTAGAACAGCACTATCTCGATCCAGCCGAAGTTCATGACGCTAGCTCTCCTGATGCGGGCCCGACAGGAACGCCGCGATCCGTGCGGCGACCTTTTCCGGGGCCTCCTCATGCGCCAAATGGCCGAGACCGGAAAGTAGTTCCAGCCGCGCATCGGGTAGCCAGCCTGCGGCATCGCGCGCCCAGTCGGGCGGGATCGCGGGATCATTGGCGCCGTGCACCAGGAGGACCGGATTGGCGACCTCGCCCATGCGGGTGCGAAGGCCGGGCAGGTCCCAGTTCGCCATCATCGCCAGCGCGCCGCCGGCATGGCCGGGGTGCTTGAGCAGGGTCCGGTAACAGGCAAGCCCGGCGTGATCGAGCCGCGAGTGGGTCGAGCGCCACATGAACCGCTCCGCCCCGCCGACCAGATCGATGCTCCCGGCAAACAGGCGCGGGACCAACGGGTTGACGAACAGCGCCTTGGCGACAGCGGGGAAGATCTGCGCCATGGCGCCGGGGAAGGGGCGCAGGGCGGCGCTGAGGCCGACGATCAGGCCGCGATAGGCGTGGTCGAGCGCCAGTTGCAGGGCGATCGCCGCGCCTGCCGAATGGCCGATGATCGCGGCGGGCTCGACCTTCAGCGCGGCGAGCAGGCCCGCCACCTCGCGCGCCATCGCGGGCAGGCTCATGGCATAGGCATCGTGGCCGGTGGTGAAGGCATGGCGCGGAAGGTCCATCGCGATCACCTCGCGGCCCTGTGCGAGCAGCGGCATCAGACCGCGCCACGAATGGACCGAGGCGCCGGTGCCGTGGAGCAGCACCAGCGGGCCCTGCCCGCCGGTTCCTGTGCCCATGCGCTGCACATGCCAGCGCGCCGCGCCGGTGCGGATGAAGTCGCTTGCCTCGCGGTGCGGCCAGATCAGCCCTTCGCGCCCCCAGTCGAGCGCGCTCATGCCGCCTTGGCCGAGGGCTGCACGGCGAGGATCGCGGCTTGCAGCATCTTCGCATCGGCCCGGGGAAGAGCGAGGAAGCGCCCGCCGAGCGCCTGTGCCAGCGCCGCGCCTTCCGGGCCGGGGCGGGCCGAGATGTCGACCACCAGCGCATCGATCCTCCGTGCGGCAATCGCCCTGGCGGCGGCTTCGGCATCGGCGGCGGCCTGCGGGCGGCCGGGCGAGCCGTCAGCGGCGATATTGGCGCGGCCGTCGGTGAGGATCACCAGCGCCGCGCTGCGCCCGCGCGCAATCACCGCCTCGGCCACTTCGCGGGCCGCATTCAGCCCGAGCGCGAGCGGGGTGCCGCCGCCGCCGGGCAGCTCCGCCAGCGTCCGCCGGGCGCGGGTGAGCGAGCGGGTGGGCGGGAGCAGCAGCTCTGCCGAAGTGCCGCGAAAGGCGACCAGCGCCACCTCGGAACGGGTGACATAGGCCTGCGCCAGCATCAGTTCGACCGCGCCCTTGGCCTCGGCCAGCCGCGCCGCTGCCGCCGAGCCGCTGGCATCGACCGCGAAGATCGTGACCCGGGCTGCACGCTCCTCGAAGCGGCGGATGCGCAGGTCTTCCTTGTGCATCAGGATCGCGGAGGAGGGCGCACCGCCCCGATCGCGCCGGCGCACCGCCTGCCACGGCACGGCCGCGCGCAAGCTGTCGATCAGCGCCAGCTTGGCGCCGCCGCGCGGCATCCCCGGGCGCGCGCCCAGGGGCTTGCCGCGGGTCGCCGCCTTGCGCTTCTGGCCGGTGCCGCTCGAGGCGGCGCGGCGCGGCGCCTTGCCCTGTGCCAGTTGCTCCAGCAGCCCCGCCGGGATCGCCGCCCTGGCCGCCTCGACGAGGATATCGGAGAGGTCGGGTTCGCTCTGCTGCTGCTGTTCGCTGTCGGGGGGATCGTCGCGCCCGCTTTCGGGGGGCGGGGGCGGCTGGTCCTCGGGGAGGGGCTCCTCGGGCTCCTCCTGCGGCGGCAGGCGGGTGGCACGCGGGGCAAGAACAAGCCGCACCGCCCCTGCCAGATCGGGCTTGGCCGCATGATCGCGCCCGTCCAGCGCCGCAAGGCCGCGTGCGGTCTCTCCGGCAAAGATCAGCGCCCTCAAGCTCTCGACCCCCAGCGCATCGGCGGTGGCGGCGAGCGCGCGGCGGGCGGCATCGTCGAGCGGGGCGACCGCCGACAGCGACCCTGCCGCCGGTTCCAGCGCCACCCCCTGCCAGCGGCGCGATGGCGTGAGGTCGCAGGCAAAGGCGAGCCTCCCGCTGAGGCTGGCGGGCGGCGCGTCATCGGCTTCTGCCGCATCGTCGAGCAGGACGAGCGCCGTCCCGCCTTCGTCGAGCGCCTGCGCCAAGCGCCCGGCAATGGTGCTGTCGAGCCGCTCGGCCATGCCGGCGACCAGCGCGCCGCCGCGGGCTTCCTCGATCAGGCCGGTCTGGCGCACCGGGCGCCCGGCAGCGAGGCTGGCGGCAAGGTCGATCCCGCCGAGCAGCCGCTCGTCATCGACATGGCCGGGCAGGCGGCGGAGCGGGAGAATGTCGGAGAGCGCCGCCACCAGCGCCTCGCGCGCCGGGCTGTTGCCGCGCAGGGTCATGCCCTTGAAAGTGGCGGGGGCAAGAGCGAAGAGCCGCGCCGCCAGCACCGCGTCGTCGAGCGGATCGGCGGGCGGGGCTGCGGGGGTCATCCGAACAGCTCGGCAATCGCCCGGGTGATGCGGACCGTGGAGCCGGTCTCGTCGAGCACGTCGCGCCGCAGCCGGTGCCTGAGCGCCAGCGGCGCAATCGCGATCAGGTGCTTGCGGGTGACGCTGCGCGCTCCTTCCAGCGCCGCCAGCGCCCGGGCGGCGCGCATCAGGGTCAGCTCACCGCGCAAGCCATCGGCGCCCACGGCCAGGCACAGCTCGGCGGCATCGCGCAGCACATCCTCGCCCGGGGTGAGCTTGGGCAGCTTCGCCTTGCCCTTGGCGACCCGCGCGAGGATGGCGGCATCCGCCTCGGCCCAGCGGGCGGCGAAGCCTTCCGGATCGGCTTCGTTCTCGGCGACCAGCTTCATGATGGCGATGCGGGTGTCGATATCCCTGGGCGTGCGGACTTCCACCGAGAGGCCGAAGCGGTCGAGCAATTGCGGGCGCAACTCGCCCTCTTCCGGGTTGCCGCTGCCGATCAGCACGAACTTGGCCGGGTGCCGCACCGAAAGCCCCTCGCGCTCGACCACGTTCTCGCCCGAGGCGGCGACATCGAGCAGCAGGTCGACGAGGTGATCCTCGAGCAGGTTGATCTCGTCGATATAGAGAAAGCCCCGGTGGGCCTTGGCCAGCAGGCCGGGTTCGAACGCCTTCTCGCCCGAGCGCAGCGCGCGTTCGAGATCGAGGCTGCCGATCACCCGGTCCTCGGTCGCGCCCAGCGGCATGTCGACGAAGGGGACGGGCCGCTTGACCATCTTGCCGCTGCCGCAGACATCGGGATAGCGGGCCTGATCCTCCTTCGAGGCGCCATAGGGGCAGCCGTCCGCCGCCATGATCGGCGGGAGCAGTCCGGCAAGCGCGCGTGCGGCGGTGCTCTTGCCGGTGCCGCGATCGCCGAACACCATCACCCCTCCGATGGCCGGATCGACTGCCGCAATCAGCAGAGCCTGTTTCATCTCGTCCTGAGCGACGATTGCGGAGAAGGGGAAGCGTGCCATTCCTCACGCTTGTGAACCTTCGGAAGGGTTTGGACAAGCTAAAGTGACAAGCTGGCGTTACACTTTGCGGTCTGCGCCACCGAAGGTGGCAACCAGACGAAGGACCTAACGCTTGCCCAGCCGATTCAGCACCAGCACCGGCAGCAGCCCTGCCGCGAGCAGGATCAGCGCCGGGATTGCCGCCTCGACCAGCCGCTCGTCGCCTGCGAGCCGGTAGGTGCGGGTGGCGAGGGTTTCGAGGTTGAAGGGGCGCAGGATCAGGGTCGCGGGCAGTTCGCGCAAGGTGTCGATGAATACCAGCGCGGCGGCGCCTGCAAGGCTGGGCGCGAGCAGCGGGGCATAGATGCGCGCCAGGACCCGCGAGGGCTTCGCGCCGAGGCTGCGGGCGGCGGCGTCAAGTCCCGGAGGGATGCGCGCCAGCCCGCCGCTCACCGCATTATAGGCGACCGTCATGAACCGCACCGAGAGGGCATAGACCAGCAGCGCGCTCGTCCCTGTCAGCAGCAGCCCGCCGTTCCAGCCCAATGTGTCACGGGCAAAGCGGGTGAGAGTGACATCGAGGCTACCGAGCGGGGCGAGCAGGCCCACCGCCAGCAGAGCGCCGGGCAGGGCATAGCCCAGCGTCGCCAGCCGGATCGCGCTCGCGGTCAGGCGCGATGCCGAGCGGGCGCGGGCAAAGGCGAGCAGCAGGGCAGCGACAAGGCACAGGGCAGCGGCAGCGAAGCCGAGCTTGAGGCTGCCGCCGAGATAGGTTGCCAGGTCCCCCGCGGCGGCCTGCGCGACCGGCGTCATGGCGAGACTGGCGAGGTAGCCTGCGGGCAGCACGAAGCCGAGCAGCACCGGCACGAGGCAGGCGGCGCAGGCGAGCGCCTTGCCGGTCGGCGAGAGCTGCACCAGCGGCTCGGCATCCTTGCGGGCGGCAAGCCCGTCGCGGCTGTCGCTGCGGCCGGCACGGGTCTGCGCTTCCCATGTGACGAGCGCGATGACGAACACCAGCATCACCCCTGCCAGTTGCAGCGCGCCGGCCTTGTCGCCCTGCGCCAGCCAGCTCCGGAAGATTCCGGTCGAGAAGGTGGGAATGGCGAAATATTCGGCGACGCCGAAATCGGCGAGCACCTCCATCAGCACCAGCGCGAGGCCCCCGGCGATGGCGGGTCGGGCGGCGGGCAGGGCGACGCGCCAGAAGGCACGGGCGGGAGCGGCGCCGAGGCTGCGGGCGGCGCGGAACTGCGTCAGGCTCTGGGTCGCAAAGGCGGTGCGGGCGAGGAGGTAGACATAGGGGAACAGCACGAGCCCCAGCACCAGTGCGCCGCCGCCGAGCGAGCGGATGTCGGGAAACCAGTAGTCGCCTGCGCCCCATCCGGTCGCGCCGCGCAGGGCGCTCTGCACCGGTCCGGCAAAGTCGAGCATCGCGGCATAGACATAGGCGGCGAGATAGGCGGGCAGGGCGAGCGGCAGGACCAGCGCCCAGCCCAGCACGCGGCGTCCCGGGAAACGGGTCGCGGCGACCAGCCAGGCACAGCCGGTCCCGATGATTCCGGCGATGCTTCCAGCGAGCGTCATCAGCAGGGCGGTGTTGAGGATATAGGTCGGCAGCACGGTCTGCGCGAGGCCGCCGATCGCCGCGCCCTGCGCTCCGAGCGCGGCCCAGCCGATCGCGGCGACAGGCAGGCCCGCCAGCATGGCCAGCGCCAGCGCCGCCAGCGTCCAGCCGCCCGCGCCCCAACGGCCGCTTGCCGAAAGCCCCGCAAATTGCCTAATGCGGCTCACCGGTAATCCTGCGGACAGCGCCATTGAGCCTCGAATTTCGTCATATTGCCCATGCTTACGGTGCGGTGCGGGCGCTGGAGGACATTTCTTTCACCGCGCCCGCTGGTGAGATCACCTGCCTGCTTGGCGCGTCGGGTTGCGGGAAGTCAACACTGCTCGGGC
>VFQM010003272.1_pt1 | contig 10671 bp, 12 predicted proteins | sample 3512391 | NCBI WGS metagenome assembly VFQM01 (sample SAMN10412369, study PRJNA504923) | tailings metagenome | isolation source: Replicate 1 from Balatoc abandoned mine | place: Philippines
AAGGTGGACGTTCTATCTTCTTTCACCATTCCACTCTTCAGAGGATCCGCATGACCCCTGAAAAAGACGCGCCGCTGTGCCAGCGATACCCGAAGATCTTTGCGGACCGCCACGCCGATCTGAGCGTGAGCCTCATGGGCTTTGGCCTCGCCGTTCGCGATGGCTGGCTCGACCTCATCGATCGCCTGTGTGCGCAGCTGCAGTCGATCTCGGATCAACCTGGCGCCCCGCAGGTTGTTGCACTGCAGGTGAAGGAGAAGTTCGGCTCTCTGAGCTTTTACGTGCGCGGGGCGAACGACGAGCACATGGCCGCGATCGCGGCGGCCGCGCGGGAGTCCAAGCAGATCTGCGAAACCTGCGGCGCTGCTGGCAGCCTGGTTGTGTCCAGCGGCTGCTGGATGACGCGGTGCGACGCACACACGCCGTCTGAATCGAGCGAGCCGGAGGAATTCCGCAGGATGATCGCGGAGCGGATGAGGGCAAAGGATTGATTCTGTTTTGCGGCGACCCGCACGGTCGTTTCGATCACATTCTTGTCGCTGCCGAGCAATGGCAGGCCACGGCAGTGGTGCTGCTTGGCGACATGGAGGCTCCAGCTCCGCTGAGCCAGGTGCTGGCGCCCATCCGTGAGATCACCTGGCTCATTCATGGCAACCACGACACTGACTCAGAGGTGAGCTTCGCCCATCTCTGGGATGACGAACTGGGCCGAGGGCGCAACCTGCACGGCCAGGTGGTGGAGCTGCCTGGTGGCGTGCGCGTCGCAGGCCTGGGCGGGGTTTTTCGGGAGTCGGTGTGGCACCCTGATCCGGGCTCGAAGAGCCGTGGCCAGCCGTACTTTCGAAGCGCCGGAGAGCACGCTGCTCGCACACCGCGGCAAGATCGCTGCAGGGGGATGCAGCACCGAAAGCATTGGTCGTCAATCTACCCTGAAGTCATCGACAAGCTGGCTGATCTCAGGGCGGACGTCCTGGTGACGCACGAAGCGCCCGGTTATCACCCTCATGGGTTCGATATCTTGGATACGCTGGCGCAGTCGATGCGCGTGCGGATCGCGGTCCACGGCCATCACCACGACCGCCTGGACAGCTCTGCGCGCTGGCCAGCGCAGGGGTTCCAGAGCCACGGTGTGGGTTTGCGAGGGATCACAGCGTTGACCGCTGAGGGTGAGATGCTGGTCATCCGGCCAGGCGAGATGGACGATGGCAGGGTTTGGAGGGTTTGAAGAAATGCGCGCTCTGGTTCTCTCTGATCTTCACCTTGAGTTCGACACCTTCGATGTGGTGCACAACGGTCGTCGAATCGACGACGGTGCCGACGTGGTCATCCTGGCGGGTGACATCGCCTCAGGCAATCACGGCATCGGCTGGGCCCGTGCCAGGTTCCCCGATAAAGAGGTCATCTATGTGTCCGGAAACCATGAGTTCTACGGCGGCACCTATGAGTGGCTGCTCGATGATCTGCGTGGGGTGGCCGAGGCAAATGACGTGCACTTTCTCGAACGCGACCGGGTCGAGATCGGGGGCGTCACCTTTCTTGGTGCGACCTTGTGGACGGACTTCAATCTGGCCGAGCAGCAGGAGTTCTCCATGGAAGAGGCCTACTACGGCTTGCGCGACTTCAGTGTGATCCAGACCGACCGGCCAAGGGGGAGTGAGGAGGCGTACCAGATCGGCGTCTACCCTGGCCAGACGCCATCGAACAAGCGCAAGTTCCTGCCCATCGACTCCGCGAAGATCCATGCCGAGACGGTCACCTGGTTGAGCCGTGAGCTCGCCGCTGCCGATCCCGCCACGACCATCGTGGTGAGCCATCATGCGCCGCACAAGAAGTCGATCCATCCGAGGTATTTCGGCGACCTGCTCAATCCCTGCTTCGCCTCCAACCTCGAGCACCTCATGGGGAAGTGCCGGTACTGGGTGCACGGGCACATGCACGACAGCCAGCGCTACCTGGTCAACGGCACCGAGGTGGTCCTCAACCCGCGGGGCTACCCCATCAGCGGTCCGCGCGGCTTCGAGAACGAGCACTTCGACCCTGCGTTGCAGATCGAGATCTGAGCATGCCCAAGCTACCGGACCCTCTGCCGACCACCGACGTAGCCAGGTTCATTGCCGACCTGGCGCGCGAGCATGGTGTGGTCGCAGTGCGCACCAGGCTCGATGAATTCGCCGAGAAGTTGACCGAGCTCTCGGGCGATGAAGTCAGGCTCGACGCGACTGAACTCACGCTGGTCAAGCTGGCGGAGAAGGGCGTGATTTCCGGTCGGCAGATGGGGACGTTGATGGTCAGCTACATGCGCGAGAAAGAGCTTCGCTCTGGGCTGTCGTAGAGCGCGCCAGGTCGATATCCTGCGGGCATGGCATTGAAATCCCCGAAAACACCCGCTGAGCTCAAAGCCCGCTTCCCGTACCAGTTCGACAACCCGAAGAGCCTGGGCATCTCATTCGCCCGTGGCTGGTTCAAGGGCTTCGCCGAACTCTGCGCCGAGATCGACGCCCTCCTGGGTGATGACAAGCGTGGCTTCGTGTGGGCGCAGGTGAAGGAGAAGTTCGGCTCCGCCAGGTTTCACTTTGACATCGTCGGGCGTAGCGGGAAGAACGCGAGGATCGCCCGGCAGATCCAGGAACTTGTGTTCCAGGCTGCGAACCGCACCGCCAGGCAGTGCATCGTGTGCGGTGCACCAGGTGAGATGAGGAATGAGGGCGGCTACGTGCTGTGCCTGTGCGATGCGCACAAGGCGGTGCGGGATGCCAGATTCCTCTACCTGGAGGATGACCAGGCGGTCGATGAGTCTGTCGAGAGCTGAAGGGCTGGTGCAGGGGCGCTACGACCCCCGTGTGTCCATTCTCCCGGATTTAAGACCATGAGCTCGGCGCGCTCTTCCTGCGACAAGTTCCTGGTGATCAGGGTGGCCTGCCGCAGCCGGATGCCGCGCTCTGAAGGGTCTGTCGCTGCAGCGATCGTTGCGTCAAGCCCTTGACCTGGGGCGCTCACCAGAACAAGTCGTTTGAATCGACCCGGATTTCGCTCCAGGGGTTGACCCACTGGTGCCGCCCACCGCAGCCCGGTTCTCACTCGGGCGCAACTCAGCCAATGCGTCGCCCAACAGTAGGCAATCAACATTGAGGGTGAGGAAGTGGATCACTGACGGCCGAGGTCACTTGCAGAGCTTGGTCAATTCGATTCGGACAGGCCCAATAGGGCTTATAGCTGGTCTACGGCCGCCGGCGACTGGGTTAACTGGGTCTGGGTGCGCTACGCCAAGCAACGGTCAATTTGGTTCGGACAGGCCCAAGCAGGGGCCAAAACTGGTTGGCACTTGCCGACAACAGGGTCAACTGGCGCAGGGAACTGCCGGGAGCTAGAAAAGCTCGGTTTCCGGGCCGGTCCGGGCTCGTTTGCTCGGAAGTTAAGGCTGGTCTGCCAGTTACAAGTTTAGTTGTCTGGGCGATGCAGGTTTCGAGCCACGATGGCAGATCCTGCACTTTACATAATATACATCGTAGAATGGACATGGAGTACTCAGAGGTGTTGCTTTATTCAGGTGTCAAACGCAACGGCGCTATACAGAATCTGTAGTTCCAGCCGATGCAATTGAATGCTCATACAACTTCCTGACCACGGCCCAGTCCTGGTCGATGACTGCCGGCTCCCAAGATACTGGGCAACAGTTTGGACAATGCTTCATGGCGCCGACTTGGCGCCAAGCACTCTAAAAAGAAAACTCGGACATATCGAGGCGCTGTACGCACACACAGAGTCTTTGGGTGGCAACCTGGACGATGCGTTGGCGGAGCTGGACCTGGCTCTGCTCGGGAACGCACTCGAAGCGTTCTTCGTCCTGCTGCGCAATGTCCCTAGACCTACGGAGACGACCGCGAAGCGCTGGACGACGGCGTTTCAATTTGTGCGGGATACCTGTCTGCGCCTTGAAAAGAACCCGGCCGTGGGCCGAAAGCTGGCGGACGTACAGGCGCATATCTCCCGCCTAGACAACTTGTACCTGGGCTTGCGGCCGTTCCGCGTGAGGTATGGCCGAAAGCCAAAGGCCATTCCCCGAGCGGTCGTCGCGGAGCTCCTTGAAGTGATGAAGCCGGAACACCCGCGCAACCCATTTGCCGAGCCAGAAACCCAATGGCGGGTCTATGTGCTGGTCTGCCTGTTGCTGCTCCAGGGCTTGCGACTCGGGGAATCTCTGGGCTTACAGGCGAACTTCCTGAAGTCCGAGCGGGACCCCCGAACCGACAGCCTGAAGCATCGAGCAGCCGTCCGCACGCACGAGGAAGAAGACGACCCCCGAGCGGAAAAGCCTCGCCAAAAGAACGACTATGCGATACGGACCATTCCGGTGGCAGGGCCGACCGCTCATGGCCTGCAGACCTACCTCGAGAACTACCGGGGCAGGGTCGAGCACAGCTATTTTTTGAGCAGCGCCAGGAGCTTGCCCCTTACTCTATCTGGAGCAACCAAGGCGCTTGAACGCCTGACCGAGGCTCTATCCCCCGAGGCGCGGGCCCAACTGCTCGACGTCACCGACGCCAAGTACATCCGAGCGCATGCATTGCGGCATACCTGCGCGGTGGTCCGCATGAAGCAGCTCCTGGCTGCGGGGAACACCGCTGACCAGGCAATGATGCACCTGCGAAGCTTCTTTGGCTGGGCCAAGACGTCCGTTATGCCTCTGCACTACGCGAAGATGGCCATGGACGAGCGGCTGAACGAGACCTGGAACGACAAGCTGGATGAGCGGGTCGAGATTCTTCGGAGCCTGCCCGAATGAGCCAGCCTACCCCTCTTCCTCAGGCCGCCCCTGAAGCTGCGCTTGCGGCCATCGTTGCGGGGTTGCCCCCACTCCCGAGAACTATTCTTTACGAGGACGACTACGATGAAGCTGTTCGCTCGGTGGTCGTAGAACAGGTTGAAGACCGGCTCGTGCTCCAGTTGTTCGGCAGCGCCCGTGCCCTCAACCTGTCGGAGTTCGAGCCCTTGATGCGCCAAATCGTGCGCCACTTTCTGCTTACGGGGCTTTTGGATTTTGCCCCTGCTACGGTGGCGGAGTACTACCAGGGGCTGCGAAGCATCCCTGGCTCATCGCTGAGTGGCCTGGTGACGGCAACTCCTTTGGACCTGAGAGCCAGCTGGGGGCCTCTTTCCGTGCAAATTTCCAGAGACTCCCAAATCGCCGCGAAAGCGTTTTTGAGGTACCTCTGCGACTTTGAGGCTGGCACATGGGCTCCAAGATTTAAGTCACTGGTCTCCGGTTTGCCGGTACCACGCCGAGACCCTTACGCGGTAGTGCGAGCCGGGGACTGTTTCCTGGAAATCGAAGAGGAAGCCAAGCTGGTCCGGTATGTGGACCAAGCGGCAGCCTCGATTGGCATGCTCTCCCCCGATGAGCTGCGGCGCGCGGCCCTGGTCATTTGTTCCTACCAGTTCGGGATGCGTCCGAAACAGCTCGGGACCCTGCGCAAGCGCAATTGCGAGGTCCGAGTGAGCAAAGAGGACGGGCTTGCTTCCGTCTACCTGACGTTCCGCACCCTGAAACAGAAGGACGAGATGGCGTCGCATCTGCCCCTGCTGAGGAAGATCAAGCGCGAGTGGGCCCCCCTGGTTGCAGCCACCTATGCCCTGCTGGAAAACGAACCGGCCTCTGCGTTCTTCTTTGGCTTCCGCAGTCGAAAAGAGCTCAGCGATGCGCTCATCGACCAGCTGAACGAAATCCTGCCAGGCAATGGGCGGGTGGCGTACGACCTGCGGCATTCGATGGCGCAGCGGATGGTGGACGCGGGCGCTAGCCAGGAAGAGTTAGCCGCTGCGTTGGGTCACACCCATCTCAAGACCGGACTTGTGTACTTCCGGTCATCGGCGAACCAAGCCGAGCTGGTCAACAAGGCGCTGGGCCTATCCGAGACCTACCGGACGGTGGCCAAGATTGCTGCCGACCGTTTCATCTCCGTGGAAGACCTAGCTCGCCTCAAAGGCGACCAGCAGATTGCGGGCGTGCCGCACGGCATTCCCATTGCGGGCATCGGCGGTTGCAAGACTGGTCAGCCCTCGTGCCCCTACAACCCGGTGACCGCCTGCTATGGCTGCCCGAAGTTCATGCCCGTGCGGGACGTCGCGCTTCACGAACAGGTTCTAAAGGACTTCCGGGGGGTGGTGAATGAGTTCCGGCAGGCCAGCGCCGGCGACCAGGAGTCTCCCGCCTACCTGCAACTTCGTCGGACCATCTCGGAAGTCCAGGGCGTCATCAATCAGCTTGAGGGTCGCGATGACCAATAACGTCTACCCTCTTCAACGCCCCGCCCTGCCCGACTCTGGTCGGAACCAGAACTTCGATTCCTTTGTCTCTTCGATGAAGGAACTGGCTGCCCAAAGCGCCATTGACTGGCAGATTCCCCTCGATGAAAAGGGCGTGGCCTTACGCGGCACCGCCTGGGACCTTCGCAGCATAGCCAAGGACGGGCGCCCTACCTCGGCTGTTCTGCGGACTTTGAACCTGTTTCCCGAAGGCCTGGACGCCGTTGCTGGCCGCAATCCTGAGGTGCCTCGTCGTGCTGACGGACCGCTTCCTGTCGAGTGGCAGGACTTCCTGAAAGCCTTGGTTTTGGAGTACCTGCTGGTCCGAAAAAAGAGTATTCCCTTCATACAGTCGCTGGCAACCGCCGTGCGGTTCCTGGCCGCAGTGGCAGACAAAGAGCCCTGGCAGGTGACGGCTGAGGACGTGCAGCTGACCAGCGAGCTCGCAGACGCCCGCCAGCCTTCAAAGGGTACGTCCATCGTGCTCCAAGGCATGATGACGACGGTGGTTGACCGGCTCCACTTGGCCGATGCGTGCCCGCTGATGGGCTTGGTCAAACGGTCAAAAAACCAGAGCGACAAACGCTCGAAACTCTACTTGGCCCAGGACAAGTTGGCCAATGACTTGGCTGAACGAAAAGCCGAGCAAAAGTTGCCCGAGCAGCGGGCGTTCTGGGAACTGGTACGCATCGTCTTCACTGAAAAGCCCAAGACCCTGAATGACGCGCTCCGGTTCGCCATGGTCAAGGTGCTGCTGTTCACGGGGCTGCGAGTGGACGAGGTTGCCCTGCTTCCCCTGGACTGGAAGCGGACCCGGACCTATCTGGACGAAAAGGGTTGGCCTGCCGGCGAAAACGGGGGTATCAGCGAGGCCCTGATGCTTCGGCACTTTGCTGAGAAGCAAGGCACCCAGGCGCTTTACGAGACTACCCAGTTCGTCCCGGAGATGTTTCGCGAGGAGCTGGAGCGCACTCTGCAGGAAGTTGAGGCGTTAACGGCGCCCTTGAGGGCAACGCTGAAGGCTCAATACGAGACTGGAAGGCTGTTCCCAATGTACCCGCCGGACCAGTTGGTGGGAGCAGTGGAAATGTACGTGCGCTTGACTGGGAACCCAGTGTGGGCCAAAGAGCCTTCAGCCGCAGCACTGGCCTGCGTCGAACGCTACCGTCAGACATGGGACGCGGCTGAGTTGACGGCACTCCGGGCCGCACTGCAAGGCCAAAACCAGCTGTCTGGTGCGGTAAGTCGATACTTCTCTCAAGAAAAAATGGATATGGGTCTCACACTTCGATACCGGACGGGTGAACCGAGTCCCGGTTGGGGTGTGAAACGCAAGTTCCTATTGATTTCAGACGTTGAGGCCTTCGTGCATTCGGCTGTGCCGACCAAAGTCCCGGACTTGGCTCCCTTCACACTGGACAACGGGAAAATGCTCGCGCCCTGGGAAATGCTGTTCCTGCTGCCAAAACGGGCCGTCGGCGCCGGTCGCGGGGACACCATCTTGGACCCGACGATGACGTTCTCGGTGGGCGTGGCCAGCCCGGTGCTTCTGCAGGCCAGCCTGGGGGATGAAAACCGCGGCACCCAGTCCCTTTTTCACATCTACGGGCAAACCGACGAAGACCACAATCTCAAGCTCAAGAGCCATTCGCTCCGTCACCTGCAGAACACCGAGCTGTTCCGACTTGGGCTGGCGGACACCATCATCACCAAGCGGTTCAACCGGCGCAGCGTGGCCCAGAGCTACGAATACGACCACCGGAGCTTGGCCGAGGAGATGGACCAACTGGAGCTGCCGGACGCCTGGACGGAGTACCTGGGCGACTCCAAGGCGCTCACGGTTGCCAAGCTGGTGCTGGCTGGCCGAGCCGAGGGCCCTATCGTGCGGGAGTTCCGCCGTATCCAGGCCGAGGAAGGGGACGAAGCCGCCCTCACCTTCCTGGCCGCCGAGGCGGACGGCTTTCACGCTACGCCCTACGGCTACTGCCTGAACTCGTTCACGGTGGACCCCTGCCCCAAACACCTGGAGTGCTTCTCGGGCTGTCGGCACCTCTCGGCAACGAACCTGCCGGAAAACCACCGGAACATCGTCCAGCTGCATGGGCGGTTGAAGGTCGCTCTCGAGGCGGCGCAAGCCCGCCCCGCTGGCACGATTGGACGCGACAACCAGATAGCCCACGCAACCGAGCGCCTCAAAGGCCTGGAAGTGTTGCTCAGCACGAAGGCTGGAGAGCAAGTTTTCCCGGACGGGCCTGACCTGTCCAAACCCGACCAAAGAAGGAGTGTGCTCCGTGGCACGCAAGACGATTGACCCCAACCACCTCGAACTCAAGGCCGTGCTGGACGGACTACTTGAGCGAAATGAAGACGTGACAGTGCGCGCGGTTGCCCGGCTGCATCCGTCTATCAAAAACCCCTCAGGCCTCATTCGGCACGCAGAACGCCGGTCCCTCATTGAGCAGTACCAGGCCCGCCAGACTGAGCTGCGCGCCGCCGTCAACAAGGTCCGCCGCACCGGTACAGCGGCTGCGGCCGTCAAGCTTCAGGCCACGACCGAGCGTATCCGGGACCTCGAAGAGGCCGAGGCCGCTAGGGTGGCCAGCCACGTGGCAATGATTCATGTCGTGGCCGAGTTGGGCGGGACCGCGAAGTTGCTGCAGTTCTACAAGCGCTTTGCGCCGATTCGAGATTCTCTCGCTCGGGAGGGCGCCCTGCCGGCCCAGTTCGGGCCGGATACCTCAGGTCGATAGCGGGATGTCGTCAAGGGCTTGAGGCAACGATCGCTGCAGCGACTGACCCTTCAGAGCGCGGCATCCAGCTGCGACAGGCTGCCCTGTTCGCCAGGAACTTGTCGCAGGATGAGCGCGCCGAGTTCGTGGCGTCCTAAAACCGGGAAAATGGTCGTGGAGGGGCCGTAGCGCCCCTGCACCAGCCCCTCAGCTCTCGACAGGCTCATCGACCGCCTGGTCGTCCTCCAGGTAGAAGAGCCTGGCATCGCGCACTTCAACGTGCGCATCGCAAAGGCACAGCACGTAGCCGCCCTCGGTCCTCATCTTGCCTGGCTCCCCGCACACGATGCACTGCCTGGCTGTGCGGTTCGCGGCTTCGAACACAAGCTCCTGGATCTGCCGGGCGATCTTCGCGTTCTTCCCTCTACGCCCAACGATGTCAAAGTGAAACCGGGCCGAGCCGAATTTCTCTTTCACCTGAGCCCACACGAAGCCTCGCTTGTCATCACCCAGGAGGGTGTCGATCTCAGCGCAGAGTTCGGCGAAGCCCTTGAACCAGCCACGGGCGAATGAGATGCCCAGGCTCTTCGGGTTGTCGAACTGGTACGGGAAGCGGGCCTTGAGTTCAGCGGGTGTTTTCGGGGGTTTCATGGGGGAGTTAAAGCGGCCTGGCCTCATCGAGGACCGCGGCGCGGAAGCTGTCTGGCAAGGAATCCGGCGTGAGCACATCTACAGGTACACCCAGCAGTGTTGCAAGCTCATGGCGCATGCGCCCGATGTCCAGAAGCGTCATCTCAGGACTCGGATCCACCAGGATGTCGAGGTCACTGCCATCGGCATCCTTGCCGTGCAGCACGGAGCCGAAGACACGGGGGTTGCAGGCGCGATGAGCCTCAACCACCATACGTATCTCCTCGCGGTGCAACGCCAGAGCCTCAGAGGGTTTCATCGGGCCAGGAACGGCTCGCAGGGCCTGGATAGCGACGATCGAATGGCAGCCGCATGCTCTCGAAGAAGCCCGACGTTTTCTTTGCAGAGCACAATCCGGCCGCACTTCTCGTGCACGGAGCCATGGAGACCTGTACCGCTCAGCTCATCGTCCAGGATGACGTAAGGCTCGCCTCGATGGTGAGCAGCTAGCCACCGGTCGATGGCCTGTAAGCGCGTCTCGCCTCGATTCTGCGGCGCCTCCCAGGCGTCGTGCAGACACGTGGCAAGAACCTCCAGGCCGGTCTTCGCGAACAACTGCTCGAAGCCTTCGCGCGGCATGAACCTCAGCCAGCTCGTCGTGAGGACAAGCTGAGCGCCATGCTCCAAGAGTGCTTCAACCAGCACCTGGGTCGCTGGTTCATGGAACAGGCGCGACCAGAGCTCAGGCGGAGGATTCGGCGCGAGCACGTCATACCCGCCGAACCCGCCAGGGGGGTTCAAGACGATGACGTCGTCGAAGTCCAGCAGGATTAGGGGGCGATTGCTCAATGCCATCCCCGCAGGATATCGACCTGGCGCGCGCTACGACAATCCAGAGCGGCGCTTTTTCTCGTCCATGTAGCGGGCCATCAACGCCCCCATCTGCCGGCCGGTAATCACGCCCTTCTCCGCCAGCTTGACCAGCGTGAGTTCAGTCGCGTCGAGCCTG
>VFQM010003273.1_pt1 | contig 10658 bp, 8 predicted proteins | sample 3512391 | NCBI WGS metagenome assembly VFQM01 (sample SAMN10412369, study PRJNA504923) | tailings metagenome | isolation source: Replicate 1 from Balatoc abandoned mine | place: Philippines
CTCACCGATGGACAAAACGGAATGTTTGTCGATAAGCAGGGAATACTATGGGCCGGAACAGGAAGTAATAAAACTGCCTTAGTTCGATTTGATTACAATGCCCAAGTTCGAAATAAGAAAAAACCAGACCTCTTTCTTCGCCAGCTAAGAATCAATGAAGAAGTACTTCCTTGGAGCGCATTTTTACCCAATTCGACTATTGATCAGCAGGTTTTTGAGGAAAACAGCTTTTTGGGAAAAAGTCTAAATCCAGAAGAAAAAAATCAAATCAGAGATCGATTTAAAAACTTAAAACTCGATGGAGTATCTGGATTTTTCCCAATTCCCGAAAACCTGACACTGCCCTATCGACACAATCACGTCAACATTGATTTTGGCACCAATGAAATCTCGAAACCCTTTCTAGTCGAGTACCAATACATCCTGGAAGGGTATGATGAGGAGTGGAGTCCGATTTTGAAAAAAACGAGCGCCACATTTGGCAACATTCTGGAAGGGGAATACACTTTTTTGGTCAAAGCGAGATTTTCAGGTCCCAGCGAAGGCGAGGCTGGAGAATGGACTGAGCCGATAGCTTTCTCCTTTACAGTTTTACCTCCTTGGTACCGGACATGGTGGGCTTATCTGTTTTATTCACTGGCTTTTCTTTCCTTGATCTATCCCGTACATCGATATCAGCGCAATCAAACCATCAAAAAGGAGCAGGAAAAAGCCCGGGAACGGGAACTTCAGCAGGCCCGAGAAATCGAGAAGGCCTACTCCAAACTGGAAATAGCCCACGAAAATCTCAAATCCACCCAAGCCCAACTGATTCAACAGGAAAAACTCGCTTCACTCGGGCAGCTGACAGCAGGGATAGCCCATGAGATCAAAAACCCGCTCAACTTTGTCAATAACTTCTCCGGACTGAGTCTGGAGTTTATGGAAGAGATAGATCAAGAAATCGAAAAAATGCCGGAAAGTGAGGCCTTAGAAAATATTAAGGACCTTTTGGCTGACATCAAAACCAACCTTACTAAGATAAAACATCATGGTGGGCGTGCTGACGGGATCGTCAAATCCATGCTTATGCACTCTCGGGGAAGTACTGGCAATATGGAACCCACAGATCTCAATAGCCTCATCGAAGAATATGTCAACTTGTCCTTTCACGGCATGCGGGCAAATAAAAATCCGATCAATGTGGAGATCGCTCTTGACCTTGAAGCCAACCTTCCAAAAGTACCGATCAATTCAGAGGACTTCAGTAGAGTGGTGCTCAATCTATCCAAAAATGCCTTTGACGCTATGAGGGATAAGCTTCAGAAAGATGGCTCTGCATATAAACCCAAATTGAGTATCAAAACCGTTGAAAAAGACCATAGTATTCAGTTGATTTTCGAAGACAATGGACCCGGAGTACCCGCTGAGATCAAAGACAAACTGCTTTTGCCCTTTTTCACCACTAAAAAAGGAACCGAGGGGACTGGCTTGGGTCTAAGTATCACTCATGATATCATCAAAGCTCACAGCGGGTCTTTGGAAATCGATACTCAAGTGGGACAATGGACACGATTTACGATAACCTTACCTAAGACTAACACACCCCAGACACCATGAAAATTTTGATCGTAGACGATGAGCGAGATGTAGAGGATCTTTTCAGGCAAAAGTTCAGAAAAGAAATCCGCAATGAAGGATTGGAGCTGGAGTTTGCCTTTTCGGGGCAGCAGGCCTTGGACATTTTGGGATCAGAGAATCCACCACAGGTAGTCTATGTATTCTCTGATATCAATATGCCCGGAATGAGTGGCTTAGAACTCTTGACTAACATCAAGGAGCGATTTCCCAAGATCCAGGTCAGTATGATTTCGGCCTATGGAGACCAAGACAATTACAGCAAGGCGATGGACTCTGGCGCCAAAGGGTTTTTTACCAAGCCGGTGGACTTTGAGGCCCTGCGATCAGAGATTCATGCTATTTTGAAAAAATAATCGCTTCCCCAACCCAAGCATAGCACCGAAATGACGTTTATAAATCTTGTTTCACTTTTTCTGCTCTATTACCTGAAGAGGAGTGCCGGCCCGGATGATTTTTCCGATCAGGTCAAAAAATACCTGAATTTTGGGATGATCCTCGCCGGGGTTTTGATCGGTCTTACTAACTCAGGACTTCCTCCGGTATTCCTCTATCAATTAGTCTCATTTTTACTCGTGGGGAGTATCATCTACCTGATTGTCAATACGCCCGCCCTGGAGCAACACAAAAATCTGGCAATCACACCGCTTCCCATCATCGCAGTTTCTTTGCTCCGATTTCTGATCAAACTGTATGATGAGGAGCTGTACGATTCGATAGAGACCTACATCAGTGCAGCTGGGTTTTTTGCCTTCATCTGGGCGGTGACGATGTGGTTTAACCATCGCAAGGAGATCAAGGAACGCAAACTCGAACAACTCATCGCCCGGGAAAAAGAACGGCAGTACCTCATCGCCCAAGAACGAAAAAATGAACTGGAGCGAATGGTACAACAGCGTACTTTTGAAATCAATCGGCAAAAAGAGGAACTGCAGGAAACACTCGATCACCTCAGGTCCACCCAAGAGCAGCTCGTCCAACAAGAAAAACTCGCCTCTCTCGGTCAGCTGACCGCAGGCATCGCTCATGAGATCAAAAACCCCCTGAACTTCATCAATAACTTCTCCGAACTGAGCGCTGATTTTCTACAGGAGATCGAGGAGGAGATCGAAAAATTTCCAGATTCCTCCGAAAAGGAAAATATCCAAGACCTCCTCAAAGACGTCAAGTCCAATCTTGGAAAAATCCGCCATCATGGTCAGCGAGCAGACAATATTGTCAAATCCATGCTCATGCATTCCAGGGGCGAAAAGGGCGAAATCAAACCATCAGATCTCAACGCCATCATCAGAGAATACAGCAATCTGGCTTTTCACGGGATGCGAGCCAATAAAAACCCGATCAACGTGGATATCCAGCTCGAGCTCGATGAATCACTCCCAATGATTGACCTCAATGCCGAGGATTTTAGTAGAGTGATCCTGAATTTGGCAAAAAATGCATTTGATGCCATGCGGGATAAAATAAATTCGGTCGGATCAGATTATAAAGCTAAATTGATCTTTCGGACCAATGTGTTGAAAAACAAGATTATATTCGAAGTAGAGGATAATGGTCCTGGAGTTCCGGAAGAAATAAAAGACAAACTTTTGATGCCCTTTTTCACTACCAAAAAAGGAACCGAAGGTACAGGTCTAGGCTTGAGCATCACGCAGGACATCGTCAAGTCCCATGGAGGCTCACTGGAAATCGAGTCAAAGGTCAATTCTTTCACCCGATTCAAAATAACATTACCTATCCGTAGCAATTAAAGTTTTTTATCTATGAAAATCATGATTGTAGATGACGAGCAGGACGTCGAAATCCTGTTTGCTCAAACCTTCCGCAAGGAAATCCGCAAAAAAGAGCTTGAGGTGGAGTTTGCATTCTCTGGTGAGGAAGCCCTTCAAAAGCTTGAGGGTGCCGGGGCCACTGAGGTGGTTTATGTTTTTTCTGACATCAATATGCCTGGGATGAGTGGCCTCCAACTTTTGGAAGCCATCAAAACCCGCTATCCTAAAATCGAGGTCAGCATGATTTCGGCCTATGGAGATCGGGAAAATTACCATCAGGCCATTCAGTCCGGAGCAAAAAGCTTTTTTACCAAACCGGTCAATTTTGACTCGCTCAAAACGGAAATTACCAACATTCTCAACCCTTCAAAAAAGGACTGATCTTATGGCGAAAATTCTGGTTGTGGACGACGAGGAGGATTTGGAAATTCTCTTTCGACAGAAATACCGACAAAAACTCCGATCTGGAGAATATGAGATGCACTTTGCACTCAATGGTCAGCTAGCGCTCGATGTGCTCAAAGAGCATCCTGACGTGGATATGATTCTCAGTGATATCAACATGCCGGTGATGGATGGCTTGACGCTGCTTGCTACTACAAAGGAGAAAAATCCATTGTTGAAAACTGTGATTATTTCTGCTTACGGAGACATGGAAAACATCCGCAAGGCCATGAATCTCGGAGCATTTGATTTTGTCACCAAGCCAGTGGATTTCCAGGATCTGGAGATCACCATGGAAAAAACCCTCGGGTACATCAATCAGCTCAAGGGTACGCTTCAAGCTATGCGCGAAAACAACATCCTCAGAATGTATGTGGATGAGACCGTGCTAAACTTCATGGGAGGTAAAGAGATCGAAACTGCACTGATGGACAATGTCACCATAGATGCCACGGTCGCCTTTGTAGATTTGGTTGGGTTTACCAAAATCTCCGAAAATGAAGATCCCAACACCGTGGTCACCCTCCTCAATGAATACTTTGACCTCATGGTCAAAGAGATCATAGAAGAAAAAGGAAGTGTGGATAAGTTTATCGGCGATGCGGTCATGGCCGTTTTTCAAGGTCCTGATCATTTAATACGAGCTATAAATGCCTGCAAATCGATTCGAGATAAGATGAAGGCCATCCCGGAGTATTCAGAAAAATCCCACTTCAAACCCCAAGTGTCAATTGGGATCAATTCCGGAGAAATGGTCTCAGGAAATATCGGCTCCAAATCTCTCAAACGACTCGACTATACCGTCATCGGCGACGCAGTCAATATTGCATCAAGACTTCAATCTGCTGCTACTGCTGACCAAATTCTCATCCTCGACCGATGTAAGCAATCTCTAAATGGCCACTTTGAAACCCGAGAGGTGGGCGAAATGACCCTGAAAAATAAGGCCCTCCCAGTCAAAGTCCATGAAATCCTTGAATGAAAGGAAACAACCATACTTTCTTTGGAAATAATGTCCGATACCGATCAATTTTTTGGTGTCGGACTTTATTTTTTCCAAATACCAAATCTTCCACTTAGATTCATCGCCCAAACCCAAATGTGTATGAAAAAACTAACCCAACCGGCCATTTTGTTGGCTTTGGGAATAACGGTCAGTACCGCGGCCATCATGCCAAGATCTACTGATAGGCATTTCTCCAACTCAATCGAAGAAACCACCCTACCTGCTGATAGTACCAAAAAGGACTCTTTGGACTATCCCAAATTCAAAGATCTGCCCCTCAAGCCTGAGCGTGAAGTCAAATTCACCACGAAAGAAGGAACCTGGATGAGTGTGGACGTGAGCCCCGATGGCAAAACCATTGCCTTTGACCTGATGGGAGACATTTACATCATCCCAATAGAAGGCGGAAAAGCTACCCCGATCACCGCAGGAATTGCCTACGAGACCCATCCGAGATATTCTCCAGATGGGAAAAAAATCCTCTTTACCTCGGACCGTGCCGGAAATGACAACCTCTGGTACATCGATATGGAGAAAAAGGATACGGTACAGGTGACCAAAGACAAAAACGGTGACGTCCCCGGAGCTCATTGGACACCGGATGGAGACTATATCGTCGTTTCCAAAGGTCGAAGAATCTCCAAACTTTGGATGTATCACGTCGATGGTGGAGGAGGAATTCAGCTCAATGAGAATCCTGCCACTATGAAAACCATCGATCCATTTGTCAGTCCCGATGGCAAAAAGGTTTATTTCTCTTGGAGAACAGGCTCCTGGAACTACAACGCCACCTTGCCTCAGTACCAAATCGGAACCTACGATTTTGATAAGGGAAAAATCACCAGCATCACTTCCCGATACGGTTCGGCTTTCACCCCTACCCTGAGCAAAGACGGAAATTGGATGGTGTATGGCTCTCGATGGCAGGAAAAGACCGGCTTGGTCATCCGCAACATGCAAACCGGAGATGAAAAATGGCTTGCCTATCCCGTGCAGCGTGATGAGCAGGAATCCATCGCTCCACAAGGCGTACTTCCTGCCATGGCATTCACGCCTGATAGCAAGTTTGTGATCGCATCCTATGGCGGTAAACTCTGGAAACTCCCCGTGGACGGAAGTGCAGCAACCGAAATTCCTTTTGAAGCTGATGTTAAGCTGGCCATGGGACCTCGCTTGTATTTCAACTATGCCATCAAAGACACCACCCATAAACTCGCCACTCAAATCCGGGATGCCGTTCCTTCTCCTGATGGAAAGAAGCTGGCCTTTACCGCTTTGAACCGCCTGTATGTGATGGACTTTCCAAACGGCAACCCTAAACGAGTCACCAAAAATGAATTTACAGAGGCCATGCCTACCTGGAGCCCGGATGGGACACAGCTGGCATTTGTCACTTGGGAAGAAAAAAATGGAGGTAGTTTATACAAAGCTTCTTTGGCTGGAAACGGCTCAATTACCAAAATTTCATCCGAAAATGCCTTGTACTCCAGTCCTTCCTGGGGACCAAAAAATCGGATTGTCGTATTCAAAGCTCCTAATCGAGTCCAAGTAGAGGCTGAGGGACCGTTTGTAAACGGCTCGGAGGCAGAGATGATCTGGATTCCAGCCTCAGGAGGACCTTCGAGAAAAATCATGGATGCCGGAAACTATGGCAATGCACACTTTACCCAAGACACGAGCAGAATATTTCTCAATGGTCCCGGCGGCACACTTTTGAGTGTAAAATGGGATGGAACGGATGAAAAACAATTGGCAAAAATCACTGGCATTACCCCATTTGGGTCCGTGGCAAGTGATGGAGGAGATCATTCCGGACATGACCACGGCCCTGCAGATGTGAAATACATCATGGGAAGACCTTATTCTAATGCCGATGCAGTCAACTATTGCATGCTTCCTGCAAGTACCGGTGCAAAGGAACCACAAATGACACCAGCCAGTGCGAGCACCATTCTGATGGCTCCGGTGGGAAATAAAGCATTGGCCCAAGTCAATAACAATGTCTACGTAGTCACGATTCCTACTGCTGGAAAAGTTCCTACTATCAATGTCTCAGAACCCAGTGCAAGCAATTTCCCCTCCCGTCAGTTGACGGAGATTGGTGGGGAATGGCCGGCTTGGGAAGCCAATGGTAAGAAAGTCCACTGGTCACTTGGAAACGGGCATTGGATCTATGACATCGAGCGGGCAGAGTTTGTGGAAGATTCCGTGAAATCGGCTAAAAAAGCCAAGACTTTGGCAGATGCAGACAGTGTATCGACTTTGAAAGCGAAAGGAGAAGCTGCAGTGAAATTGGCTGATTCCTTGGCCAAGGCCGATAAAAAGCGAATCGATTCGCTTTTCAAAGCAGACAAAACTTTAGCAAAAGCAGATAGCCTCCACAAAGCACTACAGAAGGAAAAAGAAACCTACAAGCCGGCTGAGCATCAGGTGAAAGTCTATTTTGCGAAGGACACACCTAAAGGAAGCATCCTCTTGAAAAATGCTCGAATCGTGACCATGAATGGTTCTGAAGTCATTGAAAACGGAGACATCCTGATTGAGAATAACCGAATAAAGGCTGTCGGAATAACAGGAACCTTGGACGCTGGATCTGCGAAAGTCGTCGATGTCTCGGGCAAGACAATTACGCCGGGCTTCATCGACACCCACGCCCATATGTGGCCGACTTGGGGCTTACACAAAAACTCCGTTTGGATCTATGCAGCTAATTTGGCCTATGGGGTCACGACCACTCGGGATCCACAGACTGCCACTACCGACGTGTTGACTTATGGTGACATGGTAGAGGCCGGGATGGTTCCAGGACCACGGGTGTATTCTACCGGACCGGGTGTGGGCTATTGGATGTATAATCTAAAATCCTTGGATCAAACCAAAAACATCCTCAAGCAGTACAGCAAGTACTTCAATACCCAATACATCAAGATGTACCTAGTCGGAAACCGACAGCACCGTCAGTGGGTGATCATGGCTGCCAAAGAGCAGCAATTGATGCCTACTACGGAAGGTGGATTGGATTACAAGCTCAACATGACGCAACTGTTTGACGGCTATCCGGGACACGAGCACTCCATTCCGGTATTCCCGCTGTACAGTGATGTGACCAAAACCATTGCTGAAAGCAAAATGGCATACACTCCAACCTTGTTGGTATCGTATGGAGGTCCTTGGGCAGAAAACTACTACTACACCACCGAAAGCCCACTTCACGATCCGAAGCTTAACCGATTTACGCCTTATAATGAGCTCAATGAAAAAGCCAGAAGGAGAGTAGGCGGATTGGGAGGATGGTTTGCACCTGAAGATCATGTATTCCAAAAGCATGCTCAAGGTGTGAACTCAATAGTAAAACAAGGTGGATTGGCTGGCGTGGGTTCACACGGTCAGCTTCAGGGATTGGGCTACCATTGGGAACTTTGGTCTGTAGCCAGTGGCGACATGAGTACGATGGATGCGCTTCGAGTAGCTACCATTTTGGGAGCCGAATCACTTGGCCTGGATAAGGAACTCGGAAGTATCGAAGCCGGCAAACTGGCCGACTTGGTCATCATGGATAAAAATCCTTTGGAAAACATCCGAAACACCAATACCATCACCCATGTGGTGAAGGATGGCCGGGTTTACGATGGAAACACGCTCGATGAAATCCTGCCGACTCCCCGCAAACTTGACGTAAGTCAATGGACGAAGGAAGCCCCAAAAGTGACCACTTCGGTGAAGGAATAACTTCCAGAATTAAGAACCTCCAATTTAACAGTGGGGGTTTTTTTCTTTTGGATTTTTAGTTAATTTCTGTGTAAAAATTTCCTTTATACATTCTCTTTTCTTTAATTGAGGGTTTAAACAAACTCATTTAAAATGAAATTTAGCTTTTTTATAAGAGTGCTATTTCCAGTTTTTTGCTTTCTATTCTCGAGTATCACCGTTGCTCAAGAAAAATCAATTTCAGGAATTATAATTGATGCAGATACAGAAGAACCAGTGGCTTTGGCAAACCTAGGGGTCAAGTCTAAATGGAAAGGAACAGTCACTGATTCTAAAGGTAAATTTAAACTATCTACCACAGGTCTTATTGGAACAGACACATTGGAAATTTCAAAACTGGGGTATAAAAAAGAGAAAATTATCCTATCAGATTTTTTTCTTGAAAATCAAGGACCAATGATTTTTAAGTTAAAATCGATTGCCCTCGAATTACCTGAATTTACATTTAATAGTCAAAGCGAAGGGAAAATCAAAACCATTGGTTCGCTACCTACAAACACTGTTTTTGGATTTGCATTTAGTCCAAAAAATACTCCCTTAGCGGAAAGTTTGGGAAGGGAAATCACTATTGCTATTAACCCCAAATCAGAAAAACTTCTTCTAGATACCATAAAAATCAGTTTTTCAAATTTAGAGGTTGATTCCGTAACGTTAAGAGTGAATGCTTATTACGATCAAGGAGGTATTCCCGGAGAGAAGTTTTTTGAATCACTCTGGCAAATTGACAATCAGGGCCCCGGTGTTTTTGCATTAAGCCTCGGAGAACTTGGTGTTTATTTTGAACAAAAATCATTTGTTTCTGTAGAATTAGTTAACGTGGACAAGAATGAGAAATATGGCATCGTCACAATACCAGTATCTATGTCTTTAGGAAGTCACTTGGTCCGTTTATCTAGTCTAGGAGAATGGACAAAAGCCAGAGGTAACCCAGCCATTCAAGTTTTATTCAGAAAATACTGATCTCAATTCAACCACCAAATCGCAGCATTTAATGCTGTCGCAAAAGACACCCAAAGCAGGTAAGGAACCATCAATCCCGAAGCCCAAGTACTGACTTTTTTGAACTGAAGGATACAAATCAAAATCATCGCCCAAAGTGGGATAATCACCACCAAACCCAAAATCGGGCTTTCGGCTCCAAAAAAAGCCGGTGACCAAAGGGCATTGAGCCCCAATTGGACAAAATAAAAGGTTAAAAGCTGCTTTTTCTGTGGATGCTCGCTTTTCCAGATCAGGTAGCATGCGATTCCCATCAATACATACAGCATGGTCCACATCGGTCCAAAAATCCAGTTGGGAGGATTCCAACTTGGCCTATTTATAGTCAAATACCAATCTCTTACCGATGAGAAAGTGAATAGAGCACCCAATCCTCCAACTAATTGAGGAAGAGCTAGGCTGATAAGCAGTTTGATGACTTTGGACATGATTTAGATGGTTTCTAGCAGGGAACGAAACGAAACAGCTTTGTCCTGGTAGCGCTCACGGGTTTTGGTACGTAGGGCCGGGGCATGGTTACGCTCATATTCCATCATTTTGTCCATAGTTTCGGTGAAAAACTGAACCGAATAGTTGACCGAGCCATCTTCCGACTCATGCAGCAGTCTGTAAAACCGATGCTCTACAAACAATCCTGTACCCAAAACCTCCGGAATATGGGTACTTTTCATCCAAGAAATAAAGTCCTGTTCGATATCTGAGGTTACGTTGACGGTGATGTTATAAAGTATCATAAGCTGGGGTTTTGATTTTTATTTGTTTGTTTTGCTAACAATAATCGAGCATGCAAAGTTAGAAATCCCAAACTAAACTTTGCCTACCCAGACAGCTATGCATAAAGTAGTTCCTTCTCGTGGAGATTCGGGCGTTTCCAGATTAATGATTGCCAGAGTAATCATCATTGTCCTTCATGGAGTTGGAATCGTGGGATTGAGTCTTCCTGAGTACCAGGATTGGTTTCTTCAACTTACGCCCGTACAGCTTCTTAGCTCGCTTTTTATCCTGCTTTTCTTTCATCGAGGCTGGAATGACTCCTTCCCCATTTTTGCAGC
>VFQM010003274.1_pt1 | contig 10648 bp, 11 predicted proteins | sample 3512391 | NCBI WGS metagenome assembly VFQM01 (sample SAMN10412369, study PRJNA504923) | tailings metagenome | isolation source: Replicate 1 from Balatoc abandoned mine | place: Philippines
ACATAAAAAAATCTCCTTTAGGAGATTTTTTACATAATTTAGAACATTGAATTATTTTATGCCTAAAAGTTCTTTTACTTTAGCTCGCAATTCATCTCCGCTTAAGTCTTTTGCTACAATGTTTCCTTTAGCATCAAGTATGAATGTTGCAGGAATTGATTGTACATTGTATTGTTTTGCAATAGGGTCTTCCCAAAATTTAAGATTTGAAACTTGAGTCCAAGTTAAACCATCTTTTGCAATTGCTTCTTTCCATTTTGCAGCGTCTTTATCTAAAGATACTCCGATTATGTTCAATCCTTGCGGATTAAATTCTTTATATAATGCGACTACATTTGGATTTTCCATTCTACATGGTCCACACCATGATGCCCAAAAATCGATGATAGTTACCTTTCCTAGTGATTCTTTTAAAGATATTGTTTTTCCATCTGGTGATGGCGCAGAAAAGTTTGGTGCAGGTTTCCCTACTACTACAGATGTCAAGGCATCAAGAGTAGATTTAATTTTTTTACCACTTTTAGTTTCGTGAAGGCTTTTATCTAAACCGTCAAAATAGGTTTTTACTTCTTCTGGGGTTAAATATTGGCGCATTAGGAAATTCTCTAATAAAAGAACAGACAAATAGGCGTCTTTGTTTTGTTCGATGAATTTTTTAGAATAAGCATTCATTTCATCTTGAAAACCTTTATATTCTTTCGTTAACTTATTTATAGTAGCTGTATCTTGCGTCATTTGTGCTTGTTGCATCGCTGGCCCGTTATCTTTTTCAAATTTGACTACTTTTTCAGAAATTGCACGTGAGTCAGAATTGAATTTTTGAAATTTTTGATTGTTAGGAGTTCCGCCTAAAGTAGATTTGTGTAAGGAATCTTTAACGATAGTAAGTGTAATTTTTCCTTCTTCTAAAATTACGGGTAAATTGATATTTTCGCTTTCAAATCGAACAAATCCTAAGTCAATTGATTCAGTAATTCCTCTCAATTCAAATTTTCCATCAGTTACAACGGCAGTGTCCATTGCTGTTAACCCAGTTTCGGTTTGTATTTCAACAAATACTTTTTCTCCGTTTTTAACTCCGTCAGCTGTTCCTGAAATGACAAATTCATTGTCTTTTAAATTGTTACAACTCCATAAAACTAGGGCAGAAACAATTATAAATACTACTTTTTTCATTATATAAAATTAAATTTTGGCAAATATATTTAAAATAAATCAGTTACAAAACATAAATAAATGTTAGAAACGCACCAAAACAACTGTTCAAAGTTTTGTAAATCAAAAATATAGTTGTAATTTTGCACACCTTTTGACGAAGAAGCGTTTCCATTAGGTATCAATTATTTATGTAAAACACTGTTGCTGTTTTCTATTCGCATAAAGAAACGCAAGGAACACAACATACAAATTTTTTAATCAGCATGTCTGAAATTAACAAAACACAAGAAGAGTTTTTAGCGAATTTTAACTGGCACAACTATGCAGAAGGTATTGATGCAGTTGACGAGAAAAACTTACAAGAATTTGAAGCTTTAGTAGAAAAAACTTTCGTGTCAACTGGAGACGAAGAAGTTGTTGAAGGAGTTGTTGTAAGAATAACTGATAGAGACGCTATTGTTGATATCAACGCTAAATCTGAAGGTGTAATCTCTTTAAACGAATTCCGTTACAATCCTAACTTAAAAGTTGGTGATAAAGTTGAAGTATTAATCGACGTTCGTGAAGACAAAACAGGTCAGTTAGTATTGTCTCACAGAAAAGCTAGAACTATCAAAGCATGGGATAGAGTTATCGCTGCTAATGAGTCTGGAGAAATCGTTAATGGTTTCGTAAAATGTAGAACTAAAGGTGGTATGATCGTTGACGTATTCGGAATCGAAGCATTCTTACCAGGTTCTCAAATTGATGTAAAACCAATCCGTGATTACGATCAATATGTGAATAAAACTATGGAATTTAAAGTAGTTAAAATTAACCACGAATTCAAAAACGTAGTTGTATCTCACAAAGCTCTTATCGAAGCTGATATCGAAGTTCAGAAAAAAGAAATCATCGGTCAGTTAGAAAAAGGTCAAGTATTAGAAGGTGTTGTTAAAAACATTACTTCTTACGGGGTATTCATCGACTTAGGAGGTGTAGACGGATTAATCCACATCACTGACTTATCTTGGTCAAGAATCAACCACCCATCTGAAGTATTAGAATTAGACCAAAAATTAAACGTTGTAATCCTTGATTTCGATGATGAGAAAACAAGAATTCAATTAGGTTTAAAACAATTACATGCTCACCCATGGGATGCTTTAGCTGCTGACTTAAAAGTAGGTGATAAAGTAAAAGGTAAAGTAGTTGTTTTAGCTGATTATGGTGCTTTCATCGAAGTTGCTGAAGGTGTAGAAGGTTTAATCCACGTTTCTGAAATGTCTTGGTCTACTCACTTAAGAAGTGCGCAAGATTTTATGAAAATTGGTGATGAGGTAGAGGCAGTTATCTTAACTCTTGATAGAGAAGAAAGAAAAATGTCTTTAGGTATCAAACAAATGACTCAAGATCCATGGACAGATATTACAGCTAAATATCCAGTAGGTTCTAAACACACTGGAATCGTTAGAAACTTTACTAACTTCGGAATTTTCGTAGAGTTAGAAGAAGGTATCGATGGTTTAGTATACATCTCTGATTTATCTTGGACTAAGAAAATCAAACACCCATCTGAATTTGTAAACGTAGGTGATAAATTAGACGTAGTTGTATTAGAATTAGACGTTGAAGGCCGTAAATTATCTTTAGGTCACAAACAAACTACTGCTAACCCTTGGGATAAATACGAAGATGCTTTCGCTGTTGGAACTATCCACAACGGGACAATTTCTGAAATCGTTGACAAAGGAGCTACTGTAGAATTTGGTGACGATATCGTTGCTTTCATTCCTACACGTCACTTAGAAAAAGAAGACGGTAAAAAATTGAAAAAAGGAGATACTGCTGACTTTAAAGTAATTGAGTTCAACAAAGAATTCAAAAGAGTAGTAGCTTCTCATACAGCTATCTTCAGAGAAGAAGAAGAGAAAAACGTTAAAGCTGCAACTGAAACTACTTCAGCTCCAGCACAAACATCTACTTTAGGTGATAATAACGATATTCTTGCTGAATTAAAAGCTAAAATGGAAAAAGGAGGTAACTAATCTCAATTTTCTCAATATTTTAAATCCCGAAAGTAATTTCGGGATTTTTTATTGGATAATATATTTGTTTATCGTAATATTGCAATATAATAATTTGTAAAATAATGGGAGTATCTAAATCTGAATCTTTTTCGGTAGCACATAATGAAATGGCAAATTTGTTCAAAGCTTTATCTCATCCTGCTAGGGTGGCAATTGTAGAATATTTGTTGTCGGTTGATACTTGTATTTGTGGTGATATTGTAGAAGTGTTGCCGTTAGCGCAACCAACGGTTTCCCAACACTTAAAAGAATTAAAAAACGCAAATATTATCAAAGGTAGCATAGATGGAACTGCAATTTGTTATTGTATTAATCCAGATACTATAGAAATTATAGAAAAGTATTTTGGTTCCATTAATCAGCAGCTTAAAAATAAATGTTGTTAAAAATTATATCAAAACAAAAAAACTTAAAAATGAAATTATCTGAAATTAAATCTGAATTAAAAAAGCTAACCACAATAGCTTTTCAATTACCTAATGGTGAATTAGTCCCAAAACATTTCCATGTTACAGAGGTAGGAAAAGTATCAAAACATTTTATTGATTGTGGAGGAACTGTTAGAACAGAGGAACTGGTGAATTTTCAACTTTGGGAAGCTAATGATTATGATCACAGATTGCATCCAGAAAAATTAATTCACATCATCGAACTTTCAGAAAAAACGCTAGTATTACCCGACTTAGAAATTGAAGTCGAATATCAAATGAAAGAAACCATCGGCAAATTTAGCTTAGATTTTGATGGAACAAATTTCTTGTTAATTTCAAAACTAACGGATTGTTTAGCAAAAGACAAATGCGGTATTCCAACTGAAAAACCAAAAGTTAAAATAGGCGAGTGGAAGCCAAAACAAACTTCTTGTTGCACATCAGATTCAGGTTGTTGTTAATATGGAAAATACTAAAAATCAACATTGGGAAACTGTTTTTACTACAAAAGAGGAAAATGAGGTAAGTTGGTATCAGAAACAACCCCAAACATCTATTCAGTTAGTTCAAGCTTGTAAAGTGGCTAAAGATGCTAAAATTATTGATATTGGTTGAGGGGACAGCTATTTGATTGATAATTTATTGGAATTAGGTTATACAAATTTATTCTTGCTAGATATTTCAGAAGCTGCTATTGAACGTGCTAAGAAACGATTAGGAGATAAAGCTCAGAATGTGACTTTTATAGTCTCCGACAGTTTGCATTTTCAATCGGATGAAAAATTTGATGTATGGCACGATAGGGCATCTTTTCATTTTTTTACTGATGCGAATGATATAGCTCTTTATAGAAAAAACGTAAAGACAAATACCAATCAAAACGCTCACTTTATTATCGGAACTTTCTCGGAAGAGGGACCTCTGAAATGTAGTGGTTTACCCATAACACAATATACGGTGGAAAAAATGGAAGCCGTTTTTGGAGATGATTTTGAATTAGAAAATTGTTTTACTGAAGATCATCAAACTCCTTTTGAAACCGTTCAAAATTTTATTTTTTGTTCCTACAGGAAAAAATAGTTTGAAAAAAAATGGAAAATAAAGCCGAATTAAAAGACATTGCAAGACTTTTTTTAAAACTGGGAATTATCGGTTTTGGTGGCCCCGCTGCTCATATTGCGATGATGCAAAAGGAAGTAGTGGAAAAACGGAAATGGCTTACTGAGCAGCATTTTCTGGATTTGATAGGAGCAACCAATTTAATTCCTGGACCAAACAGCACTGAAATGGCCATTCATATCGGACATGAGAAGGGCGGATGGAGAGGATTGCTAGTGGCGGGATTATGCTTTATCTTACCAGCCGTTTTTATTACTGGTGTTTTTGCTTGGTTGTATAAAGAATATGGAAAACTTCCTGAAATTGCAACCTTTATATATGGAATAAAACCAGCTATAATTGCGATTATTCTTTTTGCTATTTTGCCATTGGCTAAAAAATCTTTTAAGACTACCGAATTAACGATTATTGGAATTTTAGTTTTAATTGCATCATTGTTTAATTTCTATGAAATTTATTTGATGTTTGGTGCAGGTTTTTTAGCCTTGTTTCTTTCTTACGTTGGCAACAGAGAAAGTACTTCCTTAAATAGTTTTTTCCCTTTGACTTTTTTCCCTATTTCTCAGGTGGCAATTTTGTCAGCCACTAATGCGAAATTATTCTGGATATTTTTAAAAATTGGGGCTATTCTCTATGGAAGCGGTTATGTCTTATTTGCTTTTTTAGATACGGAATTGGTCGCGACCGGACTCTTATCGCGACAAGAATTAATTGATGCCATTGCTGTTGGACAATTTACGCCAGGGCCTGTCTTTTCATCCGTAACTTTTATTGGATATCAAATGAATGGATTTTATGGCGCTTTGGTTGCTACAGTTGGTATTTTTTTACCCTCTTTTGCATTTGTAGCTTTATTGAATCCATTGGTTAAGAAAATGAGAAACTCAAAGTTGTTTTCCTCGTTTTTAGATGCTGTAAATGTAGCATCGGTGGCAATTATTATTTCGGTTTGTATTACTATGGGTAGCGAAACGATAACGGATTGGAGAACGATCGTAATTGCTATAGCAAGTATTTCGATTTTATATAAATTCAAAAAAATAAATAGTGCTTTTATCGTGATCGGAGGGTCGCTATTAGGATATTTGTTACATCTAATTAACTAAAGTATATGTTAGAAAAATTAACCAAAACCATCCAAACAATTGCTGCAATTCCTGTAGCAGAGGAACGAAAAATCGTTTTGCAACCTTTAGTGGAGTACATTCAAAAGAAATTCAATTCAAATCATGAAATTCGATTGAACTTTATTTGCACACACAATTCGAGAAGAAGTCACTTGTCTCAAATTTGGGCACAAACCATGGCGTTTCAATTCGGAATCAAGAATGTATTTTGTTATTCTGGAGGAACGGAAGCTACCGCTATGTTTCCTAAAGTGGGTGAAACGCTAGTAAATCAAGGATTTCAAATTCAGAAGGTAAGCGAAGAGCAAAATCCAGTTTATGCGGTGAAGTTTGATGTCAATCAACATCCTATCATTTGCTTTTCTAAAACCTATTTCAATGATTTTAATCCGAAAGCTAATTTTGGAGCCATCATGACTTGTAGTAACGCTGATGAAGGATGTCCTATGGTTTTTGGTGCAGAAGCCCGATTTCCAATCAAATACGACGATCCAAAAGCATTTGATGGAACAGAAGTGATGAACGAAAAATATGCAGAACGCAGTTTGCAAATTGCTAGTGAAATGTATTTTGTGTTTTCCCAAATAAAATAAGAATATGAAAAAAAGATTACGCTTTTTAGACCGCTATTTAACGATATGGATTTTCTTAGCGATGATAATTGGAGTGGGAATTGGTTATTTTATTCCCAATTCAGCGGATTTCATCAATTCCTTTTCATCAGGAACAACGAATATTCCATTAGCCATAGGATTGATTTTGATGATGTATCCTCCGCTAACTAAAATTGATTTTTCAAAGGTACCTCAGATGTTTGAAAAACCAAAGCTGTTATCGGCATCGTTTGTCATTACTTGGATTATTGGTCCGTTTTTAATGTTTTTATTAGCAACGTTCTTTTTAAAAGACTATCCTGAGTACATGATGGGATTAATTATCATTGGAATTGCACCTTGTATCGCCATGGTAATCGTTTGGAATGAATTAGCCGAAGGAAATCGCGAATTAACGGCTGGTTTAATCGGAATTAATAGCTTGTTGCAAGTCTTTTTCTTCAGTTTGTATGCCTACTTCTATCTGGAAGTCATGCTACCTTTGTTCGGTATAAAAGGATTGGAATTAAATATCACCATAGCTGAAATCGCTAAAACCGTTGGCATTTATTTAGGCATTCCTTTTGCACTAGCTATTATTAGTCGTTTCACGATTAAAAAGTATATCGGCGATACGTTTTTCAATCAGCAATTCATACCAATTGTTTCGCCAATTACATTGATTGCTTTGCTTTTTACCATTGTAGTAATGTTCAGCTTAAAAGGCGAAATGATTGTCGATTTGCCAATGGATGTAGTTCGTATTGCAATTCCATTAGTAATTTTCTTCGCGATTATGTTTTTCTTAATGTTTTTTGTGGCCAAGAAAATTGGGGCTACTTATCGTGATGCTGTAGCGTTGTCTTTTACGGCTTCCGGAAATAATTTTGAGTTAGCCATAGCCGTTTCTATCGGAGTTTTCGGAATTAATAGCGGACAAGCGTTTGCGGGCGTTATAGGACCTCTAGTTGAAGTTCCTGCTTTAATTATTTTAGTAAATGTGGCGTTTTGGTTGAAAAAGAAGTTGTATAAATAAAAAACTCTCAATTTCTTGAGAGTTTTTTTTATTTGTCAATTGAGCCTAGAACTCGTTTCATAAAATCATTTAAAGCGGTTTTCTTATCTGCACCATTTTTTACAGCTTGATTCACTTCAAGTGCACCGTACATATTAGAGATAAGTTCGGCAATTACGTCCAATTCTTCGTCTTTTAAAGATGAAACTTCACAAAGATTTTCTAAAACTTCTATAGTTTCAACGATGTAATCTTGATCGTTATCTTCAATAAATTGAGTTAACTGTTTTATTACGGGTAATTTCATATTTATTTTTGTTTCAAGTTTAAGGTTTCAGGTTGTTTTTAGTTACATATACAAGCTTGAAACTTGAAACCTGAAACTTTTAATTAAATTACTTCATTTACTAATTCAGCTAAAACTTCAGCTTTGTTAGTTTGAGCCTGATTTACTAGTATACCATTTTTAAAAGTAGCGAAAGTAGGTAAGTTATCTACTTTAGCTAGCTTTCTTGATTCTGGAAATTTTTCAGCATCAACCACAACAAAAGGAACCGCTTCATTTTGTGAAGCCATCACTTTGAATTTTGGTTTCATAATTCGACAATTTCCACACCATGAAGCTGAATATTGTACCACAACTGTTTCGTTAGAGGCAATGATTTCGGCTAAATTATCTTGTTCAATTTCTGTAAACATTTTCTTTGATTTTAGTTAGACAATATGTCAATGTGCCAACTATTATCTAATTGACACATTGATAATTGACATATTATTTTAGTGAGAAGCTAAATAAGCAGCTGTAGATTTTCTATCAGCGTTCATTGCTTCTTTTCCTTCTTCCCAGTTTGCTGGACAAACTTCACCTTTAGTTTGAACGTGAGTATAAGCATCGATTAATCTTAAGTACTCGTTTACGTTTCTTCCTAATGGCATATCGTTTACGCTTTCGTGGAATACTTTTCCTTCTTCGTCAATTAAATAAGTAGCTCTGAAAGTAACGTTTGAACCTTCTAAGATTTCGTCATTTAAATCTTCGTTATAAACCCATTCTGCATCTAAAATATCTAAAGCAGCAGCTAAGTTTCTTGTTGTGTCAGCTAAAAGCGGGTAAGTTACACCTTCGATTCCACCATTATCTTTAGCCGTATTTAACCAAGCAAAGTGTACTTCGTTTGTATCACAAGAAGCACCAATAACCATTGTGTTTCTATTTTCAAATTCTTGTAAAGCAGCTTGGAAAGCGTGTAATTCTGTTGGGCATACGAAAGTAAAATCTTTTGGATACCAAAATAAAACTACTTTTTTCTTGTTGTTCACCGCTTCTTCTAAAACGTTGATTCTTAAATTATCTCCCATGAAAGAGATTGCGTCTACTGTAATGTTTGGGAATTTTTTTCCTACTAATGCCATGATTTATGATTTTAAAAAAATTATTAATTTTCTGATACAAATTTACAAATAGAAACAACAAAAAAACATGATATTTATTATATTTTTAGATATTATGATAGATAAAAATTATGGAAGATTTTTCCATCAAAATTTAAATTGATAAAATAAAAAACCACCTGAAATTAGGTGGTTTTAGTGAGTTGTAATATTGAAATTATTTCAAATCAAATCGGTCTGCGTTCATTACTTTTGTCCAAACGTTAATGAAGTCATTTACGAATTTCTCTTTGTTGTCGTCTTGTGCATACACTTCTGCATAAGCACGAAGAATTGAATTTGAACCAAAGATTAAATCTACACGAGTTGCTGTCCATTTAGTAGCACCTGTTTTTCTGTTTACGATGTTGTAAAGATTATCTCCAACAGGTTTCCAAGAGTAGTTCATGTCTGTTAAGTTTACGAAGAAATCATTCGTAAGAACTCCTTCTTTATCAGTGAAAACACCATGTTTGGTTCCTCCAAAGTTTGTTCCTAAAACACGCATTCCTCCAATTAAAGCTGTCATTTCTGAAGCCGTTAATCCTAAAAGTTGCGCTTTGTCCAACATTAATTCTTCTGGTTCTACTACATATTTCGCTTTCATGAAGTTTCTGAACGCATCGTTTGTTGGTTCTAAAACTTCGAATGATTCTGCATCTGTCATTTCTTGCGAAGCGTCACCTCTTCCTGCTAGGAATGGAACTTTAACATTAAATCCGCCTTCTTTTGCAGCTTGTTCGATTGCGGCGCTTCCTCCTAAAACAATCAAATCGGCTAAACTTACTTTTTTAGCTAAACTAGCCTGAATTTCCACTAATTTATTCAATACTTTTTGTAATCGTTCAGGTTCATTGGCAACCCAATTTCTTTGCGGTTCTAATCGGATTCTTGCTCCATTTGCACCACCTCTAAAATCGGAACCTCTGAAAGTTCTTGCACTATCCCAAGCCGTATTGATTAATTCGGTTCTGGTTAATCCTGAATTCAATAATTTTACTTTTAACTCTTCGATTTCGGCATCAGATAAAGCATAATCAACTGTTGGAATAGGATCTTGCCAAATTAAATCTTCTTTTGGAGCATCGGCACCTAAGTAGCGACTTTTTGGACCTAAATCTCTGTGTGTTAATTTGAACCAAGCTCTGGCGAAAACATCTGAAAAATAAGCTGGATCTTTGTAAAAACGCTCTGAAATTTCTCGGTAAGCAGGGTCCATTTTCATCGCCATATCCGCATCCGTCATAATAGGGTTTCTTCTTACAGATGGATTGTGAGCATCAATTGGCATGTCTTCTTCCTTAATATTAATTGGTTCCCATTGCCAAGCACCAGCCGGACTTTTCTTTAATTCCCAATCGTAGTTTAATAATAAGTGGAAATATTCGTTGTCCCAACGAGTTGGATGAGTTGTCCAAGCACCTTCTAAACCACTAGTAATGGCATTTGCACCGCCACCTTTTGGGTTTAACCAACCAAAACCTTGATTTTCAATTGGTCCTGCTTCTGGTTCTGGACCTAATGTAGAAGCATCGCCATTTCCATGAGCTTTTCCAACCGTGTGACCTCCAGCGGTTAAAGCTACAGTTTCCTCATCGTTCATTGCCATTCTTTGGAAAGTAATGCGAACATCATGTGCTGTTTTCAATGGGTCAGGTTGTCCATCAACACCTTCTGGGTTTACGTAGATTAATCCCATCATTAC
>VFQM010003275.1_pt1 | contig 10646 bp, 8 predicted proteins | sample 3512391 | NCBI WGS metagenome assembly VFQM01 (sample SAMN10412369, study PRJNA504923) | tailings metagenome | isolation source: Replicate 1 from Balatoc abandoned mine | place: Philippines
AGGATTCGATCCAACCCGTAGTGCTTGCGCGTGAACGTGCATCCGGATCGCTCGGCTGCCAGCTTAGGTTGGGCATCGCACCCGCGAAATGAACGGCGTTCTCGCCGGTTCCGCAGCCAATCTCCAGGACCAGGCCGCGCACAGGAAGGACCCGTTGCAGGACCGCGAGGATCGGTGCCGAATTTCGCGCAACGGACGGCGAGAACATCCGCAGGTCATCGCTCACGCTGCGCTCTTCAAGCGCGACAAGAGGACGACTACCACTCTCATTGGCCATTGTCGTCGAACCCCCTTGGGACCCGCGATGCACCAGTAGGCGCATTGGGAGCCAATAGTCATCATGGAGCGCAGCGACGATCTCGGCAACGGGTTCTGTTTGAGACCTTGCTTCCTTGCGTTTGAATGTCTCCATTGTCGCGTGTTTTTCCCAAAACCGGACCGACCGCACTCGGCCCTAGGCCGGCAATCGGCAACGCGCCCTCAACTCGGCCGTTCGAGAACGGCTTTATGTTTCGATGAACTGCAATCTGTCCGGATCCCCTTCACCTCCTGCTGGAGTTACCGTGTCTCCCGCCGAATTTCTCGTACCCTGTAGTGATTGACAGCTCTCTAGCGCTTCAATAAGTTCGGTCATAGAACGAATTAACGAGGTCGGTGTGAACGACAGCTTGCGCATCTCCCGGAAGTTCTCGCAGCGCTCCGTGATGGAAGCTATCGTGCAGGGCGGCCCCATTTCGCGTGCGTCGATCTCCAAGCAGACTGGCCTGTCCAAACAGACCATCTCCGAAATCGTCCGCGTGCTGGAGCAGGAAGGCTGGGTCCAGGAGACGGGTCGCACCAGCGGCCATGTCGGCCGCACGGCCGTGACCTATGAGCTCGTCTATGACGCTGCCTACATCGTCGCCGTCGACCTCGGCGGCACCAAGGTGCGCGTCGCGATCACCGATCTCGCCTGCCAGATATTCGCAGAGGACACTGCGCCGACCGATCCGCGCGGCGGGCGCTACATCGTCGACCAGATCGCCACACTCGCCTTCCAGGCAGCGGCCAGGCAGGGCATCGCCCGCGACAAGATCAAGCTGGCTGTGATCGGCGTGCCCGGCGCACCCGATGGTGCCACTGGCCGCGTGCTGCTCGCGCCCAACATTGCCGATTTCGACAAGATGGACGTGGTCAGCGCTTTCTCCGACGCCTTCGGTTTTGGCGCCATGCTGGAGAACGACGTCAACCTTGCCGTGCTCGGCGAGAACTGGCTCGGGCAGGGACAAGGCATTGACAATCTTGCCTATGTGGCGCTCGGCACCGGTGTCGGCAGCGGCCTGATGGTCGGCGGCCACCTTGTACGCGGCGCCATCAATGCCGCCGGCGAAATGGGCTTCCTGCCGCTTGGTGCAGACCCGTTCGAGGCGGAGTCGCTGCGCACCGGCGCCTTCGAGCGGGCGGTGGCGTCGCACGGCATCATGGACCGCTACGCGGCGCTGGCCGGCCGTCGCCGGTCGGTGCCGGAAATCTTCGAGGCCGCCAGTGAGGGCGACCAGTCGGCGCTGACGGTGCTCGATGAGATCGCAAGGCACCTCGCCCGCGGAATCGGCGCCATCGCGGCCATCGCCAACCCAGAGAAGGTCATTCTCGGCGGCTCGATCGGCCTGCGGCCGGAGGTGCTGTCTCGCGTCAAGGTCTTTCTGCCGCAGTGCTTCCCCTATCCGGTCAATGTCGAGACCGGCGAGCTGGGCTCGCGTGCCGCCATCATCGGTGCCGCGGCGATCGGGCTCGGGCAGTTGCACAACACACTGTTCGGCGTCGACGCCCCTGAAGGCCGCATCTCGCTGCCGAAGGTCGAACTGCGTGCGCTGAGGGAGGCCGTGTGATGACGAACCAACTGACCAGGCGTCTCGAGGCGGCGCTCGATCGTGACGCCGCACTTGCGCTGTTCCGCGGCGCCATTGGTCGCGACAGCATCACCGGCAACGAGGCGAACTTCGTCGCCTATCTCAGGGAGCAGATGGAAGCGCTCGGGCTTTCGGGCCTGCGCACCGCCGAATTCCTGCCGGGGCGACCCAATATCTGGGGCGAGCGCCAGGGTAAGGGCAGCGGCAAGCGGCTTCTGTTCGTCGGACATACCGACACCGTGCATGTCGACGGCTGGCGCGAACACTGGGCCGGCACCGAGCGCGAGGATCCGTTCGCGGCCCCGATCATCGACGGCGCCGTCTGGGGGCGTGGCTCGGGCGACCTCAAGGCCGGTATCTCGGCATCGCTCGCCGCACTCGCCCTGCTCGACAGGGCCGGCATTCGCCTCGCCGGCGACGTGGCCTACGCCTTCGTCGGCGACGAAGAGAGCGGCCAGCCCGGCACCGGCGTTTCCGCCGGCATCAAGGATTTCACTGCCCGCGTCGAGAGCGGCGAGGTGCAGCGTCCCGACTTCACCGTCTATGTCGAGCCGACCCGGCTCGCCGTCTATCCGGCGCAGATCGGGTTCTTCATTACTGACATCACCATCACCGGCAAGTCGGCCTATTTCGGCGTGCCGGAGTTGGGCAAGGATGCGCTGAAGGCGAGCCACGCGGCGATGAGCGCGCTGTGGCAGCATTCCGATGAGATCGCAGCGAGGGCAGAGCACCCGTTGGTCGGGCGCAGCTTCCTGCTCATCACCGGGCTTGCCGGCGGCGGCTACATCGCCGTGCCGGAGCGTTGCACACTCTCATTGATCCGCAAGCTGCTGCCGGGCGAGTCCCTCGATATCGCTGCCGCCGAGATCGAGGCGGCCGTGCGCGGCGCCATCACCGATCCCGAGATCAAGGTCGAGTTCGCCTATCCGGCGGGTCGTGACCATGCGCTGGGCGGAACTGCCGCCGAGATCGACGCCAATGCGCCGGAGGTGACCATGCTGGCCGATGCGCTCGGCCACGCTCTGCCGGGGCGCGGCGGCACGATCGAGGGCGCGCCGTTCTGGTCGGAATCGCCGTTCTTCGTCAACCGGCTGGGCATTCCGGCCGTCTATTGCGCGCCGGGCGACATCCGCAACTGCCACACCTACGGGGAGCACGTCGAGGTCGAGGAATATCTCGCCGGCGTCGTCGCCTTCGCTGCCTTCATGGCCCGCTACTGCGGGGTGATCGAGTGAACTGCCTACTTCGCTAGAATGATCGGGAGGAAAACATGATCATCAAGAAGATACTTGCCGCTGCCCTCGCAGGCAGCCTTATGCTTGCTGCCGGATCGGCCATCGCCCAGACGGTCGGCCCCTCGGGCGAGGCGGCGACGCCGAGCGCCGACGTCGCCCTGTCGGACGCCGACATCGGCGCCCTCAAGGGCAAGGGCTACAAGGCGGCCCTGCTCTGGCACACCTCGTCCGACTTCACCAATGCGGTCTCGGCCGGCGCCAAGGACGAGTTCGCCCGCGCCGGCGTCGAGGTCGCGGTGACCACGGATGCCGGTTTCGACGCGGCCCGCCAGCGCAGCGACATCGAAACCGCGCTCGCCGCCAAGCCGAATGTCATCCTCGCCCTGCCGCTCGACCCGGTCACTTCGGCCGAGGCCTTCCGCCAGGCGGTCAAGGATGGCACCAAGCTGGTGTTCCTGTCGAACCTGCCGAGTGGCTACAAGCACGGCACCGACTATGCCGCGATCGTCACCGACGACCTGTTCCAGATGGGCAAGCAGGCGGCCGACGCACTGGCCAAGTCCATCGGCGGCAAGGGCAAGGTCGGCTACATCTTCCACGACGCCACCTACTACGTCACCAACCAGCGCGACCAGGCATTCAAGACGACGATCGAGAAGGACTATCCCGACATCAAGATCGTCGCCGAGCAGGGCATTTCCGACCCGGCCCGGGCCGAGGAACTGGCCAACGCCATGCTGCTGCAGAACCCCGATCTCGACGGCATCTACGTGACCTGGGCTGAACCCGCTGATGGCGTGCTCTCGGCCCTGCGTTCCAGCGGCAATGCCAAGACCAAGGTGGTAACGCTCGACCTCGCTGAGCCTGTGGCGCTCGACATGGTCAAGGGCGGCAACGTGACCGCGCTCGTCGCCGACAAGGCCTATGAGCTCGGCCGCGCCATGGCCGCTGCCGGCCTCAAGTCGCTGATGGGCCAGGACGTGCCTGCCTTCGTCGTCGCCCCGGCGCTGACGGTGACCAAGGACAATGTCGCCGAGGGCTGGAAGGAATCGCTGAACCGCGACGCACCGAAGTCAGTGCTCGACGCGGCCAAGTAAGCCAATCGCCCCGGCGGCAATGGCGTCGCCGGGGCATCGTCTGCCCGGGAGGAAACAGTCATGTATATGGTGAAGGGCGCAGCCCTGTTCGCAGCGCTATTTTCGGTGACCACGGCCTTCGCGGCCGAAGGCGCCACAAAGGGTCCGAATGGCGAGCAGCCGACGCCGGCCAAGAGCGTCGTGCTGACGCCGGACCAGGAACAGAAGATCAAGGACGGCAAGTTCACCGCGGCGCTCGTGTGGCACGAGATGAGCGAATACACCAATGCGGTGAATTTCGGCGCGCATGACGAGTTCATGCGCCTGGGCATCGAGGTGATCGCCCAGACCGACGCCGGCTTCGACGCCGCGCGCCAGAAGGCCGACGTCGAGACGGTCATGGCCAAGAAGCCGTCGATCATCGTGTCGCTGCCAGTCGACCCGGCAACCGCGGCCGTCGTCTACGACCCGGCCCGCAGCGCCGGCGTCAAGCTCGCTTTCATCGACAACTCGCCGGCCGGCTACGTCCACGGCAAGGACTATGTGACCATCGTTTCGGACGACCTCTTCCAGATGGGCAACAAAGCGGCAGTCGCCATGGCGGATGCCCTCGGCAAGAAGGGCAAGCTCGGCTACATCTTCCACGACGCTGACTTCTACGTCACCAACCAGCGCGACGGCGCTTTCAAGGCGACCATCGAGCAGGACTATCCGGAGATGAAGATCGTCGCTGAAGCCGGCATGGCCGACCCCGCCCGTAGCGAGGAGATCGCCCAAGCGATGGTGACCCAGCATCCCGACCTCGACGGCATCTACGTGACCTGGGCCGAGCCGGCGCTGAGCGTCCTGTCGGCTCTACGCAACGCCGGCAACAGCCACACCAGAATCGTTACCCTCGACCTCAACGAACCGGCCGCGCTCGACATGGTCAAGGGCGGCAACATCGCAGCGCTGGTCGCCGACGAGGCGTACAATATCGGCGTGACCGCAGCGCGTTCAGCTGCTGGCGCGCTGGTCGGCGTCGAGCAAAAGCCATTCCTCGTCGTCGATTCGCTTGCCGTCACCAAGGCGACGGTCGCCGATGGCTGGAAGACATCGCTCAACAAGGATGTGCCGGCGAGCATCGCCGAGGCCGCAAAGTAGTTGTCCGGGCAGGGGGCTGGCGCCCCCTGCCCCCAGGAGGAAGCAAGATGCCCCCAGCCAACACCAGCCTTACCGGCCAGCAGGCCGGCATGGCCAGCCGTTTCAACCTGCAGCAATATGTCGTCTACCTCGGCTTCCTGGCGATCTTCCTGTTCTTCGCCATCGTACTGAAGGACAGCGGGTTCCTGACGGTCCGCAACCTCTCCAACATCGTGCTGCAGACGGCGCCCGCCACGGTCATGGCGGTCGGTCTGGTCTTCGTCATGTCGGCCGGCGAGATCGATCTCTCCATCGGCTCGACCGTGGCCGTCGCCGCGCTCGCCGCCGCCGTCACCATCAATGAATACGGGCTGGTGGCCGGCGTGCTCGCCGGCCTGGGCGCGGGCCTGCTGATCGGTCTGCTCAACGGCGCGCTGGTTGCCTATGTCAGGCTGCCTTCGTTTCTGGTGACGCTGGCCACAATGGGATTGTTTGCCGGCGTCGCCCGCTCGATGACCAATCTGCGCTCGATCCCGGTGACCGACAGCACCTTCACCGGCTTCTTCGGCTCGGGCGCGTTCCTTGGCATCCCGTCGCTGATCTGGTGGACGGCGATCGCCGTTGCCGTCGGCCATATCATCTATCGCGAGACGCGCTTCGGCGCCCATGTGCTGGCGACCGGCGACAATGCGCGTGCGGCCAGCGTGTCGGGCATCAGCGTGCCGCGCATCCGGCTTGCCGTGCTCGCTATCAGCGGTGGCCTCGCCGGACTTGCCGGGCTGCTCTATGCCGGCCGCCTGCAGGCGGCGAAATACACGCTGGGCGAAACCGACCTGATGACGGTGATTGCCGCTGTCATCGTCGGCGGCACGCTGCTCAACGGCGGCAAGGGCTCGGTCATCGGCGCCCTCGTCGGCTCGCTGATGATGGGCATGCTTAACAATGGCCTGATCCTGATGGGCCTTTCCGTTTCCGACCAGATGATCGTTCGAGGTCTCATCATTCTCGCCGCAGTCGCCGTGTCGCTGCGCGAAAAGTCCCGCTGAAGGAAGCTCACATGTTTCTCGACGTCCTGCGCCGCCGCAACCCGGCCTTCATTGAAGCGGCGATGGCCTTGCATCAGCAAGGCAAGATCCCGGCCAATGCCTATGTGCTCGACCTTGACGTCGTCGAGCGCAATGCCGGCATACTCAGCGCCGAGGCGCGCCGCCTCGGGCTCAAGATCTTCGCCATGACCAAGCAGGTGGGCCGTTCGAGCTCGTTCTGCCAGGCGGTCGGGCGCGGCGGCATCGACGCTGCGGTCGCCGTCGACATGGCCTGCGCCCGCGCCACCCACAAGGCAGGCCTCAAGATCGCCCATCTCGGCCACTTGCAACAGGTGGCCCGCCACGAGGCTGCGGCTGCTGCCGCAACCTTCAGGCCAGACTACTGGACGGTCTTCAACGACACCAAGGCGAGCGAGGCTGCGGCGGGTGCTGCGGCTGTCGGTCGGACGCAGGACCTCCTGGCGCGCATCCACGCGGAGGGCGACACTTTCTACCGTGGCCATGAGGGTGGCTATGCCGCTGCCGACGTGGCCGCCGTCGCCGACAGGTTCGACGCGCTGGAGGGCGGTCGCTTCGCCGGCATCACCACCTTTCCGGCGCTGCTGTTCGACCACGCCAGCCGCAAGGTGGTGCCGACGCACAACCTCGCGACACTGACCAAGGCCGCCGAGGCGCTGGCCAAGGGAGGGCGCCGGGACATCGAGGTCAACGCGCCCGGTACGACATCGAGCGTCATGCTGGCGGCCCTCGCCGAAGCGGGTGCCACGCAATGCGAGCCGGGCAACGGCCTGCACGGCACCACTGCGCTGCATGTGATGGAAGACCTGCCGGAACTGCCGGCGGTGCTCTACCTGACCGAGGTTTCGCATCTGTCGGGCGGGAAGGCCTATTGCTTCGGTGGCGGCTTCTACATCGACCCGATCTTCCCCGACTACGACGTCAAGGCGATTGTCGGTTCGGAGCCGACGACGGATTCGGCAGCGTTGCGCGGTGTCGAGGTGCCGCCTCCCTCGGCCATCGACTATTACGCCATGATCGACGCCACCGGTCCGAGCGCGCCGAAGCCGGGCGATACCGCCGTCTTCGGCTTCCGCGGCCAGGCCTTCGTCACCCGCGCCTATGTGGTTGGCGTCTCCGGCATCTCGAAGGGTGCGCCCCGGGTGGAAACGATCGAGAACGGCTTCGGCGAAACCGCCGCCTGGCCGGTCTAGGAGAGTGACATGACCGCAACCCAATCAGTCCCTGTTCTCAAGCTCACCGACATCCGCAAGACCTTCGGCGGCATCACCGCGATCGAGAATTTCTCGCTCGAGGTGCGCCCCGGCGAGATCGTCGCGCTGGTCGGCGACAACGGCGCCGGCAAGTCGACACTGATCAAGATTATTTCCGGCGTTTACACGCCGACCTCGGGCACGATCACGATCGAGGACGAGACCGTGACCATGGCCAACGCGACGATGGCGCGCGCCCACGGCATCGAGGTGGTCTACCAGGACCTTGCGCTGGCCGACCAGCAGACGGTCTACATGAACATGTTCCTCGGCCGCGAGCCGGTGAACGGCTTCGGGCTGCTCGACCGCCGCCGCATGATCGACGAGACGGAGAAGCTGGTGAAGGAGCTCGACGTCCGCATCCCCTCCGCACACGCCACCATCCGCGACCTCTCGGGCGGTCAGCGCCAGGGCGTGGCGATTGCCCGGGCGACGCACTGGGCGAGCAAGCTGATCCTGCTCGACGAGCCGACCGCCGCCCTCGGCGTCGCCGAGACGGCCAAGGTAGAGGAGATCGTGCAGTCGCTCAAGCAGCGCAACATCGGCGTGCTGATCATCAGTCACAGCCTCGACCAGGTGTTCAAGCTATCGGACCGCATCTGCGTGCTCCGCCGCGGCCGCCAGATCGGCATTCGCGAAACCGCCAAGACCGACAAGAACGAGATCATCGCGATGATCACGGGTCTGCAGCACCACTAGACTAGCGCCGCACCGGGGCCAACAGCTCGTGTGAAGAGTCGCTCCTCGATTAGAATGTTGGGCTGCAACAGCCGACCTGGTCGTCTCCCTTGCCTCGTCCCGCCTCGGTTCAGCGGAGGAAAGAACTACCGGGCTGGCTGAGTGTATCGCGGCGGCAGAACAAGGACGAGTTGCTCAAGGCCATAAACGCGAACTTCGCAAAGTTGCTTTTGGCGCTTGCGACGGTTCCCACGAACCTGACCGAGGACCCCAGCATGGAGGGCCATGCCAAAGGCACTCAAATCAGCCCATCCAATCTGGTAGCCTATCTTGCAGGCTCGGATTAGTACGCCCCCCTGAACCTGTGTGGCGCTGCAGGGCTCATCCCGATGACAGCTTTGCGCCCGCATGTCGGCCGTTCAGGTCGTCGTGAATGTCACCCAAAAGCTGCCATTAAGGATTCGCTGGATTGGCGGTGGGCTGGCTGACCAGCTCAGCCACCGCGCCCTCACAACAGGCGATATCACGCAGCCCCGCCCACTTGTTTGCTTGCTGACCGTGTCGTCGTGCAATGCGAAGACGCCAAGGTCAGTAGTCACTCGCTCGGAGTCTAGGACGCTACCTTGGCCAGTCGATGCCTTCGAGGTCGCGTACGAGCGACATGCGTTTCGATCGTTGCTCTGGAGCAAGAGGGACGATCTGCAGATACCACAAGCATCGCCGGCTTCGACGCACTATCGTGCGCAATAAACCCTGAGTGCCGAGGGGGCGGCGGTGCCGATCAACTACAGGCTAACCAAGACATCATTAGTGCTGGCGCGGGATCGACGCGCTGGAGCTGGACCTGCGGCCGGTTTCCGAACGTGCAAATAGGCGCCAACTACGCTGTAAAGACGGCGGTGTTGGACGCTATCGCGCTGGTGCTGAACCCGCCGCGTTTGGAGGGCAATGGTCGCCGGACGTCTCGGACTTCTACTGCGACCAGAAGGGCAACCGCAGCGCCGAATTCCTGTTGCAGGTGCTCTTCAATGCGACCGCCGAGACCCGCTACCCGCCGTTAGAGGCGTCGGAAAGCCGATATCCGTGCGGAGAGTCCGAGTCAAAGGGACGCTGAAGGACGGCAAGACTAAGCACGGGGGGCGATGAAGATGGACTGCAGCTTTTCGTCGAGCAGTGTCCGCTCGTAGTGCTTTGAGAACAGATGGAAGAGCAGTTGCCTAAGTTGCGACGGTGACATCGCTTTGGATATGATCTTCCCGGGAGGACATTGCGTCAATCGTTGACGCTACTTACACGGACAAAAACTAATGGCTGCCTTGCGCCCCAGAGCAGATCAACCGAAACCGGTCGTCAACGACCAGTCGCTCAAAGTCTTCATCTCTTATGCGCGTGCGGACATGGCCCCAGCGGACGCGCTTGTCCAAGCACTCGAGCATAGGGGATTCTGCGTTAAAATCGACCGTCGTGACTTGCCATATGGCGAGGAATGGCAGGAGGAACTTTCCGCTTTCATCACTGAAAGCGACACGGTCCTTTGGCTTGTTTCTCCTGATTCGGTTCAGTCGAAATGGTGCAAGTGGGAACTCGGCGAGGTTAGGCGCTTGTCGAAGCGGCTGGTGCCGGTGTGCATCCGCGAGATTGATCGTGGCGCCCTGCCTGAAGCGCTCGGGAGAATCCATCTTCTGCCCGCCGTTGGCGTGTACGATCCCGCTCAGAACGAAGACGTGCTGGTCACAACGCTCAACACCGACCGTGCGTGGCTCAGGAAGGGAACGAGCCTCAGCGAAGATGCCCGGGAATGGGTCGGAAACGACCGCGACGGCGCCCGCCTTTTGCGCGGAGCTGCACTGTCGGACGCCGAAAATTGGTCGCTCCAATCTCCCCGCGACGCACCTGCTCCGGCTTCGGAAATCCTGGAATTGATCGTCGCCAGCCGCCGCGTCCAGCGACGAAGGCAACGCCTCACGGTATCCGGCTCTATTACTGCAGCGGTAATCGCCATCGCTCTGGCAGCGACTGCCGCTGTATTTCAGCAGATCGCGGTCAAACAGAAGGACAGCGCAGTCACAAACGAGACGATCGGTCTCGCGGCGCTTTCGCGTGTTGCGATAGCGGCGAACTCGCCGGTTGACGCGGCCAAACTAGCCCTTGCTGCGTGGCCCCGTATAGGCGACGAGACGCGGCCGACGCTGCACAAGGTAGTTGACAGCCTGTCGAACGCTTTTTGGGCTCTACAACAGAGGTTAGCTATAACAGGGCCAGACAGCATGAATTCGATCGGCGTAGGAGCCCGCCACCATGGGTGCATATGTGGATGACGAAGTGATCG
>VFQM010003279.1_pt1 | contig 10626 bp, 10 predicted proteins | sample 3512391 | NCBI WGS metagenome assembly VFQM01 (sample SAMN10412369, study PRJNA504923) | tailings metagenome | isolation source: Replicate 1 from Balatoc abandoned mine | place: Philippines
GCTTCTAGACCCGCCCCAGCCCGCCGAACACCGCGATCAGCACCGGATCGCGGGTCGCGCCCGGATCGGCGCGGATCGCGGCTTCCTCGCGCGCGATCTCGCCCCAGATGGCATCGTCGACCTCGCGCCCGATGCGGCTGGCGACCTCGCCGACGCGCACCCCGGTAAACGCGCCGAGCGCCTCGCCCACCAGCGGGTCTTCAGCCAGCCGGATCGCCTCACCCAGTTCGGGCACCATCGCATCGATCAGCGCGGTGCCGAGTTCCAGCCGCAGGAAATCGCTCGCCGCGCTCGGCCCGCCGCGCACCAGCTCGATCGCATTGGCAAAGCCGATCACCTCGACCGCCTCGGTCACCACCGGCGCGGCGCGGAAGCTCGCCTCGATCGCAAAAGTGGCGAAGCGTTCCTCCAGCCGATCCTTGAACAGCTGCGAGGTGAGGATGCGCGACAGGGTATTGCCGCGGCTCCCAAGAAACTGGTCCAGACCGATGCGGGCGACCTGTTCGTCCCAGAAGCCGCCCGGCGCGGTCAGACGGGCAAAGGCGTTTTCGGAAGCGAGCAGCAGCATCCGGCGCACCGCCTCCTCCATGGTGAAGGCCGGGCCGGTGCTGGCGCAGCCGGGCAGCACCGCCAGCGCGCCCGCACCGGCCAGCCCGGCCAGCACAGCGCGGCGGGTGGGAGCAAGAAACTCGGTCATTGGCACTGTCTCCATACTTGCCCGATGCTCATGCCGCTCTCCATATAACTCCACGATGAACCGCATTCGCCTCCTTGTCCTCAATGCTGCCCTGGGCCCGCTCGACTACCGGCTGCCCGAGGGCATGAGCGCGCCTGCGGGGAGCGTGGTGGTCGCCCCGCTCGGCCCGCGTCAGGTGACGGGGATCGTGTGGGACGAAGGCCGCCTGCCGGGCGAGGCAATCGCCTTTGCGCGCCTGCGTCCGATTCTCGAGGTGGTGCCCGTGCCGCCGATCCCTGCGCCCCTGCGGCGGCTGATCGAATGGACCGCCGACTACTACTGCGCCCCGCTCGCCAGCGTTGCGCGCATGGCACTGTCGAGCGGCGGCGCGTTGGGCGGACCTGCGACGATGACCGAATACCGCCTGTCGGGCGGCACGCCTGAACGCATGACCGCGCAGCGCCTCGCCGCGATCGAGGCGCTGGAGGGCGAGCAGGGGACGATGCGCGAGCTGGCCGGGATCGCCGGAGTCTCCGAAGGCGTGCTGCGGGGGCTCGTCAATCAGGGGGTAATCGAGCCGGTGACCGTGAACATCGACCGGCCCTACCCGCCCGCCGACCCCGACCACGCCCCGCCCGATCTCTCGCCCGAGCAATCCGCAGTCGCCGCGCGGCTCGTGGATGCGGTGAAGGCGCAAGCCTATGCGCCCTTCCTGCTCGACGGGGTGACGGGATCGGGCAAGACCGAGACCTATTTCGAACCCGTCGCCGCAGCCTTGCGGATGGGCCGACAGGTGCTCGTCCTGCTCCCCGAAATCGCACTCACCGAAAACTTCCTTGCCCGCTTTGCCGCCCGCTTCGGCGCGGCGCCGGTGCTGTGGCATTCCTCGCTCAAGTCCACCGAGCGGCGGCGGGCATGGCGGGCGATTGCCGACGGTTCGGCGCAAGTAGTTGTCGGCGCGCGTTCGGCGCTGTTCCTGCCCTATGCGAACCTCGGCCTGATCGTGGTCGACGAGGCGCACGAGATCAGCTTCAAGCAGGATGACGGGGTGCGCTACAATGCCCGCGACGTCTCCGTGATGCGCGCAAGGTTCGAAGACGTGCCCGTGGTGCTGGCGAGCGCCACCCCCGCGCTCGAAAGCCTGCACATGGCCGCACAGGGGATCTACGAGAAACTCGATCTGCCCGCCCGCTTCGGCGGCGCGAGCCTGCCCGATGTGCGGCTGGTCAATCTCACCGAGGAGAAGCCCGGCAGCGGCCGCTGGCTTGCAGGGCCCTTGATCGAGGCCCTGCGCGACCGGCTGGCGAAGGCTGAGCAGTCGCTGCTGTTCTTGAACCGCCGCGGCTATGCCCCGCTGACGCTGTGCCGCAATTGCGGGCACCGCTTCAAATGCCCGAGTTGCAGCGCATGGCTGGTCGAGCACCGGCTATCGTCGCGCCTCGCCTGCCACCATTGCGGGTTCGAGACGCGGGTGCCCGAAGCCTGCCCCGAATGCGGGGAGAGCGACTGCCTTGTCGCCTGCGGCCCCGGGGTCGAGCGGATCGCCGACGAAGTGCGCGACCTGTTCCCCGAGGCGCGCATCGCACTTGCCACCTCCGACACGCTCAACACCCCCGAACGCGCCGCCCAGTTCATCGCCGCAGCCGAAGGCGGCGCGATCGACATCATCATCGGCACGCAGCTGGTGACCAAGGGCTTCCACTTCCCGGAGCTGACGCTGGTGGGGGTGGTCGATGCCGATCTCGGGCTTGAAGGCGGCGATCTGCGCGCGGGCGAGCGCACCTTCTCGCAGATCGCACAGGTCGCCGGACGCGCCGGACGCGGGGCCAAGCCGGGCGAGGTGCTGATCCAGACCCGCCACCCCGATGCGCCGGTGATCGCCGCGCTGGCGAATGGCGACCGCGACGGCTTCTACGCCGCCGAAACCGCCGCGCGCCGCGACGCGAACGCCCCGCCTTTCGGGCGCTGGGCGGCGATCATCCTCTCCTCCGAGGACGAGAAGGAAGCGCGCGAGGCGGCGGTGCGGCTCGGCGACGTCCGCCCGCGCCTGGCCGACGTGCAGATCCTCGGCCCGGCGCCTGCCCCGCTGGCACTGCTGCGCGGGCGCTATCGCTACCGCTTTCTGGTGAACGCGCGGCGCAGCGCCAATCTTCAGGGTTGCTTGCGCGAATGGATCGGCAGCGTGAATTTCGCCCCCGGCGTGCGCGTGGGGGTGGATATCGACCCCTATTCCTTCGTCTGACGAAACCGAAAGGGGGTGCCTCGCGTATGGCCCCCATGACCTCTCCCGTTCTCGTGCCGATCCTCGGCGATCAGTTGTCGCGCAATCTCTCCAGTCTTGAAGGCCTTGCGCCACAGAACACCGTCATCCTCATGATGGAGGTGTGGGACGAGGCGACCTACGTGAAGCACCACAAGCAGAAGATCGTGCTGATCTTCGCCGCAATGCGCCACTTCGCCGCCGAGTTGCGGGCCGAAGGCTGGCAGGTCGACTATGTCCGCCTCGACGACGCGCACAACACCGGCAGCTTCACCGGCGAAGTCGCGCGCGCCGTCGAACGCCATGCCCCTTGCGAAATCCGCGTCACCGAAAGCGGCGAGTGGCGTGTTGCTCAAGCCATGCTGGAATGGGAGGGCCGCTTTCCCTGCCCCGTCCAGATCCTGCCCGACACGCGCTTCATCGCCACCCACGCCGATTTCCGCGCCTTCGCGGACGGGCGCAAGCACCTGACGATGGAGTATTTCTACCGCGAAATGCGGCGCAAGACGGGCCTGCTGATGGAGGGCGAAAAGCCCGTCAGCGGCGTCTGGAACCTCGATTCTGAAAACCGCGAGCCGCCAAAGGAAGGCCTGCGCGCCCCGCCCGCGCCCAAATTCGTCCCCGATGCCATCACGCTGGAGGTGATGGCCCTCGTGGCTGAGCGCTTCCCCGACCATTTCGGCGACCTCGAACCCTTCGGCTGGCCGGTGACGCGGGCCGAGGCGCTCGAAGCCGCCGAGGCCTTCTTCGCCCGCCGCCTCGCCTTGTTCGGCCCCTATCAGGACGCGATGGTGCATGGGCAGGACGATCTCTACCACTCGATGCTCTCGACCAGCCTCAATATCGGGCTGCTCGATCCGCTCGAACTGTGCCGCGCGGCCGAGGCTGCCTACAAATCGGGCAGCGCGCCGCTCAACTCGGTCGAAGGCTTCATCCGCCAGATCATCGGCTGGCGCGAATATGTGCGCGGGTTCTACTGGCACCAGATGCCGGGGCTGGCCGAGGCCAACGAATTGGGCGCGACGAGGCCGCTCCCCGAATTCTTCTGGACCGGCAAGACCGACATGCGCTGCCTTGCCGACTGCATCCGCACCACCCGCGAGGATGCCCACGCGCATCACATCCAGCGGCTGATGGTGCTCGGCAATTTCTGCCTGATCGCCGGGATCGATCCGGCCCAAGTCGCCGACTGGTATCTCGCGGTCTATGCCGATGCCTTCGAATGGGTCGAACTGCCCAATGTGGCGGGCATGGTGCTCTACGCCGATGGCGGCAGGCTGGCGACCAAGCCCTATGCGGCGAGCGGCAACTACATCAACAAGATGTCGGACTACTGCGGTGGGTGCCGCTACAAGGTGGCGCAGAAGACCGGCCCCAACGCCTGCCCGTTCAACCCGCTCTACTGGCACTTCATGGACGCGAACCGCAGCCGCCTCGAAAGCAATCACCGCATCGGGCGCATCTATGCCACGTGGGACAGGATGGGCGAGGCCAAACAGCGCGAATATCTGGAAACGGCAGAAAAGTTTCTCGACTCTCTCGTGCCCGCAAGCAAAGGCTGGGCCAGAAACACCGAGGGGAGAGAGCCATGCTGACCATCCACCACCTGCGCCTGTCGCAATCCGAACGCATCGTCTGGCTGGCCGAGGAGCTGGGGCTGGATTACGACTTGAAGCTCTACACCCGCCGCACCGACAACCGCTTGGCGCCCGACGAATACAAGGCGCTGCACCCGATGGGGATCGCGCCGGTGATCACCGACGGCGACCTCGTGCTGGGCGAGAGCGGGGCGATCATGGACTATATCGTCGCGAAATATGCCCCCGGCACGCCGCTGGTGCCGGGTGTCGATCATCCAGACTACGCCGACCACCTGTTCTTCTACCACTGGGCCAATGCGACCTTCATGACCAATGGCATGATGGCGCTGGTGGCGCAGTTCATGGGCGCGGCCGAGATGCCGCCTTTCGTCGCCGACCGGGTGCAGAAAGGCTGGGCGATCGTCGAGAAGCGCCTTGGCGAGGCCGACTATTTCGGCGGATCGCAGCTGACCACCGCCGACATCATGATGGGCTTCCAGCTCACCACCAGCCGCGCCATGAGCGGGATGAGCATCGACCATCTGCCGAACCTCAAGGCCTATTTGCAGCGGATTGGCGAGCGCCCTGCCTATCAGGCGGCGATGGCCAAGTGCGAGCCGGGGATGCCGCCAAAGCTGGATTGAGGGCAGCCTGCTCCCCGTCACCCCAGCGAAAGCTTGGGCCTAGGGCGGCAAGTGCTGCACGATGAGGCTCTAGGTCCCAGCTTTCGCTGGGATGACGCCAGAGGCGAGGCTGTGTGTTGATGTCCCCGTCTCCCCGGCCCCCGAGCCGGGGTCTCGCTGCCTTATTCGCGAACTTTGTCGTTGCCGATGAAGCCAATCGAGAAACGGTCTCGCGCCGAAGCAAAATTCAACACCACGAGAAGTGTGGCGAGCCGTTCGTAATCCATTTCGATCAACCGGTTGCGATCCACGGGATCGACGGCGATCTGGGTATCGGCTTCCGCGCGCAGGATTGTGCCCGGCATAAAACCCGCATGAGCCTCCAGCGCCCGCGCGAAGTTTGCCAGATCAGCGTAGTCCTCGCGTCGGGGAAACCGCTCCCACAGGCCCAGCTTCTTCAGCGCGGCTTCAGCATCTGCCATGACCTGCGGACGAAACAGCTCTGCGACATAGGCCATGTAACCTTGGTACATGGAGCCATCTGCGAACCTCACAATTTCGGGAAAGGCGGCTTCGTGAATGCACCCGAAGTGATCGGGCGTAGCCCCGGCTGCAGGCGTGATCACCACCTCGATGCTCTGGAGGTAGTCCTCGTATGTGACAGAGAAGCCGCTAGCCTTCAGTCCGCAGGCGAGCAGCTTGCGCTCGATCACCCGTTCCTGGGCAGGCGGCGGCTCGGGCGGCGTGTCAATCATTCAAGGACATATACAGCAAGTGGGAAGGCCGCCAATGCCTCACGCCCCCTCCCGCCTCAACAACTCCGCCTTGATCGCCAGCCCATAGGCATAGCCCCCGAGCGACCCATCCGCCGCGATCACTCGGTGGCAGGGGATCAGCACCGCGACATTGTTCGCCCCGTTGGCCCCGCCCACCGCGCGGCTGGCTTTCGGATTGCCGAGTGCCGCTGCCAGCTCGCCGTAGCTCCGCGTCTCGCCGTGGGGGATGCGGCGCAGTTCTTCCCAGACGCGCTGCTGGAAGGCGGTGCCCTTTACGTCGAGCGGGATCGCGGCGCTCCCCGGCCCCGGCTGCTCGACCGCCGCGACAACGCGCGCGAACAGCTCGCGGAAGTCCTCGCCCGCCGGCACCAGCTGCGCCTTGGGAAAGCGCGCCTGCAACTCGGCCTCGCCCTCACCGAAGGCCAGACAGCACACGCCCTTGTCGGTCGCCGCCACCAGCATCGGCCCCAGCGAGGTCGCCAGCACCGCCCAATGGATCACGCGGCCCGCGCCGCCCCTGCTCCAGTCACTCGGGGCCATGCCCAGCCTGCCTTTCGTCTCGTGATAGAATTGCCGCGCCCCGGCATAGCCGGCCGTTGTCAGAGCATCGCCCACCCGTTGCCCGCTCATCAAGGCTTCCTGCACGCGCTGTTCGCGGCACGCGCGGGCATAGGCAGCGGGCGAGATGCCGACGCTGCGCTTGAACAGGCGCTGGAAGTGGGTGGGGGTGTAGCCCGTCAAGCGGGAGAGTTGTGCAAGGGTCGTCGCCCGCCCGTCGCGGATCGCTTGCAGCGCGGCGAGGACGCAGGCCTCTTCGGCGCTCTGTGCGCAAGGAGAGCAGCGTTTACAAGGTCTTAGGCCCGCCGCCTCGGCCTCGGCCGGGCCGGGATAGAAGCGCACGTTCTTGCGCAGCGGCAGGCGCGCGGGGCAGGACGGGCGGCAGTAGATGCCGGTCGAATGGACCCCGGTGACGAAGGCCCCGTCGAACCGCCGGTCCTTGTCCTGCACCGCCTGCCAGCGCGCCTCGTCAGAGATGTTCCCGAAATGTTTCACGTGAAACACTGTGCCACACCGTGCGCAGGCTGACACCCCCTGTGATTGCGCTCAATCTCGCGTCACGGGGCCGGCGCGATGCTTGCAGCGATCGTCCGGCTGCGCGCCTTGAGCGTGTCATAGGGCACGTTGCCAAGGTCCTGCGTATAGGAGTGCACCGCGAAAACGCGCCCGCCCGCCAGCGTCAGGCAGGTGGCGAAGTGGGTGGTGGTGTCCGTCCCGGCCGCCCCGATCACCGCCGTACCGAGGATATAGACGCAGGTCTCGTCGAAGCCACCGGCGCGCGCGCTGCCGCCGTTGACTGTCAGCGCATCGCCGGTTCCTTTGGACAGATCTTCCCCTGCCTTGTCGATCCCCTGCGCGATCTGCTGCTGCGCCAGCTCGCTTTCGAGCTGCTTGGCCACCACCGCGATGAACATCGCCCTCGGGATGCCGATCGGCTGGGCGTTGCGCTCGGACTTGACCAGCGAATAGTCGGTTTCGGGCATGTCGCAGCGGCGCAGCGTGGCATGGGTGAAATTGAGCGTGTCGAGATCGGCGAAGGCCTCGGCCAGTGCCTTGTCCGCGCCCTCGGGCAGGCAGTAACCCTCCGGCACGGCGAGGGTGAAGCTCTTGTCGGCCACCACAAAGCCGGTGCTCCTGGCGTCCTGCGCATGCACCGCCGCAGACAGGGCCAGAGCAGCGCCCGCCGCCCCCAAGGCCGCCAGAGTGAACCATTTCGCCATTGCCGTCTGCCTTCCCCTGCAAGGTTGATCCGCGTGTGGCGAGGTGCCAAGTGCGGTTACCGGTTTGTCTTCAGGGCCTCTAACGCATGTCTGTGACCCGCGAAATCATCAACTTGTGGTTGCGCCTTGCAGCGGGCGTTGTGCTGTGGGCGGCGCTCGGCCTTGGTCTTGCGCCCCCCGCCGCCGCCGACCCTGCCGATATCGATGCCGCCGCGCGCGGCGTGGTGCGGGTGGTGCTGATCGGCGAGCGCGACGGCCAGCCCGTCCCCATCAGCCACGGCACCGGCTTTGCGGTCAGCCCCACGCGGATCGTCACCAATGCCCATGTGGTGAGCGAGGCGAGCCAGGACGATACGTTGCGGATCGGGATCGTGCCCAGCGAGGGTGATGGCGGGGCCTTTGCCCGGGTGATCGCGATATCCCCGCGCAACGATCTGGCGCTGCTCGAAATCGCCAGGGGATCGCTGCGCCTGCCGCCGCTGGCTTTGGCGAGCGGCGCGGGCGGCACCGGCGGCGAGGTGTCGGCAGTGGGCTATCCGATGAATGTCGATCTGGCACAGGGACTTGATATAGCGGACATTTTCCGCCCGCAGCCGGCGGTCAAGTCGCGCGGCTTCCTGTCGGGCGAGCGGCCTTCGCGGCAGTTCGACACGATCCTGCACACCGCCCCCATCGCGCGCGGCAATTCGGGCGGGCCGCTGCTCGATCCGTGCGGGCGGGTGATCGGGGTCAATTCCTTCAGCGCCGATGCCAATGGCGGGGATGCCGAGTTTTACTTCGCGGTTTCCTTGCGCGAATTGCTGCCTTTCCTTGAAGGCAACGGGGTGAAGCCGGTGGTCAACGCCCTGCCCTGCCGCTCGATTGCCGATCTCAACGCGGAAGAACGCCAGCGGCTCGAGGCCGAGCAGGCCGCCGCGCGCGAGCGGCTGGCGATCCGCGCGCAGGCCGATGGCGAAGCGCGCGAGACGGCGCGGCTGGCGGCGCAGATGGACGTGCTCGAGCGCCGCGAGAACGCGATGGCCCTCGCCCTGCTTGCGCTGCTGGCGGCGATCGGCAGCGGCTATGCGGCGGTGGTGTGGCGGCGCGATCCCGACACCCGCAAGCGCGCCGGCATGGCCGCCGGCTTCGCGGGGCTCGCGGTGATCGGCGCGCTGACCCTGTGGTTCACCCGCCCCGGCCTCGCCGCGATCGAGGACAAGGTTGCCGCCGCGCTCGGCGGGGATGACGGTGCCGAGAGCGCCGCGCCGGGCAGCGACACGGCCGCCGAGGGTGCGCTGATCTGCACGCTGGTGCCTGAACGCAGCCGCGTCACCACTGCGCGAACCGATGATGTCGCCTTCGACTGGCACGCCGACGGCTGCGTCAACACCCGCACCCAGTACGGGCTTTCGGCAGGCGGCGAATGGAGCCGGGTGCTGGTGCTGGAGGAGGAGGCAGCGGTGGCGGTCAACCGCTACGACCCGGACACCCGCGCCTTCCGCACCGACCGCTACCTGCTGGGCCAGGAGGCGATGGACAAGGTGCTGGAGGTCCGCGCGCAATATTCGCCCCCCGCCTGCGGAGTGAGCGATGCGGCGCGCAAGCTCGGGGAGCAGCAATCCGCCCTCCTCGCGCTGCTGCCCGAGGCCCCCAACGAACGGCTGGTCTACGACTGCCGCGCCAAGGGCGCAAAGCCATGAGCCGCCGGCGCTGGCTGGTTCTGATCGCAGGCGTGCTGGTGCTGCTCGGCGGCGGGCGGATGGTGTTGCGCTATCTCGACTGGCAGGCGTCCGAGGCGGAGCGGACAGCCGCCCCGCCTCAAGCAGCGAAGCGGTAGGCGAACCAAAACGCCTCACTCAGCGAAGCAGTAGGCGAAACAGCTACGCCGCCAGGGCCTCGCCCGACAGCGTAATCCGGTGCATCTCGCGCGCGTGGCCGTGATAGTCGTTGAGCGCGTTGTGCCAGGTCGTGCGGTTGTCCCAGATCGCCACCGTGCCCGGCTCCCACACCACGCGGCACTGGTTGTCCTCGCGCACCGCCGCGGCGAGCAGCTTGGACAGCAGCGGCAGGCTCTCATCGCGGGTCTGGCCGACGAAGTGGATCGTGAAAGCGCCATTGACATAGAGCAGCCGGCGGCCGGTCACCGGATGGCGGATCACCACGGGGTGCACCGCGCCGGTGCGGATGTCCTGCCCGCGCAGGGTCTTGCCGATATCGGTCTGCGCATAGAGGCCGTCTTCCTTGTAGACATGATCGGCGGTGTGGAACGCCTCCAGCCCCTCGATCTCGGCCTTCACGTCGTCGGCAAGCTCGTCATAGGCGGCGCCCATGTGGGCAAACAGGGTGTCGCCGCCGTGCGGGGGCAGAACGCGGGCGACGAGGATCGAGCCCATCGCCGGGATCTGGTCGTAGGAATGATCGGTATGCCACGCCCCGCCGATATTGGTGGTCTGGTCGGGCGCCTTGGATACCAGCGCGATTTCCGGCCAGCGCGGATCGAGCGGGAAATAGTTGTTGAGGTCGATCCCGCCCCAGCGACGCGCGAAGGCGATGTGATCTTCCGGCGCGAAGTCCTGGTTGCGGAAGACCGCCACCCCGTGATCGTAGATCGCTGCCTTGATCGCCGCCATTTCGGCATCGCTGCACGAGGCGAGCGACACGCCCGCGATCTCCACCCCGCAGCGCGGGGCCATCGGCCTGATTTCCATGCTTCCTCTCCCGCCGGCGTTTGCCGCCTTGCGAGGGCAATCTGTCGCGCCTTTCCGGGCCTGTCCCGAGAATCCCGACCAGCACCTTGCAGGAACGGGAATCTGTTGCTAGGCGCGCGCCAGCCTTGCGGGCAGCCTCTCCGCTCGCCCTGTTTCCCAAGGCCCAAGCAATTTCGCATCGAAGCTTCGCAAGAGGACTGCACGCGCGTGGATATTTCCGCCGGTATCAAGGCCAGCCTGGCTGGA
>VFQM010003281.1_pt1 | contig 10625 bp, 16 predicted proteins | sample 3512391 | NCBI WGS metagenome assembly VFQM01 (sample SAMN10412369, study PRJNA504923) | tailings metagenome | isolation source: Replicate 1 from Balatoc abandoned mine | place: Philippines
TCTAGATAAGCCGCTGCACTCGCGGCGCCACACGGCCGCCACGATCGCTCTCTCCGAGGGCGTGCCGCTGGCGACGGTCGGCGCCCTACTCGGGCATCGCAACCCGGCCACGACGCTGCGCTACGCCAAGACCGAGCACGAGAAGGCCCGCGGTGCCGCGGCCGTCCTTGGCGCGGCCATCGCCAAGGCCACCGCGCCCGCAGGCGTCACCCCGATGAACCGGAAGGCGAAGCACAAGTAGAGATGGTCACGCGGCGGGGCTCGGGAGGGAGCCGCCGTCCGCATCCCGCCGGGGGTTCCCGGCACGCAGCCGCGGCACAGACCGCAAGGACGCAACATGCAGACACCCGCACAGTGCTCGTTCCGCTTGGTAATCCATCGCCGCGCCCTCCTCGGGGACCGCGTGCTCGAGGCGGGTGACGTGGTCGACGTGAACCCGGTGACCGGTGAAGTCTTCGTCGCTGCGGGATTGCCGTACGATCCCGGTGCCCTGCGCGGCCTCCTGGCCGTGGGCGCCGCCACGCCGGCGGAGGGCAGCGCACCGGAGGCTGTCGGGCGTCTGGACGGGGCTGGCTACAGTGCCAGGGCCGCGCGGCGCACTCACCTGCGCCTCGTGACAACCGGCGGTGATGCGTGACCGCCCCCGCCAGCGCGACTTCGCGTGACTTTCCGGCCCGCCGCCCGCCGCGAAAGGCGACTTCGCGTGACTTTCAGCCGAGCACCGCGGCGGCGCTCTACCTCCGGGTCTCGACGGAGGAGCAGGCCCGTGAGGGCGTCTCGCTTGACGCCCAGGAGGCGCGGCTGCTGGCCTATGCCGCGGCGCACGGCCTCGACGTGAAAGTGACCTACCGTGACTCCGGCGTCAGTGGATCCGTGCCCCTCGGCGAACGGCCGCAGGGTGCCGAGCTGCTGGCGGCGCTTGCCCGGGGCGAGGTGCAGCACGTTCTCGCCTTCAAACTCGACCGGCTCTTCCGTGACGCGGTGGACTGCCTGCGCACCGTGCGGCAATGGGACGATGCCGGGACCGCGATGCACCTCGTCGATCTTGGCGGCCAGGCGGTGAACACTGGCTCGGCGGTCGGGCGCTTCTTCCTTGGGATGCTCGCCGGCGTGGCGGAGCTCGAGCGGAACCTCATCGCCGAGCGGACCTCGGCGGCGCTGCGGCACAAAGTGGCGCGGGGCGAGCGGGTGGGGGCGCCGCCGTACGGCTATGCCGCGACAGGAGAGGGAACAGCATGGGTGCCGGTGCCTGAGGAGCAAGCAGTCCTCGGGCGCATACGGTCGCTGAGAGCCGGCGGGCGGGCGTCACTCTCCTCGGTGGCCGATCGTCTTAACAGTGAGGGAGTGCGCACCAAGCGCGGGGGGCGGTGGCACGCCGCAACAGTTAGAAGCGCACTCGCGAGATTGTGACTTTTGTCACGCGTGACACCTTGACACCCGGCGGGGGGTGGGCGATTCTGACGCATACCCCCGAAGTACAAAACGCAGAGCGGCTGACGAGAAGAGCCCCTGGGCTCTGCCTCCCTTGCGGGAAGGCTAGTCAGCCGCTCTCGCGTTTAGTAGTACAGCGTCGAACCAGACTGCCATACGTCGTACTCGCTTCGGAGCAGGGGTGCTATGATCGCGTGTGACCGCGCGTCGCCGCGTTCCCACTTCCTCTGGATAGCCCAACAGCAGTAGTCGGCGGCCTGCAAGCAAGGGTCGGATGCGGCGCTCCACGCCCCAACCCGCGTGGTGACCCCCCTCGGCACTACTTGTGACGCCACGTCTTCGACGGCCGCTCGGAACTGGGCCATCCTCTTCTTTGTGCCTAGAGAGGCGGAGACCACCTGCACTGAGTCTCCCTTGTTGAGCACCTGGGGAGCGACGTGCTTGAAGTGCAGGTACCAAGCAAGCTTGTAGAATCGCTCGTCCGAAGCCCTGGTCTGCGGCTGGGCTTTCGGTTTCTCGAGGATGGTGCTATCGACGCGCAGCGGATGCTTGACGATCTCCGCAAAGACGCGGTCCCTGACGGATTGAACCTCCTCTGTGGCGTGGAAGCCGTCCCCCACCGGGAGACCCTCCCAGATTAGTTCGCGCCTCAGCCTCAGGAGCGACTCGCCAACATTGCAGTCGCTGGTTGTTACGGTTGTCAGAACGAAGAACCGAGACGCGCCCTGGTTGCGCGTGAAGTCGAAATTTCCGGCTTCGTCAGCGAAAATGAACCGATTGGGCATTGGCTAACGCTACGACCGGTTCTCTTTCCAGCAAAGTGCAGGTTGCATAGCCAAACCGTCCGGTTCCGCTACGCGGGGTATATTTCTGGCGTTCCCCCCGGCAATGCCACTCTCCCCCTGGGCTCTTCTTAATGCCAGTGGCAAGGTTTACTCTCGGTCGAGGTGCATACTCGCCGACCCTCGCCGCAAAGTTGTTGCGGCTCGAGGCGCCCGAAACGCGCAGCGCACACGTTCGGCGCTGGGCGTTCGGCTACAGGCGCGGCCAGACGCAGTATCCGGGTGCTATCGCCGTTGACCGATTCAGCCGATCGAGCGAGACCATATCGTTTCTCGAGCTGATCGAGTTGGCCTATATCTCCGCGATGCTTCAGGCCGGCGTCTCGTGGCCGAAGGTGCACGCGGCGATGCGCGTGGCGGCCCGGATGTTCCCGGGGGTGTCGCACCCGTTTGCGCACCGGGATTGGTTTGCGGATCCCGGCGGGATCTACCTTCGCCTAGGGCGCGATCGCGGCGAGCCGGCCCTGGTCGAAATGGCAGGTGACGCTCAGTACGCAATAGAAGGGCTGCTCTCGCGCTACCTCCACCAGATCCATTTCGACGAAGAGACCGGTGTAGCGTCCTGTTGGGCACCTCTTGGCCTCGCGCGACCGGTGCTCGTCGACCCGTTGAGGGCGTTCGGATTGCCGATTGTCACGTCGGGCGTCCGGACCGATGTTCTGGCCGAGCACTTCTTGGCGGGTGACCGCATCGAAGACATCGCGGGATGGTATGGCGTGAAAGAGGGAGAGGTTGAGGCAGCGTTGGAGTTCGAGAACAGAATCTCGGGCGTTGCTGCGTGATCTTCCTGTTCGACGCCAACATGCCCGTCGTGTTGGCACGCGCGCTCAATGAATTCGGCAAACAAGTTCTTCACGTCGACACGGTGAAGGAGCTTGGGCGGGGGGCGCCCGATCCCGTCATTCTCCAGTATGCCGGCGAGCGCGGAATGGTTGTCGTGAGCAAGGACCTTTCGATGGCGGGCGAAGCCTGGTTCCAGCCAGAGCTGCGCAAGTCCGCTGCCGGGGTTGTCTTCGTGAGAAGCGGCTCGAAACGCGAACAGAAGCAGCTCTGGGGACTGGCCCAACAGGTCGTGCGCGGATGGGATAGCGTAGAGGCCTTCGCGGCGAGGACGCCCAGGCCGTTCACCGCCATCCTGAAGTCACGGGGTGGCGTCTCGCGCTACTAGGCGCCGCGGCCCTTCCCTGAATCGCAGGATTTCAAGGCGCGCGCGACCGCGGGTCTATTTGTGCATCGGTCGACGCCGTGCGCTTCGGGCCCTTCGACCGGCGACGCGACTCGTGTGAGCACCACCAGCCGACAGCGCTTCCGGGGTGGGCATCTCGAGGTCAAGCCTCGCAGAAGCGAGAAGGTGCTCGCACGACGCGATGGCGTTCTCGGCCACGCGCTCCCAAGCGACCGCCTCGGCCTCAGCCTTCCGGTTGACTGCGAACGAAGCGCCGATGCCGTCGCGCTGCCGCCTAGAATCCCGCTCCTCGCGCGCCTTCCTCGCACGAGCGATCTCTTCTAGGTAGTCCTCCGCGAGCCAAATGTAGCAGTACACGAGATTCTCGATGCCCAGCCAGGTGCTGTGATGCATGCGCGAGCGCCTTGCATCGACCAGTCCGCGGAGGGTCTGCCAGTCGCAACCGACATCTTCGGCGATTCGCTTAAGCAACCAGCGCGGCAGGGTGTCGTTGTCCCGGACGTCCTCGTACTCGAGAACCGGGCAGTTGAGCAACACGCCCTCCAGCGCGCCCGCGAAAACTTCGGGAGCCAAGATGCGCACAGAGTAGGGCCGGCGCGGCATGGTGTAAATATTATCGCAAATCTGTTGTTGGGCAAGCTGAATGCAGCAATACTGCGCCTGTCAGACAGGAAGCACACAACCCGCACACGAGCGATGAGTATGCAGAATCGCACAGGCTCGAGCGCACCGCGCCGCGAATACCTGAAGACCGCAGAGCTCGCAGAAGAGCTCGGCCTCCATCCGATCACCCTGATTAACTGGCGCCGCGAGGGCAGGGGCCCCGCGTTCGTTCGCTTTGGCCGCGCGGTCCGCTACCCCCGCGCCGCGGTGGAGGCCTTCGCCGCCAGCTCGATGCACATGCCGGCCGCAGCGTAGTTCGCCCGCCCTCGGTCGCGGTTCCGTCGCAGCCCCGGGAGGGGTGGGCTCGACGAGCCGCCGGCCAAGGGCCACCCATCACCCCGGCGCGGCAATGCCGCGCCCCAGTCGCAGGATGCAGACCATGAACACATCCCCTCCCGCCCCACTCGCGCACGTCGCCCCCCTCCCGAGTGGAGACGCCCTAGGCATTGTCGTCCTCGACACTTCGAGCCCTGACGCACGGGGGGGCTCACTCAGAGTGTCGGAAGCAACCGCGCGACAGCTGCCCGCCCTGATCGCGGCCGCGCTTGAGCGCTTCGACGCGCAGCAGGGGCGCTGAGCGATGGCCCGCAAGCGACTCATCTCACCGGAGTTCTTCCAGCACGCCGACCTCTACGAGGCCGAGCGTGAGTCCGGGCTGCCGGTGCGGCTGGCGTTCGCCGGCCTGTGGACCGTGGCCGACCGCCGCGGAATCTTCCAGTGGTCTCGGAACCTGAAGCCGCAGATCCTTCCCTACGATTCGTGCGACTTCCTCGAGGTGCTCGCTGCACTCGAGCGCCACGGATTCGTCCGGCGCTATGAAGTCGAGGGTCGCGCCTTCGGAATCATCCCGACATTCGCGTCACACCAGACCTTCCACCACGCCGAGCGCGAGAACAAGAACTTCCCCGCGCCGCCCGAGGGCTTGCTGGTGTCGCCCCGTCCCAGCCTAGGGCCAGCCCTAGGCGACACCGAGCCCGGCCCTGCGGTTGCGGTTGCAGTTTCGGCTTCGGGTACGGCTGCGGTTGCGGCCTCAACTACAACACCACTACTTCCCGCGCCGCGCAAACCGCGCGCGTCACGGGCGACGAGTGGCGAGGACGAGAAGACTTCTTGGATCACGCCCTTCGAGAATCTCTGGAAAAAGCTCGGTGGGCCGACAAGCTGGGATCGCGGCCCCGCTCTCCGCGAGTTCGCGGCCATCCGCAAGCACTACGCCGAGGACGAGATACTGCGACGGCTCGCCTGGTACTTCGAGAACAAGGGCAGTGAGGCGGTGCTCCCGCCCGAGCAGATGGAGCGTCGCAACTTCGTACCGCACCCGCGCGACTTCCGCATCCGCTTCGAGCGGTTCGATCCGTCCGCAGCTGCGGACGAGCGCGAGGTGCAGGAGGCCTGGGCGCGCGCCGTGCACGATGGCTGGGTCGCTGGCGTTGGCCAGATCTCGCCGTTCCGCATACGGAACGAGCTCCGGCGCTTCGTGGAGTTGTACCCGGATGAGAAGACCGCAGAGACGGCACTGCGAACCGCGCTCCGAAACTACCTCGATACCTGCAGGCGGAGAGTGGAGTCGCCGCGATGGCCGGAGTTCGCGTCAAACATCGTGGGTCACCTGCCGCCCCACTTGAAACTTCGACCTGCGGCGGCCGCATGATCGCACCGAACGCGACTTCGAGTGACCTGTCCGACCGCATCCTCGCCGCGCTCGAGCGCGTGCCGGCGGGCCTGACCCCTGAGCAGCTCGTCCTCGCGCTCGGCTACGCCGAGACCGACCGGCTGGCCGTCACACTCGCGCTCCACCGTCTGCGCGGCGCGTGGAAGGTCGAGAGCTATCTGCGGAGCACGCCGGCCGAGGTCGTGACCGTCTGGCAACATCGGCGGTTCGGCGAGGCCCACCGGATTCTCTTCCTGCAGCGGGAGGTCGCTTGAACGCACTCGAGCAGGTGCTGCTGCGCCTCGCGTCCGACGCGCGCGCGCTCAAGCAGTACGGACACGGAGAGCAGGCGCGCGCGATGGAGCACATCATCGCCGAGGTGCGCTACGCCGCCCGTGACTACTTGGCGTGGATCCCCGAGTCCGAGGCCGTCGAGCGGTCGGGCCACAGCGTCGAGTGGCTGCGGGCCCGTCGCAATGCCTGGCGAGAGGACGGCCTTGCCGAGAAGCACGAGGAGGGCTGGTTCTACTGCAAGCTCGTCATCCCGAAGCGCGCCACCACGCCGCGGCTCGAGGCCGTGCGGGCGGAGGCGAAGCGCCTCGCCGCGAAGCATCGCGGGGGTGCCCGATGAGGCGCGCGCCGAATCGGCAGGGCGGGGCCCGTATCGAAACCGAGCGGTTTCGCAACGGAGGTTCCCGTGGATGAGCGCAAGATCGAGATCAGCGATCCGTTCGGCCATCTCACCGACGAGACGCGCGAGCTGTTCACCCGCATCGTCAGGCTTGCGGTCGCCGGCGTGCCGCACCGCATCGTGAGCCGCCTCGACTTCGTCGACGGGCGACTGGGCGCCTTCGTGACCGTCGAGCGCCGAGCCTTCGGGCGGTGGACGGCCACCCGACCCGCGACGTGGCTCCCGCTCGCCGCCCATACGACCGCGGTCTTCGCGGTCCTGCTGCACGTCGGCGAGCACGGCCGACTCCCTGACCTCACCCCCAAACCTTCAGGAGAGTCCCAGGATGGCTGACCTCGCCACCTTACGCATTGCCGTCGACGCGTCAGGCGCACTCCGCGTCATCGACCAGTTCGGGAACGCGACCGAGCAGGCGGCGCGGAAGGCCACCGCGCTCGAGACCGCCGCCAAGCGCGCCAGCGTCGCATTCGGCGGGGCCTTCGTCGCCGGACTGGCGCTCGCCGCCAAGGAAACCGCAGAGGCGCAGCGCGAACAGGCGCAGCTCGCCGCCGCCCTGCGCTCCACCGCCGGCGCCGCGGGCCAGACGCTCGACAGCCTCAACGACCAGGCCGCCTCGCTCCGGGCGCTCACGGCAGCGACCGGTGGGCAGATTGCCGAGACGCAGGCGCTGCTGCTGACCTTCACGAAGATTGGCGGCGATACGTTCCCGCGCGCCACGCTCGCGGCGCTCGATATGGCGCAGGCCTTAGGCGGCGACGCGCGCGGCGCCGCGGTGCAGCTCGGCAAGGCCCTCAACGACCCCATCTTGGGCGTGACCGCGCTCGGGCGAGCGGGCGTCCAGTTCTCTGACAGCCAGAAGGCGGTGATCGCGAACTTCGTCGAGACCAACCGGCTCGCCGAGGCGCAGGCCATCATCCTCAAGGAGCTGGAGACGCAGGTCGGCGGCAGCGCCGCGGCCTACCGCAACACGCTCGGCGGCGCGCTCGCGGCCGTGCGCGAGTCGTTCCTCGAGCTGCTCGATCTCGGCAACGGCCCGCGGATGCAGGGGTTCATCGAGAACATCAACATCCTCGCCGACGGGATGGGCATCTTCGCCACGCAGTCAGCGCTCGCGTTCGCGCGTTCGAACGCGGCGATCCGGCGCAACGAGGTGCGCGCCGGCGGCTTCGTGATGGGAATGACGCGCGGAATGTTCGGCGGTGGCATCGCCGGCGGGGCGGCAGCCGACGCCTCGCGCTACGAGGCCGAGATCAACGCGCTGGAGACGTTGCTCGCCGAGCAGCGGGCCAGTATGTACCGCGGCATCGTCGCGCGCACGAACGCCGTCGCGGGCAGCGGCGGCCGGGGCAGTGCCACCGGCGGCGGCCCCGGCCTCATCGCCAGCCCGCTCGACTACACGAACGCCGAGTTCGCGGCGACGGTGGGCGACTTGATCCGCGCCGTCGACGCCGAGCGCGCACTCGCGCAGTTCCGCACGGATGCCACCGCGCGGCAGCTCCAGATGACGGGCCAGTTCGCCGAACTCATCGGCGAGGGCGAGCAGTCGGTCATCAACTTCGGGCAGGTCATCGGGAAGCTCCCCGAGCAGGTCACCGAGACCCAGCGCGTGATGACCGAGCAGCTCCAGCTCGCGGCCGGCCGCTTCGCGCGCGGCGTCTTGGACGACGGCCTCACCAGCCTGCCGCGCCTGTGGGACGGCTTCATCGACTTGGGCAAGGACGCCATCAGCCAGGTGTTCGCCCGCGAGTTTATGGACCGCATCGGCAACGCGCTCGCCACGCGGCTCTCCGATGCCTTCAAGGGCACCGGCGTCGGCGGCGGCATTTTCGCGGGCCTCGCCACAGGGTTCTTGGGCGCGATCGCCAACCTGGGCAAGGCGGCCGAGGCCATCCGCGAGACCAACCGCGCGATCGCCGCGTTCGGCCGGCGGCCCGAGGATGCGCAGTTGACCGACGAGCAGCGCCAACTCCGCGCTGCCGAGGACGAGCGGGACGCACTGGCGCGCCGCGCCTTGGGCGACCGCGGCTTCTCGGGCGCCTGGGAAGGCGACATCGCGGGGACGCGCGCGCGGCTGCTGAACCAGATCGACATCCTCAACGGCCCGCTCAACAACCTCAACGGGCCGATTGTCCAGCGCTACCGCGACGCCATCGCGCAGCTCGACGCCATCGGCGAGGCCTTCGCCGCCAACACCGAGGCCATCCGCGCGAACATCGAAGCGCTGGAGGCGCAGCGCCGCGCCGAGCAGCGCGCCGCCCTCCAGCGATTCTCGGATTCCATGAGCCTCGGCAGCCAGTCGCCCTTGTCGCCCGTCGCACAGCTCGCCGAGGCGCGGCGGCAGTACGACGCCATCGTGGGGCTGGCCCGCGGCGGTGACGCCTCGGCCATCGCCTCGCTGCCCGAGACCGCACGCACCCTCTTGGACGCCAGCCGCGCCGTCTTCGCCTCCGGCACGCGCTACGCCGAGGAGTTCGCCCGCGTGCAAGCCGACACACAGGCGTTGATCGGCGCGCTGGGCGCCGACCCGCAGCAGCCGGTCGTCGACGGCTTGGCCCTGACCCGCGACGTGCTCATCGCCGGCACCGACCAACTGCTCGCCGTCGGCTCCGCGCAGATCACCGTGCAGCAGGACGGGTTCACGGCGGTGGCGACGGAGATCGCCGCGATGCGCGCAGAACTCAACGACTCGCTCCAGCGCATCAACCTGACCCTGCAGGAATCCTGACGCACACCCCAATCCTAGGAGTGACCCCGTGAACCCCGTTCCCCTCCAGACTGCTATCGCCAACGCGCGCGGCGCCATCAAGCAAGCGCGCGAGCGCGTGGCCGGTGACGTCCGGCTGACCGATGCCGGCAAGCGCCTCGAGGTCTCGCGCGCAGCCGCCGAGCCCCTCAAGCACCTCATCGAACAGCACCGAGCCCTGCGCGAGCAGCACGCGGTGCTTGAGGGAAAGCTCCACGAGGCGATGCGTGTCGCCGACGCGTCCGCGCCGCGGTTGACGGACACGCAGTGGAGTGAGCTCGCGCGTGCCGCACGCGAAGATGCCGACCTGCGCAACGAGCTGAGCGTGCTGGCCGCCGCAGGCGCGAACACGCCGGATGAGGCGGCCTTGGTCGCGGCCATCGCCCAATCCCCGCACCCGCGCCTCTTCGGGCTTAGCGCCGTCGACGTGAACGCCGCGCGCGCTGCGCACTCGGCGTGGCTCCGCGAGCAGCCGGCGGTCGCCGAGCTCGCGTCGGTACTGGAGAACGGCGAGATCGCCCTCAAGGCGGCGCAGCGCGCGATGCGTGAGTTCGAGGCCGACCTGGACGGCGCTGAGCTCAAGCTGCTCGGCGTCTTCCCGCGTGCGCCGCAGGAACTGTCCGAGGCCGATTCGCAGGCGTGGATGACGCGTGACCCGGCTGGCTGGGCGCTCGCCGCGGCCAACCACTCGACCGCATTCCCGTGGCCGAGCCAACAACTCGCAGCCGCATAGGCGATGGCCGTCACCCGATACGAGTACATCCCGAAGGCCCCGAAGGCCGCACGCTATCTCGTCACCGAACTCACCCCACGCGCCGTGACGCTCGGGCTGCGGCACGGCGATGTCATCGAGGTAGGGGAGCGCGGTGTTCTGGTGCTTCGCCCCACCGTCGAGGGGCCGCCGCAGAAGCACCTCGACTCGCTCATCGTGAGCGGGACGCTGCGGCGACTGGATCCCGCGGCCTAGCGCGGCTCACCACACGCGCGTGTAGACGAGGATGTAGATGGGCCCGACGATGAACATCACGCCGCCGGCCAACGGGGAGACCAGGGCCACGAGAGCAGAGAGGAGGATGAGCGCGCAGCCGGTGCGCTGCTTCGCATCCATCTCCTTGTTCCGCGCCTTCTTGTTCGGCCGCCCGCAGCCGGGGCAGGCCGCGGCCTCGCTCGACATCTCCCGCCCGCATTCGGCGCAGCGCTCCAGTGCCACGATCTCCTCGCTCGTGAGGTCGCGGCATCTTGGCGCGCGTGCCAGCGGTGCGCAACCCCGCGGCCTAGGGCGCCGCTGCTGGATACTGTACGGATACTGGCTGGAACCGGGCCGCTGAACGCACGAAACCCCGCCGCGACCTAAGTCGTTGCGGGGTTTCACGTTGTCACAGTCGGGGCGAGAGGATTTGAACCTCCGACCTCCTGCT
>VFQM010003282.1_pt1 | contig 10618 bp, 9 predicted proteins | sample 3512391 | NCBI WGS metagenome assembly VFQM01 (sample SAMN10412369, study PRJNA504923) | tailings metagenome | isolation source: Replicate 1 from Balatoc abandoned mine | place: Philippines
TGGCGGGGCTGGAACTGGGGTGACGGAAATTTCGGCGGTTCCGGCTTACAACCCCTAGTTCATACGGAGGAACCCCTTCAACCCCATTTGGGCTAACCCTGCTGCCTTTAGGTCTGCACAAACGTTTGACTATAAATACGTTAAACGTTACTATGGCCGAACATTCATGCAGACCAGCCCTACCCCACCTTCCCCTGTCTTGAGCCCGCCATCCGGCAAGGCATCGAGCGCTCGCGTGGAGAGCTCGGAAGGGGCACTATTCGAAATTCAGTCGCAAGCGCGTTATGTCTTTACCCCGGGTGAGTTTGCGGCACGTACGGGGCGCGTGCCTGACAGCAACGCCTTAAAAATGGCGCTCCAGAGGCTCGCGCGACAAGGGCGCATAACCCTGGCCATAAAGCGGCCTGCCCATTGGCTCATTGTGCCGCCCGAGCAGGCCGCTTACGGTGCGCCGCCCGTGGAGTGGTGGCTGCACGACTGCCTTGAGACCATGGAGCCCAATTACTACGTGGCGCTTTTGTCTGCTGCTCGGCATTGGGGGTCTGCTCATTACGCCCTTCAAGCGACACAGGTCATGGTGGGCAAACCTCGGTTACCCATCAAGGTCGGTAAGCTGCAAGTGGATTTCCACACAAAAAAGAACATTGCCAAGACCCCGACGGTATTGGCCAGAAACAAGGTCGCTCGAATTCGGGTCAGCACTCGAGAAGCTACGTTGCTGGATTTGATTCGCTTTCAAGCCAGCATCGGAGGCATCGAAGCAGTGTGCCGCATCGCCATAGACTTTTCGAAAGACATGACGGCAGCCGGAATGGTGGAAGCCTTAGGCGCTTTGGACCAGGTTTACGCCGCCCAAAGGCTGGGCTTCATCCTTGACCAGCTGGGATTGGCAAAGCTTTCCAATACCGTGTTCACCTGGCTGAAAGACCGCCGGTTGTCCAATCAACCGTTAGCTCCTCTGAGCGCCAATGAGCACCCCCCCGAGTTCACGAGCTCTCGCTGGCACATCCGATACACCCCCATGCAAGAAGCAATTTTTCAGGAGATGAAGTGTTAACCGCTCAAGAGATAAGCGCATGGCGGCCCTACGCCCCTTGGAGCAACGACCTGATGGTGGAACAAGATTACCTGCTCAGTCAGGCAGTCGCGGCCATTTTCGAAGATGATTTTTTGAAAAGCCAAGTTGCCATGCGAGGTGGGACTGTTCTGCATAAGGGGCACCTGGCACCGGCAAGTCGGTACTCTGAGGACATTGACCTTGTATTGGTCGGCGACCGCCCGGCAAGTCACATCAAAAAAGCACTCACGCGCGTGCTTAAGCCTCTGCTTTCAAGTCCCACAGAGTCGGTTTTGACGTCAGTGCAACTGGCTGTCCGCAACCTGGTCGCAAAGTCGAAAATCATTCGAACCACCTACACCTACGACCCAACCAGCACCGAAGCCGCCCTGGCCCACCTGAAGGTTGAGGTAAACGTCAACGAAAAGCGCAGCTTCTATCCCCTGGTGACCACGGGTATCTTCGTGCCTACGTCGAAGGGAGCGCCTCGAACATTGCAGGTAGTCTCCTACGACCTGGATGAGATGCTTGGCACGAAGTTGAGAGCGCTACTACAGCGCGAGCACGGTCGGGACCTGTTCGACTTGTGGTGGGCCTGGAAAGTAGCCACCGCCCCCAATGCCTCGGTGGCCGTGAACCCGGCACGAGTGGGAGCCGCTTTTCGGTTTTATATGGCGCAAGAAGGCAGCCACTTTGATTCCAAGGAAGTGCGAAAAGAACTTGAGCGACGCCTGTCTTCAAAAAAGTTCTTATCGGATATGGACGGGTTTTTGCCCGTGGGCCAAACCTACGACCCCGTGCAAGCATTTGAAGACTTCTGCTCCGTTTTCTTGCCACATCTGGACAAGTGATACCGAGCATTGCCCAGGACCAGCCAGGGCCCAGTGCCGAAAATCCCAGAATCCCACCGAAGGCGTGCCTCGCAGGCGTTGCACCCCGTGTCAAGGCTTCGAAGGCGCCTTGACACGAGCCTCCTCAAGCCAGGCCTCTGCCTTGGCCAATCGAGCCGCCAAATCGGTAGCTTGGGCTTCGGTCTTTTCCAGCTTTGCTTGGGCCACCGCGGCCTGTTGCTCTGCGCTTACCCGTACTGCTCGCTCTTCGTCCAGAGACGCTTTGAGCTTGACAAGCTCGGCGTCCAAGCGGGGGACCGCATTGTTGGCGACCAGCTCTTTGAGTTGGCCTTCCGTCTTTTCCAACCGGGCCTGGGACACGGCTGCCTGCTGCTCGGCGACAACCTTGGCGTTGCGTTCCGATTCAAGAGCGCCCTTCAAACGCTCAATTTCGGCCTCCAGACGAGGGACGCCCTCTAGGCGGAGCTCGAGCTTGGCCTTTTCCGTCCTGGCATGCTCTGCGGCCTCACGCTGAGCGACAGCCTCTGCCCGAACGTCTTCCAGGTCTTTGGTCAACTGCCCCAAACGACCTGACAACTCTGCCTTGTCCGCTTGCAAGGTCTCCACGGCCGACTGTTCGCGCTCTAGTGCCGCAGCCAGGCGCTCCGACTCAGCAATCAAGTCCTGGTTGGCCTGTTGAGCAGTTACCAGGTCAGCCTCAAGCGTCACCTTGGCAGAAGCTACTTCCTGCGCGATAAAGTCCACCAAGGCCCGTTGGAGGCCTACGGGAAGCACTGCCTGTGTCTCCGGGGTCCGGACCTGGTGGCTCTGCCAGACATGGAGGTGCTTGAGCACGGTGGCCATGCTGCCACCCCCCAGCGCCTCCCTCACAGCCCGGGCAGAGGGCTTGGCGCCGGTAGCTCGCAGCTGGTCAGCAACGGAATTGACCTCTTCCTGCGTGATGACTGACTCTCGTCCCATGTTGCACTCCTGCGCTACAAAGCTTGTTACGTTACGTTATTTTATCCGGAATGCCGGGTGTTAATAAGCAGATGACCATGAGTGGCCACCCATTCCTATACTCTTTGAACTGATACTTTTCGATGTTCAAGCGTACCCAGTTTTTGGAGCTAGGCGTTGGCTTAAAGTGTTGACACCTGCCAGAAATTTCTCCAATACCTGAGAAGCTTGGCGGTTCGACGGCCTGCGCCCCGACCTCAGGCTTCCTGCGCGGACTCGGGGGCCGACGCGGCACGAAACTCGTCGTCGTGCGACACGCGGACTACACCGAGCTTGAGTCCGAGCACGCCGAAGACCCGGTTCATTGTCTGGACCGTTCCCTCGCTTTTCTCGCGCTCAATGTCTTGCAGCGTGCGAAACGATATTCCCGCCAACTGAGCCAGTTCTGTAGTAGTGAGATGCATCGTCTTCTTCAGATGGCGCACGGCCTGTGCCAGGCTCCATTGCGGATTCGCCAGCACGTCGTTGATGGCCTTCTTGCGCAGTTCCAGCTGCTGAGGCAGGGGCAAGGTTTCGTATCGCTTGTCCATGTCGGCGTCCCGTTCAGTTCAGCGCGGTCAATCGCTGGGCTTGCGCCTCGATTCCGAGCTTGAGGTGAGCGTGCACCGCCGGTTCCAAGCCGAAGTCAGTACCGTAGGCTGCAATCTTTTTCAGAGGCTCAGCCATCGGGCGCAAGCCTTCAACCAATGCCGGTCGGCACACCTCGCGCAACGCTTTTTTCTGCGCAGAAGGCAACCGCTTTTCCTCCCTCAGGGTCTGCGCCATCTCACACACCTTGTCGATGACCCTGTTCCAGTCTGGAGCGCTGCTGTCGTTGCCCTCCCAACGGATGCGACGGGCGATTCCGTCAGGGTGGAGGTACATCGGCGCAAAGTCGTAGAGGGGTGTCAGGCGGATACCGCCACTGAAGTCGCGCTGGACTGCGGTGTTTCTTGCGTGGTTGTCTTTGTTCCCCAGGGCCAGGTTGGCCACATCCCGCTTGATGTACTCCAGCACTTCGGTAAGGGGGTGGGTTGATTGCTGCAGCAGCTGCCGACACACTTCGTCGTGGCTGGGCACCGCATCGAAGCCAGGGTTGCCCGTCAACGTCGCGATACTCTCTTGTCCCAAGCGAAGAACCCCTCCGCCCGTCACTTGGCGGTCGAACCGGGGGATGAAAAGTGCTCGCTTGAGCAGTACGAGGTCCGCATGCACGCGAAGGCCCAGCATTCGTGCCAACGCCATATAAGGGGCTTCATGCCGCAGGATGGACGCAAGAGCCTCGTTGCTGCCCCGTCCGAACTTGACGATGTAGTGCTCCCGCGCCCGCGCATCAGCAAGCGTGTGGTCCAGGTACAGCAGGCCATCCTCTGCTCTCGTGAGCAAAATCTTGGGCCACTCGCCCTGCACCCCAGAAGAGCCTGCCACGAACAGGCCGTGCGAGGCCAGGAACTCAGCGAAGTCGTCCCCCCGTTCGGCCACCTCATCGTCCGTGAAGCCCCGTAGCGGACCCGCATTCGCGGCTAGCCAGCTCGCGGCCTCTTTCACGCGCAGGTTTCCTACCGAGTTGCCCGCACCCGCGAGCAGCAGCCGCCAGTCCACGCTCTCCCCTGCCGTTACAGATAGGCCCAGTCTGCGCAGAAGCTCTTCTCGCCCAAAACCCTGCGGCAACATATCGATAAGGAAAACGGGCCAGTGCGGATGCTCGAACGCTTGGAGACCCACTGGGAAGCGACAGGCAAAGGCATGAGCGTCTCGCGCTCCGCCGTGCTCGATGGCCCACTCCACCGAGTAGCCGGTATACGTCTTGCTGCGCCAGCCTTGTGCTTCAGGGCCCAGCAGGCTTACGCTTCCCACGTCGCACCAAGCGCCGTTGGCGAACAGTTGGAGGGTGCAGCTCGCATTCATTTGCACAGAATTTTATCACTATTGAAGCTGAAATACGTTGTATATGTGATAGATAACTGTGTAAGTAAACCGGAGGCCTGCTGTAGCTTACAACCTACTCCATCAACACTTTAGGCCAACGTCTAGGTTTTTGGAGCGGTGGCGTTTTATCGAGCAGAACAGGCGGCACAGAGGGTGGGGTTGACTCGAATTGAGCTGCTTGCTGCAGGTGGGCAGGGTTACAAGTATTCGTGGACACGTCCGTTTAACGGATACCACTCATGCGCTCGATTTGGATTCGACGCACCCCTGTGGCCGACGACGCTGCAAAAGTGTGCACAAGTACCGTACGGGCCGGTTCGCTGAGATGACTGACGCACAGGCAGGCCTTTGAGTCTCCGCTGACTTTTATTCGAGAGCGCCACATGTTGGCTAGCCGTTCTCGAAAAGAGTTGCTAAGCGCCCCCTGACTGCTTCAAGAAGCGCTCCAGCTTTTACCTGGAGCGCTTTTTCATTGGAGAATAAATCTCCTTCAGGCGTTATCGGGAGCCCTCGGAGGTTCCTGGGCTTGTCCTGCACGCGCGGACAGTGAACCTTCGTCGAGCCCAGTTTCCGTCTGAAAAACGCATTCCCAGAACCTAAATCGACGGGTCCCTCATGAAAAACGCCCTCCCGGTTATCCGAGAGGGCGTTTGATTGACATAGGGCGTCTTTGCCGTCCTTACCAACTCTTTTTCAGAACGGCTAGCACTTGCTGATGTCTTTGCTTTCTGAGCCCTTTGTCAGACAGGGGTTTTCTGTGCTCCGGCAGTAGCTAGCATGCCCGTTTGGCTGTCGTTCACCACGTTTGTCCAAATGTACCTCTCCTCGGTTTTCAGGCTGTTTTTTGTTTTTTGTGGATAAGTCGCCGGCTCGGTCCGGTTGTTTTCTGTAAGACTGTAGGTTTGAAAAACCTTGGATTTAGAGCTGTCTGCGCTGACACGTGGTCACCTCGTAGTTATCCACAGGCTGGAGGGTGGCCTCTTAGACGCCACGCAGGCGACCTGCCTCAATGGCCTCCACAAAAGACCGGCAGAACGGCCTTGCGGCCCGCCTCCCGTTGCGGATTTCAAGCAGCATGCCTGAGTCCTCGACAGTCACCAAAAGCGTCTGGTCGCGGTTCTGGAAGGTCCGACCTACCAAGTCCTGTGCCTTCTGCTTGAGGTACTCGCGCTCCTGGACCTCTGCCGCTCCACGAGTTTCCTCGGTAGCGCGGAACCCAAAGTCCCGGCCTTTGCCCAAAAGAGCTCGCAGGTAGGCGTAGAGCTCTCGGCCATGAAGGCCTTCCAGGTACTTCCTCGTGGCGACCACCACGGTCGACAGGCGTTGTTTGGCTTGGCCGGCGAGTTTCATGAGGTGCAGCACTCCCGAGCAGTTCATGCCTTGCTCCTTGACCAACCATGCCAGGTCACGAGGCAACCGCACCTTGCCAACACGTTCAAACTCAAAGGGTGTCTCTTGGTTTGCTGCTCGAGCTGGGCTCTTGTTGGCAACAGTCGTAGGCTCTCCTGCTGCGGCCTTGGGACCTTTGTTGGGGTGAGCCTCGTCCACGCTTGCGCGTGCTGCTTCTGACAGCAGCAGAGCGTCCAGGAGTTGCTTTGTTGGCACCAGGGGCGAAGAGGAGCCGCGCAGCTCTGGGCGTGCTCGTTGTTGGCGCTCCACCAGGCCGCGCTCTTCCAGCCAGCGCACCACGCGGTGGACGGTTTCAACAGATTTGCCTGATTCCTCCGCCAATGTGGCGCGACTGGCCAAAATCGGAGAATTCAACCGTTTCAGGTTGATTTTCTTGACGATGCGCAGGATGACGCGAAGGTAGCCGTCAGGCACATCCTTGAATATGGGGGACTCATCCAGGGCGGCACACGCCCGGCTAATGAGTGATGGGTAAACAACGGTAGGGGCGATAACAGTCATCGCAGTCTCCTCAAAGACACGAAAGTCCTTGATGAAATCCCGCCGTTTCCCTAAGATTTACTCTGTTACGGAGCTTTTGACCGATTGGCGTCGGTTTTGAGCGTCTTAGGTGAAATTGGCGGAATCCATCAAAATTCCTGAAAACCCTCAGAGTTGGCGCTCTGGGGGTTTTTTCATTGGCACGAGCGTTTTTGGCTACTTCATGCGATTTCTCCAAATTCCTGGTTCCAAATGCACCGAACCCCGCGTAGTGCGGGGTTCGTGTGTTGTATGTAGATAGGCCCGAGGCTTTAAACCTCTAAAGTCTGGCCGGTGCGGGGTCGGGTGAGGCCGAGAGCGGGCTGCTGAGCAGCAAGTGCTCCTGGCCACCAAAGCCAAAGCGTTTAGTTGACTAAACGCTTCCTCGGAAAACGCATCTTTCCGCGTCTGTCCAAGAGGGGCGTGGACCCCGGCGTTTAGTTGACTAAACACTCTGCCCTCGAGCGCTGCACTGGAGAGGGTCGCCTTTGGCAGGTGTCTTATGAGCTCCGGGGTGCCCCAGGCGTTTAGTTGACTAAACGCTTCGCTGCAGAGGCTGGGAGATGCTGGACTCCAGGCCACCAAAAAGTCAAAAGCGTTTAGTTGACTAAACGCTTTGGCATCGGGTGCTGACGCTGAAGTCAATGGCTTGGCCTGGTGCCTGGCGAGCTCTGGGGCGACACAAACGTTTAGTTGACTAAACGGTCGCAGCGAAGGTGTTGGGCTGTCGGCCTGAATACAGGGGCAGCTCTGGAGAGTGTTTAGTTGACTAAACGCGCAGACCGACCAGTCAGCCAACAGTCCGTCCGCCTTGCCGTGCGGCAAGGGGATGTGACCGTTTAGTTGACTAAACCGGCTCATGACGAAGCCTGGGGTGCCTCTGGACTGGCGTCATCGTCAGCTGGCTCCGGCTGGATAGCGGCCAGTTCAAGCAGCTCTTCCAGCCCTTGGGCGAACGCCTCGCGTTGCTCGGCAGACACGGTAATGACCAGCTCGAACACATCGCCGCGTTGCTTGTAGACGCCATTGGCATACCGTATGGTCTTGCCCGATGTCTTCGCTTTGTGAGCAATGGGGTGGAGCAAGGCCTGCACCTGGTTGGTCAGCCAGCGCTGCGTCTGGTCTTCGCTCGCATATTTGTTCGCAAGCGCTACCGCCTTGCGGATGCCTGCCTTGTCGTACAGCTTGGCCAGTTGGTAGGCCTCAGTCGCCCCGAACTTGTGAGGATGTAGGCGGACAATTTCGAGCACGTCCTCTGGCAGCTTTGCGTACGCGCGGTAAAAGCTCATCATGGTCTTTGAGACCTTCGCCCGGCGAGCTACCTCCGCGGTGGATTCGCCTGCGGCAATGAGCTTTTCATAGAACATCGCACGGTCGAGGTCGCAGTGCTGTGAGCGCCCTTCGTTTTGCTCGTAGCCGAACCAGGCGGACTCCTGCAGGCCAAGCTCGGTGTGAATCTCTGCGAGCAAAGACTCGAACACCTTGTGTTCACGGCAGGCCTGCACACGCGTCCAACCGTCACAGATGATGAAGCGGCCGGCGGCGTTCGGATTCGGAATGACGTGAATCGGGTCGTGCTGGCCTTGGGCGCGCAGGTCTTCGGCACGGTTCAGAATCATCTCCGGGGTGTACACCTCCCGCGGAGCCAGCGGGTTAGGGTCTATCAAGTGGACCCCAAGCATGGTCAGATTTCGCCCGCTGTGAGAGTCCACTGCAGTCGCTTGAGCTTCTTGCGTAGGTGCCTCAACGGCCGCAGGGGGCGCGTACGGCTCATGGGGAGCGGATGCGCCAGGCCCGGGAATATCGGCCAGTTCGTGTGCAGGGGTGGCGGGCACCACCGCGCCTGTCTTTATGAGGCCTGAAAGCTTGGGAGGAGCCTTGGCCATCATTCGTCTCCTGGCAGGCCGGGCATCGTGATGCCGTAACTGCGAATCAGGCTCTTGGCCACGTCAATGATTGCGGATGCACCCACCGAGCTCGACTCGAACTCGACCAAGGGCCCTACGTCCTTGTCTGAAGGGTTGAGCTGCCGTGCGAAACCGGAGTACTGCGGAACGATGGAGTCGTTCAGCATTGAACCGTATTTCGAGTAGAGAAAACCCATCGACTCGCGCACGTGTTTCAGGCTTGGGTGGTACTTGTTGATTACCACTTCCATGGTGACGTTGGCGCCCGTGACCGCCTTGATTTCAGCCAGGTTGGAAGCAAGGGAGTCCAACGCTCGCAGGCAGCTGCCTTCGGGTTCAACCACGGTCAGAACTTTGCCGGAGTCCTTGGCGGCATAGGAGAAAGCCAAGCCAATAGGTGTGGTTCCGGGCGCGGTGTCGACGACGATGACGTCGTAGTGCTGGGCGAAAAACGTGCTGTTGCGGTTCAGGAACAGCTCCGCCCTGGTATGGCTGGACATCACGGCGACCAGACTGGCGTCGGTCTCTGCCAGGGTGATGTCTGACGGAATCAGGTCGAGGAAGCCGCCTTCGTAGATGTGCTTGATGGCACCGGGCAAGTCGGTGTCTGGCGAGTTCGTGGCCTTCTTCAGGAAGTGCCCGATGTGCAGGATGTCGTTGTCGTAGACGGCTGTGTCGATGCCCAGCAGGTTCGATGCGGAGGCCTGGGGGTCTGCGTCGATGACCAGCACTCGGTAGCCCATCATGGCCATCGCAGCCGCCACGTTGACGGAAATACTCGTTTTTCCGACCCCGCCCTTGGTCATGCGGGTGACGATGACGGGGGGCAACTTTGATGTCAGAGGCAGTTGTTCGGTCGCTGGCGGCTCTGCTCCAGCGGCGCGGTACCGCGCTGCGCGGATGTCAGAGGGCATGTAGCGCATGTGGTGCTGGCCTGCCGGCTTCTCGCGGCCGCATAGCTCCTGCAGCTTCTTTGCGGTCACGTCCAGGCCGGAAAGCGATACCGCTACCGACGTTTTGAAATCAATTGCCCGAGCCATGGCTGTGCCGCATTGTCAACATGGGCTGCAGCATAGCCCAATGCGGCTTTGTTGGCAAGTTTTTCGCGGCTGGAGACAAAAAAACTATCTAAACACCGAGCAAGTTCTAAAAGAAAGCCTAAAGAGGGTTGCTTGGGAACAAATTTTAGAGCTCTGCGCCCTTTCATAGTGCCATGGTCCCGGTGGCCTCGCCCAGCAGGGGGCAAGCACCATAACGGTCAGTTACCTGCCCCTTATGGCTGTTAATTGGCTATAACGGGTAGAAAAATAACTGTTGCAGCCTGAGCAAAAAAAACTGTGAGCCACCGCCTTCAGCGACTTACCCCCTAACTTTTGCAGGGCCTCACGGCCACGGTCCCCAAAAGGAAAACGGCACCCAAGCTTAGTGGTACCGCTGAAGAGAGTTTTGGGGAGTAGCCCCCGATTTGTCGTTAGGGCGAGACGTTGACCGGAGTCGGCTGATTCGTCAGCGCAGCGTCGTTGCCCAGCTGGCCGTAGTAGTCATACCCCCAGCACTTGAGCCCGCCAGCGGTAGTCACTGCGCAGGTGTGCTGGTATCCTACCGAGACGCTGGCTACGCCCGAAGTCAGGCCCAGGACGTCTACGGGAGTGGGCTTGTCCGTGAGAGCCGTGTCATTGCCCAGCTGGCCGTAGTAGTCATACCCCCAGCACTTGAGCCCGCCAGCGGTGGTCACCGCGCAGGTGTGATAGAAGCCCGTTGCCACGCTGGCTACGCCCGAAGTCAGGCCCAGGACGTCTACGGGGGTGGGCTGTCTCGTCAGGGCAGTGTCGTTGCCCAGCTGGCCATTTCCGTCATATCCCCAGCACTTGAGCCCGCCAGCGGTGGTCACCGCGCAGGTGTGATAGAAGCCTGTTGATTCATTTCCAAAGCTGGGCCATTTCGAGACGCGTTCACGCTGAAATCTG
>VFQM010003283.1_pt1 | contig 10616 bp, 8 predicted proteins | sample 3512391 | NCBI WGS metagenome assembly VFQM01 (sample SAMN10412369, study PRJNA504923) | tailings metagenome | isolation source: Replicate 1 from Balatoc abandoned mine | place: Philippines
CGGGAGGTCCATGGCGTCACCCGAAGTTTCAGAAATTTCTGAAACATTAAATGACGCCGGTCAAGCCAAGGCAAGGCCGGGCGGCCCGGCGTTCAGGGAAACCTCACGGCGGCGGCGGCTCGCCGCGCTCCCAGTAGGGCGGTTCGCCGAAGCGGCCGCGCAGGAAGTCGGTGAACACCCGCACCTTGGGTGGGACATGGGCGCGGCTGGTGGTCAGCACGTGGATGCCCTGCCCCGGCAGCTCCCAGTCCTCGAGCAGGCGCACCAGCCGGCCGGCGACCAGGTCCTCGCCGACCACGAACCAGGGCATGCGCACGATGCCCAGCCCCTGCAGCGCCGCCTCGCGCAGGGCCAGGCTGGAGTTGGCCTCGAGCGGGCCGGACACCCGCACCACCTCGCGGCGCTGGGCGCGGGTGAGCGTCCACTCGCGGGCCGTGGGCGAGAGCGAATAGACCAGGGCCGCGTGCCGGGCCAGGTCGGCCGGCTCCTGCGGGCGGCCGGCGCGGGCCAGGTAATCGGCCGAAGCCACCAGCACGTTGCGGTTGCGACCCACGGGCGCCGCAATCATCGAGGAATCGGGCAGGTCGCCGATGCGCACGGCCAGGTCGAAGCCGCCCTCCACCAGGTCGAGGCGGCGGTCATCCAGCACCAGGTCCACCCGGATCTCGGGGTAGGCGCGGGCGAAGGCGCCCAGCGCCGGCACCACGTGCAGCAGGCCGAAGGACATCGGCGCGTTCACCCGCAGCACGCCGCGCGGCGCCGCGCGCAGGGCGGTGGCGGCCTCCTCGGCGTCGCGCGCGGCCATCGCCGCCTGCTGGGCATGCGGCAGCGCGGCCTGGCCGGCTTCGGTCAGCGAGAGCCGGCGCGTGGTCCGGTGCAGCAGGCGCAGGCCCAGCCGCGCTTCGAGCCGGGCCACCGCGGCGCTGGCCTGGGACTTGGACACGCCCAACCGGCGCGCGGCCTCGGAAAAGCCCCCGGCCTCCGCCACGGCGGCGAAGACGGCCAGGTCGTCGAGCGAAGGCGGCGGCGTCGGCTTTGCGGTTTTCATGGACAGTAATTCCACTCCTGACCGGATTATCAGTCAAGCGTGGACGGCGCAGCCTAGTCGCACCCCGTCCACGACCCATCCTGAGGCCACCCGTGTCCCCCTCTCCCCGCTGGCTCGTGCCCGCCCTGATCCTGGCGCTGGGCAGCCTGATCGGCACCAACACGGCCCTGGCCAAGGGCCTGGTCGTGGGCGGGATCGCCCCGCTGTCCCTGCTGCTCTGGCACCAGGCCGGCGCCGCGGTCGTGCTGCTGGCGGCCCTGGCCTGGCGTGGCGAGGCCTTTCCCTGGACCCCGCGGGTGCTGGGTTATTCCGCGCTGCTCGGCCTGTGTTCGCTGACCCTGCCCTCGGCGATCGGCTTCCACGCCATGCCGCACATCGGCGCCGGCACCTACACCGCGATGTTCACGCTCTCGCCGCTGTGCACCTTCGCGCTGCGCTGGGCGGTGGACCGCGCCTACCCGGGTCATCGCCGCCTGCTGGGCCTGGCGGTGGGCGGGCTGGGCGCGGCCTCGCTGGTCATCGCCGGGCTCGGGCTGGCGCCGGGCCAGGGTGGCTGGCTGGCGCTGGCGCTGGTGACGCCGCTGCTGCTGGCCACCGGCAACCTGGTGCGCGAGCGCCTGATGCCGCAGGGCGTCTCGCGCCTGCAGCTGTCCGTCGCGCAGCCGGTGGCGCAGCTGTCGATGCTGGTGCCGCTGGCCCTCGCCTCGGGCACGCCGATGGCGATGCCCCTGCCGCCGCTGACGGGCGAAGACCTGGTGCTCGCGGCGCAGGTCGCCATCGCGGTGGCGATCTACCCGCTGTTCTTCCAGCTGCAGGCGCGGGCCGATGCCGTCGCGCTCAGCCAGATCGGCTACGTCACCGTCGCCGTCGGCGTGCTCTGGGGCGCCGCGCTCTACGGCGAATCGCTCAGCCCGTGGATGGCCGTCGCGGTCGTCCTGCTGCTCGCCGGCCTGCACCTGGTGCAGTCCGCTTCCCGGGCCGTCGCGGCCCCGCCTGCCGCGGCGGACGCGGCGCGTCCTTCCCCCTGAACCGGAGATCCACCATGCGCCTCACCGCCCTCGCCCTCGCCGCCGCGCTCATCGCCGGCCCCGCCCTCGCCGACCGCCCGCAGGCGGCCACCAGCCCCTGGGGCCCCGACGACCAGATCGGCCGCCTGAACATGATGACCGAGGCCTCGCGCGCCGAAATCCTCGCGCGCATCGACGGCGGCCGCGTCTACGACCTCGGCGTCGAATACCACAAGGACATGCCCAGCTGGGCCCTGCTCGGCGACCCGACCTACCAGATCTGGATGACGCACACGCCGCGCGGCACTGCCGTCGACAATGTGCTCGGCCTGGGCCGCGAGATGCACGAGGCGGTGTCCTACAGCGGCGATGCGGTGCTGATGTACACGCACACCGGCACCCACATCGACGCGCTCTCGCACTTCGGCCTCGACGGAAGAATCTGGAACGGCTTCCACGCCGACGAGCACCAGGGCGACGTGGGCTGGAAGAAGGGCGGCGCCGAGCAGTTGCCGCCGATCGTGGCGCGCGGCGTGATGATCGACGTAGCCGCCTACAAGGGCGTGGACGTGCTGCCCGAGAGCTACCGCATCCTGCCCGAGGATCTGGAGGGCGCGCTCGCGCGCCAGGGCCTGGCGCTGGCACCGGGCGACGCGGTGTTCATCCGCACCGGCCGCATGCGCCACATCGGCGATGCCCGCAAGTTCATGGACAACCCGCCGGGCATCGGCCTGGCCGCGGCGAAGTGGCTGGTCGAAGGCCAGGGCGTGATGCTGGTCGGCGCCGACAACCTCAGCCTGGAGGTGTTCCCGGTCGAGACGCCGGAGAACTGGGTGCCGGTGCACACCTACCTCGAGGCCGAGCAGGGCGTGGCGATCATGGAGGTGGTGGACCTGGAGGCGCTGGCGCGCGACGGCGTCCATGAATTCGCCTTCATCGGCGCCAGCCTCAAGCTGCGCGGCGCCAGCGGCGCGCCGATGCGGCCGATCGCGCTGCCGGTGCGGCCGACGACGCCGCGCACCAAGCGCTGAGCCCGGGCCACGGCGGGGCGCCGCCCCGCCGCGGCTCAGTTGGCGAAGCGGTAGCTGAGCTTCACCAGCACCTGTTCGGCGTCGCGCAGCGAGGTGGCGTCGCCGAGCAGGTCCGACAGCGGCCGGCTGATGCCCTCGTCGTCCAGGCCGCCGCGGCTGTAGACCACGTACAGGTCCGACAGCGGCGCCAGCTCGTAGCGCCAGCGCACCTGGAAGCCGAGGTTGGCCAGGCTGAAGTCGGTGACGTCGGCCGGCGCCGCGACCGGCACCGGCCGCCCGTCCACGCCGACCTCCCAGGCCTGGGTGAGGCGCGCGTCGAGTGCGATCGTCTCCAGCTTCACGCGCAGCTCCTGGCGCGTGCCCAGCTGCCACTCCACGCTGGTGTTCACCCGCGCGGTGTCGGCGCGGAAGCTGCCCAGGCGGTTGCCGCCGCGCCAGAGCAGCCAGTCCGGCTCGTGCTTCACGCCCAGTCCGAATTCGATGGCCAGGCCTTCGCCCACGTGCAGCGTGGGTTCGAAATACAGCTCCAGGCCCGGGTTCGAGGCGCCGTCCAGGCCCTCGCCGGCGATGCGCGCCGAACCCTCCAGCGACCAGGCGCCGCGCTGCGGGCGCGAGCGCTCCCAGTACGCATAGATTTTCTCGGGCACGCGCACCACGCCGTTGCCGCGGGTGATGCGGTCGTCGTTGCCTTCGAACCACATCGCCACGTCCCAGAACTCGCTGCCGCCGTCGCGCAGTTCGGCGTAGCGCTGGATGGCCGCGGCATTGGCGATGTGCAGGCCGTGCACGTTGGTGCGGTTGGACACCGCCCAGCGCGTTTCGTAGCTGGCGTAGCGCGAGCCCTCCGGCGGCGCGTCCTCGCGCCGGGCCAGCTCGTAGCGCGCGTAGTTGAAATCGTTGCGGTCGAGGTAGCCGATGTCGTTGAGCTCGAGCTCGTCGCCCAGGTGCAGCAGGTACAGCTGCTGGCGCCAGCCCTTGCCCATCAGCCAGTCGATGCGCGTCTGCAGGCCGAGGTCGTCGCGGCGCTCGCCGGCGGTGCGCGACTGCGAGGCCACCACCTGGTTGCGCAGGGTCCAGTCCGGGCCCGGCGTCCACAGGTGGTCGACCGACAGCACCGAGGCCTCGCGGTCGAGCCAGGGCCGCTCCACCCGGGTGAACATGGTGCCCAGGTCGTGTGCGCCGAAATCGCGGGTGGCGCGCAGGGCCAGGAAATCGCGCCCGGCCTCGCCCTTCTCGGTCGCCGCCAGCACGCCGTAGCGCACCTGGCCCAGGCTGCCGTTGAGCTTGACCGCCGCGGCCACGTCGCCGGCGCCGCTGCCGTCGTCGGCCGTGCCGCCGATGCGGCGCGTGTACAGCAGGCGGCTGTTGCCGGCGCCGAAGGGCACGTCGAACAGGCCCTGGTTCTCGGTGAAGAAGGGGCGCTTGTCGCCGAAGAAGGTCTCGACCGCGCCGAAGTTCACCACCAGGTCGTCGCTCTCGACCTGGCCGAAGTCGGGGTTGATCGTGGCCGAGAGCTGGAACTGGCCGTTGGGCTTCCAGAACAGGTCGGCGCCGGCGTCGAAGTCCGCGCTGCCCGCCACGTTGTCGTACAGGCCGAGCACGTAGGGCGTCACCGCCAGCAGGGACTGCTCGTAGTGCGGCACCTCGACCTTCGCGAAATCCGAGAGGAAGCGCGGGCGCATGTAGCTGGCGTCCGGCCAGGCAACGCGCTCGCCGGTGTGCGCCACCACGCGGTCGAGGTAGATGCCCAGCGTGCGCGTGCCGTTCTCCGGCTTCGCCATCGGCGCCACGTGCCAGGGCACGAGGATCTCGACCGTCCAGCCGGCGTCGTCCTGCGAGGTGGCGTGGTGCCAGTGGCCGTCCCAGTCGTCGTTGAAGTTGCGCTCGCTGGTGACCACCTCGTCGGCGATGCCGCCGGGCAGCGAGACCACGAAGTCGTAGCCGGTGCGGCCGTCGCCGTCGAAATCCACCATCAGGTTGACGCGGTCGAGCTGGCCCATCTGGTCGCGGCGGGTGCGCTGGGCCGAACGCGGCACGCCGGCCGGCTGCGCGTTGCGGAAGGCCACGGCCAGGCCCTGGGGCGTGGCCTGGATCCAGGCCTCGGTGCGCAGGCTGCCGGGCGCGCCGGTCATCGGCTGCACCTGCACGAAGTCGGTGACGTGGCGCGCGCCGTCCCACTCGCCCGGCGACATCACGCCGTCCACCTGCACCGGGCCGGCGGCGGCGAGGGCGAACGAGGGAAGGCCGGCGAGGGCCAGGCAGAGGCGTCGGATCATGGAGGGGGCGGCCGGGGCGACAGGTCGCGGCATTCTGGTGACCGCGGCGCGGGCCACCGAGGCCCATTGGTCATGCCGGGCCGCGGCGGGGCGCACGCGACGGCGCCCCGCGCGGGATTCAGCCGGCCCTGGCCTTGCGCTTGGGCTGCAGCATGGTGCCGGTGCAGCGCGGCGAACCGCAGTGGCAGGCCCAGAGCTTCTTCAGCCGCGCGGTGTGCGGCTCGGCCAGCACGATGCCGTAGTTGTAGGTCAGCTCCTCGCCTTCGGCGATGTCGCGCAGGGCCTCGATGTAGATGCGGTCCTTGCGCTTCTTGCCGCTGTCGCTCTCCTCGTACACGGCCTCGCAGTTCGGGTCGCAGCTGTGGTTGATCCAGCGCGCGTCGTTGCCGTCGACGTTGGCGTCGATGACGTACTTGTCGTTGAGCGTGAACAGGAAGGTGTGGCCGCTGTCGACCTCGCCGGCATAGACGCGGTCCACTTCGGCGTGCGTGCGCAGCATGCCCTTGTAGCGCACCACGCGCTCGCCCTGGGCGATGGCCTCGGTGGCGAAGACGCCGTTGCCGTGGATGGCGGAGCGGCGGGCTTCGATCTTCTTGGGCATGCGGGGTCCGGAACGGTGGGCGGGCCGGCATTGTCGCCAATCCCGGCCCCCGGCGCAGCCCCGGCCCTGCCCGGCCCGCGGGCCGGCGGTATGATGCGGGGCATGAAAATCTCGCATCCCTTCATCCAGCTGCCGCTCTTCTTCGACGCCCCGGCCCTGGCCGCGGAGATCGCCGCGCTCGGCGAGTCGGTGTGGATGCCGCACCCGCAGGGCTTCGCGGGCAATTCGATGCTGCCGCTGGTGGCCTCCGAGGGCGACCCGGCCGACGAATCCTTCGCCGGCCAGATGATGCCCACGCCGCACCTCGAGGCCTGCCCCTACCTCGGACGCGTGATCGCCTCGCTGGGCACCGTGGTCGGCCGCACCCGGCTGATGCGCCTGAGCGGCCACGCCGAAGTCACCCGCCACGCCGACCAGGGCTATTACTGGGCCGACCGCGTGCGCGTGCACGTGCCGATCACCACCCAGCCCACGGTGCGCTTCGAGTGCGAGGACACGCACACGCACATGGCCGCCGGCGAATGCTGGATCTTCGACACCTGGCGCCAGCACCGCGTGCTCAACGACGACACCCGCGAGCGCATCCACCTGGTGGTGGACACGGTCGGCAGCGAGGAGTTCTGGGCGCTGGTGAAATCCGGCCGCACCCACGAGGGCCGGCTGCTGGGCTCGGCCTGGTCGCCGCGCACGCTCGGGCCCGACGCACCGGTCGCCGCGTCCGCGCGCTACGAGTCGGCCAACCTGCCGGTGGTGATGAGCCCCTGGGAAATGGCCGAACGCCTGTATTTCCTGCTCGGCGAAGCCCAGCCGCATCCCTCGCTCGAGGCCGCCCGCGCATTGACCGACGCCTTCGTCGCCCGCTGGCGCTTCCTGTGGGCCGAACACGGCGACCGGCCGTCCGGCTGGCCCGTGTTCCGCGCCGCCGCCGAGGCCTACCTCGCCGACATCCTGCGCACCGTCGGCAATGCGCCGCTGCGCAACAACCTGGTCCTGGCCAGCACGATCAGCAGCATCGTGCGCCGCGTGGCCGTGTCCGGCGAAGACGCCAAGCCGCACTACCTGCGCACGGCCCGCACGCCCGGCGACCCGGCGCCTGCGAAGGCCGCGGCCACGCCGGCGCCCGCCCCCGGGCCGGCCGTCGGCCCGGCCGCCCCGGCATCGCCTGCGCGCCCGAGCGCGCCGCCGGTGCCGGTGTCCGCGACGCCCGCCTTCGGCGGCTGGGGCCTGCCCGGCGGCGTGGCCTGGGGCGCACCCGCGGCGGCCCTCGCCACGCGCCCGGCCGCGGCCCCCGCCCCGGCGCCGGCCCGCCCGGCCCTGGCCGCCGCCCCCGCGCCGATGGCCGTGCCGCCCGTGCCGGGCCCGCGCGCCGATGGCCGCGACCCGGTGTTCGAGCGCCCGGTCTTCATCGTCTCCTCGCCGCGCGCCGGTTCGACCATGCTGTTCGAGGCCCTGGCCAGCGCGCCCGGCGTCTACACCATCGGCGGCGAGAGCCATGCGCTGATCGAAGGCGTGCCGGCCCTGAACCCGGCCAACCGCGGCTTCGACTCCAACCGCCTCGAGGCCGACATGGCCCGGCCCGAGATCGCCCAGGCCCTGCGCCAGCGCTTCCTCGGCGCCCTGCGCGACCGGCACCAGCGCCCGCCGGCGCCGGGCCCGCTGCGCATGCTGGAGAAGACGCCGAAGAATTCGCTGCGCATCCCCTTCCTGTCCTCGGTCTTCCCCGAGGGCATCTTCATCTACCTCTACCGCGACCCGCGCGAGACCCTGGCCAGCATGATCGAGGCCTGGAGCTCGGGCCGCTTCCGCACCTATCCCAACCTGCCGGGCTGGACCGGGCCGCAGTGGTCGCTGCTGCTGGTGCCGGGCTGGCGCGGGCTGGTCGGCCGGCCGCTGCCGGACGTGGTGGCGGCGCAGTGGGAAACGGCGACGCGGCTGATGCTCGACGACCTCGAGGCCCTGCCGGCGCAGCGCCGCCTGGCCGTGCGCTACGACGCGCTGGTGGCCGACCCGCAGGGCGAGCTGGCGCGGCTGGCCGGTGCCGTCGGCCTGGGTTGGGACCGCGCCGTGGACGGCGGCCTGCCGCTGTCGCGCTACACGCTCACCGAACCCAAGCCCGACAAGTGGCGCAAGCACGAGGCCGAGATCCTGCCGCGCCTGGCCGGCATCCAGGCCACGATGGACCGCGCCGCGCGCTTCGCCGGCGCCTGACCCGGGGAGTTCGCGATGGATCCGGCCGGCAGCTGGCGCGAGGAAAAGCAGTCGGCCTGGCTGTACGGCCGCCTCGCCGAGGTGGAGAAGGACCCGCGCATCGCCGCCCTGTTCCGCGACCTCGCCGCGGCGGCTGAATCGCAGGCCGGCACCTGGGCGGCGATGCTGGCCGAACACGGCCAGCCGCTGCCCGCCGGCGATCCGGTCAGCCCGCGCGCGCGGCTGGTCGCGCGCCTGGCGCGCCGGCTCGGCCCGCGTCGCGTGCGGCCCGCGCTGGCGGCACTGAAGGTGCGCGGCCTGTCGGCCTACACCGCGGCGCTCGCCGGCCACCTGATGCCCACCGACCTGGCCCAGGTCGGCCTGAGCCACCGCGGCGTCGGCGGCGGCAACCTGCGCGCGGCGGTGTTCGGCATCAACGATGGCCTGGTCTCCAACGCCAGCCTGGTGCTGGGCGTGGTCGGCGCGCAGGCCTCCACCGGCACCGTGCTGGCCACCGGCATCGCCGGCCTGCTGGCGGGCGCGCTGTCCATGGCCGCGGGCGAATACGTGTCGGTGCGCTCGCAGCGCGAGCTGTTCGAGTACCAGATCGGCCTGGAGCGCGACGAGCTGGCCAAGTACCCCGAGGCCGAGGCCGAGGAACTGGCCCTGATCTACATCGCCCGCGGCATGCCGGCCGAACAGGCCCGGGCCTTCGCCCGCGACCTGGTCTCGCGCCCGGACCAGGCCCTGGACGTGCTGGCCCGCGAGGAGCTGGGCCTCAACCCCGACGACCTGGGCTCGCCCTTCGGCGCCGCCCTGTTCTCCTTCCTGGCCTTCACGGTGGGCGCCCTGGTGCCCCTGCTGCCCTTCCTGCTCGGCGCCACCCTGCCCGACGCGGCCTGGACCGGCGCCGGCCTGGCGGCGGCCGGCCTGTTCGGCACCGGCGCGGCGATGAGCCTGTTCTCCGGCCGCAAGGCCGTGCCCGGCGGCCTGCGCATGCTGGGCATCGGCGCCGCGGCCGGCGCCATCGTGTTCGGCATCGGCCACCTGATCGGCGTGCAGGTTGGCTGAACGGCCCGGCCGGGCGCGTTGAGCCGGCCCGGGGGCAAAGCGTACAATTTCGGTCCTGATTTCCGGACCGCCAGGCCGACGCCATGCTCCGCGTCACCAAGCTCACCGATTACGCCACCGTCGTGCTGGCCACCCTGGCCGCCGAGCCGGCGCGCGTGCATTCGACCGCCGAACTGGCCGAACGCGCCCGGCTGGAGCCGCCGACGGTGGCCAAGGTGCTCAAGCCCCTGGCCCACGCCGGCCTGGTCGAGAGCTTCCGCGGCGCCAACGGCGGCTACCGCCTGGCCCGGCCGGCGGCCGAAATCCCGCTGATCGCCATCGTCGAGGCCATCGAAGGCCCGCTGGGCATGACCGAATGCTCGGGCGAACACTCGACCTGCGAACTGGAACCGCACTGCGGCGTGCAGACCCACTGGCGCCGCATCAACGACGTCATCAGCGATGCCCTGTCCGGCATCACCCTGGCCGAGATGCTGCCCGGCGCGCGCCCCGCGCGCGGCATCCCGTCCCGCCTGGCCACCGCCTGAGGGCCGCGACCATGTCCACCGAAAACGCCCAGATCCACCAGCAGCTGTCGCGCCGCTACGACGCCGGCTTCGTCACCGACATCGAGTCCGACACCTTCGCGCCGGGCCTGGACGAGGACGTCATCCGCGCGCTCTCGGCCCGCAAGGAAGAGCCCGAATGGATGACGGAATGGCGCCTGGCCGCCTACCGCCATTTCCTCACGATGGCGCCGCCGGAGTGGGCCAAGCTCGAGATCGGCCCGATCGACCTGCAGGCCCTGAGCTACTTCAGCGCGCCCAAGGGTCCGAAGTACCAGTCGCTCGACGACGTGCCCCAGGAGCTGCTCGACACCTACGACAAGCTCGGCGTGCCCCTGCACGAGCGCGCCAAGCTGGCCGGCGTGGCGGTGGACGCGGTGTTCGACTCGGTCTCGGTCGGCACCACCTTCCGCAAGGAGCTGGCCGAGAAGGGCGTGATCTTCTGCTCGATGTCCGAGGCCATCAAGGAGCACCCCGAGCTGGTGCGCCAGTACCTGGGCAGCGTGGTGCCGGTGGGCGACAACTACTTCGCCGCGCTCAATTCCGCGGTGTTCTCGGATGGCTCGTTCGTGTTCATCCCGCGCGGCGTGCGCTGCCCGATGGAGCTGAGCACCTACTTCCGCATCAACGCCGGCCACACCGGCCAGTTCGAGCGCACCCTGATCATCTGCGAGGAGAAGGCCTACGTCTCCTACCTCGAGGGCTGCACGGCGCCGCAGCGCGACGAGAACCAGCTGCACGCGGCGGTGGTCGAGCTCGTGGCGCTGGAAGACGCCGAGATCAAGTACTCGACGGTGCAGAACTGGTACCCGGGCGACGAGAACGGCGTCGGCGGCATCTACAACTTCGT
>VFQM010003284.1_pt1 | contig 10615 bp, 12 predicted proteins | sample 3512391 | NCBI WGS metagenome assembly VFQM01 (sample SAMN10412369, study PRJNA504923) | tailings metagenome | isolation source: Replicate 1 from Balatoc abandoned mine | place: Philippines
CCCCTCAGCCCCTCCCCCTCCGCCCCTCCCCGGGCCCTCCCGGCGCGCGCGGGCGATCTCCTCCTCCAGCCACGGCGGCGGATCCTTGCTCAGGCTCCCCCTCGCCTCCCATTCCCGCAGCGCCCGCTCCCACATCCGCGCCTTCTCCTGGCGGCTCGCCGCCATCCACCCCCCGATCTCGGCTCGCGACCGGAAGCACCCCTCGCAGCGCCCGTCCGCCCCCAGCCGGCACACCCCCACGCACGGCGACTCCCGCCGCGGATCCGCCGGCGCCGCGCTCACAGGCACCCCCGCGGCCTCTCCGGCCCCCACCAGCTCGCCCCCGCCTCGATCGCCCCCGCGAAGGCCTCCCCGAACGCCCCGCTCCCGCGCTGGAACTCCACCCGCTCGAGCGCCTTGCGGAAGAGCGCCGCCGCCTCCTCGTCCACCCCCCAGCGCGACGCGCTCGAGCTGCCCGCCCCCCGCGGCGACCCCGCCCGCCCCGCTAGCAAGTCCTCCCCGCTCGCGCCCCCGCGCAGCGCCGCCTCCGCCCACGCCCGGCGCGAGGCCACCCCCTCCTCCCGGAAGCTCGCCAGCGCCGCCAAATCCTCCCCCATCGGCTCGCCTTCGCTCCAGCTCGCCTCCGCCAGCCGCCTCGGATCCGCCACCCAATACGACGATCCCTGCCGCAGGCTCTTCGCCCATCCCCACGCCCCGGCCGCGCACAGCGCCTCGCGCTCGGCGCCCCAGAGCGCCACCTGCCGGAGCGCCCCGCGGCTGGCGATCCCGTCGATGAGCCCCAGCAGCTCCCGCCCGCGCGCTCTCTCGAGCTCCTCGCTCCGGCGCGCCGCCTCCCGCAGCGCCGGCGCCGTGTCGTGCGCGATCGAGACCGACGTCGGATGCGGATAGAACGCCCGCAGCGCCTCCTTGCGCGCCACCGGGTCGCTTCGCTGCAGCCTCCGGCTGAGCGCGTAGGCGAACACGTCCGAGAAGCTCTCCTCGTAGGCCTTCCGATACAGCGGCGACTCCCGCGCCGCCCGCAGCGCGCCCTCGGGCAGCCCCAGGTTCTCCGCATACGGCTCCGAGCGGAACGTCAGCAGCGCCGCCGCGTGCCCGAGCTCGTGCAGCGCCACCCAGCGCCCCTCGTGCGGCGGCGCCCCCAGCAGCTCCCTCGAGAGCGTCAGCCGCAGCGTGGACGGGTTGAACCGCCCGTTCGACCCCTGCCGCTCCAAGTCATCCCCCAGCGACACCCCCACCCAGCGCATCAGCCCGATCCCCGTCTCCCGCGCCGCGAAATCCCGCAGCGCCAGCGCCTCGCTCTCCAGCCACGCCCGATCCCCCACGCTCTCCGCCCACACCCGCTCGGCCGCGTAGCCGGGCGTGCTCGCCTCCAGCCGGTCCACCGCCTCGAGCGCCAGCAGCGCCAGCAGCCCCAGCGCCAGCGCGCCGACCCACTCCCGCATCGCCCTCCAGGGCTTGGGGTCCTCCTTGAGCTCGAAAAAATCCCGCATCGCCATCTGGCGCCCTCGCTTGCCCATCCGAATCCGCCGAGCATACCCTCGCGCTCGCGCGCGCTCAAGCGCTCACAATCCCCGCCGCCCCCGGCTCGGCGCCGCCGCCTCGCCGGCGGCCTCCTCGAGGCGCCCCGCCTCCTCCCCCGCCCGCAGCGCCTTGGCCCAATCCGCGCAGCCGGCGAAGAATACCCCCTCGCGCTCCCAGCGCGAGGCGATCTGGCTTCCCCACCCCGGCGGCAGCTCCCTTCCGAGCTCCGATCCGAAGCGCGCCGGATCCAGCGGCTCGCCCCCCGCCCCCCTCGGCGGCGCCTCCCGCTCGAGCTCCAGCGCGATCAGCCGGATCGCCAGCCCTTTGGACTCCCATCCCGTCCTCCCCCCGTCCGCCTCGTGCGCGCGCGCCGCCCACGCCCCGATCCTCCGGGCCGCCGTCTCCCCCTGCCCGGCCAGCAGCAGCTGGCCGAGCGCCCGCTCCGCCGCCCCCCGGCTCCATCCGAGCTCCACCCCCGCCCACGCCTCCGCGTTCGCCGCCGCCGCCCTCACCCGCTCGAGCAGCCCCTCGCTCCCGAGGGCCTCCCAAAACGCGATCCACCCCTTCCCCTTCGGGCCGATCGCCTCGAGCATCCAATCCCCCGGCGCCCCGCTGCCCCCCTCGATCCGCTCCGCTCGCGGCTTGAGCAGCGCCCGGCGCCCATACGCCATCGCCCCCAGCGCCCACCCGCGCGCCCACGTCAGCCTCGCCCAGCGCCCCAGGCACGCCTGCTCGAGCGCCATCCCCAGCCGGCTCAGCCCCGCCGCGAACCGCTTCCCCTCCCCCTGCTCGCCCCCGAGCGCGCAGAGCCCCTCCTCGCAGAGCTCCCGCGCCCTCCGGGCTCTGCGGATCCGGCGCCGGCGCGCGATCCTCGGCGCCCAGAGCCCCCCCCCAACCGCCAGCGCCGGATACAGCAGGAAGATCGCCGCGGCGCTCCCCACCAGCCCCGCCCCGCCCCAGCCCCCCTCGCTCTTCCCGAACGCCCGGTCCGCCCGGTCGATGAGCCCCCCGAAGGGCGCGAGCGCGTCGAGCGCCCACATCTGCGCCTTCCCGTCCCAGCGCAAGCCCCCCTTCTCGCCCCCCGCGTCCTCCCGCAGCTCCTTGAGCATCCACCCGGCCGCCCCCAGCGGCGCCAGCGGCGCCCACAGCGCCGCCCTCCACCCGCCCGCGTCCTCGCGCCGCTCCAGATCCGACGCCTTCTCCCCGAGCTCGGAGAGCGCCCGCGCCAGCCACGCGAAGGCCTCCTCCCCGGGGCGCGGGTCCAGGCTCGCGAGCTCCTCGTAGCCGAGCCCCATCCCCCAGCGCTCCCCTAGCGACTCGCTCCCCGGCGCGCACGCCCGCAGCGCCCTCTCGAGCGCGGAGCCTTCGCCTGCCTTCCCGGGAATCTTCCCCTTGGCCATCCCCCTCCTCCTTTCCGCCCAGGCTAGCGCATCCGCGCCCTCTGGCAAATCGCCCTTGCCCCCGCGCCCTCCCCCCGCTAGAGTCTCCCCTCCTTCCCCCTCCCCCGGCGCCCCCATGCGATTCCTTCTCCTGCTCCTGCTCGCCTCGCTCCACGCCAGCGCCGGGGCCTCCGACGAGCCCCCCTCCGGGGCCTTCCTCTTCCCCGATCCGGCCGTCGCCGAGATGGCCGAGAGCGTCGCCCGCGGCGACCCCTCCGCCATCGCCCGCGCCCAAGCCGCCGGCGCCGACGTCAACGCCCGCGGCATGGGCGGCTGGTCCCCCATCCACTACGTCGCCGCCTACGCCCATGACCGCTCCCTCATCGGCCTGCGCGCCCTGCGCTCGGCCGGCGCCGACGTCAACGCCCGCTCGCTCGACGGGGAGACCCCCCTGGGCATCGCCCTCTCGCGCCGCTCCACCCCCGACGCCGCCAAAATCCTCCTCTCCGTCGGCGCGAGCCCCAAAATCCCCTCCGCCGGCTCCATGCCCCTGGCCATCGCCATCGCCCGCTCCGACTCGGCCGCCTTCGACCTGCTCTTGCGCGCCGGCGCCCCCCTCTCCTGGACCCCCAGCTCCGCCGACGACCCCGGCCGCGCCAGCCTCCTGCTCGCCCGCAAAGGCCTCTGGCCCTGGCTCTCGCGCCTGGTCGCCGACGGGCGCGCGCGCCCTCGCTCCGAGACCCTCGCCCTCGGCCCGATCGCCTGCGCCGACGCCTCCCCATCCGCCAGCGCCTTCCGCAAGTCCTGGCGCGACCGCGGCGGATCCCTGCCCTGCCGCGACTGAGCCGCCGGCTCTGCGGGAATTCTTCCCCCCGCGGCGGATCGCGGCTATAATTCCCCCATCCCCCCGGAGCGCTCCGCCATGCCCCTGCCCCGATTCCTAGACCGCGCCCTGCTTTGCGCCGCGTCGCTGCGCCGGCGGGAGCTCGCCCGCCTGATGGGCCTGCGCTGCGCCCCCTCCCGCCAAGCCCGATTCTGGATCCTCGCCTCCGACCTCTCCCGCGCTCGCTCCTGCGGCGAATCCCTCCCCGCCGAGACCCGCGAGCTGCTGCGCGGCGCCCGCCGCGGCGAAATCGCCCTCGATTTCCCCTCGCGCGCCCTGCGGCTGGCCCTCCCCCTCTCCGACACCCCCCGGGCCCGGGATTGGCGCGCCTTCTTGGCCCTCGAGGGCGACGCCCTCCTGCAAACCCCCGACCTCGCCTCCTTCCTCGCCTCGCGCCTGCCGCCCTCCCTGCTCGACCCCCTCCTGCTCGCTTGCCGCGAGGGCGACGCGCGCCTCGAGCGCCTTCGCCCCGCGCCGACTCCCTCCCCGCCTGATCCTCCCTCCCCCTCCGAGCCCTCGCCCCGCGCGACCTGGCCCTCCCCCATCTGACCCCGCCCCCAGCCTCGGCCCCGCCCGCCGCGCCCGCTTTTTTTCGCTTCCCCCTCCCCCAATCGCAGCGCTTTGTGCCATAATGTCGGAAACAAACCCGAGGTAATCCGACATGCCCCTCTACGACGCCCTGCGCATCTGCCGAAAGCTCGACGCCCCCTCCGCCCCCGCCATCGCCGAGATCGTCGAGTCCATCCGCCGCCATCTGCCTCCCGGCGTCGAGATGATCGACTCCCCCAACGCCGACCTGCCCGTGCCCGAGAAGACCCTCTTCGTCGCCGTCGGCGGCGACGGCACCATGCTCGCGGCCATGAAGATGGCCCGCGCCTCCGGACTGGGCGCGCGCATCCTCGGCTTCAACACCGGCAAGCTCGGATTCCTCACCGACTTCGCCCCCGACTCCGTCGAGGCCACCCTCTCCAAAGCCTTCTCCGACGAGCTCGCCTGCGACGAGCGCCATCTCCTGCTCGCCTCCGTGCGCCTGCCCGGCGACACCGAGAGCTCCCAGAGCCTCGCCGTCAACGAATTCTCCCTGGCCAACCTCTACACCGGCTCCATCCTCTCCTTCGACCTCTTCATCGGCGGCAACTTCGCCGGGTCCCACCGCGCCGACGCCCTCATCGTCGCCACCCCCACCGGCTCCACCGCCTACGCCCTCTCCGCCGGCGGCCCCGTCGTCGACCCCTCCGCCCCCATCCTCCAGATCCTCCCGGTCGCCGCCGCCACCATGACCTCGCGCCCGATCGTCGCCTCCGCCTCCCAAGGCGTCACCGTCCGCCTCAAGCCCCATCCCGGCGAGACCTACTCCTTCAAGCCCGACACCCAGCGCGCCCTCGAGCGCCGCGTGAGCGCCGACCACCCCGTCGACTTCTCCTTCGAGCTCGACGGCGCCGTCACCCTGCTGCACGAGCGCGGATGGAACTTCTACGACACCCTCACCCGCAAGCTCCATTGGAACCGCAGCGTCATCTGAGCCCGCGCGCGCTCTTCGCCCTCGCCTTCCTCCTGGGCCTGGCCTCGGCCTCCCTCGCCCTAGCCCTCCCGCTCGCGCTCGCCCTCGAGCGCGAGGCGCGGCTCGCCTCCGAGCTCTCCGAGGCCCGCTCCGCCCTGCGCGCGCTCGAGTCCGACGGCCTCGCCCCTCCGCCGCCCCCCCCGCGCCGCCCCCTCTCCCTTTAGCCTCCCTCCCTGGAGCCCGCGGCCGGGGCGCGCTATGCTATGCGCATCGCATCCCTCTTTCGAACCATGAGCCAAGACGCCATCCCCGCCTGGGAAGCCGCCTCCCGATTCCTCGGCCCGCGCATCAGCGCCGAGTGGTCCGGCCGCGGCCGCTGGGACGAATCCGATCCGCGCTCGGGCCTGCGCGACACCTGGCGCGTTCGCCTGCGCACCCCCCTCGGATCCGCCACCGTCCTCTATTCCCAAGGCGAAGGCTACGGCGGCGAGCCCCCCTCCGACCCCATCCGCCTGATCGAATCCCTCGTCTCCGACTCCGACGTCGCCGACCTCTCCTTCGAGGATTTCTTCTCCGACTTCCACGGCCGCGCCGACGAGGCCGACCCCGACGAGCTCCGCCGCGCCGAGAAAACCTGGCGCGCCTGCCGCAAAAGCCGCAAAGCCCTCGAGCGCGTCCTCGGCCCCCTCTTCGCCCCCTCCTTCGACGGCGAATCCGCCCTCCCCCTCTTCGAGGCCGCCCTCGCGCTCTGCCGCGAGCGCCCCGCCCTCGCCAAGCCCGACCCCGCCCGCGGCAAATGGGGCCTCATGGCCCTGGCCGCCTACAGCTCCCACCCCGACTCCATCGCCTCGGCCGCCTTGCTCGGCCGATCCGTCGCCGAAGAGTCCGGCCTCGACCTGCCCTCCCTGGCCTCCTCCTTCGAGCCCTTCTCCTCCAAAAGCCCCGAGGAGCTCGCCGAGGAATCCGACGCCCGCCTCGCCCTCGCCGCCCTCTCCGAGCGCGAGGCCCTCTCCCGCGCCCCGCGAGCGCGCTCGGCGCGCTCCCGGCGCAGCGCCCTCTAGCCTTGCCTTCGCTCCGAATCGCTCCGGGCTGACGCTCCTCGCTCCGCCCCCCTCAAGCCCCGCCCGAGCCCCCCGGCATCGTCCCCTCCGCGCGCGCCTTCGCCAGCCACGCCCTCCAGGCCGAGATCCTCTCCGTCGCCTTCGCCGCCTTCGCCTCCCGCCCCAGCCCCAGCCCCACGCCCGCCTCCCCGAACCCGAACACCGGCGCCAGATCCGCCCCGCGATCCGCCCCCGCCGGCCCCCAACCCATCGCCAGCGCCGCGCACAGCGCCATCCCCGCCGCCTTCGCCCTCCGACCCATGCTCTCCCCCGCCGCGCTCTCCCTGACAGTCTGCCCCCTTCCCGGCCCGCCCCGCGCGCCGCCGGTCGGATTCCCTATCCCCCCGCCGCCCCCTCCCGCTCGCTCTCGCCCCAGCCCGCCCCGAGCGCCCGCTCCACCCGCTCGCGCTCCCGGCGCAGCTCCTCGGCCGTGAGCGCCGTCTCCACCGACCCCTCCGCGCGCGCCTTCCCCAGCCACACCGCCCACGACGGATACAGGATCCCCAGCGGCTCGCCCCCCTCCCGCTCCAGGACCCAGTCGGATTTGGGCGCGCCCTTCGCCCCCTCCCACCAGCCCCGCCCCTCGCCGGAGCCAAAGCGCATCCCCTCCTCCCCCAGCAGCGCCGTCATCCGCAAATCCCCCCTCTGGCTCGCCGGCAGCGCCTCCGGCGCCATGTTGTCCAGGACCAGCGGCTCGGGCTCCCCCTCCGGCCAATACGCCAGAACCGCGCGCGCCTCCCATTTCGCCCAGAACAGCGCCCCCACCCGCGCCTCCCCCAGCAGCAGGCTCAGCCTCTCCGCCGGAACCCCCGCCCTCCGCAGCGCCGCGTATTTGAGCAGCGCGTAGTCCTCGCAGTCCCCCCGCCCGCTCTCGAGCGCCTCCCTCGGCGTCGCCCACCGATCCCGCGCTCCCCACTGCTCGCTGTCGAGCGCGTAAGAGAGCCTCCCGTTCCCCCACCGGCTCACCGCCTCCACCGCCTCGCGCTCCTCCGCCCCCTCCAGGCTCCTCGCCAAGCTCTCGATCTCCTCGAGCCCCGCCGAGCGCGCCGGCGCGCTCCCCAGCGCCGAGAGCCCCAGCGCCATCCCCAGCGCCATCCCCGCCCAACCCGACCGCCTCCCCGCCCTTTCGCGCATTCTCCGCTCCGATTCCTTGACCATTCGCCCGCGCGAACCTATCCTTCCCCGCTTTCCCCGTCCAGATCATACCGAATCATGCTCGAATCCATCACCGAACGCGTCAGCGCCATCGCCAAAAAGCTCTCCGGCAACGCCCGGATCACCGAAGAGAATATCGCCGAGGCCGCCCGCGACCTGCGCCTGGCCCTGCTCGAGGCCGACGTCGCCCTCCCCGTCGCCAAATCCCTCGTCGAGCGCGTGCGCGCCCGCGCGCTCGGCTCCGACGTCCTCTCCAGCCTCACCCCCGCCCAGGCCTTCATCGGCGTCGCCCGCGACGAGATCGCCGCCGAGCTCGGCTCCGAGGCCGCCGCGCTCGACCTCGCCGCCGCGCCCCCGGTCGTCCTCCTGCTCGTGGGCCTGCAAGGCGCCGGCAAGACCACCACCGCCGCCAAGCTCGCGCGCCATCTGCGCCTCGCCTGCGGCAAGAAGAAAGTCCTCCTCGCCAGCCTCGACGTCTACCGCCCCGCGGCCATGCGCCAGCTCGAGATCGCCGCCGCCTCCGCCGGCGCCGATTTCCTCGGCGCCCGCGAGGGCTCCGATCCGCGCGAGATCGCCCGCGAGGCCCTCTCCAAAGCCAAGGTCGGATTCTACGACGCCCTCGTGCTCGACACCGCCGGGCGCCTGGCCGCCGACGAGGCCCTCATGGCCGAGATCCGCGACCTGCACGCCCTCGCCGCTCCCCGCGAGACCCTGCTCGTGCTCGACGCCATGCAGGGCCAGGACGCCCTCTCCTCCGCCTCCGCCTTCTCCTCCGCCGTCCCCCTCACCGGCCTCATCCTCACCAAGGCCGACGGCGACGCCCGCGGCGGCGCCATCCTCTCGGCGCGCGCCGCCACCGGCGCCCCCATCAAATTCCTGGGCGTCTCCGAGAAGCCCGACGGCCTCGAGCCCTTCCACCCCGACCGCATCGCCAGCCGCATCCTCGGCATGGGCGACATCCTCACCCTCGTCGAGCAGGCCAAGGCCGCCGAGGACGCCAAAGACCGCGCCCGCCTCGAATCCAAGCTCGCGCGCGGCTCGGACTTCGACCTGGAGGACTTCCTCGCCCAGCTGCGCCAGATGCGCCGCATGGGCGGCATCGCCTCCTTCCTCGACAAGCTCCCCGCCGGCGCCCGCGCCATGGCCTCCGCCGCCCCGGGCCTGCTCGGCGACAAGCCCATCGCCCGCATGGAGGCCATCATCCTCTCCATGACCCCCAAGGAGCGCTCCGACCCCTCCCTGCTCAAGGCCACCCGCAAGCAGCGCGTCGCCCTCGGCGCGGGCGTGCCCGTCTCGGAAGTCAACACCCTCCTGCGCCAATACGAGATGGCCGCCGGCCTCATGAAGGCCGCTCGCGGCGGCCAGATCGGCGCCCTCCTGGGCGCCCCCATCCGCCGCAAATCCAAGCCCAAAGGCAAAGGCAAGAGCCGCCGATAGCCGCCCCGCTCCGCCGGATTCCCCAACGCGGCCCCGCGAGGGGCCGCTTCTTCGCCCCTAGAGCGCCTTGGGCCGCTTCGCGCCCCCCGCCCCCCCCGCCGCGCGATCCATCCGCTCCGCCTCCTCGGCCGAGCGCGCGGCCCCGGCGAGCTTGTCGAGCGCCAGGCGCAGCGAAGACCCCGCCGCCGAGCGCCCCCTCACCTCCAGAATCGCCTCCGGCGCCGACTTCCCCCGCGCCATCGCCCGCGCCACCCGCCCCGCCACGATATTCCCCGGCCCGCGCCGCTCCAGATCCCCCGACCCGACCCCGTCCACCGCCTCGCGCGCCGCCTCCAGCCAGCCCCGCTCCGCCGCCGAGAGCGCCTCGCCGAGCCGGAATTCCCGCCCCCCCTCCGGCCACGGCGCCTGCGAATCCAGCGCCGCGTCCAGGAAATCGATCCCCTCCATCCCCGAATCCAGCAGCGCGTCCTCCAGGCATTTCCCCGGCCTCGGCTTGATCGCCCCCCCCAGCGCGATCTCGAGCGCCTCCTGGGGCCCCAGCCAGCGATCCGTCGCCCTCGGCCTCTCCCCGTCGAGCGCCCGCTGCAGATCCCTCGACCCCTCGCTTCCGGGCAGCCCCCAGTCCCACAGGCTCGCCCGCAGCGCGATTCCGCCGGCGAGCTTCGCGATCATGGGCGCGCAGACGAACTCCTCCGGCGCCCTCGCGCACGCCAAATCCCACTCCCCCGGCCCGTCGCCCCGGCGCGCGCCCAACAGCGCCATCTCCCTCCACCCCGGCGCCTCCTGGCTCTCGTCATCCCAGATCCACACCGTCGGCCCGCTCCAGCCCTTCGCCCTGCGCGCCCGATCGAGCGCCCCCGCCGCCAGCCGCTCGGCCAGCTCCTCCGACGGCCGCCGGCTCCGCCGCGCCCGATCCCCGGCGACCCACTCCCAAACCTTCACCGCCCCGCCGCCGATCCCCTCGCTCAGCGCCGCGCGCAGCTCCGCCTCGCGCCCCTCCGCCGCCAGCGCCGCGATCCGCGGCGCCTCGCTCTTGCCCGCGAATCCCGCCGCCTCCCGGCGCCGCTCCCCCTCCCGCCAGACCGATCGCATCCTCGCCTCCCCTAGCGCTTGGCTTTCGCCTTCGCCTTGGGCTTGCCCGATCCTTCCCCCTCGGGCTTGCCCGTCCGGAAATCCGGCAGCGCCCTCGCGCGCTCCTTCGCGCGCTCGATCGCCGCCCCCCACCCCTCCAGCGCCGCCAGGATCGCCTCCCGATGCTCCGGGCGCACCGCGCCCCCGGGGATCGCGCGCTCGCCGATGAGCTGATCGAGCGCCTGCTCGGCCGGGATGTCCCGCTGCGCCACGTAGTCGTCCGCGTCGTCCGCCAGCAGCCCCACGAACAGCACCGGATTGCCCTCCAGATCCGCGTCCAGCCGCGCCACCGCCTCCAGCCCGCGCTCGACCTTCCCCCGCGCCGAGAGGCTCTCCCCGTGCATCGAGGCGAGCCGGATCATCTCCGGAACCTTCCCCTCCCCCTTCGCTCCGCCCTTTTCCTTCGCCATGCCCTTCTCCTCGCCGCCTCCGAGCCCGGGCCCTCCCGCGCTCCTGATCGCATTCTAGCGCCGAAGCGCGCGCCGCCGCCACGCTTTTCCCCTCCGCA
>VFQM010003285.1_pt1 | contig 10615 bp, 12 predicted proteins | sample 3512391 | NCBI WGS metagenome assembly VFQM01 (sample SAMN10412369, study PRJNA504923) | tailings metagenome | isolation source: Replicate 1 from Balatoc abandoned mine | place: Philippines
CCTTTAGAAGAAACCGCCGCGGTACGTTAAAGCGTATGCCAGGTGGTGTGGGGGGGACGGCGGCTCGACCGCCTACCCATCCCGATTGTTCCGATTGGCCATGCCTACGGCATTTTCCAATCCAAATCAATCCATCTAGTCCAGCCAATGGTACGACTCCGCTCACCAACCTTGGCTGGCTAAATAATCGGTCATGCCTACGGCATTTTGTGGAAAAAATATTCTCTTGAATTATTTCTAAACAGTCCCATAGGGACGACCTATGTTCTTGCCAGCCGTTTTAACGGCTGGAAAAAAAGGATGAAACCTAGTTTGTGAGTCTTATCGGGTCAAACATTTTTCAAATTGACAAATTCCGACCTATTGAACCTTCTGAAACTACTGCCCCCATCGGAACGGGGATGTTAGGGTCGTCCTGAAACCAGAAAATGATTTCTAAAATTGACACTGGGTTTTGGCAATCGAGCAGATAAAAAAGTCCATTTCAAAATAGGTGGCATGGAAAGATCAGTGCCAAAAATAAAAAAACCGGTTTTTCTATCACCCCTGAAGAAAAACCGGTTCAGATCAAAAAATGCTTAACACCGAGATGGGACTCGATTGATGATTTGAAGATACGTCGCGATTGAGAAATGAATTAGGACGAGTGAATAAGTGACGGGTTTGGGTGAATATTCGTCGGATTTTCTGGACAATAAAATGAATTTGTTTTTTTGGACTGGGAGGATAGGAGTGAAAGGTTTATTGGATTATTAGCAGAAAATATTGTTTCAGGAAACTCCGCTTATCCTTGAGGCGAGTTTAAGGGTTGCATGGCCAATTCGATATGGAGTCGCTCATTCTTGATGGTGAAATCTTTGATTCGGAGGTCTAGGGGGAGATTTTTGGTGATTTTTCCCATGGCAATAAAAGGATCGATATGGATTTTTTGATTGGCCTTGTCCCAAACGATTCCTTTGGGGAGTTTTTTGTTTATCAATTTCGCAAGCTGGTTAAAAATAGCGTTCAGCTCGTAACCGATGGTGATGGAACGCTCGGAAAAGTGATCGATTCGGCAGCTGATGGTTTTCCGGAATCCGAACTTAATCCCAACCTCTATATCAAAGGAGTCCGTTCCGGTGAAAAAGAGTTGTGGCTTCTTCGATACAAATCTTTCCAGGATAGGATTGAGTTCGGCTTGGGTGAAAATGATTTCCATGGGTGACTAAACGGATTAGGAAAAAGAATAGCCAGAGTTTTTGGGAGGAAAAATAGAGTTCAACCCCAATCAGGGTTGTTCACGATGACTTTATTCCAATACCCCCGGTTCTACCGGGGGCTATTGAGAAGTTTGACCACGATGTGGTCGAGAGATTTTGTATCTACAACGCCGGGGCGTGATGTCCTTTTTGATTGCCTTTGGGATGGCGTGGACAGGGGATGGAGGTCAGATTGGCGATTGTGGTATTGGTGGTACCGCAATATTTACAGGTGTATTTTGACTTTTCGCTGCCTTCGTAGAGTTTGTGTCGGCCTTTGTTGGGACCATCGGGATGGCGGTAGCAAGGCACGGAGGTGAGGTTGGCGACTGAGGGGAATTTCGTCCCGCAGTATTCGCAATGGAAGGTGGGCATGGGTGGCTGGGATTTTTTGGGTTTATGGATTCGATCTTATTTGTCGGATAGTTTTGCCACCATCCGCTCGATACCTGCCTTAGCCCGCCTGACATTTGCTAGGGCGTAGGGTAGATCGATGTCGTTGTTTTTGACGTGATGAGGAGTGGCAAGCCAGGTTTCGGGATGGTTTTTGCCTTTGGATTGATTGATTACCCGAAGGGTGACTCCCACGTTTTCCGGACAGTTGGCTACTTTCGCGATTTGTTCATCGGTCAGGAGATGCTTGTAGGTGCTATGAACCCACTCCGAACTATAGATATGCTCGTAGTCATAATCCTCTCCACCAATGAGCGGTTTTCCGGTATAACAATCTCGGTAGGTTGCTCTGCCATTTCCACGGATTACGGCTTCTGCATGCATTGCTGCTTTGACTTTTGTGAATTCTTTATCGATTTCGAGACGGGAGTAGGGGCGGTTGGGGTTCATAAAACTAAAACTCAATTTGTATTTCTAATTCAATAATGTCAAGATTTATTTCTTTAGAATTAAAATTAGCATTGATATTTAATTTTCCAGCAAGACCTTTAAAACTCAAACCTATCTCTAAAGATTTTGTTATTTCCTCAGATAGATTAACTTCTATTTTTCTTTTTTTGAGCTTGTTTTGATATTTAGGATTCCTTTTTTCAATCAGTTGAAGTATTGATTTGTCTTTTATTAACCCAGTTGTTTTTGCAAACTGGTAAGCTTCATCATAATCTGCAGGTAACCCTCCATCATATTCGTCATAAATTTCATAATAATGAGTTAGAATATTACCTTTTTCATCCTTAATTTCAAACTGTCCACTAGTTGCAGGGCCGGAAAATTCAAGTTTTCCTTCTTTTATTTTCAAAGAGGATTTTTTATTTATCAATGTTGAATTAAAGGATTTAGCACCTAGTATACCGCAAAGATGTGATATATTATCAAGCTTCAGTCTTTGTGTTTCATGTTTATCAAAATCTGGTGATAAATATAGGTTTTCATTAAATGGATGCTGGATGTAAATCTGTCCTTTCTTGGGGTTTGATTCGAATTTATAAGGTAAATTTTTCTGTTCTTCAATTGATATTATTTTTAATTCATCATTTGGATCATAATCTTTTTCCCACTTTAAAGTTCGAACCTTAATATCGTCTAAAATTAAGATAGCTTTAGGATTTAAATTTTGTGTGCTCATAAAATATTTATCGATTTTAATACTGCATATCCAGTCAGAACTATAATTCCAGCGATTATCATTGTCTTGAATTTTTGATAATTTTCTAAAGTTTTCTCTATTAATTTTATACTTTCCTTATTTACAGTTTTATTGATTTGGCTTAAACAATTATTTAAATAATTGTTTAATTCCTTCATGTTTCCAGTGTAATAACATGTGAATACCATGAGCCTTCCTCCACTATCCTTTTCATTAAGTAGGCCGCTTATTAAAAAACCATTAAGATATTTTTTTGTTATGTTGCAATAAGGGTTCTCAGATTTCTTAAAGAGAAAGTCAAAATTATTTATTGACAAGTAATTGCTTGAGATGATATCAACTTTTCTATTCTTTTCGATTATATTTGTTGTATTAACAAAGAGGTAGCTGTCTCTTCCAAATTTTTCACCTTGTATATAAAGTATGTTTTGCATGGGTATTTTATTTAAATAGAGCTTTTTTAATTGCTTCCATTTCCTTTATATTCAGAAAATTTACTAAAGTGATTTCGTTAATGTGTGTTAAGTCAAGTTCTTTGTAAAGGTGTTTTAAAATTTCTTCACTTATCTCTTTTCTTTTATTTTTTGAGTCATCTTTTCCTAATAAGACATCTATGTGTGTTCCGAAAAATAACATGACCTTTTTTTCTGTGTTTTTATCATTTATAAATGCAATCATTTCTAAAGTTCTATTTCTGAAATTTTCATCCTCTAAAAATTCTTTTGTATTAAAAATAAAGAGTATGTGAGTGCTATCACTAATGAGTTTTGGGTAATTCCTTTTGATAACATCATCAAAACCATTTACATCCCAGGTTGATTCTAATGTTATTGTTTTTTTGCCATTAGTAATTTTAACCTTATTGATTTTCTCTCCTTGTACAGGTGTTGATCTAGTGGTGGTTTGAATGTATCCTTTTTCTAAATATTTCAATAAGACTGTTTTTCCACTATTTGAAGGTCCTAAAACTGCTAGTCTTATATTTTTACCATTAAAACCAAATCCTTTAAGACCTATCAAAATTGATATTCCTGCTCCTATAAGTAGTAGTGGCCACATAATTTATTTGTATGAGTTAAAATAATATAATTTTTTTATTTCTATGGTAGAAGGGGCTTTGATTTAATTCGATTCATAGCGGTCTTCCTTTTCCTCATCTTCAATACAACCCCACTCATATTCACATTCTGGACACTCGTAGCAAACTCCATTATGAAATGCCGATTCAGATCCGCAATTCGGACAATCTGTATTTAAGAATCCCATATTTTTTTTATTTTAATTTCTTTTTAAAAAATATAAGAAAAATTAATAAAATACATCCGCCCCCTCCCAATGTACATCCGCCGCCTTTTTCAGGACGAGTAAAAAATCTTTACCTGAACTTTAGTCCCCCAAGAACCAGATTCTATCTTCAAACTGTCCTCCGTGTAGCCGGGAAGAAGCATCAATTTCTCGCGGATGAGTCGGGTGCCTTTGGATTCGTGGGTGTTGGTTTGGGGGGTGATTCCGACGCCGTTGTCTTCGACGGTGCAGACGAAGTGATTGTCCTGGAGCTCGTATCGGATGTGTAGTGTAGGATTTTCATGCTCGATAGGGAAGGCATGAACAAAGACATTCTCCACCAAGGGCTGGATCAACATGGGGGAAATGAAAATCTGATCAGCCCGTTCCAAGGCATTTCCCTCGATCTTCCAGTCGACCCGATGATCCATGCGCATATTTTCCACCTCGATATACTTCTGTAGGTAGTCGATTTCCTCCCGCAGCGAGATCTGCATTTTGCTGCTTTGGTCGAGGGTCATGCGGATGAGGGTGGAGAACTTGCCCAAGTAGTTCAGTGCTTGGGTTTGGTCATTTTTCAGGATATAATACTGAATGCTGTTGATCGCATTGAAGGTGAAGTGGGGGTTCATCTGGGAGCGCAGGGCCTCGAGCTTGATCTCAGTCAGGCGCTGATTCATCTTGGTTTTGGCCTCAAACTGACGGCTTCTGATGCGGTAAATCACGATAAACAAGCCCGCCATACTCAGGAAAACCAAGGCAATAAACCAGGCTTTGAGGAAATAAGGTCTGTCGATCTGAACAGAAAGCAAATTAGCTTGCTGTAAAGAACCGGTGTGGTAATCCCAAACCTCCACCTCCAAGTCGTACTCACCCCAAGGCAGATAGGGGAGTTCCAAGCTCGGTTCTGTGAAAAATTCGGTCCATTCTGCATCTTTTTTGAGACGGTATCGGAAGTTCAGTTTTTTAGAATCCAGAGGACCAAGAGGCTTAAATCGGATAAAAAGCGTGTTCTGATTCGAACTCAAGCGTAGTTGTTTAGGCTGAAGTACAAACCAATCAAAATTCTCTTTGGCCACAGCTTCATGATTGATCTTGAGCTCGGTAATTCCCAGCTCGATCCCTTGGGCTTTTTTCTGGATAAATCGCGGTAGGTCGATTTGGTAAAAACCCTTGGTGGTCCCGAGGTAAAGTTGATCGCCGATTCGCTTGACACTTAGGAAGACTTTCTGATAAAAGCCCTGTTCCTCATCCAGAAAGCTATTTTTGTCCCCGTCCAGCAGGTGAATACCTTTCTCGGTGATGACGATCAGGACATTTTCGTAGGATTCGATGCCGAGAATAGAGGTTCCCTGAAGGGACTCTTTGTTCCAATGCTTTACGATCTTGAATTCAGGATGTGGCGTGATTTGGTACAATTCACCGAACTCCGTGCCTACCAAAAGATTCCCGTTGGACTCGATACGATGAAGTGATTTGAACTTCTGCTCCTGCCAAATGCTGTCCTTGAGGTAGGAAACAAAGGTTTTTCCATCCCACTGATACAAGCCGTGGAAGACCGAGGCAAGGTACGTCCGCAGATTTCCGGTTACGACCTTGGCAATCTGAAGCGGCGTATTCGGTTCGTCCGGATGAAAATAGCTGTACTCAAACCGATCCGGATTTTCATAGATCCGCACTCCGGCGTAGGGGTTGGTTTCGAGCAGTCTTCCATCGGGAGTAAAACCCATGCTGTAGCAATGCACGGGCAGGTAAGTCAGGATTTTGCCACTTTCATCGAGTTTGAAAATACCCAGATTGGTATTGGTCCAGAAAAAGGAATCCCGGTAATGAAGCTCGTAAAACTCCATTTCGGCTACACTGATCTTGGGGTCCAACTCAAAAAAACCGTCCATGTGCTCAGGGATTTTCTCGGGAAACCGTCGGTAGTAGTTTTCCTGAACAGCCTTAAGTTGGAGGTTGGTGACGGGGATTTTTTGCTGGGTTACCTGATTTTGAATTTCGATTCCTTGTGGATGGAGCAATGCGATCAAACCTTCCCGACCAGCAATTCCCTTGACTTCGCGTGTTCCAAAAGGATCAAAACTCAGCGTGCCATCGATCCTGACCTGATATAGCCCTTTGTCCTGCGAACCCAAGTACAGCAGCCCTCGCTCTGCATCGAGTGCTCCGGCCTGGATAAATCGGGAATCGATTCCAAAGCGCTCATTTAAAGGAACGAGTTTTTCATTTTCATACTGGAAAATTCCCCCGTCTTTGGTGAAAAGTCCGGCAGCTAGAAGAAAGGATTCCTGAGCTGGCCCGGATACTTTTTTCCAAAAGATAGAGGAAGGCTGAGAGATACTTGGGGATTTCCCTGCTTCGAAATCGGCCCGAGAGATAGTTTTCAGACTTCCTTTGTCAGCCAAGAGTAGATTTTCTCCTTCCTGAAAAACCGCGAAAATCGGCAACCAATCGTTGATTTTGCGGGTTTTGGGAATTTCGTTTTCCCAAAAAATCTCATACGAACCGCTTCGGTAAGTGCTGTAGAAGAGCTTGCCATTTGCCTCCCAAAAGCCGGTGGTGTAATTCAGATCGGTGTCATTGATGCTTGAGGCAATGGTGGTGACCTCAAGCGTTTCGATATCAACGAGGCTGATGCCATCCTCGGTCCCGATGAGCATGTAGTTTTGGTAGGCGTAAAAGTGGCGGATACGGTTGTCGGCGAGTCCGTCCTTTTCCTGGATTTTGCGAAACTCCTTTCCGTCAAAAAAAGTCACTCCGCCCCCATAGCTTCCAAACCAGAGGTGGTGATTTTTGTCCTCTGCGATGGCCCAGCAGCTGTTGAAGGCCAGCCCATCGCTTTCGTAGAAGTTTTGAAAAAGGCCATTTTCCAGTTTGGAAACGCCGTTTTCGGTGCCGATCCAGAGGATACCCCGCGAGTCGAGTAGAAGGGAACGAACCGCATTGTTGGGCAGACCCTCCGCGGTGGTGTAGGACCGGGAGGGAAGCTGCTGCGAAAATCCGGTAATACCCATCAGCAGCAGAAAAAGTGTCAGTAGAAATCTGCTAGACAAAGCGCTTGGTCAAATTTGAGTTTTTGCGAAGCGAAACAGATAGTTTTTCTCCACTTCGAAGGACGAGGAAATTTTCCGCCCGGTCGTAACGGAGGATTTTGCTGACATTGACCGTGTAGGACTGATGCACCCGCACAAAGCGGTGATCGGGAAGTCGGTCTTCTATCTGACCCAAAGATTTGGAAATAAGGAGTTTGCGATCGCCCTCGAGGTGAAGGAACGTATAATTGCGATCTGCTTTTAGGTATTTGATTTCTTCAAATTGGACAAACTCAACCCCATCCGAAGTCGGAAAAGCAATGATTTCCAGAGCGGCTTCCTGATGACTGAGGTTTTCGAGAAGTGCGTGAATGGGATCGGACTTTTTGGATTCGAGGTATTTTAGGACGGTCTTTTGAAGCTCTAGCGTATCGATCGGCTTCAGCAAATAGTCGAAGGCAGAATGCTTGATAGCCGGTAGTGCATGATCTGCATAAGCCGTGGTAAAAATCACCTCAAACTCCCGGTTGGGCATGACCTCGAGAAGTGCAAAGCCATTTTTCTGAGGCATTTGGATGTCAAGAAAGATAAGCTCGGGCTCATGTTCCTGAATAGCCGGAATGGCCTGATCGACTGAGTTGCAGAGTGCTAAAAATTCAAACTGATCCGGAAAAAGTTTTTCCAGAAGCATTTTGAGGGATTCCAGAGCGTGGCGTTCGTCGTCCACGAGAATGGTTTTGATCATAATAGGGGAAAGCAAAGACCTAAAATGCAGAAAAAATGGATGATTTCCTTGGCAATGTACGAGCGATGGGAAATCGGGGAAAAGTGAGGTGGATTTCTGGATTAGCTGCAGAATGCAAAGATTTTAACCTCAAAGTTCGCTAAGGTTGAAAGAGAGGGCACGAAGATTTTTTACCGCCAAGTGCGCAAAGGATAAAAGAGAGGGCACAAAGGGATTTTTGCCGCCAAGTGCACAAAGGGTAAAAGAGAGGGCACGAAGGGATTTTTACCGGTAAGCACACAAAGGAACGCAAAGGTTGACCACATAGAGCTGAGTGAAGATAAAGAGAAGGAAGAATTTTCTTGGGAGCTTACAGAAATCCATCTAATGCCAAAGGCATTTTCTGTAATAGCCCGGTATGAAATACCGGGCATATATGAAAACCATTGGGGCAGAGTGCTGAAGGCACGATCAGTATTGACCGCCTCATTTCCCTCCCGAAACCAGTACGGGACATGTTGTGTGAAAAGCAATTCTCATGGGCATTGCATGAACTCAATTTTGGCCGAAAAGATCCGTAAGATTGCCAATCTTCATAATCCTCGGTGACTGTCAGAAGCCGGGGGAAAGTGCAAGTAACGATTCAGAGCCCTGAAGGGGTGATTTTCCATATTTAAAAATCACCCCTTCAGGGCTATTGAAAGAAGTTCTTCTCTACCACGGGCTGCCACCCATGGTTATGAAGAATCTGACTCCTTCGGAGCCCTGCCTTGAATAAGTATGTGGCTGTAGCCTACTCACCAAAATCTCAAATGCCAAATCTACCAAACCCAAGTCCCCGTCGCACCGGGATTGAGGGTGGCGTAGATTACCTTTTCCTTTTCCTGAATTTTGAAACTGATCGGATTTGCGGAATCATTCAGCGCAATCAGAACTTTTTTTCCATCGGGATTCAGAAATGCCACATTGGACAGGCCTTCCAGTTCATTGGAATCTATTCTGATGGCTCCCGCATCGACAAACTTGCTGGCGTGGGCGATTACGTAATAAGCAGGATTTCTTGTGACCTCGTCTCCATCAATCGTGACGGCCCCAAGGCATCGGTCACATCCACCTCGGTCGGTGTGCGGGGTAAGCTGAGGATTGGAACTGAGGTTCCATTCGAGCACTGTTTTGGCCCAGTTGCGGGGAGCGCCGATCAGGAGGTTTTTGACATGCCAAGGAATATCGCCTTCTAAATTTCCGGGAGCACCGACCCACTGCTCGGTGAAATAGATGTTCTTATCCGGAAAAGCCTGATGAACTTCTGAGAGGGCTTCGATTTGCCCGCCGTACAGGTGAAAAGCCGAACCGTCGATAAATGGATTGGCGAGAGAATCCCTCAAAACAGTAATTGGATAGTCAGGTCGGTCAGCATTGTGGTCGTAAATCAGAATTTTGGTCTGAATCCCCGCAGCCTGAAATGCCGGCCCAAGATGCTGCCCGATAAATCTTGCCTGCTGCTCAGGAAGCATGAGCAGCGAAGGATTGTTACCGGGATGCAAAGGTTCATTTTGAATAGTTAAAGCATCGATAGTAATGCCTAATTGGGCCATTTCCTGAATATATCTGACCAAATAGTCCGCATAGACCGGCTCATACTCCTCCAACAGTGATCCTCCTCTTGTGTCCTTGTTATCCTTCATCCACTTGGGCGGGGACCAAGGGGAGGCCATCAGCTTGATATCAGGATTGATTTCCAGGATTTGTTTTAAGACTGGAATCACATCCAGCGTGTCATAGCTCAGGCTAAAGTTTTCTAACTCTGGGTCAGTGGCGAGCGAATCTTCTAAATCATTGTAGGAAAATGGGAACTCATTCAGGTCAGAAGCCGCTACGGCCAATCTCAAATAATTAATTCGGATGTCTTTTTCTCCATCTCCAAATAGTTCTTGAAGCAAGGCAGCCCTCGCCGAGTCGCTCATGGAAAGAAGATGCTTGGCTGAACCTTGACTGAGTGTAAAACCAAACCCATCCATCTGCTGATAGGTGGTTTCTGAATCCACCAGGATCGTAGGGACGGTATCAATCGGCGCTTGGCTTTGCTTTATTTTTTGGAAAAGGACTTCCGATTTGGGATCAGTAAGCCACACTTCCTGCGGTGGAATGGGTTTGTGGCAGGCAAAAAACAAAGCCGTGATGGGTATCAGATAAGCGAGTCGATTCTTCATAGCGGGTAAAGAAAAAAGCCCCGGAGGGTTTTCCGAGGCTTCAAATTTTGCGATTTGATTTTAGAATGCAAGAGCGGCAAGGCCCAATTTTGATTTCAGGGGATTGATTCCCTTGGTGACATTTCCGAGGTATTTCTGGGCAAGAGCCTGACCGAGCAGCTTGGTCAGGAAGTTGGAGCGGTTTTCTTTCAGGCCCAAAATCCCTTTTTTCTTTTCGTCCTCAGACCCTGAGCCATTTGCGATTTTGAACAGCTGATCGACAAAGGACTTGTTATTGGACTTGAGTTGGGTGCTTTGATCCGCACTGAGATCAAGACCCGCCGTGTTGTCAAGGATTTTCAGGACTTGGGAGGAAAGATCCATTCCTGGAACTTTGATCTGAGCCTGAGCGGAATAGCTGAGTAAAAGGAATCCTAGCAGAGCGAAAAAGAGAAGTTTGATTTTCATGGTATGTGATGAATTGATGAATTGATGAATTGATGAATTGATGAATTGATGCATTGATTTTTACTTGAAAAGGCCCT
>VFQM010003286.1_pt1 | contig 10599 bp, 9 predicted proteins | sample 3512391 | NCBI WGS metagenome assembly VFQM01 (sample SAMN10412369, study PRJNA504923) | tailings metagenome | isolation source: Replicate 1 from Balatoc abandoned mine | place: Philippines
GGCAACACGCTGGTGGTGGTGGAGCACGACGAGGACACCATCCGCCGCGCCGACCACATCATCGACATCGGCCCCGGCGCGGGCCGCCGCGGCGGCACGGTGGTGGCGCAGGGCCGCGCGGAGGACCTGGCGCGTGCACCCGACTCCGTCACTGGCCGCTTCCTGGCCCGGCCGCTGACGCACCCGCTGCAGCCCCGCCGTCCCATCGACCCCGAGGCCCCGGCGCTGGTGGTGCAGGGCGCCACGCTGCACAACCTGCAGCGGCTGGACGTGCGCGTGCCGCTGCACCGGCTGGTGGCCGTCACCGGCGTCAGCGGCTCCGGCAAGAGCACGCTGGCGCGCGACGTGCTGCTGGCCAGCGTCAGCAGTGCGGTGTCGTCGCGCGGCATCGCCGCCCCCACCGGCTGCACGCGCGTGGACGGCTGGCAGGCGGTGGACCGCGTGCTCGAGGTCGACCAGACGCCCATCGGCAAGACGCCGCGCTCCTGCCCGGCCACCTACATCGGCTTCTGGGACGCCATCCGCCGGCTGTTCGCCGACACGCTGGAGGCCCGGGCCCGCGGCTACGGCCCCGGCCGCTTCTCGTTCAACACCGGCGAGGGCCGCTGCCCGGCCTGCGAGGGGCAGGGCATGCGCACCATCGAGATGAGCTTCCTGCCGGACGTGAAGGTGCCCTGCGACAGCTGCCACGGCCAGCGCTTCAACCCCGAGACGCTGGCGGTCACCTGGCGCGGCCGGCACATCGGCGAGGTGCTGCTGATGCAGGTGGACGAGGCGGTGGAGTTCTTCGCCAGCATGCCGGCCATCGCCCACCCGTTGCAGCTGCTGCAGGACGTGGGCCTGGGCTACCTCACGCTGGGCCAGCCCTCGCCCACGCTGTCGGGCGGCGAGGCGCAGCGCATCAAGCTGGTGACGGAGCTCAGCAAGGTGCGCGACGACGTCACGCGCCGCGGCCAGAAACCCCCGCACACGCTCTACGTGCTGGACGAGCCCACGGTGGGCCTGCACATGGCCGACGTGGAGCGCCTGATCCGCGTGCTGCACCGGCTGGTGGACGGCGGCCACAGCGTGGTGGTGATCGAGCACGACCTGGACGTCATCGCCGAGGCCGACTGGGTCATTGACCTCGGCCCCGAGGGCGGCCGCGCCGGCGGCCGCATCGCCGCCGCGGGCACGCCGGAGGCGGTGGTGGCCGCCGGCACGCACACCGGCACGGCGCTGGCGCCGGTGCTGGCGCGCGCCGGGGCCTGATCGCTCAGTGCCGCCCGCTCGGCCCGGCCACGGGCCGCGGGTCGGTGCCGAGGTCGCCGCCCACCGTCAGCTGCAGGGCACGCACCTGCAGCGTGGTGGCGTCGTCGCGGTCGCCGAAGCGGTCGAGCACGTCGGACAGGCGCAGCAGCACGGACACCTCCCACTGCGCGTCGGCCACGCGGCTGGCGCGGCGGCTGGCCTCGAAGACCAGGTCGCGCGCGCGGTCGCGGGCCGGGCGGCCGCTGCCGCGCTCGTCGCGCTCCTGGGCCTCGGACTGCAGCGCCAGCAGCTCGACGCTCTCGCACAGCAGGTCCACGACCTGATCGGCGCTGCCGGCGGCATGGGCCCAGCGCAGCGCGGTCTCGAGCATGGCGCGGGCCGAGGCCAGCGCGCCCAGCTCGCGGTAGGCCGCGGCCACCGCGCGGTGGGCCTCGCCCATGGCCCAGTGCCGGCCCTGGGCCTGCACCGACTCCAGGTGGCGCAGCGCGTGGCGCAGGGTCTCGCGCGCGTCGACGATCGGGGTGGGGGCAGGGTGCTGTGGCGTCATGGCGCGGGCCTGGATGGGGTGAGCCCCATGCTAGGCGGCGGCGCCGGCGCGCGGCCCCCGCGCCCGCGGGGGCCGACCCCGCGAACGGGCGCTCACGATGTCACAGGTTCAGCCACTGCGGCAGGAAGAGGCTCAGCGCCGGGAAGGCGATGAGCACGCCCATGCGCACGATGTCGGCGGCCACGAAGGGCATCACGCCCCGCCAGATGGCCGCGGTGGGGATGGAGGGCACGACGCTGGAGAGCACGAAGATGTTCATGCCCACCGGCGGCGTGATCAGGCTGATCTCGATCACGCAGACCACGATGATGCCGAACCAGATGGGGTCGAAGCCCAGCGAGGTGACCAGCGGGAAGAAGATCGGCACCGTCAGCAGCATCATCGACAGGCTCTCCATCGCCGTGCCGAGCACGATGTAGACGAGGCAGATGGCGACGATGACGGCAATCGGGTGCACGTTCATGGCCTCGACGATGCCGCGCAGCGCGTTGGGCATGTCGGTGAAGTTCAGGAAGTTGGCGAACAGCGAGGCACCGATGACGATGGTGAACAGCATGGCCGAGGTGCGCGCCGACTCGCCCAGCACCTCCATCAGCGAGCGCCAGGTCAGCGCGCGGCGGGCCAGCGCGAACAGGAAGCCGCCCATGGCGCCCACGCCGGCGGCCTCGGTGGGGGTGAAGAGGCCGCCGTACATGCCGCCCATCACCATGGCAAACAGCGCCAGCACGCCCCAGATGCGGCCCAGCGCCTTGCGCCGCTCGGGCCAGGAGGCCTTCTCGCCCGGCGGACCCCAGTCGGGGTGGCGGCGCGTGACCCAGGCCGCGGCGATCAGGTAGAAGGCCGTGGCCACCAGGCCGGGGATCACACCGGCGGCGAACAGCGCGCCGATGCTCTGCTCGGTCATGATGCCGTAGATCACCATGATCACCGACGGCGGGATCAGGATGCCCAGCGTGGCGCCGGCGCACACCGAGCCGGCTGCGAACGAGGGCGCGTAGCGGAAGCGCTGCATCTCCGGCATGGCCACGCGGGCCATCGTGGCCGTGGTGGCGATGGACGAGCCGCAGATGGCACCGAAGCCGGCACAGGCGGCGATGGTGGACGAGGCCAGCCCGCCCCGGCGATGGCCGATCAGCGCATAGGCCGCCTGGTACAGGTCGCGCGACATGCCGGCCCGCGTCACGAAGTTGCCCATCAGCACGAACAGCGGCACCACCGACAGCGTGTAGCTGCCGATGTCCACGAACTCGCCGGCGGCCGACGACAGCGCCGCCGGCCAGGAGCGCATCAGCCCCAGGCCCACCACGCCGACCAGGCCCATGGCCACGGCGATGGGCACGCGCAGCGCCATCAGCGCGAACATGGCGGCAAAGCCGAGCAGGCCCTCGGTCATGACACCTCCTTGGCCGTCTCGTCGTGCCGGGGCAGCTCCTGACCCCGCGCGGCGCGCACCGTCAGCACCAGGTGCACGACGGTGGTCACCGCCAGCATGGCCGCGGCCAGGGTCTGGAAGGGCGCGAGCTTGATCTCCAGCGCCGAGGTCTGGTCGCCGAACTCGGCGGTGCGCTGGGCCCGCTGCCAGACGATCCAGGCCGCACCGCCGAAGATGGCGGTGGTGATGGCGTGCGACAGCGCCTGCTGCCAGCGCAACAACGCCCGCGGCAGCGCGCGGTCCAGCAGGTCGAACACGATGTGCTCACCGGCCATCGAGGCCAGCGGCAGCGCGAAGAAGATCATCACCAGCATGAACAGCTCGGTGAGTTCCACCGCGCCGGTGATCGAGTTGGTGAGGAACTTGCGGCTGAAGACGTCCGCGAAGGTGAGCAGCATCATCGCGAACAGCGCGACGGCGGCCACCGCGGTGAACAGCGTGGTCAGGCGTTTCATGGCGCGGGCATCCTGGGGCGTGCGAATGTGCGAAGGCCGCCCCGGCCCGCGCCGGGACCGGGGCGGCCGCCTGCGGGACGGCTTACTTGACCTTGGCGATCTCGGCGCGGAACTCCGCCAGCACCGCCGCGGCGTTCTTCAGGCCCTTGGCCTCGGCCTCCTTGACCCAGTCGGACTCGATGGACGCGGTCTTGGCCTTGAAGTCGGCGACGAACTTCGCGTCGGCGGTGACGCTCTGCACGCCGGCTTCCTGCTGCACCTTGCGGCTCTGGGCGTCGGTCTCGTCCCAGTACTTGCCGATGAAGCGCGCCGCCCACTCGCCGGACATCTTGTTGATGATGTCCTGGTCGGCCTTGGGGATCTTCTTCCAGGTGGCCTCGTTCATCACCAGCGCGAAGCTGGTGTTGTACAGGCCGCCCGGCACCGCGGTGCGGTACTTGACCAGCTTGTCGAGCTTGAAGGAGATGATGGACTCGTCGGGGAACCAGACGCCGTCCACCACGCCGGAGGACATCAGCTCGTAGGACTGCGGCGCCGGCTTGAGGGTCATGTTGGCGCCCAGCGCCTTGCCCACGTCGTTGACCACGCCGCCGCCCACGCGGAACTTGATGCCGTCCATGTCGGCCAGCGAGGCGATGGGCTTCTTGTTGTTGAAGATCACGCCCGGGCCGTGCGTGAACACGGTGATCACGTGCATGCCCTTGTGCTCGTCCAGCTTGGCCAGGTGCTTCTCGTAGATGCGCTGGTAGGCCACGCTGGTGGCCACGGCGGAGTCGCCGAGGAAGGGCATCTCGGCCATCTTGCCCATCACGTAGCGGCCGGGGGTGTAGCCGTGCACGCTGAAGGACATGTCCACCAGGCCGTCGCGCACGGCGTCGAAGGTGGCCGGCGCCGGGGCCACCGGCTTGGGCAGCAGGTTGCACTGGATGCGGCCCGAGGTGGCCTTGCTGACCTCGCCGCACCAGTCGGACTGGGCGCGCGTGAGCAGGTGAGCGGGCGGCACCCACGACGATAGCGTCAGCGTGATCTGGGCCGAGGCGGCGGGGGCGAATCCGAGCAGGGCGCCGAGGGCGCCGAGGGTGAGGGCGGGTTTCAGGCTGCGCATGGCGGGCTCCGACGAGGGGTGGCGATGGGTCCCGGTGTGCCCCGGGTTCGAACCGTCGAATCGTAATCACCGGGGCAGGAAGATCGCATCATCCATTTCCCGGGGCTGCGCGTCCGCGTGCGGCCGCCGGGGCCGGCCGGAAGATCGGCAGGCGCGCGGCCAGCAGCACGCCCAGGATGGCGCCGTACACCGCCACCTCGCCGAAGAGCTGCTTGCCGGCGCGCATCCACAGGAAGTGCAGCACCGCCAGCAGCGCCACCGCGTACACGGCGCGGTGCAGCAGCCGCCAGCGCCGCCCGCCCAGCGCGCGCACGGCGCGGTCGAACGAGGTGGCCGCCAGCGGCAGCAGCAGCAGCAGCGCCGCGGTGCCGACGAGGATGAACGGGCGCTTGGCGATGTCGCGCACGATGGCCGCGAGGTCGAAGCCCTGGTCCAGCCAGGCGTAGGCCGTGAAGTGCAGCAGCGCGTAGGCGAAGCAGAACAGCCCCAGCATGCGCCGCAGCCGCAGCAGCGCCGTCCAGCCGGTCCACAGGCGCAGCGGCGTGACCGCCAGCGTCAGGCACAGGAAGCGCAGCGCCCAGTCGCCGGTGCCGCGGATCAGGGCCTCGGCCGGGTTGGCGCCCAGGGTGTCGGCCGCCGCGCCCTGCAGCAGCAGGCCCAGCGGCAGCAGCGACAGCAGGAACACCGCCGGCTTGGCCGCCGGGTGCAGCAGCCAGCGGTTCATGGCACGGCCCCGGGCGTCAGTAGAACTTCTTCAGGTCCATGCCCGCGTAGAGCGGGCCGACCTGGGCCTCGTAGCCGTTGAACATCAGCGTCGGGCGCTTCTTGGCGAACAGCCCGTCCTCGCCGATGCGGCGTTCGGTGGCCTGGCTCCAGCGCGGGTGGTCCACCTTCGGGTTCACGTTGGAGTAGAAGCCGTACTCCTGCGGGATGGCCACCTGCCAGCTGGTGGCCGGCTGCTTCTCGACGAAGCGGATCTTGACGATGGACTTGCCCGACTTGAAGCCGTACTTCCAGGGCACGACCAGCCGCACCGGCGCGCCGTTCTGGTTCGGCAGCACCTCGCCGTAGACGCCGAAGGCCAGCATCGTCAGCGGGTGCATGGCTTCGTCCAGGCGCAGGCCCTCCACGTAGGGCCACTCCAGCACGCGCGAGCGCAGGCCCGGCATCTGCCGCGGGTCGGCCAGCGTCACGAACTCCACGAACTTGGCGTTGCCCGTGGGCTCCACGCGGCGCACCAGTTCCGCCAGCGACCAGCCCAGCCAGGGGATCACCATCGACCAGCCCTCGACGCAGCGCAGCCGGTAGATGCGCTCCTCCATGGGGGCGAGCTTGAGCAGGGCGTCGATGTCGAAGGTGCCGGGCTTGCGCACCTCGCCCTCCACCTGCACCGTCCAGGGCCGCGTCTTCAGGCTGCCGGCGTTGGCCGCCGGGTCGGCCTTGTCGGTGCCGAACTCGTAGAAGTTGTTGTAGCCGCTGACGTGGGCGTAGGTGGTCAGCGTCTCCATCGTCATGGCACCGGGCACGCTGCTGCGCACGGCCGCCAGCGGCGCGAGCTTGCCGGGCCGCGCCACCGTGGGCGCGGCTGCCATGGCGTCGCGTGCGGCCCAGGCTGCCAGCGCACCGCCGCCGCCGGCGGCCAGGGCCTGCAGCCAGGCCCGGCGGTTCAGCCAGGCCGCGCGCGGCGTGATTTCCGAGGGCACCGGGTGCACGAATCCGCGATCGGGGAGGTACTTCATGGCGTGTCGGTCGGTCCAGACGCGGCCAGCTTACAGCGCCCTGCCGGCCCGGAAGCGGCAAGGGCCGGTCGAGTGACCGGCCCCTGGGGTCTTTGCCCGGGCGTGGCCCGCGGCGCGGCGCGTCAGCGCAGGCCGGCGATGTAGTCGGACACCGCCTTGATCTCGGCGTCGTTCATCTTCGCGGCCACGCCGGTCATCTGCGCGTTGTTGGCGCGCGCGCCCGAGCGGAAAGCGATCAGCTGCGCCTCGGTGTACTCGGCGTGCTGGCCGGCCAGCACCGGGTACTGCACCGGGATGCCGGCGCCGTTGGGGCCGTGGCAGCCGGCGCACGCCGGGATCTTGCGGTCGGCAATGCCGCCGCGCCAGATGCGCTCGCCCAGCAGCACGGTGTCCTTGTTGCGCGCGGCACCGGGCTTGGCGGTCTTGCTGCCGTAGAAGGCCGCGATGTTGACGATGTCCTCGTTGCTCAGCGGCGCGGCCATGCCCTGCATGATGGCGTTCTGACGCTTGCCCGACTTGAAGTCGTGCAGCTGCTTGGCGATGTACTCCGGGAACTGGCCGGCGATGATGGGGTTGGCCGGCAGGCCGCGCGAGCCGTCGGCCGTGTGGCAGGCCATGCAGACGGCCGCCGCTGCCTGGCCCTTGGCCAGGTCGGGCTTGGGCGCGGCCGCGCCGGCACCGGCGGCGAGCGCCGGCAGGCTGGCCAGGGCCAGGGTGACAAGCGACCAGGCGGAGCGCAGGGCGAGGGCTGATTTCATGCTCGGTTCAGTCGGGTGGGGCGTCTTCGGCCTGCGCCGGCACGGCATGGAGCGAAGACGCGGAACTCAAAACCCGTCGATTTTACAATGACCCATGACAACGACTCCGCAGCCCGACCCGAAGCCCCCTGAGCCCCAGGCCCGCGCCCTGGCCTGGCTGCATGGCGCGCGCTTCCTCACCACCGCCAGCCGGCTGCCGGAGCTGCCGCCCGGCGAGCTGCCGGAGCTGGCCTTCGTGGGCCGCAGCAATGCCGGCAAGTCCACCGCCATCAACACGCTGGCGCAGCAGCGGCGCCTGGCCTTCGCGTCACGCACGCCGGGGCGCACGCAGCACATCAACCTGTTCGACCTCGGCCCGAAGGACGCGCCCGATGCGCGCCTGGCCGACCTGCCCGGCTACGGCTACGCCGCGGTGGACCGCGGCGCCAAGCTGCGCTGGCAGGAGGTGATGGCCGAGTACCTGCAGTTCCGGCGCAACCTGTCCGGCGTGGTGATGATGGTGGACACCCGCCACGGCTTCACCGCGCTGGACGAGCGGCTGCTGGCGCTGATCGCCCCGCGCGTGCAGACCGGCGAGGTGCGGCTGCTGGTGCTGCTGACCAAGGCCGACAAGCTCACGCGGCGAGACGCTCAGAAATCACTGTCGGCTGCGCAGGCGGTGCTGTCGGCCGTGGCCAGCGAGCAGGCCGACATCGGGCTGCTGCTGTTCTCGGCGCTGTCCCGGCAGGGGCTGGGCGACGCGGCGCTGCAGCTGTGGGAGTGGGTGCATGTGCCGTCGGCAGCGGCCGTGGAGGCCCCGGCGGCCCCGCCGGCCGGCGCACCACCGGCCTGAACGGCAGGCGGCGAGCGGCGGGCGGGCGGCGTCAGCCCGCCTGCGTGCGGCGCAGCACCTGCACCGCGGCCGAGCGCAGCATCGAGCGCATCTGCAGCACCTTCACCAGGCCCTCGCCGCGCAGGCGCAGCAGCGCGCCGCGGCGCAGGGCCACGGTGTCGTCGTCCTGGCCGCGCCCGAACAGCCAGGCCTCGCGGTGGCGCCCCACGCACAGCAGCTGCACGTGCTGCCACTGGCCCTGGATGAAGATGCGCAGCCATTCGCCGGGCTTGCGCGCCTGCAGCCATTCATCAGGTTCCGGCTCGTCGTCGCGCCGCGCCGGCAGGTTCTCCAGCAGGTCGGACGGCACGGTGTCGAGCTGGCCCTCGTCGAGCGGGGCGGCGCCGCTGGGGGCGCTGTCGGCGGCGAGGCGGTCCTCCATGGCCTGCAGTGCGGCGATGGCGGCGGCGGCGCGCTGCACGCGCGCGTCGAAGCGGGCGCGGTCGTCGGCGATCAGGCGGTCGAGCCCCTGGCGATAGAGCGCCGCGTCGGGCTCCGGCTCGCGGGCCATCGCGTCGATCAGTTTCTCCGCCAGCTGGAGCACGGTCTCCCGCCCGCTGCCACCCGCCGGCTGCAGCGCGGCCAGGTGGGCCGTCATGTCCATGAAGCGCCAGACCGGGTGCGTGTAGTCGTCGAGCGCGCTGTCGTCGTGCAGCACCAGCCTCAGGGCCGAGGGCTGCAGCCGCGCCAGCACGGCGCGGATGTCGCGCGCCACGCGCGGGTCGGACAGCATGGCCTCGAAGAGGCGCGACAGCATCTCGATGACCTGCTGGTCCACCGGCGAGCGCGCATGGCGCACCAGGCGCGCCCGCTGCGACTCGAGCAACTGGGCGCGCACCGTGGGCGGGGCATCGGCGGGCAATGACCGCAGCGCGGCGTCGGTGTCATCGATCAGGCGCTCCAGCGGCACCATGTTCGTGACCGGGGGCTGCGGGGACGCCGGCGCCGGCATGGTCTCGCGCAGCTGGTGCAGTGTCGGCGCCGCCTCGCCCTGCCAGGACTCCGAGGGCCGCGAGCTGCGCCGGCCGCCGGGCAGGATCAGCGTGCGGTAGACCGCCGGCTCGATGCCCTGCGATTCCAGGCGGGCGCAGGCGCCGGCATAGGCCTTGCGCAGCACCTGGGCCAGCGGCTGGGCGGCGTGGCGCATCAGCCGCGCCTGGTAGGCCCGGCTCAGGGGCAGGGCCTGGGCCGACTCCCACAGCGCCTGGGCAAAGGTTTCCGCGCGGAAGGGGTTGTGGTCGCGCGAGACGTCCGGGTCGCCGGCCAGCGCCGAGGCGTAGGCCGACATCTCGCGCAGTTCGTGCTCGGCGATGCTGCGGATGGTCTCGATGGCGTGCGAGGTCTCGACGTCGGCCGCGATCTCGGATTCGTCGAGGAGCGACAGCCCCGCCAGCCCGCCGCCGGGGGCCGGGGCGGGCGCGGCCGGCGCGTCGGCGCGGCCCTCGACCTCGGCGCGCACCTGGCGGCGCACCGCGGTCACGAAACGGTCGACCAGGCGCGTGCGGTTGGCCGGCCCGGCCTGCAGCAGCTCGCCGACGATCATGCGTTCCGAGGCGGCCAAGCCGGGCACACCGTCGGTCATGCTGCGCCAGGTGGCGTCGAAGACCTGGTCGGCCAGCATGGGCACGCGCATCAACTCGTCGTCGATGAACTGCTGGCGGGCTTGGGCAAGGCGTGCGGACATCCAGCGTGCATTATCCCGCGACACGCGGGGTGGCGATGCCACGAAAAGAAGGCCCCCGCCGTCACCGGCGGGGGCCTCTTGCAGGATCGGGTGCCCGGAGGGGGCGGCGAGGGTCGGGCGCGCCCGACCCTCCGCGGCATCACATGTCCATGCCCATGCCGCCCATGCCACCCATGCCGCCGCCGGCGGGCATCGGGGTCTCTTCCTTCGGCGCCTCGGCCACCATGCACTCGGTGGTCAGCATCAGGCTGGCCACGGAGGCGGCGTTCTGCAGCGCGGTGCGGGTGACCTTGGTGGGATCCAGGATGCCCATCTCGATCATGTCGCCGTAGGTGTCGTTGGCGGCATTGAAGCCGTAGTTGCCCTTGCCCTCGAGCACCTTGTTGATCACCACGCTCGGCTCGCCACCGGCGTTGGCCACGATCTCGCGCAGCGGCTGCTCGACGGCGCGCAGCACGATCTTGATGCCGGCGTCCTGGTCGTGGTTGTCGCCCTTGAGCGAACCGGCCACGGCGGCACGGGCGCGCAGCAGGGCCACGCCGCCACCGGCGACGATCCCCTCCTCGACGGCGGCACGCGTGGCGTGCAGCGCGTCTTCCACGCGGGCCTTCTTCTCCTTCATCTCGACCTCGGTGGCGGCACCGACCTTGATGACGGCCACGCCGCCGGCCAGCTTGGCCACGCGCTCCTGGAGCTTCTCGCGGTCGTAGTCGCTGGTGGCTTCCTCGATCTGCACGCGGATCTGCTTGACGCGGGC
>VFQM010003290.1_pt1 | contig 10588 bp, 10 predicted proteins | sample 3512391 | NCBI WGS metagenome assembly VFQM01 (sample SAMN10412369, study PRJNA504923) | tailings metagenome | isolation source: Replicate 1 from Balatoc abandoned mine | place: Philippines
GCGCGCCGACATTGTCGTAGGGCGAATAGGCGGCGATCGTCCGGTAGTCCTGCTCGGAGACAATCGGATTGCCCCATTCGGGCCATTCGGGCGGCGTCAAAGGCAAGGTATCGTCGAGCATCGTCGTAAGCACGTCGACGAAGGGAACCTCGGCGATGATACCGCCGAAGGCTTGGGGTGCCATGTTGGCGATCGCACCCATCAGCATGCCGCCTGCGGACCCGCCCTGGGCGACGATCCTGTCGTGGGCAGTGTAGCGCTCCGCCACCAGATGCCTCGCGCAGGCGACGAAATCGGTGAAGGTGTTCATCTTCGCAGCCCGCTTGCCGTCTTCGTACCAAGCATAGCCCTTGTCCTTGCCGCCGCGGATATGCGCGATGGCGTAGACGAAACCGCGGTCAGCCAAAGACAGGCAGTTGGTGTTGAACGAAGCCGGTATGGCGATCCCGTAGGAGCCGTAGCCGTAGAGCAGGCAGGGCGCGGAACCGTCTAGCGGGGTGTCGCGATGGTGGATCAGGGAGATCGGCACCAACTCTCCGTCCGCTGCCGGGGCCATGAGGCGGCGCGTGATGTAGTCGTCGGCGTTGTGGCCCGAGGGCACCTCTTGAGTCTTGAGCAGGACGCGTTCTCGCGTGCGCATGTCGTAGTCGAAGACTTGCGCTGGCGTGGTCATCGACGAATAGCTGAAGCGGATGATGTCCGTGTCGTATTCGTAGGAGCCCGACAGCCCGAGCGAGTACGCCTCCTCTGCGAAGGCGATGTGGTGCTCGCTGCCCGTTGCGCGCTCGTGCACCACGATGCGCGGCAGGCCGTCCTTGCGCTCGAGACGTACCATGAAGTCCTTGAAGCCAATGACCGACAGGATAAGGCGGCCAGGTTCGTGGGCAACCAGTTCCTTCCAGTTGGCGCGCACGGGGTCGGCGGCAGGCGCAGTCATGATCTTGAAATCCTTGGCGCCGTCCGCGTTGGTCAGCACGAAGAAAATTTCGCCACCTTCCTCGAGGTCGTATTGAAGGCCCGTCTCGCGGGCTGCGACGAGCCTAGGCTCGGCGTCCGGCCGTGCTGCGCTGAACAGGCGGTATTCCGATGTCTCGTGATCGCTGATCGAGATCATGATCCATTCGTTGCTGCGCGTGCCGCCGACATTCATGAAGAAGCCGGGATCGGTTTCCTCGTAGACGAGGCGGTCGGAAGCGGTGTCGCCGCCCAGCCCGTGATAGAGCACCTTGGACGGCCGGTGGTTCTGGTCGAGCCGCGTGTAGAAGAAGCCGTCGTTGGCGGCGTCCCATACGCCCGACCCGCCGGTGTCGCCGATGACGTCGTCAAGATCGCTGGAACTGGCCAGGTCGCGGACACGCAAGGTGTAGAATTCCGAGCCCTTGTCGTCGAAGCCCCAGATCAGCCTGCCGTGATCGGACGAGTGGTCGATGCCGCCGAGGCGGAAATAGGCATGGCCTTCGGCCTCCTTGTCTCCATCCAGGATGATCTCTTCCTGCCCGCCGCCGCTCGGGACGCGGAAATAGCGAGGCTGCTCGCCGCCCTTTTTGTAAGAGGAGCCATAGGCATAGGGCCCATCCTTCATTGGAACGGAAGAATCGTCCTCCTTGATGCGGCCCTTCATCTCCTCGAACAGTTTCTTCCGAAGCTCCGCGGTGTCGGCCATCAACTCGGCCTGGTAGCTGTTCTCCGCTTCGAGCTGGGCACGGATCGCGGGATCGAGAACGCTCGGATCGCGGAACACCTCCTGCCAGTTGTCGGCCCGCAGCCAGGCGTACTCGTCGGTGCGGGTGATACCGTGACGGGTATCGGCGATTGGACGACGTTCCGTCGCGGGGGCAGGAATGTCGGAGAAGATGTCGGGTCTGGTCATTACAACTCGCGGGTCGTGAATCTTGAATGCCGAATGAACACGCCGATAAGGGCGGGTTCAAGGGCGGAGTTGCAATCTGGGCCGCCCGAATGGAAGGCAACTGGTTCGATATCGCTGTGCCAGGTCTGGCATGATCCGGCGCGCGGCGGCGAGTTCGCTTCCGGCTGGGTCGACGGCAAACACATCACGCCCTACTGACGGCATTTTGAATGCGCCGGATGCCGGTTACGCAGAGGCGTCCGGGCCGACAGTCGTTGAAAAGACCAGTTCAAGCTTGCCCGCCGCTGGAAGGGCGTCTATCCCCCGTGCCAAGAATACAAGCACTCAAAGAGGGCCGCCCGCTGACCTTTCTTAGTATCATGCTGTTGCCGACCGGAGCTTTGCTCACGCTCCACTTGCGGTTTGCACGATGAACTGCGCGCTGCCCGGCAACTCGGAGCTGTGATGCGGAGCGCCTCGCCAACTGCCCGGCAGGAACGCTGGTCGTCTTCGGCTCGCCCTCCGATCTTACTGCCGTTTGGCCCATTGCGCCTTGCCGATGTATTCCCGCATGCACACGGCATCGAAGGCGGGCACTCTCGTTTCCTACATGGTGTTGATCGTGTTCGCGGTTCAGATGAGCGAGCCTTCCACAGCGATGAGGGCGCTGGTCGGCGTCAGTTTTTTTTTGCTGACGCCGCATACATCTGACCATTTACTGGCACGAGCGTCCTATTCAGCGGGATATCGCATTGGCCGGGCTCAGTTCGCGACGATATCGCCCGCAAAGTCGATGCCGATAAGAAGAACGGCCATATCGCTGCTGGGCATGGTTAAAGAGCCGGCAGAGAACTTTCGGATTTGACCGATTTGATCTCGAACAATCCCCGATCTCTCTCAAAAACGTTCATTTGTTAGAGAAGTGTTGAATTCGTTGTTCTTGGTATCGATAAGAATAGTGAATTGACTTGTTATCGATACGGGATCATTAAAGTGAGGGAACGCGAGTCGCAGACGCCAATTGCGATACAAAATCGCGCCGCATCCCGGTCGCAATATCGGGCAAAAAAACAACCAGTCTCATTGGGGCCTGAAGCATATGGATACTTCCGAAACGCCTGCAGCAAACAACGATACGCTGATCGAATTGACCGCCGACGTGGTGGCGGCCTATGTCAGCAACAATCCGGTTCCGGTGGGAGAACTTCCGGGACTGATCGCGGATGTGCATGCCGCGCTGGGACGCGTCGGCAACGTCGCCGAGACGCCGCCCGCGGACAAGCAGAAGCCGGCCGTCAACCCTAAGCGGTCGGTGCACGACGACTACATCGTTTGCCTCGAAGACGGAAAGAAATTCAAGTCGCTCAAGCGCCATCTGATGACCCACTACAACATGACGCCGGACCAGTACCGCGAGAAGTGGGGCCTCGACGCCAGCTATCCCATGGTGGCGCCGAACTATGCGGCAGCACGTTCCCAACTCGCCAAGAAGATGGGCCTGGGACGCAAGCGCAAGGGCAAGTGATAGCCCGTCCCCAAAGTCACTGAGCGGCGCCTTCGGGCGCCGTTCCGCTTTTCGGCCGACGGCGTCGCGGCCGGAGAGTTATGCGCGCCGGCTCTAGCGGCGAGACGCCTTTAAGGCGGTCGCGCACCTGCTTGAGCGCGATGTGGCGGTTGAGGTCGTAGCTCCAGTGGCGATTGACGCCCTTCAGCCGTTCGCGCTCGATGATCCGCTCAAGGCGTTTGAGCAGCGCCAGTGTTGCCGCCGCACCGGCTGACAATGCATCGCTCAGTTCTATCCCGCAGCAAATCTGCAGCGCCGCCCTCTGCCGGGCGTCAGCCAACTCGGCATGCCTGGATTGCCTGAACGCTGTAATCTCCCTGGAAAAGTCCCGCATTTTCGCCTGTTCCTCACGATGCTGATGAAACAGGATGCGGTGGGTTGCGGAGGTGGGGAGAAACTCGCGACGAAATTTGTCGACCTTCAAGAAAAACGGCAATGATTCCAGTCGGTTGAAAAATTGGCATGTGAATCGTCGTTCGTTTTTTGTTCACACCTTCCACACTCGGCGATATAAGAACTTATTCCTATCTTTCGAAGGGGAACGAGTTTGGCGGGATCGACATCGGCAGTGTTGGCCAAGCGGCAGGTCAGGGTTCGCGAAATCGTGATGCAGTCGGACTGCGATGCCACCGATCTGGCCGCCGAAAAACGCCGGGACGAGGTGGTCGAAAGCTGCGATGCGGTGATCGAACTGATGGCCGCACTCTTCGGGGTGCCCAGCAAGGAACTTCGGCGCGTGGGCCGAACCGGCAACGACATCAGCCGCCTGAGGCAGATCGCGATGTACGTGGCACACGTGGTGTTCCGGTTCAGCATGCGCGACGTCGGCCGCGGTTTCGGCCGCGACCGCACGACTGTGCTTTACGCTTGCCACATGGTCGAGGACCTGCGCGACGACGCCGACTTCGATCGGATCGTGTCGCTGGCCGAGCGGGTGGCGATCGCGGCTTTCCGCGACAGGCTGGAGCGCTGATGATGGCTGATGATGCAACCAAGGCGCGGGTGCGCGTGCTGAAGCTGCTGGCGAAGGGGATGGCCAACTGCACTCCGGCGGCAGTGCCGGACAAGGTGGTGCTCGAGAGCGAGCAGGGAGACAGGGTTGCCGTGGAGGCCAGCGTGTTGGCCAGGCTCGCCCGCGAGGGGCTTATCGAGCGGAAGGCCGGTCTTGTCCGTCTGACGGCCGACGGCCGCAGTTCCGCCCGGCGTCAGGCAATCGAAGGCGATACGTTCCAGCGCCAGCACCGGGACGTGGAGGCGATCGTCCTCGAGACGACGAGCGGGCCGCAGGCTGCCCTGATCAACCTGTCGGAATCGCCGCTGGGACAACTGGTGCGGCGCAGGAACAAAGCCGGTGAGCCGTTCCTGAGCAGGATCGAGTTCAGCGCCGGGGAGCGCCTGCGCTCCGATTACACCCGCGGCCAGATCATGCCGCGGATGAGCGCGAACTGGGTGGCGAGCGTGGCCTCAAGCCGGCGTGGCGATGGTGGCGGAATGGTGGACCTGACGGACGCCGCGCTTGCGGCCCGCCAGCGCGTGGACCGGGCCATCGACGCCGTGGGGCCGGAGCTTTCCGGTGTGCTGATCGACGTCTGCTGCTTCCTGAAGGGGCTGGAACTGGTGGAGACCGAACGCGGCTGGCCAGTGCGTTCGGCGAAGATCATGCTCAAGTCGGCGCTTGGCATGCTTGCCCGGCACTACAATCCCGGATCGGGAGCCGAAGGCGAGCGCAAGGTCCTGCACTGGGGAACACCGGACTATCGTCCGAAGCTGGGGGCGGGAGATCAGGCCGGCTGAAGTGCGGCCTCGGCGTCGCGCTTGATGCGCTTGACCATCGAACGCAACCCGTTCGCCCTTTGCGGCGACAGGTGTTCGTTCAGCCCGAGCGATTTCAGCGTGCCCTCGGCGTCCGTGGACATGATCTCGCTGGCGCGGCGGCCGGAGAATAGCGCAAGCATGATCGCGACCAGGCCACGCACGATGTGGGCATCGGAATCGCCCTGGAACCGGATGACGGGATCGGAGCCGTTCTCCCGGTGCGTGACCAGCCAGACCTGGCTGACGCAGCCCTGGACCTTGTTGGCATCGGTGCGCGCGCTGTCGGGAAACTCGGGCAGCGCTTCGCCGAGTTCGATGACATAGCGGTAGCGATCTTCCCATTCGTCCAGGAAGGAGAAGTCGTCGCGGATTGTGTCGATCGAGGTCGTCATACCCGTGGATATAGTGGCCGACCTGCCATGCGTCACGCAAAAAAGCGCGCTGCGGAGCTGCCTGAAGGCCGGTCGAGGCGATCAGTGGGCCGGCTGCGCCGGTTCGGCGGGAAGGTCGTCCTGGTCCACGGCCGGAACGCTGCCGGTCGAGGTCTCCGTATCGGGCTTGCCGAACTGCTGGTCGAGCACCTCATAGGCGATGCGGGCGCTCTCGCGTGCCCTGACGCCGATGGTCTGCATCGCGGCCCTGCCGGTCTCGCAGACCTCGGGTTTGCGTTCGCAGATGCCGGCAATGTCGCCGACCGCCTCGCGCGCAGCAAACAGCGCCTGCAACGGGCTGATCTGGGTTTCGCCGTCCGGACCCGTGCTCAGCGGCAGGAACAGCAGCACCAGCGAAAACCAGAATGCCGCCCTGATCAGAAAGCCCATCGATTGCCTCTCGTAGTCATGCGAGCCGCGCGGGTTGGCCACGGCGTCGCCTCTTTGTCGCGGCGACCATGCCATCAACCAGAAAAGGAGCGCTTGCGGCAATAGACGGCATTTTGCTGTTGTTCTTCATCGAAGTTTAACGGGTCAATTGCGGCTCAAGGCCATCAAGACCCGGCGATTTTACTCAGAAGACGTAAGCATTTGATTTAAATCGTCTAACCGCGAGCACTCCGCGTCTGGACGGCCTGGCGGCCGATTCTTCGAGCGTCGTGGGGCGCATAACCCTCCGTTTACCATGGCAGCAACTGTTCTCGAATGTAGCCGCCTCAATCCCGATATTTGCCTCGTGCCGCGGGTCTGGTCGTTCAGCTTTATCCCTTCATTAAAAGCTCGGTGCGACTTTGGAGACCAATCAAAGAAGAGCCGCAAAGCGAGCCACGGAAGAGTGCGTAGCGTTGAGTTTTGTCATGACCAGATACGGTGAGTTGTCCGGCGCGGTGGCCGGCGGCTGCGACCGTCTGGTCCATCCCGCGGCCTCCGAAGCAGAGCGCCCGTGCCAGAGGCGCCTCGTCGGCCTGCTGCTTGGCGCGCCGTTCCTCGTTGCGGGGGCGGGCGTCACGCTCGTATCGGCCAACACTGGGGCTGCTGCTACCTTTGCCGTCATCTTCGCCGTTCTCGGCTTGAGCTGGCTCGCCGCCCTGCTGGTGGCCGCCAGTGGGCGCGCCGCCGCGATCGGCGTCGCCGCGCTGGCCGTAGCTGCGTCAGCGGTTGCTGTGATCGTCGCGGCAGCGGGAGGGCTCACGTCGCCTGCGGCGATGCTTTTCGCAGCGCTCCCGTTGGAAGCGGCCTGGGCCTGGCGGACCCGCAAGGCGGCTGCGCTCGGGGCAATCGCTGCCGTCGCGTCCGTAGCACTGGCGATTTTCCTCAACGCATCGCCGTTCGCTGAAGGGGCTGCGGTTTCCGCCTGGCATTGGCTTCTGCCGATCGCGTGGGCTGCGACACTTCTCATGCGCGCTACCGATCTCCTCGGCCGTGCTGCCCCCGCGCAGGAGGACAAGGCAGCCGCTGGGCTGGAGTCCATCGTCCCGGCGGTCGTGCTTCGCATCGAGGACAGCGGCGACGTGGTCGAAGTTTCCGCCCGCGCGCGCAGCATGCTCAGACTGCAGCCGGAACTCCTGTTCGGCACGGCCTTCTTCGATCGCATCCACATCGCCGACCGCGTCGGCTACCTCTGCGCGCTGGCCGACATCCGCGAAGGAGCGGATATGCGCAGCGTGGAGATGCGTCTCAGGCTCCCCCGCCGCAACCCGGAGCAGGCTGGCGACAATTTCCAGCCATTCGCGCTCGAATTCATGAGGGAGCCGGGCGGGGCCATCGTCGCGATGCTTCGCGAGAACGATACCGTGGCCGAACTGCGCGACGGCCTTGCCCGCGCGGCCGATGCGGCGAAAGCTGCCGAGATGGCCAAGAGCAACTTCCTGGCAGCCGTCAGCCACGAGCTGCGGACACCGCTCAACGCCATCATCGGCTTCTCGGACATGCTGATGCACGAGATGTTCGGCCCGTTCCAGGAACCGCGCCAGAAGGAATATGTCGGGATCGTCCGCGACTCGGGCCAGCACCTGCTCGACGTGGTGAATTCGATCCTGGACGTCTCCAAGATCGAATCCGGCTGCTACGCGATCAATCCGGAGCCGTTCCGCTTCCGCGACGCGGTCGACATGTGCGCCTCGATGATGGCGCTGCAGGCCGAGGCAAAGGCCCTGAGCATCTCCATCGACCTGGCCGCAGGCACTGGCGAGGTGAAGGCCGACCGACGCGCCGTGCAGCAGATGCTGATCAATCTGGTGTCGAACGCGGTGAAGTTCACGCCTGACGGTGGCAAGGTCGAGATCGGCGCCAAGCGGCTCGGCTCGCGGTTGCACTTCTGGGTGTCCGACACCGGCATCGGCATTGCCGAGGAGCACCTGTCGCGCCTTGGCACGCCCTTCATGCAGATCCAGAACGACTATACGCGCCGCTTCGAAGGCACCGGCCTCGGACTTTCGCTGGTCAAGGGACTGGTCGCGCTGCACGAGGGGACCATGTCCATCGAAAGCGCACCGGAAGAAGGAACAAAGGTGACCATCAGCCTGCCAGTGGACGGCCCGGCTCTCCAATCCGAGCCAGCCAGGGGCGAACTGATGCGCTTGCCTGCAGGCAGGATCAAGGAGATGCGCGATGGCTCGCTCCGCAAGGCAGGCTAAGCGTCACGTCGAGGAGAGGAGCCGTCTGCAGGACGGCGCTATCGCACTTGGCGGCATGATCGCGCGCAATCCGGTGCTGGTCGGAGGCTCGACCGCATTCCTGGTCGCATTGTCCTACGTGTCCGCCAACGCGCTCTGGTATCAGCCATATCCCCACAAGGGGGCGTTCTTTTCGACCCGAGACGTGGTCGAGTTCCCGGACATGGACCCCGACATGCCGGAAACCACCTTCAAGATCGAGCGGCCCCAGGCCGAAGCTGTTCGGCCGGAAGGCGATCCGGAGGTCGAGCAGGTGCAGTCGATCCTGCGGGACCTAGACTTCTATGACGGCGACGTCGACGGCCTGAACGGACCCAACACGCGCAAGGCGGTCGAAGCCTACCAGAGCAAGGTCGGGCTGGCCGTTACCGGAACGATCGACCATACGCTGTTGGAGCAGTTGGGTGCAGTCGAAACCACCTCCGGGATCACGCCAAGGCCAACCCCGCGTGCCGAGGCGGTGTCCGCACCCCAGCGGCGGCCCGTGCAGCCGCAAGCGCCCGCACCTGCCCGTAAGGAGCCAGGGCCTGATGCCAGCCTGTCGGCGCGCACGATGAAGATCCAGGCGGGGCTGAAGGCGTTCGGCAATGACGGCATCGATATCGATGGCGTGATTGGCGGGCGCACGAAGGCGGCCATCCGGGAATTCCAGGCGCTCTTTGGCCTTCCCGAAACCGGCGAACCCGATCAGCAGGTCTACCTGAAGATGCGCGAGATCGGCCTGGTGAACTGATCCTTCGGCTGTGCGCGCTGCGTCGAAGCGGTTATAGAGGCCGGGTCCAACAGAGAGACCGAACGGCCAATGCGCGTAACCACCGATTTTTGGGTATCGGCCCTGCTCCGCAGGGTGTTCTCTGACGGCGGCTTCGGGGCAGTGCTCAGCCGCGGAGCGACGGAGGCCGGGGCGGTGTTCATCCTGTGCCGCGACCGGCTGGGCAACGTCGACCTATACGGACCGGCGCCGCAGACGAGTTACGATACGGCCAAGCCCGACGAGCGCCAATTCAGCTTGGTCGAGAGCGCACAAGACGGCGAAGTGATCGACAAGCGGCTCGACCGCGAACGTCGTTTCGATCCCGATATCTGGGTGGTGGAGGTCGAAGCCGGCAGCCGTCCGCTGCAGGATCTGGTGGCGCTTACGACGCCTTGAGGTGATCGTCGTTCGGCGCACCTTGCGACGTGCGGCGAGGGGCTTCGTTGGCTCGGACCCGGGCTCCCAGCGACGCGGCCTTCCACTCCCGGACCTTGTCCAGCGCGACGTCGCGATGGAGGAGCCTGTAGCGCTCCAGGAACAGCCTGACCGCCTCGGCGTTGCCGAACTGGCCGGGGAACACCGTGGCCGCCAGAAGGAAGGCCTGCTCTTCGGGGAGGTCCAGTGCCTTCAGCGCATCGATGAGCGACGAATACCCGCCCTTTTCCGTGATCGAGCGGGCCGTCCGGAAGTCGATGTCCAGCGCGTCGGCGAGAGCCGTCTGAAAGAAGGCGTTGTTGCCGGTCAGCGCGGTCGTCTTGAGCCGCGCGTAGGCGGGTAGGCCCGATTGCGCGGGCATCGGCCGCTCGGTATTGGGCGCCATCATGGCGCGCAGCCTGCGGCGGACGTTTTCCGCCGCCTCGCCGGGCGATGGGGTCTGGTCGTCGGACACAGCTGTGGTGGGAATACGTGATGTGGCGGGCATCGTCTTGGAGCCGTCGCGCGGCATGGTCTCCGGCTGGACGAGGCGCGGCCGTTCGAGAACTCGGATCAGGTCCGCAATGGCCCGGTTGAGATTGGGGCGACGAGCGATCGCACGCGCATGCGGCAAGCCATGGCGCCCGATTAGCGCGATCAGGGCCACGTCGGAGAGCAGCGGCGAGCGGATCAGCAAGGGGGCTGCGATGTCAACGCTTTCGTCGCACAGCCGCCTGACGAGGCCGAGCGGCGCATGCTCGCTGTCCGACAGCGCAGCAGCCACGAACCGGCGGGCGTCGACCGATACCTTGTCGAAGAGGGGAAGGGTGAGGTCCTCGAGTTGCGCTATCTCGCGTCGGGACGGCCGCGGCAGGGCGCAGAATGCGGATACGGCTGCCCTGAAGAGCCGCTCCGGCTTTCCCGCTTCGCGGCCGATCGCGATTTGCCTGAAGTCCGATGCTGACACGAACGGATACGCCTGACACAACTCGAGCTTGCTTCGGGGCGACCGGAAGACCGCGTGCCTCCCGCGAAAATCCCGAAGATGAACATAAACTTAGCGGCGATTTGTTAGCGCACTATTAA
>VFQM010003291.1_pt1 | contig 10586 bp, 8 predicted proteins | sample 3512391 | NCBI WGS metagenome assembly VFQM01 (sample SAMN10412369, study PRJNA504923) | tailings metagenome | isolation source: Replicate 1 from Balatoc abandoned mine | place: Philippines
CCGGATGAAAATGGCGACGGTTGACACCACCTGGCTCGTACTTCACATCTATGACTGTGAAGTCCAGATTCGCTGTGCCGTCCACTCCGCGTACTATGAGATCCGTAGCTGTTACCCCAGATTTTTGTGGGATGTCTTTCGGATCTTGTTTGTCCGATTGATTTTTTTGTTCTTCCATATTTTTTGATTTGTTGGTTTTCAAGTCACAACTTGTAATCGTTGCTATTATCGTAAGTGTAAATATTAATTTCTTCATTTTTAGTTCTTCTTATCTGTTAGTTCGTCTTTCTTAGCTGCCGCATAACAACTAGATAAACGCAACTAGTTGCGTTTATCTCAGTTATATATTCATGTCAAATGTATTGTTTTTCAGCATAGCATCCAAAGGACTTTCTATTTTTTTGTTAAAAATATCTAAAACATGGGTGTAAACTTCTGTTGTTTTAGAACTAGAGTGACCTAACATTACCTGAATTTTTCTTAGATTAACACCATTCTGCAATAAATGAGTGGCAAAACTATGCCTTAATGTGTGTACTGTAGCCCAAGGGTTAACTTTACTTTTGGTCATAGCTTTCCTAAATATTGACTGAACACTCCTAGTACTATATTTGCCACCATCTTGACCTTCAAACAACCAATAAGCCGGTTTTTCTTCTAGTATGTCTTGTCGTAAATGCGAATAAAGGTCAAGCTTTAAGCTGTCAGTAAAATTTTCGATTATAGTTTTATTTGTCGTGTCAATAAGTATAGTTTTGCCTTCAGTCCAACTGAAATGGTTACATCCTGAGTGGTCGTGTTCGTCCCAAAATTTTTTCTTAGCGTCAATAAGTGCAATCACAAGTCCATTTTTAGCTTGTGATAGTTCATTGTAAATTGCTGGTATAACAACTTCACCATTCCGATTGAACATTCCAACCTTTTCTGTTTTATGGTCTCTAAATCTTATAAAACCTTCACTTTCGCAATCGGGAGTGTTGTCCCAAAAATAAACACTGTCTCTACCGAATGATTTTCCTGATTTTGTCAAGTAGTATAAGTCAACTTTTTCGTCTCTTACTTCTGAAGCGATAAACACATAGTCAAGTCGCTTTACAAAGGACATAAAGCCAAATTTGGGTTGAATTTTTACGTTCCCATTTAGGTCTTTAAATCCGAAATTTTCTTCTTTCTTGTCCCAAAATACTGTCCAATAGTCTGTCTGTTGAGAATACGAAATATTCCCAAGCAGAAGCAGTATGTATGTTAGAATTACGATCTTCATATAATCACAGCTAACATCCAAATATACGCATTGCGTATATTTTAATTATATAAACCTGCGTAAAAAAACAATAAAAATATATAAATATTTGATAATCAGTATTTTTATTTTTATTAATTTTGGACTTGCGCAATAATTGTAATATGGACTACAAATTAGTAGAAAAATTTTTAACTAGACTGAGGGTACAAAGATTCTCAGAAAATACAATTGAGAATTATAAAAGTCAACTAATTTATTTTTTAAAAATTTCTAATCAGTATAAACCAGAAGATATAACTGATAATCAGTTAGAAAAATTTATTATATGGTTAGTGAATGAAAAAAATATTGGTCAATCTTATCAAAAAGCAATGTTAGCAACACTAAAAAAATTTTATAAAGAAATTTTTAATAGAGAAGTTAACCTGTCTCATCTTTATCCTAAAAGAAAAGAAAATAAATTACCAAAATTTCTTACACAAAATGAAATTAAAAAAATTATTGATATTACAGAAAACTTAAAACATAAAACCATCATTACTACTATTTATTCTTGCGGGCTTAGATTAAGTGAATTATTAGAATTAAAAATATCTGACATAAAATCAGAACAAGATTGTATTGTTATTAGACAATCAAAAGGAAATAAAGATAGAATAGTAATGCTTTCACCCAAACTTTTAGATCTATTAAGAGAATATTATAAAAAATACAAACCAAAAGAATATGTTTTTGAAGGGCAACTTGGCGGAAAATATTCTGCAAGAAGCGTTCAGCAGATTCTTAAAAAGTCAATAGAAATTGCAAAAATTAAAACTCAGGCTTCTGTGCATACTCTCAGACATTCTTACGCCACACATCTATTAGAGAATGGAACTGATATAAGGATTATTAAAGAGCTTCTTGGGCATAACTCGATAAAGACTACGGAAATTTACACTCATATAACAGATGTTCAGAAACATAAATTAAGAAGTCCGCTTGATTTTCTGTAAAAATTTCCTCACTTCAAAACCTTTATTTATATTTGCTATAAGCAGAAATTATTTATGAAGCTCAATATAAAAAACGAAACAGGCAGATTAAAATCGGTAGTTCTAGGTCAGCCAAAGTCTATTGGCCCAGTTCCTACTTTAGAAGAAAGTTATGATGCTAAGTCATATTACTCCATAGAAAATGGCATTTATCCTAGAGAAGAAGACATCATTGCAGAAATGAACGCCTTCGAAAAAGTGCTCAAAAAATATGATGTAGAAGTTTTCAGACCGAATATTATCAAAGATTACAATCAGGTTTTCGCAAGAGATGTAGCCTTCGTCATCGAAGATAAAATGATTATCTCAAACGTCATCAAAGATAGAGCAGATGAACAGGAAGCTTATCGTAAAATTTTTGAAAAAGTAGAATGGCGCAAAATTATTAATCTACCCGAAACCGCTCATATAGAAGGCGGAGATGTAATTGTTTGGGATGATTTTCTCTTTGTGGGAACTTGTTTCTCCGAAGATTACAGAAATTATAAAACGGCCAGAACCAATGAATACGCCATAGAAATTCTGAAAGAATATTTCCCGAAAAAACGTATTATAGACCTTGACCTTAAGAAAAATGACAAGGTTCCGTATCAAGGTGTTTTGCACTTAGATTGTACGTTTAATCCTATCGGAAAAGACAAATGTATTATTTACAAAGACGGTTTTGTAGATGAAAGTGACTACCAACTCATCATAGATATTTTCGGGGAAGAAAACTGCTTCCACATTACACCAGAAGAAATGTTCGAGATGAATCCTAATATTTTCTCTATTTCGCCAGAAGTTGTAGTTTCAGACGAAACTTTTACCAGAATGAATGACTTTCTGAGAAATGAATGGGGTTTTACGGTAGAAGAAATTCCGTATCGTGAAATTTCTAAAATGGGCGGTTTGCTCAGATGTTCTACCATGCCTTTGGTTAGAGAATAATTAGATTGTTTTTATCAAAATAAAAAAGGACAACTTCATGTAGAGGTTGTCCTTTCGATTTAAAGAAATAAGAAATAAAAAATTATTGTAAAGAAAACTTGATTTTCGTTTTAATGGCGTCTGAAGAATTCCCAATCAGCGCTTCGAAATCACCAGGTTCTGCTACCCAATCGTGTTTTACTGGGTCAAAGAAACTTAAAGCAGATTTGTCAATCGTAATGGTTACTTCTTTTTGTTCACCCGGATTTAAGTAGATTTTTTCAAAACCTTTCAGTTCTTTTAATGGTCTTGGCAAAGAAGATTTTACGTCTCTTATGTATAATTGTACCACTTCTGCACCTGCTCTTTTACCTGTATTTTTTACTGGAATTGTAAACGTAATAGTCTCATCATCGGTAATAACGGCTTTGTCAGCTTTAGCTTGACCAATTTCGAAAGTGGTGTAACTTAACCCATGCCCGAAACTGAAAAGTGGTTTGATATTTTTGGTGTCATGCCAACGATAACCTACGAAAATACCTTCGTTGTATTTTATGTTGATAGGGTTTTGTTGGTCTTTTCCTTTTCCTTGCGCCAATTCTTCTTTATTACCAGGATATTCTCCTAATTGATGCGCTGAATTGTCTTCTAATTTCACAGGGAAAGTGAAAGGCAATTTACCAGAAGGATTAGCGTCACCTGCTAAAACTGAAGCGATAGCATGACCGCTTTCTGAACCTAAATACCACGCTTGAACAATGCTAGGAACTTCTTTTACCCAAGGCATTTCTACAGCATTTCCTGAAACTAAAACCACAGAGAAATTTTTGTTTGCTTTAGCCAAAGCAGAAATTAATTCATCTTGATGATAAGGCAAGCCCATATCTTTTCTGTCATTTCCTTCACTATCTTGGAAATCACTTTTATTAAGTCCACCTACAAAAATTACAAAATCAGAATTTTTAGCCAATTCTACTGCTTCTTTGGTTAATTCTGCTTGTGAGCGTTTGTCGGTAAGGTCTCTTCCAGTTTTTACACCGTTATATTCTCCAGTTACATCTCCTACATAACCTCTAGCGTAAGTAACTTCTGCATTTTTCCCGAATCTTGCTTTGATTCCGTCTAAAGGTAAAGTTTCATATTTTACTTTTAAGGAAGAAGAACCACCACCTACAGTCATCATTTTGATGGCGTTTTCACCAATTACAGCAATCTTTTTAGTTTTAGCAATGTTAATTGGCAATACATTTTTTTGATTTTTTAGCAATACAATTCCTTCTTCACCAATTTCTTTGGCAATCGCTCTGTGTTCTTCAGAAGCAATATTTCCAAAAGGTTTGTTTTTATTCATTGTGGTTAAGAAAGCCAATCTTAGGATTCTTCTTACTTTATCATCCAATTCTTTAGTTCCTACTTCACCAGACTTGATGAGTTTTAAATAAGGATGTGCTAAATAGTAATTGTCATAAGCGTTGCTAGTTCCTTCAGAAAGTCCATTCGTCCAGCTTCCGAATTCCATATCAAGTCCATTCATAATGGCTTGTTTAGTATCATTTACAGCACCCCAATCAGAAATCACTACTCCTTTAAAACCCCATTCTTTTTTCAGAATATCGTTTAATAAATATTGATTTTGACTTGCGAATTGACTTTTGTACATGTCATAAGCTCCCATGATGGTCCAAGAATCTCCTTCTTGTACAGCAGCTTTAAAAGCAGGTAAATAAATTTCATATAGTGCTCTATCGTCTACAATTACATTGCTAGTATGTCTGAATTGTTCTTGATTATTAAGTGCAAAATGTTTTACAGAAGTTGCAACACCATTAGATTGAACACCTTTAATGTAAGGAACTACCATTTTAGAAGATAAAAACGGGTCTTCTCCCATGTATTCAAAATTTCTACCGTTTAATGGAGTTCTATAAATATTAACACCAGGTCCTAGTAAAATGTCTTTTTTTCTATAACGAGCTTCTTCTCCAAGAGCTTTTCCGTAATTCCAAGACATTTTTTTGTTCCAAGTTGCAGAGAGTGCAGTAAGCGCAGGATAAGCAATGATGGAGTCATTAGTCCAACCAGCTTGCTCCCATTCATCCCATTTTACTTCAGGACGAATTCCGTGTGGTCCATCGGTAGTCCAAAATTCTGGAATTCCTAATCTAGGAACACCTGGTGAACTGAATTTTGACTGAGCATGAAGCATCGCTACTTTTTCTTCTAAAGTCATTTTAGAAAGCGCATCTTCTACTCTGAGTTCTATAGATTGAGAATCATCTAAATAAATTTGTGTCTTTTTTTCTTGTGCTTTTGCTTGAAAACTCATTAACGAGACTAAGCAAACAAGTGCAATTTTCTTGAACATAAGAATTAATTTTTGGTTCAGTAAAACTACAACTTTTTATTATTATCTCAAAATGAGATAATAAATTTTTCAAAAAACTTCTATTGAGATTGAATATTTAAAAATAAAAATCAATAAATTAATTGTTAATCAGGTAGTTATAATTTGTTTAAAATAAAAAGAATATTTTTTTCTTCTAAAAATTTGGTTTTCTGTAAAACTTGTTTTTATATTTGCAACACGAAAAACGTTCTTTTATACACGCAACTTATTAAGAAAGGTGGAGGGAATTGACCCTGCGAAACCTTGGCAACCTGCTAACAGAAATGAGAGTAAGGTGCCAAATTCAACCCCGAAATTCGGGAAAGATGAGTCTGAAATCAGTTTAAAATAGTCATACACTATATCAAAAACTCTTTCGACTTGTCGGAAGAGTTTTTTTATGCTCTTTCGTCAAGAATTTTCTGCAAATAAGTTGCTCTAATATTTAACAATTAAAAAATTATTAAAAAATGAGCAATTTAAAATTTGAAACGCTTCAACTTCACGCTGGTCAAGAAATCGACCCAACTACCAATTCTAGAGCAGTACCGCTTTACCAAACTTCGTCTTATACCTTTAACAGTGCAGAACATGCTGCCAATCTTTTTGGGTTGAAAGAATTTGGGAATATCTACACCAGACTCATGAATCCTACCACTGATGTTTTCGAAAAACGTGTGGCTGCACTTCACGGTGGAGTAGCAGCTTTGGCTACCGCTTCTGGTCACGCTGCGCAATTTTTGGCGATTACCAATATTTTACAAGCTGGTGACAATTTCGTGAGTTCGCCTTATTTGTACGGAGGAAGTTATAATCAGTTCAAAGTTTCTTTCAAAAAATTAGGCATCGAAGCACAATTTGCTAAAGACGATGCTCCAGAAAGTTTTGAAGAACTCATTAATGAAAACACCAAAGCGATTTATTTAGAAACCATAGGAAACCCTACGTTGAATGTGGCAGATTTTGATGCAATCTCAGCTGTAGCTAAAAAACATAATATTCCACTTATCGTAGACAATACTTTTGGAGCAGGTGGTTATTTGTTTAGACCGATTGAACATGGCGCAAATGTAGTGGTAGAATCTGCAACCAAATGGATTGGAGGTCACGGAACTTCTATTGGTGGAATCATTATAGATGGAGGAAATTTCGATTGGGGAAATGGTAAGTTTCCACAGTTTTCTGAACCTTCAGATAGTTATCATGGTTTGGTTTTTTCTGATGTTTTTGGAGTAAATGGACCTTTTGGAAATATTGCTTTTATCATCAAAGCCAGAGTAGAAGGACTTAGAGATTTCGGGCCTACGATTTCTCCATTCAATTCATTTTTATTGCTTCAAGGTTTAGAAACATTATCGCTGAGAGTAGACAGAACCGTAGAAAATGCTCAGAAATTAGCAGAATTTTTAGAAAATCACCCTAAAGTAGAAAAAGTATTATATCCAGGTTTGCCAAGTTTCCCAGATTATGAAAATGCCAAAAAATATTTGAAAAAAGGTTTCGGTGGAGTACTTAATTTTGAAATCAAAGGCGGAAAAGAAGCAGCGGTAAAATTCATTGATCATTTACAATTGGTTTCGCATTTAGCAAATGTAGGAGATTCTAAAACGCTTATCATCAATCCAGCTTCTACCACCCACGAACAACTTTCAGACGAAGAAAGATTGAAAGCAGGAATTACTCCGGGGCAAATTAGATTAAGTGTAGGAATAGAACATATAGAGGATATTATCGCAGATTTAGAGCAATCATTTCAACAATTATAAAAAGTAAAAAAAGAAGAAAAATGTCAGAATTAAATTTTAAAATAAGCGCAGAAAGTAAATCTGCAACCAAAGTGATTGCAAAAGCAAGACAGTTTGAAATCATCATTGATGAACCTCAAGATTTAGGAGGAAAAGACGAAGCGCCCAATCCTGTAGAAACATTATTGGCAAGTTATGCAGGTTGTTTTAATGTAGTGCTTCATCTTTTAGCAAAAGAGAGAAACATAGAGATCAACCATTTGAAAATTGATATTAACGGAAACATCAATCCTCAAAAATTATTGGGAATTTCTAAAGAAGAAAGAGCTGGATTTAAAAATATAGATTTAGAGATCACCATAGATTCTTCCGCTGAAAAGTCTGTCATAGAAAATCTTATAAAAGATGCTAAAGAAAGATGCCCAATTAATGACAACCTTTCTAATCCTACTCCCGTAAATTTTCAATTGAATTAAAAATGTATAAATTCTCCTTAGGTAATTTTATTTCAGAATCTAATCAGTTATTAGAAAACGTAGAAATTGCTTATCATATTTTTGGTGAACTAGCCCCAGAAAAAAAAGTGATTTGGGTTTGTCATGCCTTAACTGCAAATTCAGATGCGCAAGATTGGTGGCCTAATTTCATTGGCGAAAATTTAACCTTAGACACCGAAAAATATACCATAGTTTGTGCCAATATTTTAGGTTCTTGTTACGGAACGAGTTTCCAAAAACAAGAAAAACTTCCATTAATCACTATTCGTGATATGGTAAAACTTCACCAAGAATTAGCCAAATTTTTACAAATTTCTGAAATAGAATTGCTTCTAGGAGGTTCTCTCGGTGGAATGCAATGTTTAGAGTGGGCGATTGCAGAACCAGATTTTATTAAAAAATTATTTGTAATTGCTACCAATGCAAAGCATTCTGCATGGGGAATTGCTTTTAACGAAGCACAAAGAATGGCTTTAGAATTAGGCGAAAAAGGAATAGATGCAGCAAGAGCTATCGCCATGCTTTCGTACAGAAACTATGCTACTTTTGAAGCGACTCAAACTGATGAAGAAAAAAAATTAGAAAATTATAAAGCGGCTTCTTATCAAAGACATCAAGGAGAAAAACTCAGAAAAAGATTTTCTAAAGAAAGTTATTTTATGCTTTCTAAAGCTATGGATTCTCACCATTTGGGAAGAGGCAGAAATTCAGTAGAAAATGCTTTGAGCCAAATTACCGCTGAAACTTTGGTGATTGGCATAGATAGCGATATTCTTTTTCCTGTTTCGGAGCAAAAATTTTTAGCAGAACATATAAAAAACGCAAAGCTAGAAGTGATTTCTTCATTGTATGGACATGATGGGTTTTTAATCGAAACCGATAAAATTTCAACATTGCTTAAAAAGCATTTCAACTTATAAGAAAGCACGATAGATGATTTTCAAAAAATTAAAATTAAAAAAATGAGCAAAAAATTAACGATAGGATTGTTTGGTTATGGAGTGGTGGGAACTGGTCTTTATAATGTTTTGCACAAAAGTAAAACGGTAGATGCCACCATCAAAAAAATTGTGGTAAAGCATAAAGATAAGCCTAGAAATATTTCGCATGAGCATTTTCATTATGATAAAAACGAAATTCTGCAAGATGAAGAAATTAATCTGGTGGTAGAATTGATAGATGATGCAGATGCAGCTTTTGAAATTGTAAAAACTGCGTTAGAAAACGGAAAAGCAGTGGTTTCGGCGAACAAAAAAATGATTGCAGAACATTTCGAAGAACTGTATGAACTGCAAAAAAAGCATCAGGTTCCTTTCCTGTATGAAGCGGCAGTTTGTGGCAGTATCCCGATTATCAGAAATTTAGAAGAATATTACAATAATGACTTTCTGCAATCTATTCAAGGAATTGTAAATGGTTCTACCAATTATATTATGACCAAAACTTTCCAAGATAATTTAAGCTATGAAGAAGCACTGAAAGAAGCCCAAGAAAAAGGCTATGCAGAGAGCAATCCTATTTTGGATACAGGCGGTTTTGATGCACGCTCTAAACTTCAAATTCTATTGACGCATTCTTTCGGAATTACTACGAAGCCAGAAGAAGTTTTCAATGTAGGAATTCAGAATTTGGGAGATTTAGAAATCAAATATGCCAAAGAAAAAAAACTACAGATTAAATTATTGGCTTACGCTCAAAAAAGAAATGAAGAAGAAGTCATCGCACTTGTGATTCCGAAATTTGTAAAATCTACCGATACTTTTTCTACAGTGAGTGATGTTTTTAACGGAGTAAAAGTACAAACCGCTTTTGCCGATAAGCAATTTTTCTACGGAAGAGGAGCGGGTTCATTGCCTACTGCAAGTGCAGTTTTGTCTGATATTTCTGCCATTGCTTATGATTACAGATATGAATACAAGAAAATAGCCAACTCAGAAAATCTGAAACTGGCTCAAGATTTTCCTTTGAAAGTTTTATTTAGACATAAAGCCAAAGACAGCCAAAATTTTGAAAATTATTTTGAAGAAATCGAAGAGTTTTATGGCAATAGAGAAGATGCTTATTTCGTAGGAAGCATTCGTTTTCAGCAATTAAAAGACGTTTTCACAAAGCATCAAGATGAGGTGTCATTTGTGTTGATTGATATTTTATAATTATTAACTTGTTTTTTCCTTAAGCGTTGTTTTTCTCTGAAGAATGACGCTTTATTTTTTGTATTTTTGGCAGACAAGAAAAATATATGCAAACAACCAACACCGTTTTAATGATAAAGCCCGTTGCATTTGGTTTTAATGCAGAAACGGCACAGAATAATTATTTTCAAGTGAATTCAGAAAATGCTGAAACACAAGGAAAAGCACTGCAAGAGTTTCAAAATTTTGCAGAAAAATTAAGAAGTCATGGCATCAATGTGCTGACGATTAAAGACACGTTAGAACCTCACACTCCAGATTCTATTTTCCCTAATAATTGGATTTCTATGCACCAAGATGGAACAGTGGTTCTCTATCCAATGTGTGCCGTGAACAGAAGATGGGAACGTAGAAATGATATTTTAGAAACGCTTCAAGAGAAATTTGATGTAAAAGAAATCATTGATTTTTCGGCGCCAGAAAAAGAAGGAAAATTTTTAGAAGGAACAGGAAGCATGATTTTTGATCATGACCAAAAATTAGCGTATGGTTCTGTTTCGCTGAGGTTAGACGAAGCTTTGTTCAGAGAATTTTGTGAGAAATTTGGTTATACCCCTGTTGTTTTTCATTCTTTTCA
>VFQM010003292.1_pt1 | contig 10585 bp, 8 predicted proteins | sample 3512391 | NCBI WGS metagenome assembly VFQM01 (sample SAMN10412369, study PRJNA504923) | tailings metagenome | isolation source: Replicate 1 from Balatoc abandoned mine | place: Philippines
CTGCGCGCCACACGGACCGAGAGTGGGGCGAGCGGCTCGAACCGCTGGCCCGCGCTTTTGCCGCCCGCTTCCGCGATTATCTCGGCATCCTCACCTATCCGATCACAGTCGGCACGCACTTCAACACCGCCTTCGCGCTGGTGCTGGCGCGGCGCTGGGCGGTAGAGCGCGACCCCGAACTCGTCATGCTGATCGACGATTGGGCGGCCCGCGCCTTCGCCCATCGCCGCGACTATGCCGGGTGGGAGCCGGGCGGCGACGAGTTCCTCTCTCCCGTCCTCACCGCCGCGTTGCTGATGAGCGAAACAATGCCGCACCTCGCCTTCGCGCCTTGGTTCGGGGCGCTGGTCGAGGCGAACGGCTGGCTGCTGCGCGAATGCCGCCCCGTGACCGTCTCCGACCGCTCCGACGGCAAGATCGCGCATCTCGACGGCCTCAATCTCAGCCGCGCATGGTGCCTGCGCGATATTGCGCGCTCGCTCGGGCGGAGCGATCCTGCCGACCCCTTGCAGCGCCTCGCGCATGACCACCTCGCCGCCGCGCTCCCCCATGTCGAGGGCGATTACATGGGCGAACACTGGCTCGCGAGCTTCGCCCTGCTCGCGCTGCTGCCGCAAGCCGCAACGTAACGCATTGACGGGGGCGGCAAGTTGACCGCCCCTTTCCGTCTGTTAGCTTCCGGTCCGACAAGCCCCGCGAAAAGGGGCCGCACAACGGGGAGGAAAGCCTTGCGCCAGTTGCAGGGAATGGACGCATCCTTCGTCGCGCTGGAAACGCGCAATTCGCCGATGCATATCGGCTCGATACTGATCTACAATCCCGAGACCGCGCCCGGCAGCTTCGTGCGCTTCAAGGACATTCTGCAATTCATCGGCGAGCGCGCGCAACTGAGCCGCACCATGCGCCAGCGGCTGGTGCGGGTGCCGTTCGATCTCGATTACCCCTACTGGGTCGAGGACCCCGATTTCGATCTCGAATATCATGTCCGCCACATCGCTCTGCCCAAGCCCGGCGACTGGCGGCAATTGTGCATCCAGGCCGCCCGCATCTTTGCGCGGCCGCTCGATCTCGACCGCCCGCCATGGGAGTTCACCGTGGTCGAGGGGCTCGACAATGTCCCGGGCGTCGCCCCCGGCAGCTTCGCGATGGTCACCAAGGTGCACCATGCCGCGATTGACGGGATGAGCGGGATCGACCTGATGGAGGCGCTCCACACCCTGCGCCCCGCCGACCCGCCGCCCTCCAGGCCCGACACATGGAAGCCCGGGCGCATTCCCAATCCGATCGAACTGCTCGGCAAGAGCTATCTCAACGCGGTCACCAATCCGCTCAAGCAATTGGAAGTCGCCGCCAAGGCCGCGCCCGGCCTCGCCAAGGCGATCAAAGGGCTGGTGGTCAAGGATTTCACTGTCAGCACCGACATGATCGCGCCCCGTTCGCGCTTCAACCGCGCGATCAGCCCGCACCGCGTGGTCGAGGGGAGGAGCTTCAAGCTTGCCGAGATCAAGGCGATCCGCGCTCTGGCCGAAGGCGCCAAGGTCAATGACGTGTTCCTCGCGATCATCGGCGGAGCGATGCGCCGCTATCTGCTCGCCAAGGACGATCTGCCCAAGAAGACCCTCACCGCCATGGCGCCGATCTCGGTGCGGGCGAGCGGCGAGAAGGGCGATATGGGCAACCAGGTCGCCGCCATGATCGCGCCCTTGGGCACGCATATCGCAGACCCCGCCGAGCGCCTCGCCTTCGTCTTCTCGCAAACCGCCAATTCCAAGGCCATGTCCGACGCCATCGGCGCGCGCAACATGACCGAGATGAGCAAGGTCAGCCCGGCCCTGTTCATGGCGCTGGGCGCGCAGCTTTACACCCGCCTCGGCCTTGCCAATCGCGGGGTCGCGCCGCCGTTCACCACAGTCGTCACCAATGTGCCGGGGCCGCCGGTGCCGATCCACTTTGCCGGTGCGCGGCTCGAAAGCATGATGGGGCTTCTGTGTCTCACTGACGGGCTGGGCCTCGGCCATGTGGTGCAATCCTATTGCGACGAGGCGACCATCGCCTTCACCGCCGACCGCGAACTGCTCCCCGATCCGGATTTCTACGTGAAGTGCGTCGAGGATAGTTTTGCCGAGCTGCTGTCTGCTACACAGGCGGCAGCGGGCGGCGCTCCGGCAGGCGAGAGCGCCGCGACCGGGCCCAAGCGCAAGGCGCGCAAGGCCGCGCCGCGCAAGGGTGTGCCGCGCAAGGTGGGGGCGGCATGACCGCCCGCAAGCCCCGAACCCCGAAGGACAAGACCATGGCCGCAGCATCGATCTCTGCCAATCTCACCCCGCCCGCGGCCCAGCCGCCCCACCGCTTCTGGACGCTGGCCGAGGGGCGCGCGATGTTCGAACTCGGCGCCTTCTACATGAGCCGCCCGTTCCTCTCGCAGCTCGCCAAGGGGGACGGGCACGCGGTGCAGGTGCTCCCCGGCTTCATGGCCACCAACACCTCGACCAGTCCGATGCGGCGCCTGCTGCGCGAGCTGGGCTATGACGCGCATGGCTGGAACAGCGGGCGCAACGTCAAGGTCGACAATGCCCTGATCCGGCGGCTGGAGACCCAGCTCGAGCGGCTCAATGACGATAGCGGGCGCAAGGTCTCGCTGGTCGGGTGGAGCCTCGGCGGGGTGCTGGCGCGCGAACTCGCCAAGATGCATCCCGATAGGGTGCGGCTGGTGATCAGCCTCGGCAGCCCGATTTCCGATGACCGCGGCCACACCAGCGCCGCGCGCCTGTTCGAACTGCTCAACGGCAAGGAGCCCGAGCCGATGCGCGGCGGGGGTTTTCGCGGGCTCGACAAGCCGCCGCCGGTGCCGACCACCTCGATCCTCACCAAGACCGACGGCATCGTCCACTGGCGCGGCTCTGTCCAGCAGCCGGCGGCGACCCCGACCGAGAATATCGAGGTCTATGCCAGCCATTGCGGGCTGGGCGTGAATCCCAGCGTGATGATCGCGATTGCCGACCGCCTCGCCCAGCCGGAGGGCCGCTGGGCGCCGTTCGAGGCGGCCCCTGCGGTGCAGTGGATGTTCCCGCGGACCAGCCTCGACTGACGCGTTCAATTGACAGGACAAGTGCCAACTCATAGCGCTTTGCCATGACTGCAAGCCCCATTGCCGAGCCGCCCGCCCAGACCGGCGATGGCCGCCGCGCCCGCAGCCGCACCAGCCGCGCGCGGATTGTCGCGGCGATGCTCGATCTGGTCGCGCGCGGCGAGGTCTCGCCCGGCGCGGCGCAGGTTGCCGAAGTCGCGGGCGTCGGCCTCCGGTCGGTGTTCCGCCACTTCAAGGACATGGACGCGCTCTACCGCGAGATGGCCGAGGCGATCGAGGCGCAGATCCTGCCGATCCTGATGCGCCCGCCCGAGGGGGCGAGCTGGCAGCAGCGGCTGTTCGACATCGCCGCCCGCCGCGCGCGGATCTTCGAGACGATCATGCCCTACCGCATCTCGGCCAATGTCCGGCGCTTCGAATCCGCCTTCATCATGGAGGGCTATCGCCGCCAGCTCCGGCTCGAGGCCGAGGCGCTCGCGGCCCATCTGCCCGAACAGGTGCGCGGCGATGCCGAAGGGGCGCGGGGGCTCAATGTGATCCTCAGCTTCAACACCTGGCGCCTGCTGCGCCACGACCAGAACCTCTCCCCCGACGAGGCTGCCGCCGTGGTGCGGCGGATGCTGGGCGATGCGCTGGCGCGCTGGCCGGAGGATTGACCGGCGCGCGGGATAATGACATTCATCATGCCAATTGAACCGGTGAGGGGGAATTGTCGTGAAGGTGCTGCGTACGCCGGATGAGGCCTTTGCCTCGCTCCCCGACTTTCCCTTCGCGCCGCATTACCTCACTGTGCGTGACGCGGCGAGCGGGGCGGATCTGCGGGTGCATTACCTCGACGAAGGGCCGCGCGGTGCGCCGGTGGTGCTGATGATGCACGGCGAGCCGACCTGGTCCTATCTCTACCGGCATATGATCGGACCGGTGGTGGCGGCCGGCTACCGCGTGGTTGCGCCCGATCTGGTCGGCTTCGGCAAATCGGACAAGCCGGCGGCGAAAGCGGACTATTCCTATGCCCGCCATGTCGCCTGGATGCGGCAGTGGATGGAGGCGCTCGACCTTACCGACATCACGCTCGCCTGTCAGGACTGGGGCTCGCTGATCGGGCTGCGGCTCGTGGCGGAGTGCCCCGGGCGGTTCCGCGCCGTCGCCCTGTCGAACGGCGGGCTGCCCGAGGGCGGCCCCGCGCCGCGCGCCTTTGCGATCTGGCGCGCGTTCTCGAAGTGGAGCCCGCTCTTCCCGATCGGCCGGATCATCGCCAAGGGCACCAAGCGGCCGCTCCCGGCTGCCGAGATCGCCGCCTATGACGCGCCGTTCCCCGATGCACGCTACAAGGCGGGCGCGCGGATCTTCCCGAGCTTCGTGCCGTTCGAGGGCAACGCCGCCGTCCCCGACCAGAAGGCGGCATGGCAGGTGCTCGACAGGTGGCACAAGCCCTTCCTCTGCGCCTTTTCCGACGGCGACCCGATCACCCGCACCGGCGAGACGCGCTTCATCGGCCGCGTTCCCGGCACGGCGGGGCAGGCGCACCGCACGCTTTCGGGCGGGCATTTCATCCAGGAGGACGATCCGCAAGGCTTCGTCGCCGCCATTCTCGATGTCGCCGCCAGGGGAGCGCTGCCATGATCGTCACCAACATGCTTCACCCCACGCCCGAACAGGCGATGGGCTTCTTCGCCGCCGATGATGGCCAGCCGATGTGCATGGTCAATCTCCTGAAGTTCAGGGACAGGGCCGCCTATGCCGACGGCTCGGAGCCGGAGCTGTCGGGGCGCGAGGCCTATGCCCGCTATGCCGCGGGCGTCGGCGCGTGCCTCGCTGCGGTGGGCGGCAAGGTGCATTTCAGCGGGGCGGTGACAGGCCTGCTGCTCGGCGAGGTCGAGGAACTGTGGGACATGGTGGCGATCGCCGAATATCCCTCGCGCAAGGCGATGCTGGCGATGGTGCAGTCGCCCGAATATCAGGCGATCACCCGGCACCGCGACGCCGGGCTTGCCGGGCAGCTCAACATCTGCACGCGGGTTGCCGCAGGCGCAGGCGCGGGCGCGTGAGACGCTGGCACAAGGCGCTCGCCGGCACGCTCGGCGCGCTGGCGCTGGCGGCGGGCGGCGCATGGGTGTTCCGCACCGATCTCGCGCTCGCGCTGGTGCGCTGGCGCAATGCAGAGCCGGTCGCCGCCAACCGCCCGGTCCCGTGGCAGCAAGGCCCTGCAAAGGCCGCGCAAAGCCCCGCCGAACGCCCGCCCAACATCGTCTTCATCCTGTTCGACGATCTCGGCATGAACGACCTCTCGACTTTCGGCGGCGGGGTTGCCGGCGGGCGGATCAGGACCCCCAATATCGACAAGCTCGCCGCCGAGGGCGCGATCTTCACCGAGGCCTATGCCGGGAACGCCACCTGCTCGCCCAGCCGCGCGCAGCTCATGACCGGGCGCTATGCCACCCGCACCGGGTTCGAGTTCACGCCGACGCCCGCAGGCTTCCCGCGGATCGTGCCGCTGGTGTGGAACCAGATGCACCCCGATCGCCCGCCGATCCTGACCGACGATGCCGCCGCCGCCTCGGCGCCCCCGTTCGAGGAGCAGGGTCTCCCGCCCGGGGAAGTGACCATCGCCGAGGTGCTCAAGGCCCGCGGCTATCACACCGTCCATATCGGCAAGTGGCACCTCGGCACCGCGCCGCAGTTCCATCCCAATGCGCAGGGCTTCGACGAGAGCCTCAATATGGAGGGGCTGCTGCACCTGCCCGGGGAAGATCCGCAGGTGGTCAACGCGCCGGTCGAATTCGACCCGATCGACCGCTTCCTGTGGGCCTCGGCCCATTTCGCCACCAGCTACAACGGCGGCGAGAAATTCGCGCCGGGCGGCTATCTTGCCGATTACTGGACCGACGAGAGCCTCAAGGTGATCGAGGCCAACCGCAACAGGCCCTTCTTCCTCTACCTTGCCCATTGGGGCGTCCACTCGCCCTTGCAGGCGACGCGGGCCGATTACGATGCGGTGGGCGACGTCGGCTCGCACCGGCTCAGGGTCTATGCCGCGATGGTCCGCGCGCTCGACCGCAGCGTGGGCCGGATCATGGCCAAGCTCGAAGCCGAGGGGCTGGCCGAGAACACGCTGGTGGTGATCTCCTCTGACAATGGCGCGCCGGGCTATGTCGGCCTGCCGGGGCTCAACGCGCCCTATCGCGGCGGGAAGGGCAGCTTCTTCGAGGGCGGTATCCGCGTGCCGATGCTGGCGCGCTGGCCCGCGCAGGTCGCGGCCGGATCGCGGCTCGCGCTGCCGGTGGGGCAGGTCGACCTGATGCCCACCTTCGCCGCCGCGGCCGGAGCCAGCCTGCCCGCGGGCGTCACCATCGACGGGCGCAATCTCGTGCCGACCCTGACCGGCAAGGGCCGGCAGCCCCGCGCCGATGCCCCGCTGTTCTGGAACAGCGGCTATTACCGGGCGGTGCGTGCGGGCGACTGGAAGCTGCAGGTCAACGGCAGGCAGGGCAAGGCGTGGCTCTACAACCTTGCCGCCGACCCGACCGAGCAGCGCAACCTTGCCGCGAGCCAGCCTGCCAAGCGCGCCGAACTCGAGGCGCTGCTCGCCGCGCATGAGCGCGGGCGCCGGGCGCCGCTCTATGCCAGCACCTTCGACACGCCGGTGTCGATCGACCGGACGCTGGCCGAGCCCTATCGCGAAGGGGACGAATATATCTACTGGCCCAATTGAGCCAAAGCGGGGGACAGGCGGAAACTGCAGCAGTTTTTGCGAATTTTTCGCATTGACAATCATTCGCAATATCAAGACATGGCGGGCCTCCAATTTGTCCGAATTAATCCGGAGTCCCCATGTCCCCTCGCCCGTTCCGTGCCCCGTCGCTCGCCGCCGTTCTGCTCGCCACCGCCGCCACCCCCGCGTTTGCGAGTGCCGAGGCGCCGGCGGCCGAGCCGCAGGCCGCGGGCAGCACCGCCAGCGCGAGCCAGGCGACCTCGATCATCGTCACCGCCAGCCGCGACACCGACCGCCTGCCCGACGAATCCGGCACGCTGATCTTCGCCGGCAAGCTCGGCGATATTGCCGTCATGTCGGACATCGCGCCGGTGCCCTCGCGCAACCTGCGCGTCGCGCTTGCGGATATTCCGGGCCTGCTGGTCTCGGAAGTCTCGAACGGCTCGTGGGCCTCGCTGTCCTATCGCGGTCTGGGCGAGCCGCATGAAAGCTGGAACATCCTGACGCTGCAGGACGCGGTCCCGGCCGTGCCGGACATGTATTCCTACCCCGCGGGCTATTTCATCCCGCCGCTCGAGCTGGTCGAGCGGGTCGAATTCATCCGCGGCGCCTCGGGCCTGCTCTATGGCCCGCAGCCGGGCGGGGCGATCAACTACGTGATGCGCGGGCCGCTGCGCGAGGCGGGCGCCGAAGGGCAGGCGCGCATGACCATCGGCACCTGGGCGGCACGGCAGGGGCTGGCCAATCTCGCGGTCTCGAACGGCTCGCTTGCGGCGGACGGCTTCATCCAGTATTCCGAAGGCGACGGCCCGCGCCGCGCCAATTCCGACCACGAACAGACCACGGCGCGCCTGCGCGGCCATGCGATGGGCGAGAATATCACCGCCACCCTCGCGCTCGATTACTATCAGGGCCGCTTCGGCGAGCCCGGTGGCCTCACCCGCGCGCGCATGGCGGCAGACCGCCGCGCCGGTTCTACCCCGCGTGACCGGCTGCGCACCGAGCGGTTCGCCCCCACTCTGGCGATCAACTGGCAGGCCTCTGACAGCACCCAGATCACCGCTCGCGCCTTCTACAGCCGCTTTGAACGCGAAAGCTGGCGGCAGGCGGGCGGCAGCTTCGGGCAGGTGACGCCCGATGCCAATGTGCTGGTTCGCCAGCTTCAGGTGTTCGACACCGCCGGTCTCGACCTGCGCGCGCGCCGCGATTTCGGCGGCCAGGGCCAGCATAGCCTCACTGTGGGTGTGCTCGGCCACACCTCCGACGCGCCAGTGTTCGTCGACAAGGGCGCGAGCAATGCCGATTTCATGGGCACCGCAGGCGCGCTCGCCCGGGTGCAGCGCAGCGGCGATACGGCAGCGGTATTCGGCGAGCTCAAGCTCGGCCTCGGTGATGTCCAGATCGTCCCCGGCTTCCGGCTGGAGCGGCTGCGCCAGAGCGTGACCGAAACCCTCGACCTCGCACTCGGCAGCGCGACCGGCGGTGCGCCCGGGGCGGCCAACGGCGTGCTCGGCAACCGCGAGAACACCAGCACCGTCGCGCTCTACGGCATCGGCGTGACATGGGACGCCGCGCCCACCTTGCGCTTCGTCGCCAATGCCAGCCGGGGCTTCAAGCCGCTGCTCTACAATGACGGCGTGACCTTCCAGGCCGGGATCGACGCGGCCGGCACTTTCGATGCCTCCTATGCCTTCACCGTCGAGGGCGGGGTTCAGGCCGAGCCGATCCCGGCGGTGCGGGTGGATGCGAGCCTGTTCCGGGTCGAGTTCGAGAACCAGGTCGGCTTCCTTGCCGGCCCGCTGCCCGCCTCGCCGCCCTTCGGCGCGGTCGGCGCGGGCGGGGCGCGGCGGCAGAATGTCGGCTCGATGCGTAACCAGGGCGTCGATCTCGCGCTTCGGATGGACCTGATCGGGCCGGACGGCTTTGCCAAGGGCGACAACACCCTGCGCCTCTCGACCAATCTGCAACTGCTCGATGCCGAGTTCACCGACGGCGTGGCCGAGGGCTTCACCCCGCAATATGCGCCGGGCCACCTGCTGCGCTCGGTGCTGGCATGGATCGGCAAGGACGGCGCGCGCGCTTCGCTGACCTTCACCTCGGTCGGCGACCAGCAGGGGGCGGACAACAATGTGGCCGACTTCTTCCTGCCCGGTTACGAGGTGGTCGATGCCTCGGTCGAGCTGCCGGTCGGCGGCGGGTTCACGCTCGGGGCGGGGGTCAACAACGTGCTCGACGAAGCCTATGCCGGACGCGTGCGTCCGGGCGGCGGCGGCGGGTTCGACCCGGGTCTGCCGCGCAATGTCTTCGTGTCCTTCGGCTGGCGCGGCTGAGGCCTTTCCTACACGGCAAGGCCCGCGATTTTGCGCGAAATCGGGCCGAAAATTCGGAAATTCGTTTCAATTCAATAGTTAAATGGCGCAGGCAGGCCGTTCCAGACCCGTTTCAGGCCGGTCCAGACCCCCCTTAGACCCCACTTAGACCCCACTTAGACCCCACTTAGACCCCCTTCAGACCCCTCTTGGCGGGGCTTTGCCCGGGCCTTGCCTCAGGCCGGCCTTGTAGGATCGCCGATCACGGCCAGCGCCTCGGCCTCGCTGATGACCTCGGCATATTTGGCCTGAAGGTCGAACAGATTGGCCTCGTGCGGGGCAGGGTGACGGTCGGCGCAGGCCTCGCGCACCACCAGCGGGATGAAGCCATATTGCATCGCATCCAGCGCCGAGGCGCGCACGCAGCCCGAGGTGGAATAGCCGGTGATGATGAGGGTATCGATGCCGTCCGCCCGCAGCGCCTCGGCAAGGCCGGTGCCGAAGAAGGCGCTGGGGTATTGCTTGGTGAACACCCGCTCATGGGCGAGCGGGGTCAGTTCCTCGGGGAAAGCGCCGAGCGCTGAGCCCTCGGTGAAAGCCTCGAGCACCGGCGCCTTGCGGTAGAACACCCCGCCGTCCGAGCCGTCGGGCTTGTAGGCGACGTTGGTGAACACCACCGGCACGCCCGCAGCGCGCGCGGCTGCGGCAAGCCGGGTATTGCTCGCCAGCGCCGCGGCGGCGGTCTCCATGAACAGCGCCGAGCCGGGCGTCAGGTAGGCCGCCACCACATCGACGATCAGCAGGGCAGGGCGCGTGCCGGGCTGGAGCCGCCCCTCGTAGACTCCGGCGTAATTGTCGGATGCCGAGGGGCTGCCCATCAGATGATCCCCGCCGCCGCCAGCCGTTCCAGTTCCGGGGCATCGAGGCCCAGACGCTCGGCGAACACCTCGGCATTGTCCTGACCGGGCGCCGCAGGGGCCGGGCGGCGGATGGTCGAGGGGGTCTTCGACAGCTTGGGGAAGGCGTTCTGCATCTTGATCCGTCCACGCTGCTGCGTCTCGACCTCGATGATCGCTTGGCGCGCGGCGAAGTGCGGATCGGCCAGCATCTCCGGCGCGCGGTAGACCCTGCCGGCGGGGATCGAATATTCGATCATTAGCGCGTCCACCTCGTCGACAGTGAGCGTGCCGGTCCAGTCGTTGATGAGCGCATCGAGCTCGTCCTGGTGGACGCCCCGCGCGATGTGGGTGGCGTAGCGTTCGTCGGTGGCGAGTTCCGGCCGTCCCATCGCCTGGCACAGGCGCGCGAAGATCGCATCGCCATTGCCGCCGATCATGTAGGAGCCGTCCTTGCAGGTGTAGACGTTGGACGGCGCGATGCCCTTCAGCACCGAGCCCGAGCGCTCGCGGATCACGCCGTTTCGGTCATATTCGGGGACCAGCCCCTCCATCACCTGCAACACCGCCTCGTAGAGCG
>VFQM010003293.1_pt1 | contig 10583 bp, 5 predicted proteins | sample 3512391 | NCBI WGS metagenome assembly VFQM01 (sample SAMN10412369, study PRJNA504923) | tailings metagenome | isolation source: Replicate 1 from Balatoc abandoned mine | place: Philippines
GCTGCAGCCCGACGCTGGCGGCGCTGGCGGCGCGTTACCTGCTGGTCGAGGCACGAGGCTCGCAAGCGGAGTTCATGATCCCCGATCACCTTGCCCACGCCGACCCGGTAGTCGAGCGCTTCGAAAGCTGGGCCCGCCAGCGGCTCGCGCACGGGTTCTCTCTTGCACAGGCGGCCGTCGCAACAGGGACCAGCGAGCGCACCTTGGCGCGACGCCTGCAGGGCGTGTTGGGTAGGTCACCACTGTCGTATTTCCAGGATCTGCGCGTCGAGCGTGCTGTTCATCTGCTGCGCACCAGCACCGACAGCGTCGACCAGATCGCCGCGCAGATCGGCTACTCCGACGGCGTGACCCTGCGCGCCTTGTTGCGACGCAAGCTGGGCCGCGGCGTGCGGGAGTTACGCGCCGGCGGCTGATCGGATTTGCACTGGGCCGCCCGCCGGAGCATTGAACCGCCCAGAAGCAGTCATCTCCCAATGCCTGCTCCTGGCCGAACTGAGTCGGCTGGGCTTGCGCTCCATAGCGGTCTTTGACGTCCCACCGCCTCGAACCCGGTGACCGCTTGCTGGCTGGGCTGCGAACGGCTCAGACCGGCCACTACCGGTCGCCCGGTCACCAAAAAAGTCTCAGGGCCAGTGACCGGTCTCGAAGTACAGCCGATGTAGCCCGCGACTCGTCCGAGGCGACGAAATCTCCATTGCTGGCAATCAGCCTGGTAGGCAGCCCGGCAAGCCGCGGACCTTGGTCGAACGTCTGCACCCGCCGGGACCCTGCTGGCGCTCACGAAGCAGAGGAGTCGGCAGCGGTGGTCAGACCGAACGACTGGTACGTCTGGGAAGTTCACCTTCGTCGATGCGGTCGCGAGCAGACTTGATCGGGCGACACCAGACGATGTCCGCGGGACGATAGATGACTGCGCCATGCTTACGGCCGAACGGCTACATCCTGAAGCGGCGAACCGGTAGGTCTCCATTACAGGACGGTTTCTGCGGTGACATGCCTGGCTTGCGCGGCCTTGATCTCCTGTGGCGGCTGACACGGCAGGCTCAGGACGAGAAGAACGGCGTTCGAATATCGAATCATCCGGGGGCCGCTTCAGGCCACTCCCCCCGGACCCCGAAGCCTCACGCCACCACGCGCCCCGGAAACATCGCTTTGATGGCAGCGTGGAACTTGTCGGCAATTTGGTTGAAGCCGCCGCGTGAGGGGTGCATTTCGTTGTGCCAGGACGACTTCACGGCGGGCAGCGTGCCCTGGGCGTCGATGAACGTGACCCGCGGATGCGATTCCAGCGCTTTGAGCATGGCGGCAAATTGAATCAGCATCTCGCGCACAACCGCGGTGGACGAAGCCAGATCGGCCGGGAACCCGTGCAGGTCGAAAGCGGGCTTCAGCCAGGGCCCCAGGTGGCAGATGCCGCGCCCGTCGGGGATCACGAAGTCATAGGCGTGGAAGGCCAGATGGGTGCTCGGGCTGAGTAGGTCGCGGATCTCGATCAGGTCTTCGTATGCCGCCTGCACAAGCGCCAGCGCACTGGAAAACCGGGCCTGATTCAGCAGTTTGGCCGGCTGCGCCGTGCTGTTGAAATCGCGCACCCACAGCGCCAGCGGCTGAGCGACGATGTCATTACCGCCGCCCGAAAACAACATCAGTTCCCAAGGCGTGCCATCCGGGCAGCCTTCGCGGAACTGGCGTGCTATCAACTGCCGCTGCTCAACGCCCAACATGAAGCGCGTTTCATCACCGGCCTTGGCCATGTTCAGGATCGGAATGCCCAGGCGGTCTTCCAGTCGCGGCACCAGGCCACCGCCAAAGAAGGGCACCGGGTAGTCGAACCAGGAGTCGCCTTCGGCAAAGATGCGCAGCGGGCCGCTGGCGGCTGCGACGAGCGCACCGGGCCCGCGGCGGCGCTTCGGCCCGGCGGCTGGGGTGGGCGGCGCTTCCGGCAGCCCCTTGACCCCGCGTTCCTGCATGAGAGCCAGCGTGGCCTTGTAGTCGCGCAGGCGCTGTTTGCGTTGTTCGCGATCGTTGATCTCCAACTGTTTGCGTTCGATCGCCACCGTGGCAGGCGTTGGGGTCGGTGCCATGGTGTCGATGGCGGCTGCCACGGCGCTGACGGCGCCACGCGATGCCCGGCGCGGCGCGGCGGCGCGCCTCTTTGGCGCTGGCGCTGCCGCTGCCGGCTCGGGGGGCTCGGCCGTCACGCCGACGATGGCGCGTGCCTGCTCCAGCGTCAGCGGGCCGGCCGCGGTCTTGGGCGCCTTCTTCTTTGGCGCCGGGACCGCCGGCTTGCGTGCGGTGGGCATCGGGAGGTTCTCCTTGTCGGTTCAATCAAACGCGCTGAGCAGCAGGTCAAGGGCCTTCAGTTCTTGCTGATGCAGCGCTTGCAGCTGCTTGCGGCACGCCGGGTCGAAGCGCTGTGCTTCGGTCAGGTGCGACAGCAGGCGTTCGGGGTTGTGCCACATTGGGCAGTTCTCGGGTCCATGAGTGTGTGCGGGGATGCCGGCAATGAACCCGGCCAGTGCGCTCACCGACAGGTTGGCTAGGGCACGGTCGGTTTGTGCGCCTTCGGCCTGCAAGTCGTCGAAGCCGGCGAAGGACATCACCACCACCGGCGGCTTGCGCTCGGGGGGCCACCAGCCGTAGAGGTTGAGCGCGTCGTTGCTGCGCATCCAGTGGCGGGTGATGCAGGCCAGCACCTGCACGCCGAGCTCAGCGGCAGCGGACTCCATGCGTTGCGCCAGGCGTTCTGCCAGTAGGTAGGGTGTGCCGTCGGGTGCCTTGTCCTTCACATCCCAGACGTCCATGGGCGAAGACAGCTCGACCAGGGCGAATTCGAACACCGACTGCACGTCGTTCATCCGCCGCAGAGTGTGCTTGAGCGCCGGGAAGACGCCGTCGATGTCCCACACCGCCAGCCAGCGGCGGCCGTTGGACGGCCGCCGCTGGCTGGCGGCGCGTGCGGCGGCGGGCGCTGCGTTGGTTGCCATTGGCGGGTCGCACAGGGTCATGGCGGGGTCGCGCGCATACACCACCGGCACCGCCCAGTCGATGATGTCGCCCTGTATGGAGCAGTTGACGGCAATTCGCGCGTCGCGTGCGGCGGGGCCCACGCCCATACCTTGTGCGAGTGCCCAGTAGAAGTGCTGCGCAAACGCGGTTGCCGAAGAGTCCAGCACGCTGTATTGGTTGGCCACCAGAGCCGGCAGCCCGTGCGACACCAGCGACTGCGCCACGCCCTTGTTGAAGTCGGCCTTGCCGCCGCTCCCGGTCTGGCAAGCGTTGAGGAAAACGAGGCTGATGCCGCGCCCACAGAAGATCTCGCGCAGCGTTCGCTCGGGCACTTCGAGGCTGCCGCCGTCGCCGTTTTCGAAGACCAGCGAGCCGACACCGGTGGCTTCGTCGAATGCGCCGTGACCGATGAAGTGCACGATGTCGAAGGGAGTGGTCGAGACGCGTCCGAGGATGGCGCCGGGCGTGGCCCGCTGCAACGTCTCGATCACCGCCAGGCCAGCGTCGACGAGCCCTTCGAAGCCGCGACGCACCACTTCTTCTTCCTGCGCACTCGACAATAGGCCGAAGCCCAGCGGCTGCGCGGCCACTACCAGGATGCGCAGCGGCCCATGGCGCCGCGGGATGCGGTCAGCGGGCACGGCGGCAAGAGCATTGCGCACGAAGTGCACTTCCTCGGTGGCCAGGAAGCTGCGGCGCGTGCGGTCGTAGGCAAACTCCCAGGGCTTCTCGGCAATCCACGAGATCATCGACGTCAGTACGACATCGAGCTTGCGGCCCTGCTGGCGGGAACGCGCTTCATCGTAGAGCCGCCGCACCTCGCCCTGGAACAGCGTCTCGAAGAGCTCGTGGCCAAACTCCATCATCTCGGCGTCGGTCGGCAAGGAGCCGCTTTCGCGGTTGGTGTAGGCCTTGATGCGTTCGTGGGTGCGGATGATCTTGCCGTACAGCGTGGAATTTCCCGCGGCGTCGGCGCGCAGGCGCATCGGCTGCATAACGCGGGCGCCGCGGTAGCTGGCAAAGACGCGGGCAAACGCCGCCTGGCCGGGGGCCGGGCCAGCCAGGCCGGTGACGGCGTCGAAGCCGTCTAGTATCACGATCTGCAGTGCATCGTCGGCCGGCACCGCGGCTTCGGTGCGCACGGCCAGTGGCGCCGGCGCCGGTGGCCCTGGCGCTGCTGCCGCCGCCAGCACCGCTGCCGCACGCACCGCCACGGCCCCCGGCGCTGTTTTCGGATAGACCTTGGCGGCGAAGGCATGGTCCTTCGGATTGATATCGGTGCCACCGGGGATCGCCGTGCCGTCCTTGGTGATCTCGGCCGGGATCTGATAGCACATGATCGACAGCGGGTCGCTTTCCGTCGTGCTCATCAACGAGTGCGCCTTCAGCGGCGTCAGCACCTGCTCGACCGTCTCTCGCTCCGTCCAACCGTCGCTGCGCCGGTAGTAGACGATGGCCTTGCGGCGGTCGATGCGCTTGACCAGGTCGCTGCGCATGTGTTCGTGCTCGAACCCCAGCGTGTGCCCAGCCTCGTGGCGCACCACACGCAGGAATTCCGACTCGGGCGTCTTCATCGTGAACCCTTCCAGGTTCATCGTCGGCAGCTCGGGCTCAATGCCGAGGATCTCGGTGCCCACATAGGACCAGAAGCCGGCGTCGGCCTCTGGCTCCTTCAGCCGCGCGATGCGCACCATGCCCTGGCCCTGGGTCTCGTCGAAGCGCACGCTCGCGTGTTCGCCCCAGGCGTTCATGTGCAGCAGGAGGCGCTTGCGCAGGGCGACAGACGGGTTGTCCAGAAACTGCACGCTCAGGTGCGCGCCGGCTTCGGGCCACCGCCGCGCAATCACCAGGGCCAGCCGGCGCTGGCCGCCGCGCCGCCCGTTGGCGGCGAGGACTGCGTGCTCGGTGGCGTTGGCCGGGTTGACTTCCAAGCCGCGGCGCACGGCGGTGGCGGCCTGGCCCGGTGTCAGCAGGCGCGTCCGGCAGGCGATGACGGTGGACAACCGGTCGCCTTCAGCGTGCGCCGAACTTGAGCTCGGCGATGTACCGCGGCGCGTCGGCCTCCAGCCGGGCCAGCACATCGGCGCGGCGGCGGGCGTAGAAGGTGGTATTGAGCGTCATGCGCTGCGCAGCGGTCCAGAAATGCACTTCACGCGCGCCCCACTTGAAAAAGAGGAAGCGCCGCCTTTCATCGACGCTGCGAAAGTAGAACGCCCCCAGCGCCATCGTTAGCGCGCCGTTTTCACTGCGCTGGACGGCCCCCAGCTGGAAATTGCCACTGCCCTGGGTGGATGAGTGAAAGTCGAAGAGACTGATCGAGCCGTCGTCCTCGGCCAGCTTGGACAGCGCGGACACCGATTCCTGCAGCACGGCCAGCTGGTTCTGGCTGGCAATGGCGGCAATGATCGCCAACGCCGCCTGGTCCATGCGGAACTGGCCTTCGCTCTGGTCGAAGCGCGAAAAGGCCATCTGCTCGGTGGCCCAGCCTAGGTTCTCCAGGATCTCCACGTACTTCCCGTACCAGGCCTGGGTTTCGGTGAAGCGGTCGAAGGCGCCACTAGCGCCGCGCTGCGCCAGCTGCACCGAGTACAGGATGTCTTCCCGCTCCTGCGCCGGCACGCCGTCGACAAAGCACAGCAGGCTGCCGACGTCGACCACCGCGTCGGGGCCTGGGGCCGCTCGGGCCGAAGATGCCGCGCGGCGCCCGCGCCGGTTTGCAGCTGGCACTCCAGGAAAGGGTTGCACCTGCGGCAGCGGCAGGTTGTGGATGTAGGCCGACAGACCCACCGGCACTTCGCCATGGTCGGGCATCGTGGACCGCGGTTCTGCGGCTGGCGCCTTGCGCGACCGGCTGGCACCCGGCGCCTTCTTCGCAACAGCGGGCGGCACCGGCAGCGCAGGTAACAGCAGTCGGCCCTGAGCGTCGAAGGTGGCGTCCATGAGGAAGGCCACTTCCTGTTCGCTGTAGCCCGGGTCCCAGTGCGAGTTCTCCGGCACGTGGCAGTGGCCATAGTGGCCGCTCTGGCCGTCCCACGTGAGCGCATCGCAGTTGTGGCCGCCGGGGTCGTGCCCATTCTTGGCAGGGCGAGGCAGACCGGCCGGCCAGATCCGAGGCACGCCGTGGGTGGTCTCGATCCAGCGGCACAGGCGGGCCAGCTGTGTCAAGGCGCGCACGTCCTTGGCCAGGTGCGCAAACCCGACGAGCTCGATCTGGACCGCGGAGTCGCGGTTCGTCTGTACGCCACCGGGATAGTTGCGCAGCGCGCGGGCGCCTTCGGCCGTGTCGATGTGCTGAAGGATGCGCGTCGCGTCGACCGTGAAATGGGGGTCGGATTGGTTCTGCGCAAAGGCCTTCAGCGCTCCTTCGGCTGTGCTGCCTTCGGTGGTGTGGTGCACGATCTTGAAAGGCCCGCCAACATGCGGCCCGGACGAGCCGGAAATCGGGTGCCAGGTGGCGAAGGGACAACGGGCCATGGCATTTCTCCCGGTACAGTCTGCGCTGCAGCCCGCAGCGTTCACCGTCCGCAGTTGTAACGACGCTTCTCCGCCGCCCGCATCCCTAAGTTGGCGGATTACCAGGGCAGGCCTCGCAGCATGCCCTGTGCAATGTGTCGGATCACGCCTTGTTCAGCGCGCCTTAAGCTGCGCTGCCGAGTGCTGAAGTCCGGGGTCGCGCATCTGACCAAAGAGCAGCGTCAGGCGCTTACTGGCCTCGAGGCGGCCTTCCCTGTTCTTCATCCATAGGTGCCCGCGTTCTCCCGGAACACTGTCCCCGATCAGTGGAATGCGCACACCGATCAAGAAAACAGCACCGCCAGCCTGCTCCATATCACGTGTTTCATGTAAGCGCTAAAGGGGCTGCTCGGGTCCATGAAGACCAGCAAATCCTCGATGTCCTGGTGGCTTGGCTCGGTGTTCGCGGCCAGCTTTTCCAGAATGTTGCGGATCAGCCCCTCGGCAAACTTGCGCTGCTTGGCGCGGGCCTGCAGCAGCTCCAGCCTGTCGAGACCGCACACGGTGATGGTGACTCGGCCCATGTTACTACCGGACTTGGCCGTAACCGAGCCGTCTTCATGGAAGAGCAGATGCCGCGATGGGTCGTCGATGCAAGGGTCCAGCAGCAGCCGAGGCTCCTTCTTGAGGCCCTTGGCGTCCTTTGCGCGTCGGGCTTCGTCCTTGACCGGGAACCAGTTGGCCTTGCCCTTGACCTCGACGCCCTGGCCATTCACCTCCTGCCTGCGTGGCCGGTTGCAGTCGGCGCACGATGACAACAGGTTGTTCCAGTCGGCTGCTAGCCAGTGATAGCCCGCCACCTCCTGCGTCCTGCCCGAGATGGGCTCCAGGCGGACCTTCTTCTTGGGGCGATAGTGCTCAACGTCGCCGGGCTGGTTGCCCAGCAAGAGCGACTCGCAGTATGCGCATTTGCGGTGGAACAGGGCGCCCAGCGCGTCTTTCACAGGCTGCGTGGCATACGCTGCAAACACCATGTCGTCGTGCCTGCCCTGCGCAGCAAGTGCCATGTTCCTGGCAGTCTCCATTGCGCCGGCGCTGTTCTGGCCATCCAGCGTCGCCGGCACGGGCACGCCAGACCTGTCGACATGGATCATGTCAGCGCCCCTTCGGACCCTGGGGCTCGGCCGCCCGCAGCACACGTCGCAGCATGTCGATCGTCCTGGCCGACTGGCTCTTCATGTCCACACGAAACTCACCGGGCGGCGGCATGGCAGCGCTGTCGGTGTCGAGCGCGTCCAGCATCAGCTGCTCGCGTCTGGTCTGTCCCAAGAAGCGTGTCTGCGTCAGCTCGCGCTTCAACCGGTCGAACTCCTGGGCCTCTGCGCTCGTGCGACGGCCAACCTTTCTGGACAGCCGCAGGTAGCGGCGCGCGGCGTCGTCCGTCTCGGGGTCGACGGCGCTCTCCAGCCCAAAGTGTTCAGACGTCAACAGTTGGCCCACAGGCAGCCCTTGCACAGAAGGCAGGTTCCCCAGCACAAACACCTTGCCACGCGGGGTCTTGCGCAGCACTATGACTTCGCCGTCTTGCAGCCCTTTCAAGCACAGCGGGTCATGCGTGCTGTAGATGAACTGCACTTGCGGAAAGGCCTGCCGAAGGGACTTGACCACACGCATACGCCACCAGGGGTGCAAGTGGTTGCCCAGTTCATCGACCAGCACCACGGCCTGGGCCGCGCGCATCGACTCGAAGCCTAGGCGGTACATCGTCTGGATCAGGTCGGCCGCCAGGCCCAGCATCGACTGGTAGCCGTCGCTCAGCGACGAGAAGGGCTGCAGCGGCCCCTTTGGGCTGAAGCGCACCATGATCGGCTCGGTCTTCGAGGCGGTGCGCACGAAGCTGGAACTCCTGTCCATCCACAATAGAGTCTTGAGGACGGCCGCCGCCTCGTCGAACTGCGCGCGTGGAATGCTCTTCAGCCACCGGGACACGTCGGTCATTGGCAGGAAGGGGTCGAACAGGTTGTGGATGCGGGCAGCGGCCTCGTCCTGCGGCACACGCGACAGCCGCGGCGCCTTGTGCTTGCCGGTGGGAAGTAGGCGGCTTGACCCATACGCCAGGATGGCTGCGCGCGACTTCTCCTGCTGGAACTTAAACGACCCGGTGGCAAGGCTCACCACCATCTCGACCGGGCGCTCGAAGCCACTGAGGTAGACCGTCACCCGCCCCTGCGCTTGGCCATGCCTGACCAGGTCGCGCGCTTTCACACCTGTGGCCAGCCGGTGCTTCGGCCCTGCCAGTGCCAGCGCAATGCACTTGAGGACGGTGGACTTTCCCACGCCATTTGTGCCCAGCACGGCCAGGCAGGGCGCGCTGTCGGATGTGGAGCTGGAGAGGTCGATGTCCAGCCGGCTGATCGACGCGATGTTGCGAATCTCGACACGCTCAATGAAGCGTGCACGCGAGCGCAACAGCGTACGTCCTGCCTTGGTGCCTATGGACGCATCTTCCATGCGGATGTCGTAGTCCTGCTGCGCCTGCCGCGCCGCAGCCCGTTCATCGACGCCCTTGCCATCGCGCCGCGACCGCTCCTCCAGCATGGCTCGCTTCAGGGCCAGGAAGGGCATGCGGTTGTCCAGCAAGGCGTCCAGGTCAGACGCCGCCGGGGCCTTGGACAGGGCCAGGGCAAAGGTCCTGGCCTCGCCCTTGCGCTGGCGCACCAAATCGGGCCGGTTCAGGCTGAATACCTCGATGGAAATGCGGCCCTTGTCGGTCTTGCCGGCAACGCGGCCATCGGCCGAAAACACCAGGTGTTCTCCGGGCTCGTCCTCGCAGGGGTCGACTAGCAATGCGTGCTCTTCCAGCAACGCCGCCCTGTCGGCGCCCGAGCCTGCGCGCTTGCCCTGCACCGGAAACCGGTTGCCCTTATGCCGGTTGCAAGACGGACACGTCAGGTAAAGGTTCTCCCATGAAAACGCCTGGCGCCAATAGTGGTCCCCCAGGTAGCTGCCCGACGACTCGGCGACGCCCGCGCGCGGCCGGAAGCGGTCCACCTGGTCAGCTCCGGTCGACTCGCAGTACGCGCACTTGCCATTGAACTGCTTGCCCAGGCGGGCAAGCACCGCGCGAGTCAGCATCGCCGCATCGTTGAACTCGAAGCTCATTTGCTGGCGCCGCTTTATCGCCGTGGCAAAGAATGCGGCGGCAGCTTCCTCGCCGACCTTGGCGGCAACCAGGAACGCCCCGGGCGCGGACAGTCTGTCAATGCGGATCATGCGGCGAATCCTTTGCGATGTTGGCCGGTGCCCGTCCCACTGGCCGAGGATCGCGGTTGCATCCCGGAACCGCCGCACCTGGGACTGCGGCACGTGGTGGTGTCGCTGCCTCTCCAACTCTACGGCGTACACGCTGTAGCCGTCTACCGGCCGCTCTTCGTCGGCAGCGCCAGTTCGGCTGCAGTTACTACACCGCGATACGACCCTCTTCGCTAGTTGCCAGCTTCGAATGACCGCTGTCGCCCTCGCTGAATTTCTCTGCGGCTTGAGCGAAAGTCAAGTTTCGAGGTACACCGGTCTTTCACGGGGAAAACCGCCGCATGCTGCAATGGGTCGGTAGTACTTGTTCGAGCCATGCGGAAGCGGTCGTTGACATCTTGAACTGCGCCGAACCGGCCGAGGACCGCTGTGCCTCGAAAAGCAGCCTTTCATGGTGGAGCCAGCCACCGCGGCCAACGGCAGCTTGGTGTCAGTCAGCGTGAGTTCGGCGCCGGGCGTCCACTGACGGCACTCGCTGCATAGCCGCCAGTCCAGTAGGAGCGGCGGATGTCCGAGATCACAGTCACAAATCGCCTCACGGCGAGCCGCACGTCTGACGACTTGACTTGACCAGAGTCGTCATCAAAGTTGGTGAGGGGGTTTGCCCCGGAGGGGCAAGAACGAAGACGACTCGAACGGTTGCCAGGGCGGCGTCGAATCTGCAGTGCCGCCAGTCGATGGTGCCGGACCGGAGCCTCGATCGACAGACCTCTCACGCCGCACCTGCAATCCATTGATCGGCCTCGATGCGGTAGGTGAGCAAGTCCTTGCCATACCAGCGTTGAATCCCGATCCCCTGCATCCCC
>VFQM010003294.1_pt1 | contig 10582 bp, 8 predicted proteins | sample 3512391 | NCBI WGS metagenome assembly VFQM01 (sample SAMN10412369, study PRJNA504923) | tailings metagenome | isolation source: Replicate 1 from Balatoc abandoned mine | place: Philippines
CCGTCGACGAACTTCTGCATGTTGACCATGAAGGCCACCATCTTCGTATCTTGCTCGATGGCCTTCTTGTTCGCCTCCAGCGCTGCGCTGCTTTCGGCCACCTTATCGTTGGCGACTTTCAAATCGTCGGCGGCCACGGGAGGTGTGTCCAGCGATGCTTCGTCGATGTCGTCGCTGGCGTCGGGTGTATCGGGCTGCTGCGTCGCAGCCGTGGGAATGGGCAGTGGCGTTTCAGCCGGGTTCTGGTCGGCGTGGGCAGCGTTTTCTGGCTGAGGTTTCTCCGGCGCGACGGGCACCGATTCGGTCCCGGAACCCGTTTCGTTCACCCCCTCGCCTGAGGAACCGGTGGACCATTCAAAATCGTTGCACCCCCCGGGGGGCGTGCCACCCTCGGCGGTCACTGCGACCACCCCCGTCGCGGTTGGCTCTTGCAGCGTTTGTCCCTGCGTCGACGGCTGCAGATGGGATGCGTTGGGTTGTTCAAGCTTTTGCGGTTCACCCGCCGTCACGGGCTTGAACTCCCCTGTCGCGCCCCCGAGCGATTTGCTGTCCGTGAGAGGGGCGGGGTCCTTGGGCGGCTTTTGCGATACCGAGGAGGACGAATTGCGTATGACGCTGTGGCTGTTCATGGCGTGCAAGTGAGAGAAGTCAAGGCTTTCAAGCCCGCAGCGAGGCGTGCTGCAGGAAGTCGTGGGAGGACAGGGGAGCCGCTGTGGCCTTGCCGCCGCTCTCCAGCAGTTGGTGCCGCCAGGCGCGCACCTGGCTGGCCGTGTCGCGCAGCAGCCGGGCCATCCAGGCGTCGGGCGTTGCGTCATTGCGCGGTGGCGTGGCGCTCAGGCAGAGCAGGGTGGTGCTGCGCGTGGGGTGATAGCCGAAGCGCAGGTTCGGGTGGTCGGGCGTGCTGAGCTGCAGGGCCAGCAGGTGCTCGTGCACCGTGGCGCGGGTTTCCTCGGGAAAGCGGGCGATCTCGGCCAGCAGCAGGAAGCCGGGGCTCGACAGGCGGTTCTGCGCTTCCAGGTGCACCTCGTCGAGCGTGACGGTGTGGCCTTTGCCCAGGGCGTAGGGGTCGGCCAGGCCCAGCGCCAGGCAGGCGCGGTGGCACAGCGTTTCGAAGGCTTGGGGCGTCATGGCGGGTGGGGTGCAACGAAGGAAGGTCCTGCGTTGTGTAACCCGCCTCGGGCGGCGGTTCCCGTTGCTGCGGGCCCCTGGTGCCCCTGGGGCCGCCGGTCAGCCGGTCAGGCGTGGCTGGCCAGCGCCCTCAGCCGCTCGGCCGTTTCATCGTCGGCCGGAAAGAAGGTCTCCAGCGCCAGTTCCTGCAGCGTGATGTCCACCGCCGTGCCGAACACGGTGGTGGTGCTGATCAGGTTGAGCACGCCCAGCGGCGTGTCGAAGCGGAACGGCATGAGCACGCCGAGGTGTTCGCCGGGGAGGGCGTGGGCGGCGTGCTCCGGGGCGCCGGGCAGGGCGCGCAGTTCCTCGGCCAGGGCGGCCAGGGTGCTGTCGCCAGTGGCGGTGATCTGCTGGCGCAGGCGCTCCAGCAGGTGTTCGCGCCACTGCGGCAGGTTGTGGATGCGAGGCGCCAGGCCCTGCGGGTGCAGGCTCAGGCGCAGCACGTTCACGGGCGCCTTCAGGAGCTCGGGCGCCACGCCCTGCAGCAGCAGCGGCACCAGGCGGTTGTGCATCACCAGGTTCCAGTGCCGGTCCATCGCCAGGGCGGGCCAGGGCGCGTGCGCGTCCAGGATGCGCTGCACCGCGTTGCGGGCGGCGGCCATGGCCGGGTCGTCCAGCGCGCGCTCGCGGTACATCGGCGCGTAGCCGGCGGCCACCAGCAGCGCGTTGCGTTCGCGCGGTGGCAGCTGCAGCCGCTCGGCCAGGCGCAGCACCATCTCGCGGCTGGGGCTGGCACGGCCGGTCTCCACGCAGCTCAGGTGGCGGGTGGACACCTCGGCCTGCAGGGCCAGTTCGAGCTGACTCAGGCGGCGGCGCTGGCGCCAGTGGCGAAGGCGCTCGCCGAAAGGGGCGGGGGCGCTGGGGTGCGGGAGGTGGTGGGCGTGCATGGGCGCATGGTAGGGCGGCCCGGTGGCGCCGCCATGACCTCGCAGGTCATGGACCCGGTGCAGCCCGGTGGCCACGATGTGAACCCTGTTCAACGCCCTCAGGAGCCCACCATGACCCTCGCCGACCTTCACCTTCCCACCCCGTGGCTGCGCCGCGTGCTCGCCCTCGATGCGGCTTCGGGCGCCGCGCTCGCGCTGCTGCACCTGTTGTTGGCCGGTTCCCTGGCCGGCTGGTTCGGTTTGTCCGAGGGGCTGGTCAGCGCTGCCGGCTGGGCCCTGCTCGCCTACGTGCTGCTGGCTGGCCTGTTGGCGCGCCAGGCGCAACCGTCGCGCGGCGGCCTGATGCTGTTGATCGTCGGCAACCTGCTCTGGGGCCTGGCCTGCCTGGCCCTGGCCTGGGGCGGCCCGGGGGTCACGGCACTGGGCCAGGCCTACCTCACCGTGATGGCCGTGGCGGTGCTGGCCCTGGCCGATCTGGAGTTTCTCGGCTGGCGGGCGCCCGCGTTGCGGCTGGCGGCCTGAGTCCGCGTCGGGGCAATCGCCCCCGCGTTTGCGGCGGCGCCGGAAGGTCGCAGAATGGGTTCATTCTTGGTCGACCTTCAGGAGCTGCCCCATGGATGCCCCCACGCGTATTGCCCACCCGTTCGCCCACACCGTCAAGACCTTCACGCCCACGGCCGGCAAGAGCGGCCGTTTCCATTCGCTGCCCGAACTGGCGCGCGAGTTCCCCAACATCAAGCGCCTGCCGCATTCCATCCGCATCGTGCTGGAGAGCGTGCTGCGCCACTGCGACGGCGAGCGCGTGACGCGCGAGCACGTGAAGCAGCTCGCGAACTGGAAGCCCAGGGCCGCGCGCACCGACGAGATTCCCTTCACCGTGGCGCGTGTGGTGCTGCAGGATTTCACGGGCGTGCCGCTGCTGGCGGACCTGGCCGCCATGCGCAGCACCGCGCAGCGCCTGGGCCATGACCCGAAAAAGATCGAACCGCTGGTGCCGGTAGACCTCGTGGTGGACCACTCCGTGATGGTCGACCACTACGGCACCAAAGACGCGCTGGACTTGAACATGCGGCTGGAATTCAAGCGCAACCTGGAGCGCTACGGTTTCATGAAGTGGGGCATGCAGGCCTTCGACACCTTCGGCGTCGTGCCCCCCGGCTTCGGCATCGTGCACCAGGTGAACCTGGAGTACCTCGCACGCGGCGTGCACATGAAGGGCGGCCTGTACTACCCCGACACGCTGGTGGGCACCGACAGCCACACCACCATGATCAACGGCATCGGCGTGGTGGGCTGGGGTGTGGGCGGCATCGAGGCCGAGGCTGCGATGCTCGGCCAGCCGGTGTACTTCCTCACGCCCGACGTGGTGGGCTTCCAGCTCACCGGGCGGCTGCGCGGCGGCGTGACGGCCACCGATCTGGTGCTCACCGTCACCGAAATCCTGCGCCAGCACAAGGTGGTGGGCAAGTTCGTCGAGTTCTTTGGCGAGGGCACGGCCTCGCTCTCGCTGCCCGATCGCGCCACCATCGCGAACATGGCACCCGAGTACGGCGCCACCATGGGCTTCTTCCCGGTCGACGGCAAGACGCTCGACTACTTCCAGGGCACCGGCCGCAGCAAGGCCGAGATCGACGCCTTCGAGGCGTACTTCAAGGCCCAAGGCTTGTTCGGCGTGCCCAAGCGTGGCGAGATCGATTACTCGCAGGTGATCACGCTCGACCTCGGCACCGTGGCGCCCAGCCTGGCCGGCCCCAAGCGCCCGCAGGACCGCATCGAACTCGGCCATGTGGCGCGCCGCTTCACCGAACTGTTCAGCGCGCCGATGGAGGCCGGTGGCTTCAAGCAGCCGCCGCAGAAGCTTGCGCCACCCGTCAAGACCGCCGGCGGGCTGGAGGTCAGGAACGGCGACGTGCTGATCGCCGCCATCACCAGTTGCACCAACACCAGCAATCCCGGCGTGTTGCTCGCTGCGGGTCTGCTGGCGAAGAAGGCGGTGGAAAAGGGCCTCACCGTCAAACCGCACATCAAGACCTCGCTCGCGCCGGGCTCGCGCATCGTCACCGAGTACCTCACCAACACCGGTCTGCTGCCGTACCTGGAACAGCTGGGCTTCGCGCTCGCGGGATACGGTTGCACCACCTGCATCGGCAACGCGGGCGACCTCACGGCAGAACTCAATGCGGCCATCACCGGCAACGACCTGGTGTGCGCCGCCGTGCTCTCGGGCAACCGCAACTTCGAAGCGCGCATCCACCCCAACCTCAAGGCCAACTTCCTGGCCAGCCCGCCGCTGGTGGTGGCTTACGCCATCGCCGGCAACGTCACGGTGGACCTCATGACCCAGCCCGTGGGCACGGGCGAGGGCGGCAAGCCGGTCTATCTGGGTGACATCTGGCCCAGCGGCGAGGAAATCCACGCGCTGATGAAGAGCGCCATGAACGGCAAGGCCTACCGCGAGAACTACGCGCGGGTGAAGACCGAGCCCGGGGAACTCTGGGAGCGCATTCCGGGCTCTAGCGGCACCACCTACGACTGGCCGGGCAGCACCTACATCGCCGAGCCGCCGTTCTTCGAGGGCTTTGCGCTGGAGCAGAAGGACGCACACCGCCCCGTCTCGGTGCACGGCGCGCGCATCATGGCGCTGTTCGGCGATTCGATCACCACCGATCACATCTCGCCCGCGGGCAACATCAAGGCCAGCTCGCCGGCGGGCCAGTGGCTGCAGGCGCGCAAGGTGCTGCCGGCCGACTTCAACAGCTATGGTGCGCGGCGCGGCCACCACGAGGTGATGATGCGCGGCACCTTTGCCAACGTGCGCATCAAAAACCTGATGATCCCGCCGCGGGACGACGGCACGCGCGAGGAGAGCGGGTTGACCTTGCACCAGCCGTCGGGCGACAAGCTGCCGATCTACGACGCCGCCATGCGCTACGTGGCGTCGGGCGTGCCCACGGTGATCTTCGCGGGCGAGGAGTACGGCACCGGCTCCAGCCGTGACTGGGCTGCCAAAGGCACGCAGTTGCTGGGCATCAAGGCGGTGGTGGCGCGCAGCTTCGAGCGCATCCACCGCAGCAACCTGGTGGGCATGGGCGTGCTGCCGTTGCAGTTCAAGCCCGGTGATTCCTGGGAGTCCCTGGGGTTGCGTGGGGACGAGACGATCGACGTCATTCCGCATCCTGAACTCAAGCCGCAGAGCGACGCCACGCTCACGATCGTCAGCCCCGACGGCCTGCGGCGCGAGATCACCGTCACCCTGCGCATCGACACCCCGGTGGAGGTGGACTACTACCGTTCGGGGGGAATCCTGCCTTACGTGCTGCGGCAATTGTTGACTGCTTGAGCCGGGCGCCGGATCGCTGCATCATGTGACCCACGGGTGAGTTCTCACCTCGGTTCTTCGGGGGTCGCCATGCGCCAGTCAGCGAAGTACAGCCCGTCGCGACGCCCGACGCCTGCGGTGATCGAGTCGCCCGCGACGGATGCCGGCAGCGAGCCGGTCACGCCAGCGCGCCCGCCGCGGCGCTGGCGCTCTGCCGTGGCGCGCCAGCTCACGCAGCAGCGCCTGCTGTGGATGGCGGTGGCCTTGCTGTCGGTGCCGCTCATGGCCATGGTGTGGCAGCAGCGCCAGGGTGGGGCGGCCGCGCTCACGCAGAAGGACATCGACGCTGCCGTGCTGCGCACACTCACCACGCAGGTGATGCCCTCGCCCGCGGCACGCGCGGCCGAGAAAATCCGCCCCTCGGTGGTGCGCGTGTTGTCCTACGGCAAGGACAAGGACGGCAAGGAAGAAGAGCAGGGCGTGGGCACCGGCGTGGTCATCGTCGACAAGGGCATCATCCTTACGAACCTGCACGTGGTGCAGGGCGCCGAGCGGCTCAAGATCACCTTTGCCGACGGCAGCGAGTCAGGCGCCAGTGTCACCGGTGCGCAGCCCGAGAACGACCTGGCGGTGCTGCAGGCGCACACCATTCCCGACGATCTGGCCGCGGCCACCATGCGATCCACGAACGACCTGGTCGCTGGCGATGAGGTGGTGGCGGTGGGGTTCCCCTTCGGCATCGGCCCGTCGGTGTCGGCCGGCGTCATCTCCGGCTTCGACCGCGAGTTCAAGTCGCCCGAGGGCAAGCAGGTCATCGGCAACCTGATCCAGTTCGACGCGGCGGCCAACCCGGGCAATTCCGGCGGGCCGTTGGTGACCATGGACGGGGAGGTGGTCGGCATCGTCACCGGCATTCTCAACCCGACCAGCGCCCGCACGTTCGTGGGCATCGGATTTGCTGTACCGATTGAAAGTGCGGCGTCCGCCGCCGGGCTCCCCCCATTCTGACCACCGACTTCACCACACGGAGACCTTCATGAGCGACCACAACGCCCCTGAAACCGCACAGCTCATGGAGCAGATCCTCTACGAGGTCAAGCGCGTCGTCGTGGGCCAGGACCGTTTTCTCGAACGCGTCATGGTGGCCATGCTCGCGCAAGGGCACCTGCTCGTCGAAGGCGTGCCCGGGCTGGCCAAGACGCTCACCGTCAAGACACTGGCCGACGTGGTGCGCGGACGCTTCAAGCGCATCCAGTTCACGCCCGACCTGGTGCCGGCCGACCTCGTGGGCACGCGCATCTACAACCAGAAGACGGGCGACTTCAGCACCTCGCTGGGGCCGGTGTTCGCCAACCTGCTGCTGGCCGACGAGATCAACCGCGCCCCGGCCAAGGTGCAGAGCGCGCTGCTCGAGGTGATGCAGGAGCGCCAGGTCACGATCGCCGGCGAGACGCACAAGGTGCCCGACCCCTTCGTCGTGATGGCGACGCAGAACCCGATCGAGACCGAAGGCACCTACCCGCTGCCCGAGGCCCAGGTCGACCGTTTCATGATGAAGGTGGTGGTGGACTACCCGAGCGACGAGGAGGAATACGTCATCGTGGAGCGCGTCACCGGGCCGGCGATCCAGGTCAACGCGGTGGCCACCACCGATCAACTGGCCGCGCTGCAGGCGCAGTGCCGCGAGGTCTACGTCGATCCTTCGCTGGTGCAGTACGCGGTGAAACTGGTCTCGGCCACGCGCACGCCCGACAAGCACGGCCTGAAGGACATGGGCCGCCTCATCACCTTCGGTGCCAGCCCGCGAGCCACGATCGGCCTGGTCGAGGGCGCGCGTGCACTGGCCATGCTGCGCGGGCGCAGCTACGCACTGCCCGAGGACATGGTCGACCTTGTGCCCGACGTGTTGCGCCACCGCGTGGTGCTGTCCTACGAAGGCCTGTCCGAGGGGCTCACGAGCGAGGCGCTGATCGCGCGCGTCATGAAGCAGATCCCGCCCCCGGCGCGCCCGCTGGAAGCCGAGAAGCGTGCGGCTTGAGTCGCCAGGACACACCATGTTCGCTCGGCTCTTCGGCAAACGGCCCGACACCTCGGCAGGCGTTGCTGCGCCTGCCGTGCAGCGCGCCGAGGCGCTGCTGCGGCGCCTGGAGTGGACCGTGCTGCGCCGCCTGGACGGGCTGCTGCAGGGCGATTACCGCACCCTGATGCGCGGCAGCGGCCTCGATCTGGCCGATCTGCGCGAATACCAGTTGCACGACGACGTGCGCCACATCGACTGGAACGTCACCGCGCGGCTGCAGCACCCGCACGTGCGCGTGTTCACCGAAGACCGCGAGATGGCGGCCTGGTTCCTGCTCGACCTCAGCCCATCGGTGAACTTCGGCTCGGGTGAGCAGCGCAAGAGCGAGGTGCTGCTGCAGTTCACCGCGGTGCTGGCGCGCCTCATCTCGCGCCATGGCAACCGCGTGGGCGCACTGGTCTATGGGCAGCGAGGGCTGCCCCGCATCGACGCCGTGCTGCCCGCGCGCGGTGGGCGCAACCATGTGCTGCGGCTCATGCAGTTGCTGCTGCAGCCGCCGGCGCCCGAGGTGCGCAGCAAGCCCGGTGAGGGCGCCACGCGGCTGGGCGACCTGCTGCGCGGTGCCACGCTCAGTGTGCGCCAACGCAGCACCGTGTTCGTGGTGTCCGATTTCATCAGCGAGCCCGGCTGGGAGCAGCCGCTGGGTGAATTGGCGCGCCGCCACGACGTGGTGGCCGTGCGTCTGGTCGATCCGCTGGAACTCGAGCTGCCCGACCTGGGCCTGATCCCGATTCGCGACGCCGAGACCGGCGAGCAATTGATGGTGGACACGCACGACAAAGGCTTTCGCCAGCGCTTTGCGCGCATCGCCGCGCAACGCGAGGCGCAGTTGCGCGAGAGCCTGGCGCGCGCGGGCGTGGACACACTGGAGCTGGCCACCGACGACGACCTGGCGGACGCCGTGCTGCGCTTCGTCGACCTGCGCAAACAGCGCGTGCGGCAGAACCCGGGGGCGCGGCCCGTGCCCACGCAACTGCCGCGCCGCCAACGAGAAGGAGCCCGCGCATGAACAACCTCCTCGACAACCTGCCACCCGTGACCTTTCTGTGGCCGCAATTCCTGTGGTTGCTGTTGGCGCTGCCGCTGCTGATGCTGCTCTATTGGTGGCTCTTGCGCCGCAAGAAGCGCACCGCACTGCGCTACGCCAACCTCGCCATCGTGCGCGAGGCCATGGGCCGCGGGCCGGGCTGGCGGCGCCATGTGCCCCCTGTGTTCATGCTGTTCGCCTTTGCCGCCATGCTGCTGGCCTCTGCGCGGCCCATGGCGTCCATCAGCCTGCCCTCCACGCAGCAGACCATCATCCTGGCGATGGATGTGTCGGGCAGCATGCGCGCCGAGGATGTGCAGCCGAACCGACTGGTGGCTTCCCAGAACGCGGCCAAGGCCTTTCTGGCCGAATTGCCGCGCCACGTGAAGGTGGGCATCGTGGCCTTCGCGGGGGCGGCGCAGGTGGTGCAGCCCGTCACGCTCAGCCGCGAGGACCTCAACACCGCCATCGACAAGTTCCAGCTTCAGCGCGCCACCGCCATCGGCAGTGCCATCGTGGTGTCGCTCTCCGAGCTGTTCCCCGATCAGCGCATCAGCCTCACCGACATGACCTGGAACCGCAACGCCGACCCGTTCGCGCCGCGCGGTCGCTCTATCGATCAACCTCGGGCCGAAGAAAAGCCCTTCCAGCCCGTGGAGCCCGGCTCCTACGGCTCGGCCGCCATCATCCTGCTTACCGACGGCCAACGCACCACCGGCGTCGACACCGCCGAGGCCGCGCGCATGGCGGCGGAGCGCGGCGTGCGTGTCTACACCGTGGGCGTGGGCACGGTCGAGGGCGAGATCATCGGTTTCGAGGGCTGGTCCATGCGCGTGCGGCTCGACGAGGAAACGCTCAAGGACGTGGCGCGCACCACCAAGGGCGAGTACTACTACGCCGGCACGGCCGAGAACCTCAAGCAGGTCTACCAGTCGCTGAGCACCAAGCTCACGGTCGAGAAGAAGGAGACCGAAGTCGCGGGCCTGCTGGCTTTGGTGGCCTCGATCCTGGCGCTCACCGCGGCCACGCTCTCCCTGCTCTGGTTCAACCGCATCCTCTGAGTCGGCCTGCACCACCGCGCGCCGATACCATCGGCGCATGACTTCTACCGTGTTGATGGTGGGCGGCGGCATCGGTGGCCTCGCCGCAGCGTTCTCGCTGGCGCGCGAGGGCGTGCCGCTCACCGTGATCGAACAGGCGGCGGTCTTCGGCGAAGTGGGTGCGGGCCTGCAGCTCGGCCCCAATGCCGTGCGCGTGCTCGCTGACTGGGGCCTGCGCGACGCACTCGATGCCGTGGCAGCCTGGCCCGAGGCCTTGCAGGTGCGTGACGCAGCGCAGGGGCATGCGCTCGGGCAGATGCGGCTGGGGGCGGACATGGCGCAGCGCCACGGCCAACCCTATGCCTGCCTGCACCGCGCTGACCTGCACGCGCTCCTGCTGCAGGCCGCACAAGCGCAGCCCGGCGTGGACTGGCGGCTGGCCACGCGCCTGGCGGCGGTGACCGAGCGCAGCGACACCGTCAAGCTCACGCTCGACAACGGCGATGCCCTTGCAGGCCCGGCCCTTGTCGGCTGCGACGGCCTCTGGAGCCGCGTGCGCCATGCCGTGGCCGACACGCTGGCGCCGCGGCCCACCGGGCACATCGCCTACCGCGGCCTGATCCCCGCGCAAGCCCTGCCGGCCGCGCGGCGCGTGCCGCTTGTGCAAGTGTGGCTTGGGCCGCGCTTGCACGTGGTGCACTATCCGGTGCGCCGCGGCGAGGCCTTCAACCTGGTGGCGGTGGTGCACGCGGCGGGCAGCGCACCGCGCGACGCGCAGGCCTGGTCCGAGCCAGCCACGCGCGCCGACCTGCAGCTTGCGCTCGGCCCGGTGCACGCGGAGTTGGCTGGCTGGCTCGACGCCGTGCCCACCTGGACGCGCTGGGTGCTGCACGATCGCGCGCCGCTGAGCGGCCCGCATGGCATGGCTGGTGGCCGCATCGCACTGCTGGGCGATGCTGCCCACCCCATGCGCCCCTACCTGGCGCAAGGGGCGGCCATGGCGTTGGAGGACGCATGGGCGCTCGGCCGCGTGGTGGCCGATCCTGCGCTCACCGACTG
>VFQM010003297.1_pt1 | contig 10570 bp, 11 predicted proteins | sample 3512391 | NCBI WGS metagenome assembly VFQM01 (sample SAMN10412369, study PRJNA504923) | tailings metagenome | isolation source: Replicate 1 from Balatoc abandoned mine | place: Philippines
CGTCATGCCGGGAAGATGTGCGGCCCCGCCGGCGCCGGCAATGATCACCTGCAGCCCGCGCTCGCGGGCCGTGGCCGCGTACTCGAACAGCAGGTCGGGCGTGCGGTGCGCGGAGACGACGCGCACCTCGTGCGGAACGCCGAGACGCTCGAGCATGTCGGCGGCGTGCTTGAGGGTCTCCCAGTCGGAGGTCGACCCCATGATGATGCCAACGAGAGGTTTCACCGGGCCATTGTACAGGCCGGCGCCGCGTTGTTCTAAGGCGCCGCTGAATTACGCCCGTCCGACGCAGGAGGGCTCAGGAACCGCTAGAGCTCGGTGTCCGCGAGCAGGTCGCGCAGGCGCCGGAACAGCTGTCGGGAAGCCGCGGGCGGCCGTGACGCCGCCTGTTCGGCACGGGCTTGCCGCACGAGCGCACGCAACGGCTGCAGTTCGGACGGATCGATCTTGCCGGCGAGCGTCGTCCAAGCTTCGGCTTCGTCGGCGAGCAGCCGTTCGCGCCACTGCTCGAGCCCGTGCTCGCGCCGGACGCGCTGGCGGTCGTTTTCGCTGCGGCGGGCGAGCGCCGCCCGGATCGGCTCGACCTCGACGTGGCGCATGACCTTGGCGATGTACATTTCCTGCCGCAGGCGTGCACCGTGGGCCGTGATGCGCCGGCAGGCCACGACGGCGTCGTGCAGCTTCTCGGGCAGTTCGAGTGCGTCCAGTTCGGCCGGTGGCAACTCGACCAGCTGCACGCCGAGCGCCCGCAGGTCCAGGTCCTGGCGCTTCAGTTCGCTCTTGCTGGGCCCTTCGTCACCGTCGGTGTCGCTTGCCTGGTCCACGTCGGGCCGACGCCGCGGGTCGAAACCGTCGTCGTTGCCGTCGTCGTCGTGCGGAAATGTCTGCTTGCGCGCCATGAATGCCTCGGCGCGAATGCTAGCACGCAGGGCCGAACGGCCGCCCGCTGCTAGAATCGCGCATCCCGGCCGATCACGACCGCCGTCACGGACTCCAGCGCACGATGAGCACCCTCGTCCCCCAGGAACGCACTACCCCCGCCTTGACGGCCGACGGCGCCGACCTGCTCGCGCTGGTCGAGCTCGCGCTCGAGGAGGCGCGCACGCTCGGTGCGAGCCAGGCGGAAGCGGGCATCAGCATGGACGTGGGTCTCAGCGTGAGTGCGCGGCTCGGCGAGGTCGAGACGATCGAGTACCAGCGCGATCGCGGCATGGGCGTGACGGTGTACTTCGGCACACGCAAGGGCAGTGCGAGCACGGCGGACCTGAGCGCGAAAGCGCTGCGCGAGACCGTGCTCAAGGCCTGCACGATCGCGAAATACACCTCCGAGGACCCGTGCGCCGGCCTGCCCGACCCGGAGGACCTCGCGCGCGAGATCCCGAGCCTCGACCTCTCGCACCCGTGGGACGTCTCGCCCGAAGCGGCCTGCGACCTCGCGATCGCCTGCGAGGCGGCCGCGATGGAGGTCGATCGCACGCGCATCACCAACTCCGAGGGCGCCGCGGTCAGCACGCATCGCGGCACGCGCGCCTACGGCAACTCGCTCGGCTTCCTCGCGGCGTACCCCGGCACGATCCACAGCGTCAGCTGCTCGGTGTTGAGCGCCGAGGGCGAGCACATGGAGCGCGACTACTGGTACAGCACCGTGCGCGACTGGCGCGAGCTCGAGTCGGCCGAGAGCGTCGGCCGGCGCGCCGGCGAACGCGCGGTGCGGCGTCTCGGCGCACGCAAGCTGCCGACACAGAAGGCGCCGGTGCTCTACGTGCCCGAGATGGCGCGCGGCTTCGTCGGCCACTTCATCGGCGCGATCCGCGGCGGCAGCCAGTACCGGCGCGCGTCGTTCCTGCTCGATGCCGCGGGCCAGCAGGTCTTCCCCGACTGGTTCGCGCTGTCCGAGCGGCCACACCTGCCGAAGGCGCTCGCCAGTTCGCCGTTCGACCAGGAAGGCGTCGCCACCCGCGACCGCGAACTGGTCGAGGCCGGCGTGCTGCTCGGCTACGTGCTGGGCACGTATTCGGCGCGCAAGCTCGGCCTGCGCACCACCGGTAACGCGGGCGGCACGCACAACCTGCTCGTGAAGGGCCGCGGTCGCAGCTTCGACGAGATGCTCGCGCTGATGGGCCGCGGGCTGCTCGTGACCGAGCTGATGGGGCAGGGCGTCAACGGCGTCACGGGCGACTACTCGCGTGGTGCGGCCGGGTTCTGGGTCGAAGACGGCAGGATCCAGTACCCCGTGCACGAGGTCACGATCGCCGGCAACCTCAAGGACATGTACCGCAACATCGTCGACGTGGGCTCGGACATCGACGTGCGTGGCGGCATCCGCACCGGCTCGATCCTGCTCGAAGAACTCACGATCGCGGGCGACTGACCAGCTCGCGCAGCGTCGTCTGCGTCATTTTTTCCCGCATCGCGGCGTCGGCCGCGAGCGCGGCCGCATCGGCCACCGGCACGCCGTGCGGTTCGGGGCGGCGCGGGTTCGGCGTCTCGTGGCGCACGGCGTCGAGGATGTCGGCGAGCGTGATGCCGGCGATGTCGCGTGCCGGCGCGACGGTGTCGTCCTCGGCGGTCAGCACGAGGCCACGGTCTTCCAGGTTGCAGAGTGCGCTGTCGAGCACCGTGGCCGGCACGTCCATGCGGTCGGCGAGGTCGGACACTTTCCAGCGTTCGCCGCCGTCGATGAAGCGCTCCGCGAGCAGGTACATCGCACCCATCGCGATGCGCTCGCGCAGGATCGCCGTGGTCGGGATCGGGCCGTGACCGGTGCGCAGGTGCTCGGGATGCTGCACGTAGAACGAGAGCTGGCCACCGAGCAGCATCACGAGCCAGCTCAGGTGCAGCCAGACCAGGAACAGCAGCACGATCGCGAATCCCGCGTACATCGCTGCCGTCTGCGTCGCGTAGACCGCGACGCGGGCGAAGATCGCCCCGACCGTGACCCAGGCCGTGCCGCCGAACAGCGCGCCGACCAGCGCCGCCTGCCATTTCACGCGCGTGTTCGGCATGTAGTCGTACATGAACCAGAACAGCGTGATGATCAGCAGGTACGGCGCGAAGTGCGCACCGCCACCCTCGCTCGGTGCGCCACCGGCAAGTCCCTGCAGCCGCCCCATCACGGCGCTCGCCTCGATCTTGGTCAGCAGCACGATCGAGGCCACCGCGACGATCGGGCCGACCATCATGATCACGAGGTACTCGCTGATGCGCTTGGCAAGGCTGCGCGGGCGCTCGACGTGCCAGGTGAAATTGAGCGCGTCCTCGACCTTCTGGATCATCGTCACGACGGTGTAGACGAGGAACGCGAAACCGACCGTGCCGAGCACGGTGGTCTGCGCGTTCTCGACGAACTGCATGATGCTGGCGGTGAGCTTGTAGCCGCGCACGCCGAGCGGGCGCAGGAACTCGAACAGCACCGGCTCGAGCTGGCGCTGGTAGCCGAAGGCCTTGAGGAAAAAGAACGAGACCGCGATCACGGGCACGAGCGCGAACAGCGAGGAGTAGACCAGGCCCATTGCGCGCAGGCCGAGGTCGCCACGGATGAAGTCGCGCACCAGCGCGTAGAGGTAGCGCAGCGGCACCAGGGCGAGCTGCAGCGCGCGCCCGCCAACTTCGGCCGGCAGGTCGAACAGCCAGTACTCGAAGCGCAGGTGGAGCTGGCGGAACGGGGTCGGCGAAGCCAAGGGCGGTCCGTGTGCCTTGAGGTCCGGGCAAGCCTTGCACGGCTCATCGCGGCAGGCAAGCACGTCGCCGGCTCGGGCAGAATGGCCTGCACCGTCATTGCTTCGGGGCCTGCATCGCCGTGTCCGTCGTCGCCACCGGTCCATCGGCCTTCAGCCGCATCGTCTGCCTGACCGAGGAGACGACGGAGACGCTGTACCTGCTCGGCGAGGAGCACCGCATCGTCGGCATCTCGGGGTTCACGGTGCGGCCGCCGCGGGCGCGCAGGGAAAAGCCGCGCGTGTCCGCGTTCACGAGCGCGAAGATCGACCGGATCCTCGCGCTCGAACCCGATCTCGTGCTGGGGTTCTCCGACCTGCAGGCCGACATTGCCGCGCAACTCGTGCGTCTCGGCATCGAAGTGCACGTCTTCAACCAGCGCAGTGTCGCCGAGATTCTGCGCGTCGTGCGCACGATCGGCGGCCTCGTCGGTTGCGAGGCGAAAGCCACCGCGCTCGCGGGCGAACTCGAAGCCGGCCTGCGCTCCATCGCCGCCACCGCGGCGGGGTTTGCGCGGCGGCCCCGCGTCTATTTCGAGGAGTGGGACGAGCCGCAGATCTCGTGCATCCGGTGGGTCTCTGAACTGATCGCGATCGCCGGTGGCGACGACGTGTTCCCGGAACTCGCGCGGCAGCCGCTCGGCAAGGACCGCATCCTCGCCGACGTACTCGAGGCGGCCCGTCGTGCGCCGGACATCGTGTTCGGTTCCTGGTGTGGCAAGAAGTTCTCGCCGCGGGCGCTCGCGGCCCGGCCCGGCTGGGCCGCGGTGCCGGCCGTGCGTGACGGCGAACTGCACGAGGTGAAGTCCTCGATCATCCTGCAGCCCGGCCCGGCTGCGCTGACCGACGGCGTGCGCGAACTGCACCGCGTGATCGCCGCGTGGGTGGCCCGGCACGGCTGAATCCCAAGGCCGGGCGAATACCGGCTCACACTGGCGCGATCGACGGTGCCGGCCAGCGCGGGTGCATCCCACCAACCTGGATTCAGTCCGGCTTGCCGGACGAGGGGGGCGGCGGCACCGTGCGGCCATCAGGAGGCGGGGGAGCGGACATGGTACGAGCAATGGACAGTGCCATTCGTGTCTCGGAACCGATGCCGGCCGCGACGGCCGGGGACGGCGAGCTTGCATTCCCCCGAGCACCGACCCGCGCGGCCGGCCCGGTCGCACGATTGATCTACGACCTGAACGCCGCCCCCGCACTCGAGATCCAGCGCGTGATGCGCGACCACCCCGTGTTCGCCGGCCTCGACGCCGACCAGTTCGAGCGCACGCTCGCCGCGAGCCGGTCCGAGGACGCCGAACCCGGCCGCGTGTTCTACCAGCGCGGCGACGCGGCGCGGCATTTCTTTGTCGTGCTCGAAGGCCGCGTGCGGTTGTCCGTGTTCTCGCGCGCCGGCGAGGAAAAGATCATCGAGATCCTCGGCCCGGGCAAGATCTTCGGCGAGGTCGGCATGTTCAGCGAGGGCGGCTGCTATCCCGTCACCGCGGTCGCCGCTTCGCGTGCCCGCATCGCGCGCGTCGCAAACCGCGATTACCTGCAGATCCTGCGCGAGTGCCCCGAGACCTGCCTGCGCATGCTCGGCCACCTCGCGAGCCGCCTCAGCCGTCACGTGCAGCAGATCGAGGACGCGACGCTCGACCCGGCCACGGACCGCCTCGTGCACCTGATCGAATCGCGCATGCCCGAGGGTCGCGACGGCCCTGTCGACGTGCGCCTCGACGAATCGCGCCAGGAGCTTGCCTCGTTCCTGTCGATGAAGCCCGAGACGCTGTCGCGCGTGCTGCGCACGCTCACCGCGAGCGGTGCAATCGTCGTCGAGGGTCGCTACGTGCGCGTGCCCGATCGCGCGGCGTTGCGTGCGCACCTGACCGGCGCGCTACAGTAACCGGATCCGTCGCGGCAGGCGACGGAGGCTTCGAGTCACCCCCGCCCGCGCGGCGCCACTGCGGACCGCCGCACCGTCAGCCCGGCCCCGCGCCGCCTCAGGCGGTGAGTCGCCGCAGGGCTTCCTGGTACTTCTCGCTCGTGCGGCGCAGGACCTCTTCCGGCAGCTTCGGCCCCGGCGCGGTCTTGTTCCAGTCGAGCGTCTCGAGGTAGTCGCGCACGAACTGCTTGTCGAACGACGGCGGGCTCGTGCCCGGCGCGTAGGTGTCGACCGGCCAGAAGCGCGAGGAGTCGGGCGTGAGCGCCTCGTCAATCAGCGTGAGTCGGCCGCCGTTTTCCTCGTCGATGCCGAACTCGAACTTGGTGTCGGCAATGATGATGCCGCGCGCGAGCGCGTGCTCGGCCGCGAACCTGTAGAGCGCGATCGCCGTGTCGCGCACGTTGCCGGCGAGGTCCTCGCCGATCAGCGCAGCGATTTCCGCAAAGCCCACGTTCTCGTCGTGCTGGCCCTTGGGTGCCTTGGTCGACGGCGTGAAGATCGGCTCGGGCAGCCTGTCCGCCATGCGCAGTCCGGCGGGCAATCGAATGCCGCAGACTTCGCCGGTGCGCTGGTAGTCCTTCCAGCCCGACCCGATCAGGTAGCCGCGCACGACCGCCTCGACCGGCAGCGCCCTGAGCTTGCGCACGACCATCGCGCGGTCGGTGAGCAGTGCGCGCTCGGCAGCGTCCGGCACCACGCGCGCGAGGTCGCGCTCGGCCGGTGCGGCCAGGTGGTTCGGCACGATGTGGCCGGTGCGCGCGAACCAGAAATTGGAAATGCTCGTCAGCACGCCGCCCTTGCCCGGGATCGGGTCGGGCAGCACGACGTCGAACGCACTCAGGCGATCGGTCGTGACGATCAGCATGTGCCGCGGGTCCCCCGGGATTCCATAGATGTCGCGCACCTTGCCCTGGTGCAGGCGGGGCAGCCCCGTCAGGTGCGATTCGTGCATCGGCGGCGAGGCAGCGGGTGCGGCGGAGGAAGCAGCGGAAACGGTGGATTCGGGCGTGAGCGTGGACATGGGGGTGACGCCGGGACTGGTAAACTTCATTGTAACGACTCCGGGGACGCGCGGTTGCCCGCGCGCAAGGCATGCTCGAAGGCTGGTACGGCAAGATCATCGGCGCGATCCTCGGCTACATCATCGGTCGGGGCCTGTTCGGAGCCATCGTCGGCTTCGTCATCGGCCATCAGTTCGACGTGGTTGCCCGCCGCAACAGCGCTGGTGCGGCGCTTGGGCGTCGCCGTCCTGGCGTGCTCGGTGGCGGGGCAGGTGCACCGCAGGGCGACCCGGCGGAGTTGCGTCGCGCTTTCTTCGAGGCGACGTTCCAGGTCATGGGCCACGTCGCCAAGAGCGACGGCCGCGTCACCGAACAGGAAATCGATGCGGCACGCGAGGCGATGCGACGTTTTTCGCTCAGCGAGTCCGACCGGCGTCGCGCGATCGAGCTGTTCACCGCGGGCAAGAATGCGGACTTCCCGCTCGAAGGCACGCTCGAACGGCTGCGCTGGCTCACGGGCGACCAGCCCGACCTCTGTCGCCTGTTCGTGCAGATCCAGCTCGAAGCCGCGTTGCACGGCAACGGTCTCGGCGACCGGCCGCGCACGGTCTTCGTGCGCATCTGTCGCACGCTCGGCATCTCGCCGCTCGAGTTCGCCTCGCTCGAGGCGATGCTGCGCATGCATCGCGGCGCTTATGGCGGTTACGGTCCTGGCGCTCGGGCAGGAGCGGGCGGCAACGGCCGCGCGGCTGGAGGTCCGCCACCGTCGACCAAGCTCGCCGATGCCTATGAAGTGCTCGGCGTGGCGGCCACCGCCAAGGACGCCGAGGTCACGCGCGCCTTCCGCAAGTTGATGAGCCAGAACCACCCGGACAAACTCGTGGCGCAGGGCTTGCCTGAATCGATGGTCACCGCCGCGCACGAACGCACGCAGCGTATCCTCGAGGCCTACGAGACGATCAAGGGCCACCGCGGCATCAAGTGAAGGACATGCAACGATGACGACCAGCCAGCGACAGGCACCGTGGATCGCGCCGTCGATCCTTTCCGCGGATTTCGCGCGTCTCGGCGAGGAGGTGCGCAACGTGCTCGCCGCCGGCGCCGACGTCGTGCACTTCGACGTGATGGACAACCATTACGTGCCGAACCTGACCATCGGGCCGCTGGTCTGCGAGGCGCTGCGCAAGCACGGCATCACCGCGCCGATCGACGTGCACCTGATGGTGAAGCCGGTCGACCGCATCATCCCGGACTTCGCCAAGGCCGGTGCCACGTACATCACGTTCCACCCCGAGGCGAGCGAGCACATCGATCGCACGATCGGGCTGATCCGCGAGCATGGCTGCAAGCCGGGCCTCGTGTTCAACCCGGCGACGCCGCTATCGTACCTCGACTACGTGCTCGACAAGATCGACATGGTGCTGCTGATGTCGGTGAACCCGGGCTTCGGCGGCCAGTCGTTCATCCCCTCGGCACTGAAAAAGCTCGCGCAGGCACGCGAGATCATCGACCGCAGCGGCCGGCCGGTGCGGCTCGAGATCGACGGCGGCGTCAAGGTCGACAACATCGGCGAAGTGGCGCGCGCCGGCGCGGACACCTTTGTCGCGGGCTCGGCGATCTTCGGCGCCAAGGACTACGCCGCGACGATCGCGGCGATGCGGAAGGCGATCGCGGGCTGAAGCCACCGTTGCTCGGCACGCTTGCCGCCGAAGCCCACTATCTCCTGCGGCCCGCAGGGTCGGGAGTCCAGCGGTGCTTCGCGTCCTGCCCCTTGAAAGGTCGAAGGGTGCCCCTATCTGAAGGCCTCGCCCGGCGGCCATCGCCGGGACGGAACATGTGAAGGAGGAATTATGTGGAACACGCTGTTTGGTGAATCCACCACCCTCTTCGACGAGTTCAATTGGCTGAGCCGCGAAATGGACCGCTTGTTCGAGCCCATGGGCATTCCGGCCCTGCGAAAGGCAGGCGCGGGTTTCCCCGCGGTGAACGTAGCCACCGAAGAGGACAAGGTGCACGTGCTCTTCTTCGCACCGGGCATCGACCCGGCCACGCTCGAGGTGTCGATGCTCGGCAACGTGCTGACGGTGAAGGGGCACCGCGACGTGCCCGAGGCGCCGGAAGGCACGCAGACCTGGGTGCGCGAGCGGCCGAGCGGCCGTTTCGTTCGGACGCTGACGCTGCCGGACGATGTCGATTCGCAGCGGGTCGAGGCGCAGTCGCGTGACGGACTCGTCTGGATCCAGGTGATGCGGAACGAGGCGGCACGACCGCGCCGCATCCAGGTCCACTGATCCAAGCCAGAACGAGGAGGTACGACATGGCACGCAATGACATGACGACCACCGAACGCCGCGGCGTCGCCGAGGAGGCGTCGCGCATGGAGGCTGCCGAGCGCGACCGCATCGCCGTGCAACCGGCAGTGGACATCCTCGAGGACGCCCAGGGAATCACGCTCCATGCGGACTTGCCGGGCGTGAACATCGAGGGGCTCGACGTCCGGGTCGAGGGAGATACGTTGTTCCTCTCGGGTACGAGCAATCTGGCGCTACCCCAGGGGGCGCAGCCGGTGTATGCGGAGCAGCGTTCGCTGGTCTTTCGCCGGCGCTTCAGCCTGAGCGGGGACCTGGATGCCTCGGGCATCGAAGCACAGCTCACGAATGGCGTGCTGAAGGTGCGTATCCCGAAGACGCCTGCGGCGCAGCCGAGACGCATCGAAGTGCGGCCCGGCTGACGTTGACGTTCGGCATTCCTGCCTTCGGCCGGCGCGCGCCCGTCGCGCGCCGGTCGCGGCGTCCCGCAAGACGCGCCACGGGGAGCGTTCATGTCGTCACAATGCTCGTTCGTGATAACGTGAACGCACGCCATCGAGATATTCCCGGGCGCGTTGCGGAGGGCGTGGATGCCAAAGTCGGATGCCATGAACGAGCGGCTGCATGCCTTTGCCGATTCAGTCGGCACGTTGCTGGTCGATGCGTTCCACTACCTCGGACTGTTCGCGATCGGCGGTGTAGTCGTCTGGTCCGGCGCGCTGGCGTTCCTCGAGATGGCCGAGGCCGGCAAGGTGACCATCCACGACATCCTGTTGCTGTTCATCTATCTCGAGCTCGGCGCGATGGTCGGCATCTACTTCAAGACCAATCACATGCCCGTGAGATTCCTGATCTACGTGGCGATCACCGCCCTGACACGGCTCCTGATCGAGCATGTCCAGTCGCACGGCCAGCCCGACATGGGGATCATGTACATCTCGGGCGCCATCCTGCTGCTCGCCGTGGCGACGCTCGTGATCCGCTACGGCTCCTTCAAGTTCCCGTCGGCGCAAGGGGACATCAAGTGATAAGAAAAGGCCGTCCGGAGTCGGCGTCCGTGCGTCCGGACGCAACGAGCAGTCGGGCGCGAAGCGGCGGTTGAGGGCGCGCCGTTTTCACTTCTCCCGTTCACGGGGAGGTCGCGCATCGCGCGGGTGAGGGAGTCTCAAGGCCAGCGCCGCTCGGACAGCTCGCGCTCGATCGCCTGCCGCACCTCACCGATTTCCGCGGCCATCTGGTGGGTCTGCTGGAGCGCTGCTTCGCTGACCGAGCCGCGATACCAGACACGATTGGCGAGCACGTTCAGTTGCGGCGCCCCGGCCGGCAGACGCCAGAGCAGGTCGTCCTCCACTTGCGGGACGATGCCGACGCGATCCGCGAACGCGGCATCCGACCTGTTCACGTTCGGCAGCGCCCGCGCGGGACGCGGCGCGACGAACCCCTGGTCGAGCAGGTAGGTGAGGTAGATCCGGTCGACGAACTCCTGGTTGTTGCGGTCGCGGATCGACTGCGTGCGCTCGCTGTTCTCGTACAGCCGCACGATGCGATCGCGCAGCTCCGGATTGCGGATCAGCCGGAGATCGCCCGTGCTCAACAGGTTCGTGTACGCGGCGCGAC